>Ga0137410_10001993_pt1 | contig 13964 bp, 13 predicted proteins | sample CZODoug1_16funga_FD_108878 | JGI IMG/M metagenome (GOLD analysis project Ga0137410, IMG submission 108878) | Vadose zone soil fungal communities from Angelo Coast Range Reserve, California, USA - CZODoug1_16fungal (Illumina Assembly) | ecosystem: Environmental > Terrestrial > Soil > Vadose zone... | reverse complement strand
CGGCGGCTGCTCCGCCTTGCGATTCAGTCTGCGCAACCTCGGTTGCAAGCGTTGCCTCCGTTGCGTCCGCGGCGTCATCGCGCGGCAGCCCACCGGCGGTGGATCGTTGTTGAACCTGGATCATTGTTCTTCTCCTCGGGCCGCTCGATTCACGGCCGCATCAATTCGTTGCCGGTTGCTTTCTGGATGTCCTGGATGCGCGCGCGCACCTTGTCGGCGTCCGCCGCGTTCGGCGCTGCGTTGAGGTATTGCTGGTAGGCGCGCACCGCCCCATCCGTGTCACCAGCCATGTCGAGCGATTCGGCGCGGTCGAACAGAAATACCGGATTCGACTTCACTTCGTACGCTTCGCCGAAGGCGCTTGCCGCGTCCCGATAACGGCCATCGAGGTACGCCGCCTGACCGCGATCGAACGCTGCGCGCGAGAGATTGGTCATCTGCGCTTCCAGCGCGGCGATGCGATCGCGTACCTTGGTCGCGTCCGCGGCATGCGGGGCGATGGCGACGTAGGACTTGTACTTCTCGACTGCCTGTTCGCGTTGTCCAAGTTTGTCCAGGCAGGCCGCCTGGTTGTAGCGCACGATCGGGTTCGGATTGAGCTCGTTGGCACGGTCGAAGGTCTTCAGCGCTTCGCCGTAACGGCCCGCCTTGTAGTGCGCGGTGCCCTGCTCGAAGTACTTGAACGATTGTTCGATGCCCGTAATGGTCGCCTCGCGGCCGCCCATTGCGGCGCGCGCCCGCTCCTGTGCCGCGCGGGCTTCGTCGGCCCGCGGAGCGTCCGGTTCCGACAGGTAGCGGCCGTATGCAAGATCGGCTTCGGCAAAACGCCCGGCCTCGAGCAGCGCCGACCCTTCGTTCAGGATGAACGCACGATCGGGATACGTGCGAAAACCTTCCTGGTATGCGGCAACCGCCTCGTCGTACTTGTGGGCAAACAGCAATCGGTTGCCGCGCGAGAGCCACTCGTGGCCGCCGGCGAAACCAACGGCGCTGATCGGCGCCTTGTCGGCCGCGGCGCGCAGTGATTCCGCATGTTCCCGCGTCTTGGTCTTGTCGGTTGCGGCACCCGAGGCGGTGGAAGCGTAGGACTCGTACCGATCGGCAGCAGCGTAGGGGCGGCCCAGTTTTTCCAGGCACGCGGCCTGGTTGAACTTGAAGTCCGCGACCGGATTGAGTTCGTAAGCACGATCGAAGTCATCGAGCGCGTCCTGGTAACGACCCTCCTTGAATGCCTTCACGCCGGCATAAAAAACCGGGCGCGACTGAGCGAGGCCCGTGGCGGTCACTTCGACGCCGCCGGTGATGGCACTGATGCGTTCGAGCATCTTGCGCGCTTCGTCGGCGCGTGGCGCGTCCGGCTCAGCCAGGTATCGCTGGTACGCAAGCGTGGCCTCGCCGAAACGGCCCGCTTCGAACAGCGTCGAGGCTTCGTTGAGGATGAATGCCCGATCGGGATAGGTGCGGAAGCCTTCCTCGAACGCAGCCAGCGCTTCGTCGTACTTGTGCTGCATCAGCAACTTCACGCCGCGGTCCATCAGTGCCTGAGCGGCTGCCTGGCCGGGGACCGTGGGCGATGCGTTGGCGGGCGATCCGTTGGCCGGCTTTGCCGCCTTGGCGTTCGAGCCGCCGCCCGCACCGTTGGGCGAGGCGTAGGCAAACTGTTGCGTAGCGGAGTGATAGCCGTGTATTGCCCCGAACTTCGCCAGCGGATCGCCCGCCGGCGCTTGTGCTTCGAGCAGCGCTGGATCGGCGGCCTCGCCGCCAACCGCGGCGGCGTCGCCGGATTCGATCGGGGCGAAGCCGTTCACGAGCGCGCTGTTCTGTGCAATCTGAATCACTGTTTCGTCTCCAGGGCGGAACAAGCCATGAACGGAATATCGGCTTTCAGCCAAAAGTTACGAAACGTGTCGGCGCGCGGAGGCGGGTGAATATTCACCAGCCAAGCCGGACGCGTCCTCGGGCGCAGCCCGAGGCGCGGGCAGAACCTAGGATCTAAAGCCGATGCGCGCGTGCGTGCCGTCGCAAAACGGCTTGGACTGGCTGCCGCCGCAACGACACAGCGTTGCGCTGGTCACGCGCGCGACCACGCGGCCGGTGCCGCTGGTGATCTCCAGGTTGCCGCGTACGCGCAACGGACCATCGACCTGCGGGTCGATCGCCAGCGGCCCGTCGCGAGTTGGAAGCATTTCCGCGCTTTGCGTCGCCGGTTCGCCGCTGGCACTGAAGCCGATGTCGTGATGCGAGCTGTCGCAATACGGCTTGTTCTTCGACGCGCCGCAACGACACAGCGTGGCGCGAAAACCGGCCGGCGCACCGTCAATGCGCAGATCACCGCGGAATGCGTAAGGCCCGGCTTCGCGGACGGCGGCGAGATTCACAGGCGGCGCGCTTTCCTGCGGTCCGCCATCCTTGCGCACGTAACGGATTGCGCCCGACGGGCAAACATGCGCGACCTCGAGCAGCCGCTCCACCGGAACCGTGTCGGGATACAGCCACGCGCCCTTGACGTTGGCGAGGAAGACCGTCGGCGCGCCCGTCACGCAGAAGCGCGCGTGAATGCAGCGTTTGGTCTCATAGAGCAACGTGAGCTTTTCACCCTGAACGTGCTCCACGCCGTCGACGATCATGCGCTCTGGCAAGGACGCGCTCGATGCGACCGGTGCGGCTGACATACCCAGCGCCGCCGCTTTTGAATCGGGGGTCGCCGGCTTTTGCATCTCAGGCCTTGCGCTCGTGCGTGCCTCGGGTGAGCCGGCGAACGCTGCCGCGCGCCGCGAGAGCGCGGCCAGGTGACGCGCGGCGGTATCCGTACGCTCGTCGTGGCTCGACGTGGCAAGCGCTTGTGCCGCCTTCTCGAGTTGGCTGAACCGCTCGACAAAAAAGCGCCACGCACTCGCGCCCGCCGGCAGTGCGGCGGCATCGCGCAGCGCGGTGAACGAAACCCCGGCATTGCACTGCGGATTGGAGGGTCCCGCTGGCAAACGCGCGGCGCGCGCAGCGAGTACGCCGAACGCGCGCATGAGTCCGATCGAAAGATCGACCACCAGCGACTTCTGCGCGCTCGGTCCCGCCACCGAATACGCGAAGGCCAACAGACGCAGCATCAGCGCATAGGTCGCGTTGGCAAGATCGACCGTTTCTGCCGCCAGTTCGTCTTCGATCCATACGCGACCCTCGGGGCGCGGCGGACGGCGCAAGACGGGATTGGTGGCTGCCGGGTGGGCGGGCGCAAAGGACGGATTGCGCGCTTTCAGCGCCTGGTATTCGGTACGGATCGCGACGAACTTCGCGAAATGCGAGTCGACCGAATCGCGCGGCGCACCTTCGCCCTGCAGGATGATCGCGTCGAAGGCCGCGAGCGCGGTTTTCATGCAGACCACCGGTCGCGCTCCGAAAAGATGGATCTCTTCCTGCGACAGTTGCAGCGATCGGTCGCCGCAGAACGCGCCGTCCTCGCCAACCTGCGCCACGAATGCGCGCAATCGGTCGCCGAGCACCGCATAGAAATCGCCGACGGTCTCGTAATCGAGTCCCATCGGCGTCAGGCGCTCGGCGGCAATCGAACGCACGAAGTTGCGTTCCGGCGCAAACCCTTCGCCTTCGGGCTCGTCCGAGCCATGCGGGCGCTCCAGGAAGATGAAATGCTGAAGCGTGTTTTCGGTGAACGGCGCGAGTTTCACCACCACACCGGCGGGCAGATAGCCGGGGTCGAGCGGGAAGTTGTTGCGTCCGAATCGCGGTGCACCGCCCAGCGCGAGCGTGATGTTCCACACTGCGGCCAGGTGGCCCATCTCTTCGACGGCGACGTTGAGCACCACGCGGCGCCAACGCTCGACCGCGGCCGCTTCTTCCGTCGCGAGTCCTTCCTCTATGCCGGCCTTGAGACTGAACGCCGCGTAAAGGTACGTGCACATGAGGTTGTGCTCGAGCTCGGCGGCCTCGTACAGCCCGTGCACCAGTTGTTCACGGCTCGGCACACGCAGGGTGGGAGAAGCATCGTTCATGCAGGTGGCTCCGGAGGATGCAGCGGCGCAGATCGCGTGGCGCGCGCAACAGCATCGCATGCCGGCACGCCGGTCGCATCACCCGTTTGATCAGGCATCGTGCGGAACTCGCGGCCGGATGACAGATCGCAGCCGTGAATGTCAGGAGATCAAAATGAGACCGAAAAACGCTTTGGCCGCAATGGTTGTCACGATGATTGCCGCGGCGGGCCTCGCCACGGGCGCGGCGGCACAAATGCGCGAGGCAGTGACGCCTCAGTTCAAGCATGAGCTGCCCAACGTGCCCGGCAAGTCGCTCACGTCCGTCGTCGTCGAATATGCGCCCGGAGCCAGGTCGGTTTCGCACCGGCACGCCAAATCGGCGTTCATTTACGCCTATGTGCTGGCGGGCGCGGTGCGCAGCCAGGTCGATGACGGCCCGCCGACCATCTATCGCGCCGGCGAGAGTTTCTTCGAGATGCCCGGCGCTCACCACCGGATGAGCGAGAACGCCAGCAGCACCGAACCCGCGCGTTTGCTGGCGGTCTTCGTCAGCGACACGGGCGAAAGATTGACGACGCCCGATCAGCCTTGAGACGCACCGGGCAGGCCGAGGCAAAACAAGGCTGCTGCCAGGGATTTCAGAAACCGAAACGTCCCGCCGTACCGCTCATCTCCGTGGTCGAACGGGCAAACCGCTCGTACTGCGACTCGTTGCGCGCCTGGGCGATCGACACCATTTCCTCGCTGACACCAACGTCGTGCAACACGTGTTTGCCCAACGGCGCAATCGATTGCACCTCCAACCGTCGTTCGCGCCGGCGCCGCAGGTCGCGCCACCAATCCGCCAGGCGTTGAGACCGGCCCGCATGGCCCAGTTGCAAGGTGAGCGGATGCCCGGCGCAGGTCGAATCGATATGCATGTGGTGCTCCCGAACGATGTGGTCAGGCTAGCCGACCAGGATTGCCAGGAGAATCGATATCTTCTGGTCAGGTTGGTCAGCTATGCTAACCAGCGTGCCACGCCTGCCGCTGAACACCCTGCCCGCCTTCCGCGCCGCCGCGCGCCTGGCCAACCTGCGCGCGGCGGCGACTGCGCTCAACCTGACGCACAGCGCGGTAAGCCAGCAGATACGCGTGCTCGAAGAGCAGCTCGGTTTCCCGGTATTCGAACGACGCGGCCGCCGCATCGTGCTCAACCCCGCAGGCAAGACGCTGCTGGCAAGCGTGGAAGCCGCCCTTTCCACGTTGGACGATGGAATGCAGGCCGCCGCCGCTGCGACCTCGGGCGCCGGTCATCTGCTGCGCGTAACGGTACTGCCGTCGTTCGCGCAGCGCTGGTTGCTGCCGCGCATGGGACGCTGGCGCGCACGTCATCCGGACATCCCGCTGGAAATCGACGCTTCGCAGAATCTTGTCGAACTGCAGCGCGAGGGTTTCCATGCGGCCGTGCGCACCGGCCGCGGAAAATGGGCCGGCCTGCAGGCTGAACCCTTGATCAACTCGCCGTTGATCACGGTCGGTTCGACGGCGATCGCACGCAGATTGTTCGGCCAGGGTGACGCGGCGCTTGCGAACGAGGCGCTGATCGGCGACGTGCCCTCGTGGGAACAATGGTTTGCCGCCGCCGGCGTGAAAGCCCGCGTACGCCCGGTGGCGGATTTCAACGACGGCGGCCTGATGATGCAGGCGGCGGAGCACGGCCTCGGCATCACGCTCGCGCGCGAGATGCTGGCGGCCGACGCGCTCGCCGAGGGTCGGCTCGTACGCCTGTCACCGGTCGCGGTCGATCCGCCCGACTCGCACGGCTACTACTTCGTTTACCCGCCGGCGTTGCGCAAGTGGCCACCGCTGGTCGCGTTACGGCGTTGGCTTTTCGAAGAACTGGAAGCGGCGCAACGGCAGTGGGCCGAGTTGCGCCGGGAAGGCATGCAGCGTGCGGCGCCCGCGCGACCGGCGTCGAAGCGCGTGAAACGCTAGGTCTGCCTGGCCTCGTGTCAACATGCCGGCCGGTTTCGTCACGCGATTGAAACTTAAACCAAGCGCTTAACCCCCCACCCCTTCCCCCTCCCCCGCTGCGCAGGGGAGGGGAAACGGTCAGCGGCGCGTTGCGCCGAAACGGAGATGCCATGCAACGCAAAGTCGCAATCGTGACCGGCTCGGGAACCGGCGTTGGCGCTGCCACTGCGCTTGCGCTTGCCGGGCGTGGGTACAACGTGCTCGTCAACTATTCACGCAGCGAAGAGGAAGCAAAAGCGTCGCTCGCCGCGTGCGAGCGAGCCGGCGCCGAGGCGCTGCTGATGCACGGCGACGTCGCGGACGACAAGGACTGCCGTGCAATCGCACAGGCGGTGGTCGAACGTTGGGGGCGTATCGATGCGCTGGTCAACAACGCCGGCATCACCTCGTTCGCGGGCCCCACCAACTGGGATGCAATCGACGCGCAGTCCTTCCAGCGCATCGTCGGCGTCAACGCACTCGGGACGTTCCAGATGATTCGCGCTTGCGCGGCTCACCTGAAAACCGCCCGCGGCGCCATCGTCAATGTATCGTCGATCGCCGGGGCGCTTGGCATCGGCTCGTCGGTCGCTTACATCGCGTCCAAAGGTGCGGTGAATTCGATGACGCTTTATTTCGCGCGTGCGCTCGCCCCGGAAGTGCGCGTCAACGCGGTGTGTCCTGGTCTTATCACCACGCGCTGGTTCGTCGACGGCATCGGCCAGGACGGCTACGACAAGATCAAGGCCACTTACGAAAGCTCGACACCGCTGGCACGCGCCAGTACACCCGAAGACGTGGCCGATGCGGTGTTATGGCTGATCGATGGGGCGCGTTCGGTCACCGGCGAGTTGATGCTGCTCGACAGCGGCATGCACCTGGGCGCGACGGTGCGGATTCCGCCGCGGGCCTGAGGCTACCCGCCGACCGGAGCGCCCTGGCTGCGCGCTCGCGAATTCGCCGGATCACGAAACACCAGCGGAAACTCCTGCGCCCGCGGCGCCTGCGCCTGTGCGACCGCAGCGGTCACCAGCGCGTGATGCGGACTCTTGTCACACACCGGATCGGCCGTGTACGCATCGTTCGCCAGCAGGTATGCCTGGCAACGACAGCCGCCGAAGTCCTTCTCGCGCTCGTCGCAGCTCGCGCACGGTTCTTTCATCCAGCCGGTGCCGCGAAAACGGTTGAAGCCGTCCGAGTCGTACCACGCGGAACGCACGCTGGTCGAGCGGACGTTCGGAAATTCAAGCCCGGGCAACATGCGCGCCGTGTGGCAGGGCAACGCGGTGCCATCCGGCGTGACGGTCATGAAGGTGGTGCCCCAGCCGTTCATGCAGCGCTTCGGCCGGGTTTCGAAGTAGTCGGGCACGACGAAGAAGATTTTCATCCTGCCGTCGAGCCGCTCGCGCCACCTCTGCGTCGTGCGCTCCGCCGCTTCCAGTTGCGCACGCGACGGCAGCAACGCGTCGCGATTCAGGTGTGCCCACGAGTAGTACTGCGTGTTGGCCAGCTCGACGTAGTCGGCACCCAGGCGCTCGGCCATCTCGAGCAGCGTGTCCAGCTGGTCGATGTTCAGCCGATGCAGCACGCAGTTGAGCACCATCGGATACCCATGCGCCTTGACCATCTGCGCGACGCGCAGCTTGAGATCGAACGTCCTGGTGTGCGAGAGGAAATCGTTCATCTCGCGCGTCGAGTCCTGGAACGACACCTGGATGTGATCGAGCCCGGCCGCCTTGAGCCGTTCGATGCGCTGCTCGGTGAGCCCGACCCCGGACGTGATCAGATTGATGTAATAACCGAGTCGATGCGCTTCGGTGGTGATCTCTTCCAGGTCATCGCGCAGCAGCGGCTCACCGCCGGAAAGGCCAAGCTGAACGCTGCCCAGCGCGCGCGCCTCGCGCAGCACGCGCACCCAGTCCGCGGTCGACATCTCGTCTTCCACCCGCGCGAAGTCGACCGGGTTGTAGCAATACACGCAATGCAGCGGGCAGCGATAAGTGACCTCGAGCAGCAGCCACAGCGGCGGCCCGGGCGGTGACACAGCAGCGATCACGCCGCAACCTCCAGCCAGCCCTGCTCACGCGCGAAAGCGACGAAGTCCTGCACGTCCGGCGCCAGGCCGGTTTGATTGAACGTCGTTTCCAGGTCGGCAACGATCTGCGCGAGCGTGCGCGCTCCATCACAACGACGCAGGATCTCGCCTGCACTGCCGTTCAGTTTCACCATGCCTTCCGGGTAAAGCAGCACGTGCGCGTTCTGCGCCGGCTCCCATTGCAGGCGAAATCCCCTGCCGATCGACAGTTTCGAATCATCCGCCACCGCCGCCTTCGGCGCATTCATGGCCGCACTCCGTACGCCGCGGCCATCGCGTCGTTCATCGCCCAGAGCACGTCGAGCTTGAAGGTGAGGATCGCCAACGCGCGTTCCTGCTCCGGGCGCGTGCGGAAATGGTCGAGCGTCACTGCGAGTCCATGCTCGACGTCGCGCCGCGCCAGGCTGACGCGACTCTGGAAGTAACGCAGCCCGTCGTGCTGGATCCACGGGTAGTGCTCCGGCCAGTTGGCAAGGCGCTGCTTGTGGATCTGCGGCGCAAACAGTTCCGTCAACGATGAACACGCGGCTTCCTGCCACGGCGCCCGGCGCGCGAAGTTGACGTAGGCATCCACCGCAAATCGCACGCCCGGCAGCACGTCGGCGAGGCTCTCGACGTGGGGGCGCGTCAGACCGACCGCTTCAGCCAGGCGCAACCACGAATCGATGCCGCCCGGATCGTCGCCGTACCCATCGTGGTCGAGGATGCGCTGCACCCACAAACGACGCGCCGCGCGGTCGGTACAGTTGGCAAGGATGGCCGCGTCCTTGATCGGAATGTTCACCTGGTAATAAAAACGGTTCGCCACCCACCCACGGATCTGCTCGCGCGTCGCCTTGCCCGTGTTCAGCATCACGTTGAAGGGGTGATGGATGTGATACCGGTCGCCCAGGCCGCGCAGGCGTGCTTCGAACTCCTCCCGGCTCCACGCGGATTCGTTCACAGCTCTATCTCCATGCCGTCGTAGGCGACCTCGACCCGGCGGCGATCGAGTTCGCGCCGCTCGGGGCTGTCTTCGTCGAGGATCGGGTTGGTGTTGTTGATGTGGATCAGCACGCGCCGTGTCGTCACCGGCAGGCGGTCGAGCCAGTCGAGCATGCCGCCGGTGCCGGACTGCGGCAGATGGCCGATGTCGCGCGCCGAATTCTTCGAGATACCCAGCTTGATCATCTCGTCGTCGGTCCAGAACGTGCCGTCGACCAGCACGCAGTCAGCAGCCTGCATGTGTTCCCAAGTCGCGGAGTCCATGCCCCCCAGGCCGGGCGCGTAGAACGCCGTGCGGCCGGTGGCGGTGTCGCTGATCTGCAGCGCCACATTGTCGCCACGAATCGGATGCTCGCGATTGGGCGAATACGGAGCGGGTTTGCCGGCCAATGCATGCGCCTGCCAGCGCACGTCGAGCAGGCCATCGAGGCGGAACTCCGCCCCTTCCGGGTCGATGCGGCGGCGATCGATGCCACAAAAGTGGCCGAGCACCGACAGCACCGGATTGCCACGCGTCAGGTCGGCATGAACACTGTCGGTACACCAGAGGCGCAGCGGCCGGCTCGACTCGCGCAGCATGTAGAGCCCGGTCGTGTGGTCGACCTGTCCGTCCACCAGCACCACGCCGGCGATCGCCGTGTCGCGTAACGCGCGAGCGGGTTGCAGTTCGGGTGTGGCCTTGAGTTGTGCCAGCAGATCGGGCGACGTGTTGACCAGCGCCCAGGCAAACGGGTCTTCGCCGCGTACGGCGATCGAGGATTGGGTACGCGCGCGCGTGCGGACGCTGCCGTTGCGAACGCCGAAACAATTACGGCAGCTGCAATTCCACTGTGGAAAACCTCCGCCCGCGGCGGAGCCAAGCACGCGAATCTTCATGCCGACGTGTCATGCCCAGCAAATTCGCCAGCGAACGCGAGCAATCCCGACCACTCGCCCAACGCAGATTCTTCGCTGGTGCTCAGGATGACATTGCGGCGCGGGCGAACCAGGCGCAGCCGGGCCGCCCGCGTGCCACGTGTTGCTGAAACGGCTTTAGCGATTCGCGATGTAGAGCGTGATTTCCATGCCGAAACGCCAATCGATCGCAGCCGGTTTTTCCCAGACCATGGCATAACTCCTTGAAAGATTAAGAAACGACGCCGGTTTCGACGCCATTCGAATGCTCGGCCTGGTAGCCCGCCGGCTCAATGGCCGGATCGTGATTCTTGCCTCATGATTTTCATGAGCTACCTTTGACGCGGGCTACGCGCATACCGCAAGCGAGTGAGTAGACAACGAACGCGAGGGATACTGGTGCTTTACGAATCCTCCGTCCACTGGTCTCAACCGGCGTTGCGATGAAACTGCGCACCCACCTCAATCTCATCGTCGCCGGCCTCAGCGCCGTGCTGATCGGCACGCTGGTGGCCGTCGAAATCGACAGCACACGCCGCAGCGTGCGCGAGGAGATCGCGGCGGCCAACATCGTCGCGTCGCAGTTGCTGCGGCGCATCGCCATCACCTACGCGCGCAGCGGACCCGAGCCGATGCGTTTTTTCCTGGAGCAGCTTGGCCGGGTGCGCGCGAACGAGATCACCTTGCGGGCGCCTGACGGCGATGTGGTGTATCGCTCTCCGCCTCCCGTCTATAAAGCCGGCCGCGAGGCACCAGCGTGGTTTGCCGCGCTGACGGTGCCCAACATGGCTGAACAGACTTTCAACCTCGACGATGGGTCGCAATTGATGCTCGAGGCGAATCCGTCACGCGCCATCCTGGACGGCTGGGACGACCTGCTGCGCCTGCTTTCCGTGGGCGTCATCGCGCTGGTGGCGATCCACGCGTTCGCGTTCTGGTTCATCGGCCGGACGTTGCGACCGTTTCCGCAGATCGCCGAGGGCTTGCGCCGCGTCGAGCGCGGTGACTTGAGCGTGCGGCTGCCCAGGTACGCGGGCGACGAGGCGGGCGCAATCGGCGCCGCGTTCAATCGAATGGCGCAGGCGGTCCAGGAGAAGGTGGCAGCCGAGCGCGCCGCGCGCGACGCCGAGGCGCGGCTGGAAGAGCGGCGTGAACTCGGCCGCGTGGTCGAACAGCGCCTGGAAGAGGAGCGCCGCTTGATCGCGCACGAACTGCACGACGAATTCGGACAGTCCGTCACCGCGATTCGCAGCCTGGCGATGGCGATTTCCGGCCAGGGGGCGGACGCGCGCACCAACGAGGCGGCGCATCTCATCTCGACCGAGGCCGCGCGCCTCTACGACGCGATGCACGGCCTGATTCCGCGCCTGGCGCCGTTATCGCTCGACTCGCTGGGCCTCACCGAGACGCTCGAAGGGTTGATCAAGGATTGGCAGCGGCGCTACCCATCGGTACAACTGTCGCTCGAGCACGCGCTGCCGGATGATCTTGGTCCCAGTGTTGCGCTGACGGTGTATCGAGTCGTGCAGGAGGGTCTGATCAACGCGCTGCGCCACGCACAGCCGAGCCATGTCGCGATACGCGTGCAACTCGACGGCGAACGGCTCTCGGTCACCATTGACGACGACGGCACCGGCCTGCCCGCCGACTGGTCGCGCCCGGGCCATTTCGGGCTGCGCGGTTTGCGCGAACGTGTGCTCAACCTCGGTGGCGCCTTCGCCGTCGACAACCGTGCGCCAAAAGGCGTGCGCCTGGCAGCGGAGATCCCGCTGGTTGCCGCATGATCCGCGTGCTGCTTGCCGATGATCACGCCGTCGTGCGCGTCGGCTTCCGGTTGTTGCTGCAGACCGCGGCCGATGTGACGGTGGCGGGCGAAGCAGAGTCCGGCGAGACTGCGTGCCAGATGTATGCCCCGGACGAGCACGACGTGCTCGTGATCGATCTCTCGATGCCGGGCCTGGGCGGCTTGGAAGCACTGCGCCGGATTCGCGCCCGGCACACACGCGCGAAGGTGCTTGCGCTCTCCGCGCACGACGATGCCGTGCATGCGCGCCGGGCACTGAAGGCCGGCGCTCTCGGTTTTCTTTCCAAGCGCAGCGCACCGGAGGCGCTGCTCGATGCGGTGCGTGCCGTGGCCGCCGGCAAGCGTTACATCGATGCGCAGCTTGCACAGGAAGTGGCGCTGGCCGAACTCGACGGTAGCGACTCGCCGGTGCAACGGCTTTCCGAGCGCGAGTTCGAGGTGTTCATCCGCCTGGCCCGCGGCGCCAGCGTGCAGAAGATCGCCGAGGACCTGAAGGTGTCGGCATCGACTGTCGGCACGCACCTTTATAACGTCAAGCAGAAACTCGGCGCGAGCAACCAGGCGGAACTGACCTTGCTCGCGATCCGCCACGGATTGATCGAAGCCTGATTGGTTGGATCCTGATCGGTCGGAGGACAACTTGAGCAAACGCGTGATACTCGCCGGCGCAACCGGCTGGGCAGGTTCGGCAGTTGCGCGCTCGCTGGTGCAGCAACCGGACCTGCGACTGGTCGGCGCGGTTTCCCGCAAGGCCGCCGGCAAGACACTGGGTGCGGCGATTTCAATCGAGACGGATTGCCCGGTGTTTGCGAGCGCTGCAGAGGCGCTGGCCGCAGGTGGATGCGACGTGTTCGTTGAATTCACCAAACCCATGTCGGCGCGGCAGAACGTACTGGCCGCACTTAACGCCGGTGCACACGTGGTGATCGGCACCTCCGGTCTCACTGACGCAGATCTCGCCGAGATCGACCGCGTTGCGCGCGAGCACAAGCGCGGCGTGCTCGCATGCGGCAACTTCGCCATCACCGCGGTGCTGGCAATCAAGTTCGCCGAGATCGCCGCGCGTTACATCGAACACTTCGAAGTGCTCGACTACGCGTCGGCAACCAAGGTCGATGTGCCATCCGGCACTGCACGCGAGCTGGCTGCACGGCTGGGGCGCGTACGCGCGCCAAAAATCGACATGCCGGTGGATCAGTTGGTCGGGCCGCGCGAGACGCGCGGTGCGTCGCTCTCTGGCGTGCAGGTGCATTCGATCCGCCAACCCGGCTTCGTGCTCGGCATCGAAACCATTTTCGGCGCCGACGGCGAACGGCTGTACATCAAACACGATGCCGGCGCGAGCGCGCAGCCGTACGTCGGTGGTGCACTGCTTGCCATTCGCAAGGTGGATGGCGCGATCGGGTTGCGCCGCGGACTCGACTCGGTGATGGAGGGATTCTGATGAGCTTGCCGAGCGGCGACCCGACCAAACGTTTCACCAGCCGCGTGGACGCCTATGTGGCCGCGCGGCCGGCTTATCCAGACGAAATCGCCACACTGCTTGCACGCGAACTCTCACTGGCGCGCGGCGCCACCGTAGCCGACATCGGATGCGGCACCGGCCTTTCATGCATGCCGTTCCTGCGCGCCGGCTTCGCCGTGATCGGCGTAGAGCCCAACGACGCGATGCGCGCTGCGGGCGAAAAATTCCTCGCCGGACAGGGAGACTTTCGCAGCGTTGCGGCGACAGCCGAAGCCACCACCCTGGCCGACGCGTGCATCGACCTGATCATCGCCGCGCAAGCCGCACACTGGTTCGACATGCCACATGCGCGCGCCGAAGCGTTGCGCATCTTGCGCCGGCCTGCCTGGGCAGCGCTGATCTGGAACGATCGGGTCAGCACCGGTTCGCCGCTGGCGGTGGGCTACGAAGCGCTGATGCAGGAGTTCGGCGTCGAGTACGAGAAGATCCGTCACCGGCACGGCCCGGAATCGACCGTCACCCCGTACTTCGGCCATACCGAATACCGCGAAGCACGGATCACCAACGTAACGTCGCTCGACTTTCCGACGCTCGCCGCGCGGGTAGGTTCGTCGTCGTACATGCCGCAACCCGATGCGCCCAGCTACGCACCGATGATCGCCAAGCTGCGGCAGTTGTTCGAAACGTCCGCGCAGGGCGGGAAGGTGACGATCGACTACGTCACGCGGGTGTTTTTCGGGG
>Ga0137410_10001989_pt1 | contig 13986 bp, 13 predicted proteins | sample CZODoug1_16funga_FD_108878 | JGI IMG/M metagenome (GOLD analysis project Ga0137410, IMG submission 108878) | Vadose zone soil fungal communities from Angelo Coast Range Reserve, California, USA - CZODoug1_16fungal (Illumina Assembly) | ecosystem: Environmental > Terrestrial > Soil > Vadose zone... | reverse complement strand
CGACAGTTATTTCAAGACCGGCCAGTACCAGAACGCGATTGACACAATGCAATTGCCGCCCCGGCCCGGACGCGACGCGCTGGCGATGATCGGCGAGGCGCAACTCGCAATGAATCGGACGAATGAGGCAAGGCGGACTTTCGAGACGCTGCTCGCAAACGGCTCGTTGGATGACGCCTCGCTGCGCGCATGCGCCGAGCTCGATCGGATTGACGCTGCCTCTGGGAACGTGTTGACCGAGACCGAGGCGCTGCGCCGCGCCGGCGTTTACCAATTCAACCGCGGCTTCGCCGAAGCGCGGCGACACTACCTGACCCTGATCAACAATTTCCCGGAGAGCGCGAAGCGCGCCGAAGCGCTGTTCCAGGTCGGCCGAGGCTATTTTCTCGATAATGATTTCGTCGAAGCGGCCAGGTGGTACGACCGCGCTCACGACGAATTTCCGCGGACCGACGAGGGCGAACAGGGCTTCTATTACGTCGGTCACTGCTACCAGTATCTCGGCGACTGGATGCGCGCAATCGCCCGCTACGAAGCTTTTCTGAAGGCGTACCCGAAGAGCGACTATGTTGGGTACGCGCATCTGAACGCGATTGACGCGCTGCGTTCGGCGGGGCAGTTTGGAGATGCGCTGGCCTGGGCCGCGCGCGCGCAGACCAATGGGAACGAGCCTTTCATAGCCGTGAGCGGTCTGTTTCAGGAGGCTAAAATCAGGCTGACGCAGGGCGATTACGCCCAGGCTCTCGCCCGTTTCACCGCGCTCAGGTCTCGCAACCTGAACGTTCGCGGGTTGACGGCGACAACCAATCCACCTGAAGTTGTGTTCATGCGCGCGTACTGCCTGGAAAAACTCGGAAGGTACGACGAGGCGATCAACGAGTATCTGGCCTTGCCTGAATTGCGCGAAGGCGCCGCCGGCTATTACGGGCGCCGCGCGAGCGAGCGGCTGCGCGACCTCGGCTCAAACCCACACGCTGGAGTCCCGCTGGCGGCCAGACGCGACGCGTTCATCACTCAGGCGCGCGCGGCCTGGGCGCAGGGCGCAGCCGGGGAGGCGAAATCGGCGGCCAATCAGGCCCTGCGGTTTGCGATTGGCTCGGCGACTCGCAACGAAATGCTGAAAATCCTCCGCGGAGCCTATTCGAAATTGCCCGGATACCAGCTTCCGAAAATACCGATCTCGGAAGTTGGGCGAACCGCTCCGATCGAATCCGGCGCGGAGGCAACGGGCGACGCCGGCCATCAGACTATCGCGGGAGAGTTGCTCTTCCTCGGATTGTATGACGAGGGCGCGCCGGAGTTGCTGCAAACCCCGGCCGGGAAGTCCGATTACGCCTTCGCGCTTCCCTGCGCGCGCGGCGATTGCGCAAGCCGCACGGTCAAATTTTCGGAGCCGTTGTTGAGAGCCTTGCCCGAAGATTACCGGCTGGAATTGCTGCCGCGCGAAATGGCCGAGATCTTCTATCCATTCCCTTTTCGGAATTCGCTCGCCCGCCACGCGACCGCGCGGGGCGTAGACCCTCGGTTCGTGCTCTCGATCGCCCGGCAGGAGACGCGTTACAACCCGCGTGAAAAAAGCTCTGCGGCCGCGCGCGGGTTGATGCAGTTCATCTCTTCGACCGCCAATCAGATTGCGGCTCAATTGGGGCTGGGCGATTTCGACCAGGACGATCTTTACAACCCGGACACGGCGATCCTCTTCGGCTCGCAGTATATGAAAAACCTGTTCACGGAATTCGGCTCTCCGCAGGCGGTGGCCGCCTCCTACAACGGCAGCGAAGATTCCCTGCGCCGGTGGATCGCGCGGGCTAAAAGCGATGACGTCGACAGGCTGGTGATCGAGATAGCGAAGGCTCAAACCAAAGACTACGTCTTCAAGGTGGTCAATTTCTACAACGCTTATCAAGCGATCTATCCGTCTACCTGAATTGGGGACACTGGAACAGTACCGCGCGCGTAAGCAAGCGGTTGACTGATGAGCGGGCCGCTTAAGCAAGTGTTCGCCAATCCCTGGCGAAAAAAGCTGGTCGATGCAGAGCCGTCGCCGATAAGATAGACGCCGAATGGAGAAAACGATGACCGGATTGGATGCTTTACAATCTGTTCAATTCGTTAATGTGAAGGGCAAACGGTTTGCCTTGCTCGACGCTGACGTCTGGGAATCTCTGATCGAATGGTTGGAGGATTTGGAAGACACAACCATCGCGCACGACGCTCTGGCCCTCAAGATGTGAGGAAATGTCCGCACTTATAAAAATGAGTTGACGCTTTATCACAATCTGGCGACCGCTTCACGAAGCTCCGCGAACAGCCGCGCAAGATCATCGATCTGGTAGTTCGCGTTCAATCCGCTGGGGTTCGGCAGTGTCCAGATCACGGCGCCGCCCAACCGCTCATCCTGCCGGCCAATCACGGCTTTGGGGCGACTGAACGCGGCCCGGTACGCTCCGACGCCGAGGAAGGCCACACACTTCGGCTTGTAACGGAGGATTTTCTTCTCCAGAATTCGCGCCCCATGCGCATACTCTTCGTTTGATAACTCCGAGGCCGACGCCGTAGCGCGCGCGACCAGATTTGTAATGCCGTAGCCGCGCTTGAGCAACTCGCGTTCTTCAGAAGGCGCGAGCAGCCGGTCGATAAATCCGGCCTTGAGCAAAGCGGGCCAGAACCGGTTGCCGGGCCGGGCGAAGTGATGCCCCACAGCCGCCGTATACAATCCCGGATTGATCCCGCAGAAGAGAAGTTGCAATCCGTGCGCGATTACGTCCGGCATGGTCTTCCCGGTGGCGTCGAGCAGTTCCTGTTTCGATGGTTTGCGATCACCCATTGCGTGTCACATTGGCTGAGGAGCGCAGCGAAGCGCCGTCGTCTGTCGCCATTCGCGCCTGTTGTGAAAGCCACCGTTCGATCACGCCCAGAACGTAGCGTTTTTTATCTTCCCGTAGGCAGGATTTCGATCGATCCGAATTGTTTGAAGTGGCGATCAAGGGCCAGAGCCTTTGCGACGCCGAGCGCTTCCATTACAACTTTGCTGGAACAGTCGGTGAAACTCCATTCTTTGTCATCGTAGCGGCGGAAGACCTGCCAAGTCTCAATCAAATCGTCTTCTGTAAGCAGGTAGACCTCGACCATTTTCGACTCGAAGAACCTTTCGCCCATCAGCAGCGCGCGTTTGGATTCGCCGCGCGCCCGGAGCAGTGTCAATGTTTCGTCCACGATGTAATCGGTGGTGATCAGCGGCTCGGTGTTTTCATCAAACAGGTACTTGAGCATCGGTTTCGACGGGCTGTGGCGCCTGACCGGCTTTCAGCGCGCGCAAAGGTGTAACGGCGGGAGATGGATTATGCTCCTGTTCTTCACGCATTGCGCTGCTCCATTCCAGCCAGTCGGCGACGTAGCGGGACACAGCCTCTTTGTTTCGCAGGTAGTAAAGAATCGTGGCATAAACCTGATCAAGCGCCACCGTGTGGAAGCGAGCCGCAATCTCTTCCGGCGTCCGCCCGCGATGCAAATACTCGTACAGGATGCTTTCAATTCCGATCCGCGTCCCTTTTAGCCGAATATCATCCGGCCGCAGGAAATCAAAATATTCTTCGAGGTTCATACTAATCGCTCTCTTTCAAGCTGATTCTACAATCGCGCCCTCTTCTTTCTCAATCAATGCAATGATCTCGCGCAAATCGTCCACGACCGCTTCGAGTTCCGTGATGGCTTCGCTTGCCAAATCCTGCGGCTCCGGCAATTCGTCGGCGTCTTCGAGCGATTCATCGCGCAACCAGGTGATGTCGAGTTTGTAATCGCGCTCCTTGATTTCGCTGATGTGGAATTTGCGGAAGCGGCCTTCCGGGCCGGTGTCGATTCGGCGGCTTTTGCCGTTCGGGTCCGCGCCGTAGCATTTCTCGAAGTCGGAGAAATGCTCGCTCGACAGCGGCCGCTCTTTTTTGGTGATGCCGGGCACGTTGGAGCGCGCGTCGTAAATCCAGACGTTTTCGGTCGGGAAACCTTTCTGCAAAAAGATGACGTTGGCTTTGACTCCCTGGCTGTAAGGGGAAAACGTGCCGCGCGGCAGCCGCAGAATCGTGTGCAGGTTCGCGTCCTTCATCACGATTTCAAAAACCTCTCCGGCTTTATTTTCAAACAGACAGTTGTCCGGCAATACGACAGCGGCGCGCCCGCCGGGTTTGAGGATAGTCAGGATGTGCTGAACGAAGTTGAGCTGCTTGCTTGAGGTTTCGATGGTGAAATCATCGCGGACGGGAGCCTGGTTCGCGCCCTTCGTGCCGAACGGCGGATTGGTTAGCACGCAATCGAAACGGCGGCCATCGAACGGGTCGTAGATCGAATCGCCAAGTCTGATTTCCGGTTCGAGTTCGTGTAGGTAAAGGTTCATCAGCGCCAGCCGACGCGGACGTTGCACGAGTTCCTGGCCGAAGTAGGTTGATTTTATGATGCGCCTGGCCACGTCACGATCCAGCGCGCCTTTGGTCTGTTGCATCAACCATTCGTATGCTTCGACCAGAAAGCCCCCGACCCCGCAGGCCGGATCGCAGATGGTGAAATCACGCTGCGCGCGCGGATCGGGTTTGATCGAGCGCACAATGGAGCGGATCAATTCGCGGGGAGTGAAATACTGCCCCGCGCCTTTCTTGCCTTCGTTGGCGGCGCGTTCCAGCAGCCCCTCGAATGCTTCAGCCTTAACGTGAACACCAAGCAACGTCCATTCTATCTCATCAATCAGGCCGATGAGTCTTTTCAGGTTGACGGGATTGTTGAAGCGCGATTGCGCCTCGGCAAAGATGTCGCCGAGGATGCCACGCTCGCGGCCCAGTTTGCGCAGCAGGTCAATGTAATGATCGGTAAGCTCCGTGCCACTCTTACTCTTCAGCGTTTGCCAGTCGCAGCCTTTCGGCAATTCGACGCCGCGCTCATCAGCCATTTTCAAAAAGAGCAGATAGGTGATCTGCTCGATATAATCGCCGTAATCAATGCCGTCGTGACGCAGGGTGTGACAGAAGCCCCAAAGTTTCTGAACAATATCGCTCATATCAGATCGGCGGAGCCTTTGGAGTGCGGGCGCTTCGAGACCGCTTTGGTAGTTCTCTCCGGCTTCTACAGAGTGCCGGGACAAGAGACGCGGTGGGATTCCTTGCCGCCACCGCCAGAGTATCGAAGTGGACTACCAAAGCGGTCTCGAAGCGCCCGCACTCCAAACGAACCTGATGCGCCTTTTGCAGATTCTGGATCGTGAAACGCTCGGTAGTGGCGGCCAGCTTTTGCCGTAATTCACTGAGCGCCTGTGTGCCCCAATCCTGCGGGCGGTCAAGCAGAATGCGAATGGCTTCGACCTGCGCTGGATTCTCTTTGACGAAACGAGAAAAGGCAACGAGGTAATCTTCCGGCTTGTATTCCTTGCCGTCCAACCCGCGCACCAGCCATTCGGAACTGACCGTGTCTTCGGCTTTGTATGCGACCATGAATGTTCGGGGAGCGCGAGGATAACTGACGAGCAGCTTCTGAAATTTTTCGTCCCGCAGCAGGCTCATCGCGCGCGTGAAATCGCTGCGCAGGTTGTCGGGGAGTTCGCCGGCGTAACGGCCCATATCGCCATCCGGGATGTAGGCGGCGAGCATCTCGCGCGCTTCGCCCGACATTTCCTTTTCGATGCGTTGCAGCCGTTTGACCAGGCAGCGGATGTTGTAATCACGGTCGCGGTTGGCCCAGATGTCATCAATGATCTGTTTGATCGTTCGGGTTTCGCGTTCGGGCGGCTCGGCGGTGATGGCCGTGGCTTTGCGGAAGTATTCGAGCAGAGTCCCGTCAAAACAATCGAAGACGACGAAATGCGATTTGTCAGAAAACTTCTCGCCTTTGCGCGTGCCGCGCCCCAGCATCTGCTCGAAGAGAATGCGCGATTGCACCGGGCGCAGAAAGACAATGAATTCCAGATCTGGGATGTCCACGCCAGTGGTGAGCATATCCACCGAAACGACCACGCCGGGTTCGGGGCGGTTGCGGAATTCCCGAATGCGTTGCAGCGGACCATCTACGCGACCGGTGATCTTCTGCACGAATGAATCGCCGCGCCCGAAAACATCGCGCGCAATATTCACAAGGTTGTCGGCGTGCGAAGTGTGCGGCAGATCGTTGACGGCGAAGATCAGCGTTTTGGGGAAACGCCCGTATTGTTGCTCATGCTCATCGCAATAGGCTCTGATCTCTTCAAGGATGCGGCGATTTGAATCCAGCGCTGTAATTTTCTTTTCGACTTCGGTTGCGTCGAATTGCCGTTCGTCTTCCAATTGATCAAGTTGTTCGGCGCCGGTTGCCGGGTCAATCATTCCGATCTGTTCGCCCTCTTTCAGAAAGACGCCTTTCATCCGCACGTCGGAACTGATCTTCACCACGTCGTAATCAACCAGGTAGCCTTCTCTAACAGCGCGTTCGTATTCGTAACGAAAGACGACGTCCTTGAAATAGGCTTTGGTGTGAGCGGCTGGCGTCGCCGTCAGGCCAATTTTGATTGCGTCGAAATGATCGAGCGTCTTGCGCCAGCCTGCGCCGCCAAAGCGCGACGATCCACCATAAAAAGGATGCGCTTGCCACCGCCGGATTTCATCAGCCGATAAACCTGATTCACCAACGTGAAGGTCTTTCCAGTTCCGGTCGCCATTGCCACCAGCATTTCGCGTTTGCGCATCGCGATGGCTTTTTCAATTTCCAGGTTGGCTTCTTTCTGGTACGGGCGCAAGCGAGTGTGGTCGTTCGGAGTTTGAGCAAGTAAATGGCAATCGGTTTCAAAGCTACGCGTGAATGTTTCGCGCAAGGCGTCAGGCGTGTGAAATTGGACGACTTTGCGCGATCTGTTCAATTGATGGCGAGCGCCCTGAAACCAGATCACCTCGCCATTGGTCGAGTAAAGAAATGGCGCGCAGTGGCCGTCGAAATTCATCGGACTGTTGACCAGGCCCCGTGAGTAGCGCTGCGCCTGTGTCAACACATTCTGCGGCCCGAGCGTAACTTTCTTGGCCTCGATAACTCCGAGAATGGCGCCGTCAACGCACAAGGCGTAATCCGCCGGCCCGTTGGCGGTCGGGAATTCTTCAATCGCGCAGTTTTGATACCAACTCAGAGGGCGGGCAGGATCGTAAGGGGCAATCGTCCATCCACGATCACGAAGTTGAGGGTCAATTCGCCGCTTGCGCGTTTGTTTTTCACTCTCGTAGTTCATGCGCCTTGCACCGCTCCTTCCAAACGCTGGCGATCAACCGATCATGCTTAACGGATGTCACTTCCCTTTGATCGCTTCACTCAAAATACGTCCGACGCAGTTGCTCGGAGTTTCGATCTTGAGCAGCGTCGCGAGGGTCGGGGCGATATCCGCCGGGCTGGTGTCGGAGTAATACATTCCGGGCGCGATTCCCGCGCCGTAAAAGATCACGGGCACGTGCGTGTCGTAAGTGTAAGGCGCGCCGTGTGTGGTCGTAATGCCTTCGCCGATGAAGAAGAAGGGTTGAGGCACTACGACGAGGTTGCCGTTGCGGCGGGCGTTGAAGCCGTTGCACACGCTGCGCGCTATCCTGGTCTGCGGCAATCGGCTTGAAAGAATCTGCGAGCGCGTGAAGCATTCGGCGACGCCTTCGATCTTCACGACGGCCAGGCTCGCCAGGCGCTCGACTTCTTCGACGTTGAGCTTGCGCCGCTCGATGGCGTCTTCATCGAAATAGACGTTGCCGTTGTAGAAATCCAGAATCCATTTCTCCTCGCCGAAGCTTTTGTTGAGCGCGTTCTGAACGGCTTCCGTTACCGACTTCGGCTCGACAATTCCGCCGAGGCCGTACTGCTGAGCGTGCGCCGGCACGGGGGCGACGCCGTGATCGGCGGTCAGCGCGATGACCACCCGGTCGAGGCCGATCTTCCGATCGAGGTAGTTGAAAAGCTCGGCCAGCGTGCGGTCCGTTCGGAGCGTGATGTCCTGCACTTCCTGGCTGTAAGGGCCGTAGGCGTGCCCTATCAGATCATTCGACGAAAAACTCAAGGTCAGCAGATCGGTCGTGTCGTCCGCGCCAAGTTGTTCGCCCTCGATCGCGGCTTTGGCGAAATCGACCAGGTAATCGTTGGCGAATGGCGTGTATTGAAATTGCGTGTAGAACCGCGGCCCCGGAACCTCTTCGCCGCCGTTGATCAAGTAGGGAAATTTGTTTCCCGCGGAGAATTTTTCATAAGGCATATCATCAGCGGTCGAGCGTTGATATGCCGATTCGGGCAGGAGTTTTTCCCACCGCTTGCCAAAGAAACGGTCGGGCCGCATTTCCTTGTTGAATTTCTTCACCCACTCCGGCAGATCGCTGAAATAGTACGTGCTCGAAACCAGATTGCCGGTGTTCAGATCGTACCAATACGCTCCGTTCGGATGTTTGCCCGAGGGCAGGATGGCCGAGCGGTCTTTGAGAGAAATGCCGATGACCTTGGACTGTCCACCGCTCGCCAATTTCAATTCGTCCCCGATCGTCGAGCCGAGCATTCTTGAAGGAGACATGCCTGCGGCGCCGTCGCGCCCGCCGAGCAGTTTGACTTTGCCGTCAGTGACACTCGTGATGCGCTTCCCCGATTCGCGGTCGTACCATTCGTTGCCGATGATGCCGTTCATCGACGGAGTCGCGCCGCTCATAAACGTGGCGTGGCCGCAGGCGGTGTAGGTCGGCACATGAATGTAATTGGCGTTCGTAAACACCGCCCCGCCGCTAAACAATCGTTTGAACCCGCCCTCGCCGAACTGATCCTGGAATCGCATCAGGTAATCATAGCGGAATTGGTCTATCACTATGCCGACGACCAGACGGACCGGTTTCGCCGCGGCCGGCGGCGCTTTGGCGGCGCGTTGGCGCTGTTGCGCGGCGGCGGAAGTTGAAAAGATGTTCGCGAACGCGAGAATAAAACAGAGCGCGGGAGCAAAGCGCGAGCGATTCAGCAAAGCTATCGGCATGTTCTCTCCTTGAATGTGTTGTTTAAGCGATGGCGCATTAACCCAGGCAAGCATAATCGCGGCAAGAATGGATGACAAGACGCCGGTCTGTTCGAATGCGTTGCCTGCGCCTTAATTTTACGTTACGGATTCAGAGGATCATTTGTGTTCATTCGGGGCTGAAATACCTTCTGCAATCTCGAAACAGGCCAGGAATTCGCGGTTGCCGTCCGCTCCCAGTATCGGAGAGTCGATGACGCCCAGCGCGCGCATTCCCAGGCCGGCTGCGAACGACGTGATCTCTTCGACGACACGCCGTTGCGCCGTTTCGTCGCGCACTATGCCGCCCTTCCCGACCTCTCCGCGCCCGACCTCGAACTGAGGTTTGATGAGCGTGATCACGAAGGCAGGCGCGCGAAGGAGCGGCGGGACGACCGGAAGGATTTTTTTCAGGGAGATGAATGAGACGTCGGCCGTGACGACGTCGAAGCGGTCGGCGAAATCATCCGGCGCCAGGTAACGCGCGTTGACGCCCTCGCGCAATTCGACGCGGCCGTCCTGTCGCAATTTCCAATCCAACTGGCCGCGCCCGACGTCGACGTCTACGACGCGCGCCGCGCCGCGCTGCAGCAGGCAATCGGTAAACCCGCCCGTCGAAGCGCCGATGTCGAGACAGATTTTGCCGGCCACTTCGATACCGAAGTGGTCAAGCGCGGCGGCCAGCTTCAAACCGCCCCGGCTGACGAAAGGCATTGGCTCGCGGATCGTCAGTTCGACGTCAATCGGAACCAGTTGGCCGGCCTTGTCCAATCGTTGTTGACCGCTGAAGACCTGTCCCGCAAGGATCAACGACTGCGCCTTCGCGCGGGTCTCGGCCAGCCCGCGCGTCACGAGCAGCTTGTCCAGGCGTTCTTTGCTGGTCTTCGGTTTCACTGCAATCATCACCTCAAGAAAAAGAATATCAGCCACGAATGAACACGAATGTTCACGAATGGAGGCAAATGAGAAGACAAATAGATCATCGAAATCGAGAAAAAGATTCGTGAACATTCGTGTTCATTCGTGGCCGATATCCTCACGATCTCCTTTCACGATCTTCTTTCAATTATAAAACGCGCTATCGAGTCCAGTATTGACGCGTCCCGATGCGCGCGGCGGGCCGCGCTGATGGCTTCGCGGCAGAGGCGATGGGCCATCTGTCTGGCGCCCTCGATTCCATAAAGGGCGGTGTAGGTGGCTTTTTGACTTGCGGCGTCCTTGCCGGCGGTCTTGCCCAATTCCTCGCTGGTGGCGGTTTCGTCCAGCAGGTCGTCGGCGACCTGAAAAGCCAATCCGGCCTTCTCTCCGTATTCGGTTATCGCGTTCAATTCGTCCTCGCTCGCGCCGCCGATGATCGCGCCGATGCGAACCGCGCAGCGGATCAAGGCTCCGGTCTTGGCGCGATGAATCTCTTCGAGTTGCGCGCCGGTGACCGGTTTGCCTTCAGATTGAATGTCCAACACCTGGCCGCCGATCAAGGCTCCCGTCGTCGCGGACGCGTGGGCCACTTCTGAAATCACGCGCGCTTTGGTCTCGGAGCTTTGCGCTTCGTAATCGGCGAGCGTCAGGAAGGCCTGGGTCAGCAGCGCGTCTCCGGCGAGGATCGCCATGGCTTCGCCGAATTTGACGTGGCAGGTGGGCAGCCCCCGGCGCAAATCGTCGTTGTCCATCGCCGGCAGATCGTCGTGAATCAACGAGTATGTGTGAATCATTTCGAGAGCGCAGGCCGCGGGCAGCAGCGACTGCTCGCCGGCGCCGAAGACTTCGCCCGCCGCAATGGTCAGAATCGGGCGCAATCGCTTGCCGCCGGCGAAGACGCTGTACCGCATCGCCTGGTGAATGATCGAAGGACCTTCCGATTCGGATGGGAGTAGACGATCAAGCCACTGATCGACCCGCGCGGCCTTTTGCAGGAAATATTCGGTGATGTTCACGACTGGTTCGCTTTTACTGAATTTAGAAGGGGACTGAATCATCGGCTCTGCTTTCGTCTCGGGGCGTTTCTCCTGATTGAGTTTGTGAATTGCCCGATTGGATTTGTGAATTGATTGAAGTGACGCTGGCCGCTGAAAGAGCCTGGGTGGTCTCGGCGGGGCCAGCCGGCGCGTCTTTTGAGGCCTCGAAGGGCACGACTTTGATTTCGCCACGCTCCCTCAAGAGCATCTCGACTTTGCGTTCGGCGTCTCCCAATTGAGTCTGGCAGCGGCGAGCGAGCGCCACGCCTTCCTCGAAAAGCTCCAGCGCGCGTTCGAGCGGCAGGTCGCCCGATTCGAGATTCGCGACTATTCGCTCCAATGAGGCCAACGAGGATTCAAAGCTCTGTTCCTGTCCTTTATTTTTGTTCATAAGTTTTTCCGTTTTTAGCCACAGAGGCACAGAGCCACGGAGAAAAGAGAGGGGGAAAGAGAGATAGAGAGAAAACTGCACCTGGCTCTTCCGTCTCTCCATCTCTATTTCGCTCGATCTCTGTGTCTCTGTGTCTCTGTGGCCTTAGTAAATCAATCCGCCTGGCAGGCGACCTCGCCGTCCTCAAAACGCAGCGCCAGCTTCTGTCCGATCTTGACCATTGCCGCGCGCGAAATCAAATTGCCGGCCTCATCCTTCACCAGCGCGTATCCGCGCCCCAACACGGCCAGTGGCGAGAGCATATCCAGTTTGCTTGCGGCCACGGCCAGGTTGTGCCGTTTGGCTTCCAATCTCCGCTGAGCCGCGCGACTCAAGCGCTGATCGAGCGCGTCCAACCGCCCGGATTTGACCGCGATCATGGCGCGGAAATCGGTCGCTTCGAGGCGGCGCTTCACCACTTGAAACTTCGAGCCGGAATCCCTCATGCGCGCCCGGAGGGCCTCGACCGAGCGTCTTTCAAGCTCGCGGCATTTCGCCGAAAGCGATAAGACCGTCTGCGCCGTCTCCGCGAATCCGCGACTCTCGATCAGGTCGCGCAACCGCGTTTTGCGCATGAGCAGAGAGTGATTCATCGCGCGCGCCAACGAGTTTTGCAGATACTCAATCCGCGCCGCCAGGTCGCTCGATTCCGCCGCGACTATCTCGGCGGCCGCCGAAGGCGTCGGGGCGCGATAGTCGGCGACAAAGTCCGCAATTGTGTAATCGGTTTCGTGGCCGACGGCGGAGACCACGGGGATTTCGGATTCATATATCGCGCGAGCGACCGGCTCTTCATTGAATGCCCACAGGTCTTCGATCGAGCCGCCGCCGCGCCCGACGATGATCACGTCAACCTCATTGCCGGGCTTCTTCGCGTGTTTGTTGAGCAAACGGATCGCGTCCACGATTTCGCGGGCCGCGGTCGCCCCCTGCACTCTGACGGGCGTGATTATGACGTCGATCCCTCGGTTGCGCCGATCGAGTACCTGGAGCATGTCGCGCAGCGCGGCGCCGACCGGCGAGGTCACGATCCCTACGCGTCGCGGCAACAGCGGCAGCTTTCTCTTGCGCGCCTCGTCGAAGAGTCCCTCGGCGGCGAGCCTCCTGACCTGCTGCTCGAACGCGAGTTGCATCGCGCCGACGCCGAGAGGCTCCATGACTTCGACTATGAGCTGGTATTCGCCGCGGGGCTCGTAAACGCTCAGCCGGCCTCGCAATCGGACTTCAAGCCCGTTCTCAGGCTCGAATCGCATCAGCCGGTTCCATTGCCTGTAGAAGACCGCCCGCAATTGCGAATGCGAATCCTTCAGCGTGAAATACCAGTGGCCCGATTGATGCCGCTTGTAGTTCGAGACCTCCCCCTGCGTGTGCAGGGCGAAAAATTCCGACTCCAGCGCGTCTTTGATCTGCTCGGTCATCTCGGTTACGGTGAGCACACGCCGCTCGGCAAAGAGCGCGGCAAGCAATTTGGAACTGGAATCACTCATACACAAAACTCTAGCATTCGGGGAAAAGAATTTCAGCCACGAATAAACACGAATCTTTTCTTGGCCTCGATACCTGATTGTTTGGCGCCTCTTTGTTCTTATTCGTGAATATTCGTGTTCATTCGTGGCTGAAATTCTTTTTTTTGAAATTTATCGCTCGATTTCGCCATCAGAGGCCGCATGCTATATTTGCCCGTCCCGTAAACCGAGACGGCAACCCGAGATATTTGCTATGCCTCATTTATCAATTGTCATACCGGCGTATAACGAAGAGAATCGCATCGGCCGGACTCTCACCGAAACATTCGATTATTTAGATAGACAGAATTATTCGGGCGAAGTAATTGTAGTCAATGACGGTTCAACAGACCATACTGTCGATGAGGTTCGCAAATTCGAGGGTCGAGGAGGCGGCAGGCTGCGATTGGTCGAGAATCCCGGGAATCGGGGTAAAGGCTATTCCGTGCGGAACGGAATGCTCAAAGCCGAGGGCGAGATCGTTCTCTTTTTCGACGCCGATCTGGCGACCCCGACCAGCGAAATCGTTAAAGTGGTGGCGCCCGTAGCCGAGGGCCGTTACGACGTCGTCTTCGGATCGCGCGCGCTCGATCGAAGTCTGATCGGAACGCGTCAATCGCGTTTTCGTGAAATCCTCGGGCGGGCCGGCAATCTGATTCAGTTCGCGTTCACCGGCTTGCGGTTCAAAGACACACAGTGCGGGTTCAAAGCGTTCCGAAGAGAGGCCGCGCAATCGGTCTTCAGGTTGCAGCGGATTGACGGGTTCGGTTTCGATCCTGAAATACTCTTCGTCGCCCAAAAGCAGGGCTGGCGGCTGCTGGAAACTTCCGTCCTTTGGAACCACATCGAAGGCTCGAAGTTGAACCCGATGACCGCGTATATCAAGGCGCTGATGGAAGTCTCGATCATCAGGTGGAATAATCTCCGTGGCAAATACGATGAGCAGACTGAACGTCAACATTGATCACATAGCGACCATCCGCCAGGCTCGCCGGACCAACGAGCCGAACCCGGTCTCCGCCGCCGTGATTTGCGAACTGGCGGGGGCCGACGGGATCACGACCCACCTTCGCAGTGACCGGCGCCACATTCAGG
>Ga0137410_10001987_pt1 | contig 14002 bp, 14 predicted proteins | sample CZODoug1_16funga_FD_108878 | JGI IMG/M metagenome (GOLD analysis project Ga0137410, IMG submission 108878) | Vadose zone soil fungal communities from Angelo Coast Range Reserve, California, USA - CZODoug1_16fungal (Illumina Assembly) | ecosystem: Environmental > Terrestrial > Soil > Vadose zone... | reverse complement strand
CTTTCCGAACCTGGCGCACTTCGCGCCGACCACCCTCGGATTTGTATGACGACATCGGCCGGGCGCGTCCACGCGGCGCTCTTTACCTGTGCTTCGCTGGGATCGGCGGCGGCGTTCGCGCAGACCGCGGCGGACGGGTATTCGATCTATCAGAACGCCACCTTCAAAGGCCAGAGCATCGGCGCACCTGCGTGCGCGACCTGCCATGGACCCGATCCGCGCAACAGCGTAATCCCGCAAATCCTGATGGCCGCGGGCAATCCCGGTTTCCTGCCGACCGCGTGGGCGATGGTGCCGATGAGCCAGTTCAACTACGCGGCGAAGATCGATACCAACGGTCGCGAGGGCATCGCAACCTACCTGCTTTACCCGGATGCCGGCACCCTGCCGTTTTCGCTGTTCGCCACCCAGTCGCTGGACTTCGGCACGCTGGTGATCGGCCAGACGATGATGAAGACGATGACGCTCACCAACATCGGCGCGCAGGCGCTGACAGGTGTCGTCCTGCAGGCCAGTCCGTCGGCGACCGGCGTCAGCGAGACCAACGATTGCCCGAGCACGCTTGCAGCGCAGGCCTCTTGCACGGTCACCGTCACGTTCGCGCCGCTTGCCGCGGGAACTGCAAACGCCGCGTACGTGCTCAGCGCAAACAACGATGCGGACACCGGCAACGAGTTCTTCGTGTTTGCAGCCGGTGCAGCCAGCGCTCCACCACCACCGGCAGCATCGGGTGGCGGCGGCGGCGCGCTCGATGGCTGGTCGCTCGGCCTCTTGTTCTTGCTGCAACCTATCTTGTCGCGACGCCGACCAGCATCTCGCACGGACCGCTGAAACGTCTGCGGTTTCGAATTGGCGCAACTCCGCATGCCCTGCAGGCGCACGTTGCCGGTCTGCAAATTGGATCAGGCCGACCCGGCTCGCCAAAGCGTTGAACGCCGGACGCGCCGACCCGGACCCGCTTGTTAAGCTACTCGCGTCTCCTTCGATCGGCTTCCACCAGTCACCGGCGCAGAGCCATGCACATCCGCACCGTTTACGCCACCCGGTACGTGACCCCGTTGCGCGAGGGCGGGTCGCTGCCGGCGGTCGTGGAGGCGGATGACGACGGGTTGTACGTTCTCAAGTTCCGCGGCGCGGGCCAGGGCGCAAAGGCATTGATCGCCGAACTGGTCGCGGGCGAACTTGCGCGCGCGGCCGGTTTATCCGTGCCGGAAATCGTATTCATCGAACTGGATGCAGAACTCGCCCGCACCGAGCCGGACGCCGAGATCCAGGACCTGATCCGCGCGAGTGCGGGCCTCAATCTCGCGCTCGACTACCTGCCCGGCTCCGTGGCGTTCGACCCGCTGGTGCATCCGATCTCGGCCGAGGTGGCGTCGACCATTGTCTGGCTGGATGCGTTTACCACCAACCCGGACCGCACCGCGCGCAACACCAATCTGCTCGTCTGGCACCGCCGTGTCTGGCTCATCGATCACGGCGCGGCGCTGTACTTCCATCACAATTGGGCCGACGCTGCTGGCGCGAGCACCAGCGCGTTTGCTCGCATCAAGGACCACGTGCTGCTGTCCGGCGCGAGCCGGTTGCGGGAGATCGACGCGCAGTTGATCGAGCGCATAACGTCCGAACGGGTTGCCGAGATCGTGCAAACCATACCGGCCACCTGGCTCGCGGCCAAGCCCATGTTCGCTGGCCCGGACCGGCTGCGCGATGCGTACACGCAGGTGCTTGCGCAACGCCTGTTGTCGCCGCGCGCGTTTGTCGAGGAGGCGATCCGTGCACACCATGCACACGTATGACTATGCGATCGTGCGTGTCGTCCCGCGCGTGGAACGCGGCGAGTTCGTCAACGTCGGCGTGATCGTCTGCTGTGCGCCGGAGGGCTACCTGCAGGCACAAATCGAACTCGACGCGCCGCGCCTGCTTGCACTCGATCCGACGCTTGAAATCGAGGCCATCCGCTCCACCCTGGCGGCCATTCCCGCGATCTGCACCGGCGGGGAGAACGCCGGTGCGCTCGGCCAACTGCCGCTGCGCGAACGGTTCGACTGGCTGGTCGCACCCCGCAGCACGAGCATCCAGATTTCACCGGTGCACACGGGGCGGGCACGAGACCTCGACGACGCCATGAGGCATCTGCTCGATTCGCTGGTGCGATCGGGCGGAAAAGCCGCATGACCGCAGCCCCGGTGACGCCTGCGCACGCACCCCGCTTCACACGTGATTTACGCTTGCGATCGTCGCGCTGCAAGCGCGCTACGCGGGCAACGAGGCGATCAACATGACCACCGCTGTCACACCCAAAGTCGAGCAGCACGCCAGCCTTGGCCCGCTCGCATCACGGCTTGTCGATGTCGAAGCGCTGCCCTGGCAGGCGACACGTTTCCCCGGCGTCGAGGTCAAGCCGTTGTTGTTCGATCGCAGGAGCGGCCTGGCGAGTACCTTGATGCGCATGGCACCCGGCTCCGAGCTGCCTGATCACGAACATGTGCTCATCGAGCAGACCTGGGTGCTCGAGGGGCACCTGGTCGACAAGAGCGGAGCCGACGCGGGCATCGAGTGCAAGGCCGGCCAATTCATCTGGCGTCCGGCCGGCAGTCGCCACAGCGCTCACTCGCCGAATGGCGGCCTGATGCTTGCGTTCTTCCAGATTCCGAACCGATTCTTCGAAAGCGACGGCCGGGTCGTGGACATGGCCGGTGCCGATTGGGAATCGGTTTGGGGCAGGACGTTCGCCGGCACGTAGGGCGAGCATCCTCTCTGCGTTGACGCTGCCGGCACAAATATTTCGAACGCAATTTTCCGGCGGCGGCCGACTCTTCAGCCCACTTCCACAACCAGATGCGGATCGAACACCGCATTCTCATTGACGCCGTCGCGCGCATAACCACGCGGATTGCAGACGACACGGGTGCCGCTTACGACATAGTCGAAGCTGTCGTGCGTGTGGCCGTGCACCCACAGTTGCACGCGATCGCTGCCGAGCAGGTCGTGCATGTTGGAGACAAAACACGCATTCAGCAGTGAACCGGCGAACCGCGGGTGAATGCTGTTACGGGTCGGCGCGTGATGGGTGATCACCACCGTCGGACCATCGTGCACTGCGCTGAGCCGCTCTTCCAGCCAGTTCGCATGCTGCTCGAAAATGCCGATCGAATCGTCCGGGGTGAATATCGTCGCTGCGGCCGCCCTGGTTCGAATCCGGTTGAAGTCGCGCAAGCGCTCGCGCGCCTGCGCCTTGGCACTGTCATTCGCCGCTGCATCGTCGAACAGCTTGAAGTTGGTCCACAACGTTGCGCCGAGAAAGCGCACGTTGCCGATGACAAGTTCATCCTGGTCCAGGAAGTGAACGTGCGTGCCTGCGCAGAGCCGGCGCGCCTCGTCGGCCGTGCCGTCGATGCTGCCGCCGTAGAACTCGTGGTTTCCCAGCACATACACCACCGGCGCGTCGAAGCCGCGCGCCCATGCAACCGCCTCGCCGGGCCGCGCGATATCGCCGGCCAGGATCACGACGTCGGCGTCGGTGCCCGGATGGGCGAGCGGTCCGGTGCTCAGGTGCAGGTCGGACAGGATGTTGAGTTTCATGGGTTCAGACGGGATCTTGATCCGACCAGATAGAGCCAGGCAAGGCCGATCACGGCAGAAAGCGCGGAGCCAAGCAGGATGCCGAGTTTCGCCTGCTCGACCGCGTCCGCCGTGTCGAACGCAAGTTCGGCGATAAAAAGTGACATCGTGAAGCCGATGCCGGCCAGCCACGCGGCGCCCAGCAGATGGCTCCAGCCGACCCCCGCTGGCAGGCGCGCAATTCCCGCTCGCACCGCGACCCAGCTGAACAGGCTGACGCCGGCGAACTTGCCGAGCACCAGTCCAGCCACGATGCCGAGCGTGACGGCGTGCCTCGGCGCCTCGCGCCAGGATACCGAGAGCAGGTCGATGCCTGCGTTCGACAGCGCGAAGACCGGGATGATCGCAAAAGTCACCCAAGGCGTAAGGCGGTACTGGATGCGTTGCAGGGGACTTTGCACTTGCACAGCCGAGCGTTCCATTGCGTCGGCGATCGTCGCCATGCGTTGGTTGCCGAGCGGATCATCGGGCGTGCGGTCATCGCGACGATCCGCTCGAAACGACTCGAGCAGTTCCGCGATGCGGCGCTCGAAATGTTCCGGCCCGTGCGCCGGCCGCGCCGGTACGGCCATCGCGAGCAGGATGCCGGCCAGCGTCGCATGCACGCCCGAACCGAGTACCGCCAACCAGAGCAGAACGCCGGTCAGTGCGTACGGCAGCGGATGGCGCACGCCGCCACGGTTGAAGACGACGAGCACCAGGAACAGCGCGGCCGCCGCCGCCAGCGAATGCAGGTTGATGTCCGCAGAATAAAAGACCGCGATCACGAGCACCGCGCCGAGATCATCGGCAATGGCGAGCGCGGTAAGGAAGATGATCAGGTTCTTCGGAATACGCCACGCGAGCAGGACCAGGATGCCGACCGCAAAGGCGATGTCGGTTGCCATCGGGACGCCCCAGCCGGACGCACCGGCCGTGCCGAGGTTCAACGCCACGTAGATCAACGCGGGAATGACCATGCCGCCGGTGGCGGCGATGACGGGCAACGCCGCGTCCTTCATTGACGAGAGTTCGCCGACCAGGATCTCGCGTTTGAGCTCGAGCCCGACCAGCAGGAAGAACAGCGCCATCAGTCCATCGTTGACCCAGTCATGCAGTGTGAGTTCGAGCGTGAAGCGCTCTGCAGCAGAAAGCGCCAGCGTGCGTGCGGTGACTCGATCGATCGCGGCGGCGCCGAATGCGGTGGCGAGTCCAAGCGCGACGATCGTAGTGCCGATCAGGACCAGGCCGCCTGCGGTCGTGCGGCGGAGGAACTGTTCGAACGGCGACAGGATGCGCCCGAACAGCGGCTCCAGAGGGTAGGGTGCCTTTTCCATGCAACTCCAGCTACGCAATCCCAGCGTACCGCGCGCGATCCGCGCGAGATCCGGTCATCCCGGGGCCGCAGGTCGATACCGAGGTCAGGCTCAGGCCCGCAATTCGTAGAACGCCTGTGACGGACTGCGAATCGGCAACGCGCGAAACTGAGTAAAGCCCGCGGCCTGCGCCATCACGCGCGCCCGCCCCTCGCCCCAGCACGCGCCGAGACCGGGTCCGCCCTGCGCGATCGACTGCGGAACACAGTGCAGGCACGACATGCCGTAGAACAGCCGTGCGAACGGATGCGCGACGTTGTCCGCCAGATGTTCGGACAGTTTCGGTTCGACCATCAGGTACGTTCCGCCAGGCGCCAGCGCGCGCCTGATGTTCTTCAGAACGGCCAGGGGATCGGGCATGTCGTGGATGCAGTCGAACGTGCTGACGAAATCCATCGCGCCCGCGGGCGACCACCCGGTTGCCGATACCGCGTGAAACTGCATGCGTTCGCTCACCCCGGCACGCCGCGCATTCTCGCGCGCGATTTCGATCGACGCCGCATCGAAGTCCAGGCCTTCGACCATGGCACGCGGAAACGCCTGCGCGATCAACACCGGCACGATGCCGGTGCCGCAACCGATGTCGATCGCGCGGCCGCCGTCGGCGAGGCGTTGCACGACGTCCGGCATCGCCGGCAGCCACGTCTTGACGAGGCGCGCTTCGTAGAGGTTGCGGTTCATCGCTTCCAGCGACCCCGGCACCCATGCGCCGAACGCCTGGAAACTCACGCCCTTTCCGCTTTCGAACGCATCGCCGACCTGCGGCGCGGCCGCCATCATCGCGGGCGTGCCTTTGAACAGTCCGCCGAGGTAGTACTCGGTTTTCGACGTCGCCATGAACAGTGCGTGCTCGTCCGGCAACGTGTAGGTGAGCGCGCTCGCATCGAATTCGACGTAGCCGTTGCAGACCATCGCACCGAGCCACTCCTCGGCGTAACGCGGATGAATGCCGGCGCGCTCGGCGAGTTGTTCGGCGGTCAATGGTCCGGCACCGGCCATTTTGTTGAAGAGTCCAACCCGGTCGCCGATGTAGATCAGCGCGACCGCAAGCGCAGTGCCGACGTCACCCACCACCTTGCGCATGAAATCCTGGGCTCGTTGCTGGTCCATGCGCTCTCCTGGCGTTCCGGCGTGCGTTATCCGCGCAGGTGGCAGGCCACCCAATGGCCGGTCGAACTCTGCTTCAACTGTGGCGTCTCGGTGCTGCACAGGGGCAGTTGGCGGATCGGGCAACGGGTATGGAAGCGGCAGCCCGTCGGTGGCCGGATCGGGCTCGGTACGTCACCTTGCAGCATGATGCGTTTGCGCTTGACCTGTGGATCCGGAATCGGCACCGCAGAGAGCAGCGCCTCGGTGTACGGATGCAATGGTTTTGTATAGAGCTCCCGCGCCGGCGCAATCTCCACGATACGACCGAGGTACATCACCGCGACCCGGGTGCTGATGTGCTCGACCACGGACAGGTCGTGCGCGATGAACACGTAGGTCAGGCTCAACGATTTCTGCAGGTCCTCGAGCAGGTTGATCACCTGCGCCTGGATCGACACATCCAGCGCCGACACCGCTTCGTCGCAGATCACCAGCTTCGGCGAAACTGCCAGGGCGCGCGCAATGCCGATGCGCTGGCGCTGGCCGCCGGAGAACTCGTGCGGATAACGGCGCATGTGATCGGCGCTCAGGCCGACCGTCTCCAGCAGCTGGACGATGCGATCCTCGAACTCGCGCTTGCTGGCGGTGAGTTTGTGGATGATCAGCGCCTCGCCGATGATCGCGCCCACCGTCATGCGCGGATTGAGCGACGCGTACGGGTCCTGGAAGATGATCTGCATGTCGCGCGCCAGCGCACGCAACGCTCCGCGATCGAGCGCGGTCACGTTGCGGCCTTCGAACCACACCTCGCCCGAAGTCGGTTCGATGAGCCGCAGGACGCAGCGACCGGTGGTCGATTTGCCGCAACCGGATTCGCCGACCAGCCCGAGGGTTTCGCCCGCGCCCACGTCGAACGACACGCCGTCGACCGCGTGCACCCGGTCGACCACGCGCCGCAGCAGTCCGCCCTTGACCGGGAAGTGCTTGACCAGGTTCTTGACCTGGAGCAGCGGCTCAGTCATTCGGTATTCGCTCGGGATGACAGGCGTCGTTCATAACACGCAAGCAACCTTGTGCCCCGGTTCCACCTCTCGCAGCTCTGGGGTCGCGCTCCGGCAGATGTCCATCGCGAATTTGCAGCGCGGGGCAAACCGGCAACCCTCGGCGGGCGCGATCAGTTTCGGCACCACCCCGGCGATCGCCTCCAGCCGCGTCTTGTGAAGCGCGGCGGTGTCGATGCGCGGAATCGAGCGAATCAATCCCTGTGTGTACGGATGGCGCGGGCGCGCGAACAGTTCACCGACCGGCGCCTCCTCGATCACCTTGCCGGCGTACATCACCACGACCTTCTGCGCGGTTTCGGCGACTACGCCCATGGCGTGCGTGATCAGCATCAACGCCATGCCGAATTTCTGCTTCAGCTCCCCCAGCAAGTCGAGGATCTGCGCCTGAATGGTGACGTCGAGCGCAGTGGTCGGCTCGTCGGCGATCAGGAGCTTGGGCTGGCATGACAATGCCATGGCGATCATCACCCGCTGGCGCATGCCACCGGAGAACTGGTGCGGGTAGTCGTTTACGCGTTTTTCCGGCGTCGGTATGCGCACCAGCCGCAACATCTCCGTCGCGCGATCCAGCGCCGCCTTGCGTGACAGTCCTTCGTGCAGGCGCAGCACCTCGGCGATCTGGTCGCCGACGGTGTAGACAGGGTTGAGCGAGGTCATCGGTTCCTGGAACACGATGGCGATTTCCTTGGCGCGCACGCTCCGCATCGCGCTGGCATCGAGCGGCACCAGGTCGCGTCCCTGCCACAGCACCTCGCCCGCGACGATGCGGCCGGGCGGCATCGCGATCAGCTTCAGCACCGTCAACGCGGTGACGGTCTTGCCGCAGCCGGATTCGCCGACCACCGCGACCGTTTCGCGTTCATCGACCGTGATGTCGACGCCGTCGACTGCGTGCAGCCACCCGTCGTCGGTGGCGAAATGCGTCTTCAGGCCGCGGATATCCAGCAAACGCGTGGCCATCAGCATCCCCCACCGGTCATCATCTACAGGACCCTGCGCGGATCGAGCGCGTCGCGCAGGCCGTCACCGATGAAGTTGATCGACAGCACCGCGTGAAACACCGCCGCGCCCGGGATCAATGCAAAGTGCGGCGCGATGTCGAGGTAGTCCTTCGAGTCGTACAGGATGCGACCCCAGGTCGGAATGTCGGGCGGAAAACCCAGGCCGAGGAATGAAAGTGTCGATTCGGCGATGATCGCCGCGGCCACGTCGATCGTGCCGGCAACGATCACCGGGCCGAGCGAGTTCGGCAGGATGTGGCGCACCACCTGGCGCGGCAACGAAGCACCCAGCGCGCGCGCCGCTTCGACGAACTCCTTCTCGCGCAGCGAGAAGAATTGCGCGCGCACCAGCCGCGCCACCGGCATCCAGCGGAACATGCCGATCACCAGCACGATCAGCAGGAACACGCCGATCTCGGGCCCGAATACCGACTTGAGCGAATCGCGAAACAGGTAGATGAGCAAAAGCAGCAGCGGCAGCTGCGGCAGCGAAAGGAACAGATCGGTCAGCCACATCAGCCCGGCATCGATGCTGCCGCGTGAGATGCCCGCGATCGAACCGATGATCACGCCAACCGTGAGCGACATCAGCATCGCGGTGAGGCCCACCGCCAGCGAGATACGTCCGCCATAGAGCATGCGCGCGAACAGGTCCTGCCCGAGGTCATCGGTGCCGAACGGGTGCTTCAGCGACGGATTCGCCAGCCGCGCGGTGAAGTCGATCTCGTTGATCGGCACTTGCCAGATCCACGGGCCGAACGCCACCAACAGCACCATGGTCGCAAGCACGAACACGCTGATCAACGCCAGCCGGTGCCGGCGGAAGCGGCGCCACGCCTCGCTCCAGGGCGAAACGCTGCGGCGGCGCGGCGGCACTACGCCGGCGCTAGCGGTAGGCAATGCGCGGATCGAGCCAGCCATAGATCAGGTCGGCGAGCAGGTTGAAACCGATGACCAGGCACGCGAAGACGAACGTCACCGCCATGATCACCGGCGTGTCGTTGGCGAGGATCGAGTTGATCAGCAGCGACCCGATGCCGGGGATACGAAAGATCTGTTCGGTGATGATGGCACCGCCGAACACGACCGGCATCTGCAATGCGACCAGCGTCACGACCGGAATGAGCGCGTTGCGCACCACGTGCTTGACCACCACCACCCGCTCTGCCAGGCCCTTCGAGCGGGCGGTCGTTACGTAATCGAGCTGGATCACGTCGAGCACCGCCGAGCGGACGTAACGGGTCCAGGATGCCGCCTGAAACAGGCCGAGCACACTGACCGGCATGATCGCCTGCTTGATGTGCTCCCAGACGAAACGCCAGCCGGTTGCGTCGATGTCGGCACGATAGACGAACGGCAGCCAGTCAAGGGTGATGCTGAAGATGAGGATCAGCAGGATGCCGGTGAAGAACGTCGGCAGCGAGAACCCGATGAATGCAAGCGTGCTGGCAACCTGGTCGAACAGCGAATAAGGCCTGGTCGCCGAATAGATGCCGACCGGCAACGCAATGCACAACGCCAGCAGTTGCGACGCGCCGAGGATGATCAGCGTGGTGGGCAAACGCTGCAGGATCAGCACGTCGACGTTGACGCGGCTCACGAAAGAAAAGCCCCAGTCGCCCTGGACCATCGCGGCCAGCCAGTGGAAGTAGCGCAGCAGGACCGGATCGTCCATGCCGAACTTCGCGCGCAAGGCCAAGCGCACTTCGGGCGGGACGTTCGGGTTGGTGGTGAGTTCGCCGAACGGATCGCCCGGCGCAAGCGCCAGCACCGTGAAAAGCACGACGCTGATCCCGAGCACGCTCGGGAGCGCAATCAGCAGGCGCCGCAGGATGTACTGGCTCAAGGCCGATCGTCCCTGCTAGGTGTCATCCCGTGCGAAACATCGTTTTCATCCCGAGCCCTAGGCGAGAGATCTCGGCCTGCGCAGTCTGAGATTCCTCGCTTCGCTCGGAATGACACTTCCGTGGACTACGTGTTGCGATACCAGTCCTGCAACGCCCAGAAGTCCAGGTCCCAGCCGGAGAGCGGCGCAGCGAGATTGCTGTTGACCACCTGCACGCGCGGCCGGTACACCACCGGGATCACGCACGGGTCGCTCACCACCAGGTCATTGCATTTGATGAACAGCGCCGCGCGTTTGACCGGATCGAGCTCGCCTTCCGCCGCGCGCCAGGTCTTGTCGTACTCCTCGCTCTTCCAGCGCGTGACATTGCGGCCCTGCCACTTGTTTTCCTTGGACGCGATCTCCCACGACAGGAACTGGTTCATGAAAATTTCCGGATCCGGTTGAGTCATCGTGGTCGTGTACATCTGCACGTCGGCGTAGAAGTGCGGATACGTATCCGGATTGGCGACGTCGGAAGAGAAGAACACCGAGGGCGTGACCGACTTCAATTCGAGGTCGATGCCGGCCTTCTGGCATGCCTGCTTGATGACCTGCTGGGTTTTCTGGCGCGGTGCGTTGATCGATGTCTGGTACAGGAACTTCAGTTTCTTGCCGTTCTTTTCGCGGATGCCGTCCGAGCCTTTTTTCCAGCCCGCTGCGTCGAGCATCGCGTTGGCTTTGTCGACGTTGAACTCCCACTTGGTGTTCTTCGAGCGGAAGCGCTCCGGGTTGTTGACGAAGTTGCCGGTTGCGATCCCGGTGCGGCCGTAGATGTGATCCTGCACCGACTGGCGATCGATCAGCAGCATCATCGCCTGGCGCACTGCCGGATCGCTGAACGCGAAATGTTTGGTCTTGACGCTCGACCGTTCGCCGTCGACCTCGGTCAACGGGTCGGTGCTGTTGAGCTGGATGTGCTCGATGTTGCCGCCGCCCGAAATGTCGGTGCGACCCTTGCCGCCAGCCTCCAGCCGCTTGAGGATTTCGTCCTCGACCTGGATGTTCCACGCGTAGTCGAACTCACCGGTCTGCAGCACCGCGCGCGCAGCCGAGACCGCGTCACCACCACCCTTCATCTCGATGGTGTCGAAGTACGGCCGGTTCGGCATGTGGTAGTTCTGGTTCAGCTCGCCGCGCACCATGTCGCCCGGCTTGAAGTCGACGAACTTGTACGCGCCGGTGCCGACCGGTTTCAGGTTGGTCGGTGCGTCGCGCGACTTGCCGCCGGTGAAGTCGCCGAACAGGTGCTTCGGAATGATGGCGCCGAAGGCACCGACAAAAGCGTTGGCCCAGAACGGCGTCGGTTTCTGGAAGTCGACGCGCACGGTATGGGAATCGACCTTCGAAGCCTTGACGTCCTTGTAGCTGCCGATCGTGACGGTCGCGGTCTCCGGATTGCTCGCGTACTCCCAGGTGAACATCACGTCGTCCGCAGTGAGCGGTTTGCCGTCGTGCCACTGGACGCCCTTCTTGATCTTCCAGGTCACCGACTTGCCGTCCTTGGCGAGGCCACCGTTGGCGAGCGACGGTGCTTCGGCAGCAAGGATCGGGATCAGGTTGCCGTCGTTGTCCCAACCGGCGAGCGGCTCGTAGAAAATGCGCGAGCCTTCCTGGTCCTTGGTGCCGGTGGCGAAGTGCGGGTTGAGCAATGTCGCGCCCTGCCACCACAGCGCCTTCAGCGGACCACCACCGCCGCGCTTGGTCGGTTTGTAGGTGGACTTGGCCTGTGCCTGCGCAATGCCGGAGTGCAGCAGCATCTGGCTCGCGAGCGGCGCGGTCAGCCCGAGCGCCACCATGCACTCGATGAACGACCGGCGCGACACCTTGCCGCGGCGGACCTGCTCCATCAGGCGGCGCAGATCATTTTCTTGCATGGAATGTCTCCTCAATCCTGGATGAAGGACGATTGCTGCGGACCCGCGCCCGATTGCGGAAATCCGGACGTCTTGATCCGTTGGCGCATCTTTGTGCGCCCGCCTCCCCTGTTGGCGCGACGATCGTATCAGCGCTTCCCGCCAAGCGGGAGTTTTCGGTTGAACGTCTGCGCCACATGGCGGGCACCCCGGATTGACGGGGCACCCGCCCACTGGCGCGGGCCCGACGCGGGGGTAGTGTTTCGAGAAACAGAACGTGGTCGACGATCGGACATAGGAGAAACGCAGCCGTGAACGAAAACAGAACCAGCCGTCAGAGACGCAAGATCATCGCCGGCGGAGCCGGCGCACTCGCCGGTGCGGGGCTTGGAGTGATGGGCCGCTTTGCACATGCACAAGCACAGACAGCCGCAACCGCTTTCGAACTTCCGTTTGCCAACGGCAAACGCACGCTGGTTGCGTTCCCGGAAAAACGACCGCTGATCGTGCTCACCACACGTCCACCCCAGCTCGAAACACCATTCGAAGTGTTCAATGAAGGGATCCTGACCCCGAACGATGCATTCTTCGTGCGCTATCACAACGCCGCCATCCCGACGTCGGTTGATGGCGATGCCCACAAGATCAAGATCGGCGGCAACGCCGCCGGCAAGCCTTACGAAGTCTCGGTGTCGGACCTGCGCGCCCAGTTCCGGCCCATCGAGTACGTCGCGGTCAACCAGTGCTCGGGCAACAGCCGCGCGTTCTTCACCCCGCGCGTGACCGGAGGCCAACTGGGCAACGGCGCCATGGGCAACGCACGCTGGGTCGGCGTGCCACTCAAACAAGTGCTGGCTCGTGCCGAGCCCAAGAACACTGCCAGGCAGGTCACCTTCGACGGGCTGGACAACGGCGTGTTCGGCGGCGGCTACTTCGTCAAGGCGCTCGAGATGAACCACGCGATGGACGGCGAAGTGATGATCGCCTTCCAGATGAACGGCGAGAACCTGCCGATGCTCAACGGCTTTCCGGTGCGCCTGGTCGTGCCGGGTTACTACGGCACCTACTGGGTCAAGCACCTGTCGTCGATCGAGGTCATCGACAACGTCTACGACGGCTTCTGGATGCGTCCTGCCTATCGGGTTCCGGACAACGACTGTGCGTGCATCGAACCCGGCACCACGCCTGCGGCCACGCGTCCGATCGGCCGCTTCACGGTGCGCTCGTTCATCACATCGCTCAACAATGGTGCGCGGGTGCGTGCGGGCCAGGCGATCGTGGTGCGCGGCATTGCGTTCGACGGCGGCCAGGGCATCAAGGAGGTGGCATATTCCACCGACGGCGGGCAGACCTGGCGCGACACGCGACTGGGCGAAGATCTCGGCCGCTATTCGTTCCGCGAGTTCACGTTCGCCTTCAACGCCGCTGCCGGAAACTACGACCTGCGTACGCGCGCATGGAGCGGCTCTGGCGCGAGCCAGCCCTTGCAAGCGACGTGGCAGCCGGCCGGCTACATGCGCAACGTGGTCGAGTCGGTCAAGGTCACTGCCGCCTGAGGATCACGATGAGACACACAAGATCCATCGTCGCGCTGTCGCTTGCCACCGCTGCACTAGCCCTCACCGCCTGCGCACCCATGGGGGTCAAACGCATCGAACTGCCGCCGGACCCGGTGGAGTTGAAAGCGAGCCCGTTGCCGGGTTACGCCAAGGCGCAGGCCAACTGCGTGGCGTGCCACTCGGCGGAGTACATGCTCTATCAGCCGGCCACCGCGCCGCGGCCTTACTGGGACGCGATGGTCAAGCGCATGAAGGCGGTCTTCAAGGCGCCGATCGATGATGCCGACATGCCTGAAATCGTCGACTACCTCGCCAAGACCTACGGCGCGGAGCAGCCGAAGTAAAAGACTCAGCCGGGCAGCAGGCCTTCGTGCTGCTTGACCTTCTTGGCGGTTGCTTTCGCCTTGTCGAACGCCGCGCGGCGGCGTTCGATTTCTTCCGGCGACAGGCGCTCGATGTTGCTGTAGTCGCGTTTCCAATCCGCCGTTGCAGCCCAGCGCAGGGGCGACTGCAGCGTGGTGCGCGGCCCGGGTGCGGTCTCCAGCAACCGCAGCGCAAGGTCGAGCGTG
>Ga0137410_10001986_pt1 | contig 14003 bp, 4 predicted proteins | sample CZODoug1_16funga_FD_108878 | JGI IMG/M metagenome (GOLD analysis project Ga0137410, IMG submission 108878) | Vadose zone soil fungal communities from Angelo Coast Range Reserve, California, USA - CZODoug1_16fungal (Illumina Assembly) | ecosystem: Environmental > Terrestrial > Soil > Vadose zone... | reverse complement strand
TTTAGCCTGTCCCTACCTCGATGCGGTCACCCCGCAATATATGCGTTGTAACAATGGGTTAGATCAGGAGAAAATACGGGAATGGACGATCTCCTTCCGACCTTGGCCGGCCCGATCCTGATTCAGGGAAATCGCGGCAGATGCCTGCTGCCCGCCGATGAGGTCACTTTCGAGGCTCCGGCTGCGCTCATGCGCGAGGTCTTCGAGCTTTGCAACGGGGATCGCAACCTCGACGAAGTCCTTTCAACACTCGGGGCTCGCTGGAATCGCCGTCAGGCCCTCGCGTTCATTCGCAACCTGCAAGAAGTCGGGGCGATCGTCGACGCCCGGGCTTTGGCGATGGTGGCCTGGTCGTACGTGAAATATCCGGCTCTCGTGGAGAGCCCGACCGATCTGGCGGAAATCCGCAGGCTTCAGCGCGAGGCAACCCGCCGCACGCAGCGCATCCGCGCGGACTTTTTTCTCAAGCCGAGCAAAACGGTCGTCGGTTCCGTCCTCGAGCGTCGCCTGAGCGCCCGGACCTTCTCCGGCGAACCGATGCGCTTGGGAGAAATCACCGCCCTCGTCGCGTCGGCCTACGCGGTCCTGAAGCAGCGCACCACAGAAAACGCCATGACCTACACGCGCCGGACAGTCCCCTCCGCCGGGGGTCTCTATCCCCTCCGTGTCTTTCTGGTCAACCTCCGATCGCTCCGGGGACTGGCTCAGGGCATATACCGCATCGGTTATCGGGCGGATCAGCGCGTGGGCTTTACCCGGTTGGCATCCGACATGAGCGGTATCGCCGCGTCCTTCTCCAATCCAGAATACCTATGCCATGCGCAAGCAGCCGTCGTAGTCGCGGGATCGTTCCTCCTAACAGGCAGGAAATACGCGAACCGCTCGTTGCTGTATGTCTCGCTGGAAGCCGGACACGCGGTGCAGAACGTGCTCACGGTTGCAGCCGAGCTGGGCGTCGGCGCTTCCGAGATCGGCGCCTTCATGGAAGCGCCTCTCGGCCGAGCCCTCAGACTGACGGGAGACCAGTTGCCGCTGAGCACAGTGGTATTCGGGGGCAAGCCGTTGAGATCCGACCTGACGCTGCACCGAAGGCTCCCCGAGATCGAGTTTCGATGGGGGTACACCGAGGCCGCCGGTTACCGGCTGCCCTATCACCTCGGCCTCGCACGCGTAGCCGGCGCCAGGGACGACGACTGGTGCTTTGGCCGCTCGGCCGATTCCAGAGACGCCTACGACAAGGCGATCGCCGAGGCGTTCGAGCGGCACGCGTGCGGGCGGCCCTCGGGGCTGCACCAAGCGCGCTTCCGCGTCCTGAAACGAGCCATCGCGCCCACCGAGATCGCGAGCTATTCCGCCGCCCAGCAGGCGCGCCGCGAGTTCCCCTACGCGCCGTTTCGAGCCGATCGCGAGATCCCCTGGAAGCGCGCGATCGATTTTTTCTCCGGGAATGAGCTCTTCGTCCCTGCGGACTGCGTGTATTTCTCGAGCGAGCTCGCCAAGCTGGGGTTCAGAAGCCCGCATACGTCGGCGAACTCGTCGGGCGCCGCCGCCTACACCACGCTCGAGGGGGCTCTCGCTCGTGCCACTCTCGAGCTGCTCGAACGGGATGCCTTCATGATGACCTGGATGCTCCGGCGTCCGACGGTGAAGATCGACCCGCGCAGCCTGCCGGCGTACCTCGCGCGGAGGCTGAAGGCCCTGGAGGACGCCGGGCTGCGCGTCGCGGTGAAGGACATCTCCCTCGACACCGTGCCGGTCGTGTGTGCTTTCGGACAGCACCGCGAGCGCCACTTCAGCTGCGTCGGCGCAGCGGGATCGTTCGAGCCGGAGGATGCGATCGAGCGGGCGCTCGCCGAGCTGGAGGGGATTATTCTCGCGCGCCTGCAGCGCGAGGACGTTCCCGCCATGACTCCGTCCCGGGTGCGCAGCGCCGAGGACCACACCGTGCTCTACGCGCAGCGTCCTTACTTTCGCCGAGCCGATTTCCTGGCGCGATCGAGCGGGAAAGTGAGAATGAGCGGAATCGCTCCCGCAGGCCCGAAAAACGCGCGCCAGCTCTACGCCAGGATCAGGCGGATGGGAATGCGCATTGCGTGGGTCGACATCACCCCGGAGCGAGCCGCGCTGGCGCAGGGCAGAACGCCACTCTACGTGGTTCGCGTCCTCGTGCCCGGGCTCGTCCCGATAAGCTTCGGCTACGGCGAGGAGCCGGCCGGGATGAAGCGCCTGCACGCCGCCGGAGCCGGACCTCGGGAGCCGCTGTTCCCGCATCCCCTCGGCTAGGCCAGCCCATCGGAGTGAGCGACGGTCTTGGCCCGAACGAAGAAACGGCTAATGACCCCGGTAGGGATTCGCGCCCGACAGCATCGAGCCGGCCGGCTCGATCGTGCCGAAGGTCTTCAAGAGGTCGCGCGCGCGCTCGGCGTAGAGATTGTCCGCCGGCGCCGCCTTGAGGAGCACATCCAGCTGGCGGCGCGACTCGGCGACATCCCCGGTCCGCGAGTGCGCTAGCGCCGAAAAGAACAGCGCCGGCGGATGCGTTGGCTGGAGCTCGAGCGCCCGCTTCCAGCAATCGAGCGCGCGGCCGTCGTTGCCCTCGTCGAAGTAAGTCACTCCCAATTCGAAAGTCTCGTGCGCGGCGCCCGGATTGACCTCCAGATACTTCTCGAAGCTCTTCCTGGCGCGCTCGGGAAGGCCCAATTGACCATACAGCCGCGCCATCACCGCCAGCGCCTCGGCCGGGGATTTCTTCTGCGAGACGAGGCGCTTGAGCTTGAGCAGCGCGCTCTCGTGCTCGCCGCGCTGCAACTCGTGCCTGGCGAGCGCGAGGAGCTCGTCGCCGTCGAGATCTTGAGGGTCGGCTGCCATGGTCGGATCGCGCCTTTGAAGGGGTTTAGATCAGGAAATTCGGGTCAGGCCCGATGTCCGGGAAAATCGTAAACGTCGGGGGCGGTGGCGGGGGCGGCATCACCCGTTCGCGCAGCCGATCCAGCTCGTGATGCCGCTCCTCATAGCGGGCCAGCACACAATCCGTGTGCGCCTTCGAATACGCCGGGCGGGCCGGGGAAAGACAGCTCGTGTGAAACTCGAGCGTCTCTAGCTGCACCTGCCGGTCGACAGTGGGGACTTCGACGCAGGCGACTAGGGCGGGGATCGCGCAGGAAAGCACGGCGAAACAGACGGTTCTGAGCGATAACACGTTGAAGCTCCGGGAGATGCACCTAGAGAAGGTGTCCCGATTGTGGACGGATTGTTTAGCTGATGCCGGCGCTCCTCACGTTGAACCTCGAGAGAGGCCCCAAAAGAAAGGCGTCACGGTTTGGGGAATGTTTAGACCGCCTCGCTGTTTCGCCAAGGAACCCGAGGCGCGCGCACTTATTGCACGGGTTAAATCTGAGCGCGAAGGTCGGCTCCAACCGAACAGCACCGGCGCCATGTTCGACCAACGCATGTTTGGCCCACAGCGACAACGAAGTCCGACGGGACACCGCAGCGCGGGCGACGGAACACCTAATGGTGTGTCATCGCCCCTAAGAACGACTGCTGCTCATCACGCTCAATCGCTTCACGTAACCGTTGCGCAAACTGAGCCAGCCGCAATTCCCAATCGGCGAGTTTGGTGCCTTTCTTCTTTAGAAGCTCTTCAACCTGTTTGCACCATAGCAACGCGCGCTCGATATTTCCAACGTACGCGTTGAGCGCCGCCAGCGCGCTAAGGTGATTGGCATTCTCAACTCGATCGCGCGCAACTTCGTATTCTCCGAGACGCAAGACCTCAGTTATGTCCAGCGGTCTACGAATTGACGGCTGGAACTGCTCCTCCATAGCCTTGATCACTTTCGGCATTCTTGCGACATGATCTCTCGGGAGAATCTCACGGTGCTTGATATCGAGAAAGCTAGAGAGAATGCGCGTACCTGGAGTAACCAACACCTCTATGGCGGATGATGGACGATATGCTCCATCACGAAGGGCTTCAAAAGCGATGTGTTGCTTGATTGGCCCTTGCACCCGCACTAGCCCCGTGTCGTGCTCTACCGCCCAATCGGGAAATACGCCCCGATAGTCATTGAAGAACTCAGCGAGTTGCTGCTTTGTCAGCGGTTTGATCTTCACTGCCATCATGGGTGCACCGGTCTGACAAGAATATTCGGACCAATGGATGCACCCGAACGAATTTGTGTCACACGCGCCGGCGTAAGCTGCGCTCCACCAAATTTGTAATCGTACACCGCTGTCGGGGCAGCCAGGGGGCCTTCAACTACATCCAAGCGAATCGACCCATTGAGTGACATCCCCGGCTGCCACACTTGACCGTTGATATAACGCACTTCAGTAGTCAAACCTCGATCGCCGAACATTTGCTGATAACGAGTGAGAAGTTGATCAGCATACCCGTGCTTAAGTGTACCCGCTACTGGACCCTCCGAAGGAAGACCTTCGCGGACGCCCCATGCCTCCGCTCTATTAGCGACCTCCTGCACAAGTTGAGCGTTTGTTCTATTGCCAATCGTTTCCCATGCCTGCGCGGATCGCAGCGCCGCAGCCGCAGCGAGAGGCGATTTGCCGGCCTCCAGAAGCATGATGCCTTTTGCGAAGTTCTGAGCCAGCCCTTTCTCATCGATCGGCGACGGCGTGTTGGCAGCGTCGTTGGCGAGCACGCCCAATTGCGCCGCAACGCCTCCCGGAAGGTTCGCAATGAACTGTATCCGTGCAGCCTCGTCCATCTGCGGACTAAAAAGCGCGCCGAACAAGTTCGCCCCGTAGTCCTTCCTCACGATGGATGTATTGTTGACGTACTCGTTGAGATCGCTCAGGGCCTGCTCACTTCGCCCACTAGGCGTATAGCCGGCGAGTATGCTCCCCTTGAGCGCAGAATCCGCGTTCAACTCAGCGACACCGGACTGAAGCTGCTGTATTGCATCCCTCCTAATCTCCGCGAACCTCGTCAGATCATTCGCGCCGTAGGGCGCTATGCTGTCCTTAAGGTTGCCCAACGCATCACTCAGATTGCCCGCAACTCTGCTTTCCCTGCTGTTCGCAACATCCGGAACGCCAATTCCGAGCATTTGACGAAGCCAGGTATCCAATCCGGCGACTTGTTCCGGCGCCCGCGGTTGTTCGCGTGGGAATGTTGCCATCGAGCTCCCCTCCACGTCCCGAGAAGCGTCTTCCGCATTGCGGCGTTGAAGTTCGGCGGCCCTCGCCCCCTCCGTGATCGCTAAATCCTCCACGAGCGAATTCCCCAGCGTGCTCCCGAACGCATCCCCCGCGATCTGCCCGTAGTCGATCCCGCCTGTGGCCGCGTACTGCTCTTTGCCGTACACGTGCCGGCGCACTTCCTGCGTGACTGAGCCGCTCATGAAGCTCGTGGTGTACTGCGCGCCGAAATCACCCACCGCTTTGCTGTACTGCGTCCCGGTCCTGACGGTGTTCGCCGAGTAGTCGTCGAACTCCCAGTCGCCCTGGACGAAGTCCGCGGTCCGGTTGGAGGCCGCAGCCCCGACCGCCGAAATGGCCACGCTTCTCCAGCTGAAGTGCTCTTGCATCCCCGTCAGCTTGCCGATGCCCTGGGTAATGAGGTTGCCCGCGGCCGCGTTGAAGGCGACCGAAGCATCCAGTCCGACCGAGCCGGTGAGACCGAGCTTCCCCGCCATTCCGCCGTAGGTGCCGGCGGGTCCGGTGGCGAACGAGCCGACTCCCGCGGTGACTCCGGCGCCGACCGCGGCCATTCCGACCTGGCTCCAGGAGATGTCCTTTTGGTACCCCATCATCACCGACAGTCCCTGGCCGACAAAGCTGCCCACCGCGCCGCCGACCGCCGCCGCGCCGACCGCCGCCATGCTGAGGCCGCCCGCTCCGCCGAGAACCGCCATGCCTCCGGCGACCCCCCCGGCGCCGGCTGCACCGGCGGCACCGAAGTACGCGCCCGCCGCTCCCGCCGTGTAGATGGTCGCCACGATGACTATAGCGATGATGAGAATCTGGCCGAAGGTGCCGCAGCCGCCGTCCTGCCGCGGCGGCGGCGGCGGGTCGGGCAGGGTCGGCGTGGTGTCGCCGAGCGCCAGGCCAGCGTCGTAGGGCCGGAAGGTCTGGGAGTTGTTGTGGACGTTGGTGACGACGTTCGGCACCGTGAGCCGCAATCCCGCGGGGATCTGCTCGGTGCCGGTCAAGCCGTTCGCGTCGGCGAGGAGATACCACAGGCTGCCGTCGCCCCAGAGCGCCAGCGCGATGGACTGCAGGCTGTCGCCCGCGCGCGTGACGAAAGACTGCGCGGCATGCGCCGGGTAGTTATCGTTGATCGGCTGGTAGTTCTGGTCGAAGTCCGCGGAGGTGACGGGGAACACACGTTGCGCAATGGCGCGTTGACCCTTGACGATGTCGCTCGTGCTCAGGTCGTAGCCGCTTTCCGTCCCGTCGTCGACGTGCGTCGAGTCCCCGTTCCTCCTGACGTAATCGTCGAGCGTGCGCTGGTCGTAGTCGGCGAGCGCCTGCGCGTAGTCGACGCGCGAGGGCACCTTGTCGGTGCCCACATCGCCGATCACGACGCCGTTCAGCGAATAGAAACGCCGGATGACGGGGGACGCGGCGCCGTGGACATCGTGCCGCAGCATCACCTGGCCGAGGTGATTGTTGGTGTAATCGAGCGTGCGATGGGCCTGGCTGTCGTATACCTGCTTGACGTGGCCGTTGGAGTCGTACGCGTAGGTCGAGGTCCCCGGCACCCAGCCGTTCACGTTCGGCGCCGTCGCGGTGATCGTGACGCTGCTTTGCTTGTAGGAGTCCCACTTCTCGTACAGATAGCTCAGGTTCACCGTGGCCGAGTTCGGAGCCTGCTGACCCGGTGCCGTCAGGGTCTGGTTCTGGGAAGAAGTGAGAATGCCTTCGCCCGCGTAGTTATAGGTGGTGCTCTGGTACTGGCTCGGCGTGAGGCTGTCGTGCGTCTCCTCCAGCGTGGTCAGATTGTCGTTGTCATAGCCGTAGTGGACCCAGCGCGTCTGGTTGCCGTTGACGTCGAATTCCCGGTAATCGAGCACCCGGCCGATCGAGTCGTTCTGGCGCAGCGTGTGCCGCACCGTGTTCGTCGTGAGGTCGGTGATGTACGCGTCCTTCACGGTGTTGATCGGGTCGTAGGTGTACTCCTCCTTGGTCGGAGCGGCGACCCCGTTGGTGCCGGGGAGATTGCTGTAGACCCTCCTGCGCAGACCGGCCCCGTCGTACTCGATGTCGTAGCCCGTCGAGCCGCGCACGATGTTCCCCGTAGCAGGATCGCGCTGACCCATCGTGGTCACGAACCGGTTCATCCTGTCGTAGAGGTAATAGAAGGTCTGCCCCTGATTGGGCGCGTTCGAGAGCAGGTCGAAGTAGGTGCTCTGGACGCTGCGGCGGTTGCCGTTGGCGTCGTAGGTATAGCTGATGTCGAAACGCTGCTGATCGGTCACGCGCTTCACGCGGTTCAGCTCGTCGTACTGGGCAACCGCCAGCTGATAGGGGTTGCTCTGCGCGTTTATTCCGAGCGGCGCCTGCGAGTACGCCTCGTAGGTGCGGTTGCCGTTCCTGTCGTAGTTGAAGCTCGCATAGCTGTTGATGCCGGAGTCGGAGACCGCCTTCAGGTAGCCGTTCTGGTAGTAGTCGTAGGTGATGTGCTGGGCGCTGCGCCCGGTCGCCGCCGTGGCGCCGTCCTGCTGCTTGAGCCACCCGGCGTAGTTGTACAGGTAGGTGAATACATGCCCGCCCAGGTCCGAGTGGTATTGGAGCTTGCCGAAGTAGTCGTTCCGGTCGATCTGCACATCGTTGCCGCCGACGCCGGCGGTCGTGGTGCGCTTCTCGTAGCCGCCGATGCCGGCCAAGGTGGGCATGTAGGTGTAGTCGTACGAGGTCTGCACTCCGGCGAAGCTTCGATGGCGCCGGATGCGGCCCTGGCCGTCGTACAGGTAGGTCTCGCGCACCCCCAGGCCGTTGGTGTGCGCGATGCGGTCGCCGAGAACGTCGTACTCGAAGCCGTCGTAGGAGTACTGGAGACGGCTCGCGTCGTAGCGGATGACGCGCGTCAGCCGGCCCGCGCGGTCGTACTGCGACTCCGTGTCCAGCCCGATCTCGTTGGTGACCTGCCGCTGGTTGCCCAGCCGGTCGTAGCGGTAGGTCTTGCTGTAGCCGGCGGCGTCGAATTCCTTCTCGACCCTTCCGGCGACGAGCACCCGCGTGCTGTAGTACTTGGCGGCTGCCGCCTTGAGATCGCTTACGGCATCCTGCGTGCCCACCAGCTGGCCCAGCTCGTCGTAGTAGTAGTGCGTCGTGGGACGCGCGCGCACCGGCGCGCCCGTCTCCATGTGCACGTCCGTCGTCGGGTCCTGCTTGGTAATGAGCTTGCCCAGATCGTTGTACGCGAGGTCGGTTTGATACCCGTTGCCGTCGACCTCCCTGATCACCTCGCCGAAGGCGTTGTACCCCTGCGCGTGGTGGATGACGTTCGAATGGCTGCCGCCCTGCGTGATCAGCTGGGCGAGGTTGAGCAGGTAGTTGTTCTGCAGCGTGGAGTTGACGGTCTGGACGTAGTTGTAGGCGTTCGTGTTGTCGGACAGCGTCGCAACCGTCTGCTTGACCATGTCGGTGGTTTGCGTCCAGTACAGGCTATACTTGGCTCCCCCGATTTGTCCAAAGACGCGATTCAGGATGTTACCGGCGGCGTCGTACGTGATGTAGTCATAGTAGTCGCCGGAAACCAGAGCCGTGGTGACGTCGAACTCGACACCCCCATGGTAGCTCGACGGGTAGACATACTTCCCATCCACGCGCGAGGTGAAGTAGATATAGGCCGCCGAGGTGCTCTCTCCCTTGATGGCCAGCATTGCCTGGCCTCCCAGCAGCGGTACGGTGGCGCTCCACAAGTCTCGGTTCATGCCGAAACTCGCCAGGACCACGTCTCCTTTCTTGACGACGACTCCATGTCCGTCGTAGCGAATCAGCGAGCCGGGGTTGGTGGTCGCATTCCCTGTCGCCGGTAGCGTTACCGTGTCGGAGGCATTGCCGTTTTCCCAGATGCTGGTGACGGTGATGGGAAGGTCTCCGTCGTAGTTGACCAGGGGGACTGTCGTCTGGACGTAGTAATACCCGGTCCAACCCCACACGACTCCACCCTCGCCGCCACCGTCGTCAACCCAGCCCATTTGCTGGATCATGTTGACTTGGATGTTCCCCGGGGGGGAGTACGCCGCCACGCCAGGGAAGGTCCCCGACGCCGAACCGTACCAGGCTCCGGTCACGCCGTATTCGTGGTACCGGGTGTATTTCTGGGTCTTGCTGGAGACACTGCGGTCGACGGTGGTCGTTTCGCTCGTGCCCGTCGTCCATTGCGTCGCGAGCGAATCGGAGCTGGCGGTGCTGTCGTTCGTCTGGGTGGGCGCCGCCCGGTTGAAGATCGTGGTGCGGTTCATCACATCGGTCTGCGTCGTGACCGTCTTCAGCACCGTGTTGTCCGCGTTCACGGTGACCTGGGTCGTCGTCGTGACCCGGGTGATGCGCTGCGTGACCGTGTGCGTCAGCCCGTCGGTGCTCGTCACATCCGTCGACGGTCCGAGCACGTCGGGAGAGACCACCGTGGTCGTCCCCGCGGTCAGGCTGAGGTCGCCGAGCGGTATCGCTATCGGCGCGCTGTTCGGCGGCGGGGTTAACGTCAGAGCGCTGCCGCCGGTCCCCCAGGCGTAGACCGGAGCGGCCGTGGAGCTGCTGAGCGTCGTCGGCGCGCCCACGCCGGTCGCCCCAGTCGTGGCCCCGCCCGCGGTCATCTGGTTCGTGGCGACCGGCTGGTATTGGGTAAGGCCGTTCACCGTCTCCGCGGGAATCCCTGGCGTGCCGTTCGGCGTGATGACCGGGGCCGAGAGCAGATCGGCGAAGTCCATCGGCGGCTGGAACACATCGGTGATCTGATTGCGCGCGTCGTACAGGCTCACCGTCATCTGCACATCGAGCGGCGAGAACAGTCGCACCTGCGCGGGGCCGGTCACCGGGATCGGCCCGCTCGGCCCGGCGACGGTGCCGAGGTCCGTGCTGATCGCGTGCACCTCGAGCACCGCGTTGCCGTTGGCGTCATACAGATAGAGGCGCGGCGTGCCGTTCTCCTTGTTGGTCCAGAACAGATGCCCCAGGCGGTCGTACTTGTACTGCTCCTGGTACTGGCCGTTCGTGCCCTTCGCATCGATGTCGCCGAATGCGTTGTAGCGCGTGTCGTGCGTCTCCCGGATCACCGGCAAGGCGGTGCCCTCGTCCTCAGTGTCCTGGTGGCTGAGCTCGCGGTTCAGGCGGTCGTAGGTGTAATAGGTGCGGTAAGTGTGGCCCGCGCCGTCGACGTCGGTAACCTGGCTGGTCTTCCGGGCGACGTTGCCGGCGATGTCGTAGTCGTAGGTGGTCGTGAGACCCGAGGGCCCGGTCTCCGTGCGCAGCCGCCCCGCGCTGTCGTAGGTCCTGAGGGTCTGCCGGTTATCCGCAGGCGCCAGCGCGGCCTGCGTGCGCACCGCCGCGTTGCCGGACGCGTCGTAGGCCCAGTCGGTCTGCGCGCGGGTCGTCACCAGCGTCTGGTTGTAGCCGCTGAACGCCTGGAACTGCGGATCGAGCTCCTGGATGGACCGTCCCAGCGCGTCGTACAGGTAGTCGGTGCGGCCTTGGGCGTTGGGAAGCGTGACCGCCTTCACGTTGCCGTTGCCGTCGTAGTCGTAGCGCGTGTCCAGATCGCCCTGCAGCTCGGTGAGGCCTCCGCTGGTCGCGCTGACGCTCGCGTAGCCGATCGCCTTCTTGCGCTCGATGATCACGCGGCCCAGCTTGTCGTAGTAGTACTCGGTGACGCGGTTGTCCGGGTTGGTTGCGGCCCCGGGGACGGCATTGATCAGGCCCTGCGAGTCGGAGGCGGCGCTAAGGCCCGAGATCGTCGTCGCGGGCAGCGCGCTCGCGTAGTGGCTCACGCGCGCGACCTGGCCCTCGGCGTTGTATTCCCAGCGGGTCGCGTAGCCCTGGGGATCGACCTGCAGGATGTGGTTGCCGACCGCGTCGTAGAACTGGTAGGTGGCGTTCCCGTTGCCGTCGACGGTCTTCACGACGTCGCCGTTGGCGTTGTAGTCGGTCGTCGTCACGACCGATGAGTCGTAGTAGCCCTGGCCCGAGCTCTGGAGCAGCGCGAAGCTGAACAGCGTCTCGACGCGGGTCTCGGCGCGCGTGCGCAGATTGTCGGCGTTGTAGCGGTAGCGCATTTCCCGGTAGGCGTCGGCGTTGACCGGCGCCGGCCGCGTCTGCCAGGTCAGGGTTCCAGTGAGCCGGGTGTCGTAGGTGCGCTCGCGGATCAGGTTGCCGGCCGAGTCGTATTCGCACTCGTGCAGCGCGTTGTCCACGTCAACGCTCGCCACCTTGCGGTTCAGCGCGTCGTAGTAATTGAGCACGCGCCCGCCGTCGGGCTCGACCTCAATCACCAGGTTGCCGGCCTTGTCGTAGGTCTTGTCGGTGACGGGCGTGCGCGAGGGGTTCGTGCCGCTCGCGCGGTCGAACACCGTGAAGGCGGGAGCTTCGACGTGGGTCAGCCGCCCGGCCTCGTCGTACTTGTACACCGTCACGCGCTCGAACCCCGTCAAGCCCGCCGCCTCGGTCATCTTGGTGCGGTTGCCAACGGCGTCGTACTCGTACAGCTTGGTCAGGCGTGTGTTGTTCAGCGTGGTGATCGTGGGCGAGACCGCGGTCACCACGTCGGTCGCGGGCGCGAGCTCCTTCTTGACGTGCCCCACCCGGTCGTACTCGTAGTTGTAGACCGCGTCATTCTTGTCCTTGTACTGGGTCTTGTTGCCGAAGGCGTCGTACTGGAAAGTCTCGCTGTAGTTGGTCGGCGTGGCCTGATAGGTGATCGTGGTCACCTGGCCGACACGGTTGTAGGCCTTGGAGGTCTGCCGGTCGTCCGCGCTCACGCTGGCCGGGGCGCTGACTCGCTGGGCGAGATCGGCAACCGTCGTGTTCTCGTCGTAGGTCCCGGTTACTTTGTTGGCGTAATGCAGCTCGTCCTTGACGTCGCCGAAGGCGTTGTAGCGGTACTCGGTCGCATACCCCATCGGGTCGACGTGGAAGCGCGCCTTGTCGTTCGCATCGAAGTAGAAGTACCCGGAATTGCCACGCGGATCGGTGATCTTGATCGCGTTGCCGCGCGCGTCGTAGACCGTGCTGGTGGTGTTCCCCAGGCCGTCGGTCGAGCCGGTCTTGCGCCCGGCCTTGTCGAACACCCGCGTCGTCGTGTACATCGCGAGCAGGGCCGCCCGTTCGAACGGGAAGAGGCCGCTCGCCTGCGAGACGTAGCCCAGGCGCTGCCGCTCTGCCTGTGCCCACGCGGTGTTCTGCTCCGCCAGCTCCACGCCGCGCGGATCGATGATGCTGGTGCGGTTGCCGAAGGCGTTCAGTACGAAGCGCGTGGTCGCGGCGATCGTCGTGCCGTATGCGGCCGTCTCCTCGATCTCGCGTCCGGCCGCGTCGTAGACGTAGTGCGCGGTGCTCTGCGCGCTCGTGCCCAGCGCCCGGATCACGTCGGTCTTGTTCCCCAGCGCGTCGTACAGATTGCGCGTCACCGCGCCCTCGCCGTCGGTCACGTCGTACACCCGCCCGGCGTAGTCGTAGGTCGCCAGCTCCTGAATCGCGCTCGCGGGAACGGTGGGGAAGAGCGACGCCATGGTCGAGACGGTGGCGCCGTCCGCCACGGTCGCCCTGTCGGCGTAGCGGATGCGGCTGGTTTCGTTGCCCATGGCGTCCAGCTGCCGCTCGGTGACGTAGCCCTCGGCGTCCACGCCGTAGCGCATGCGCCCGGCCGCGTCGTAGATCTGGCGCGTGGTCTGGTCGTGCACCGCGTCGACGATGACCCAGGAGCCGGTAGGCGGAGCCGAGGTTACGATCTGCGGCGGGCTGCCCGCGGTGAAGGCCCCCTGCAGCGGGTTCGCGTAGGCGACTTCCTTCGTGACGTTGCCGTCGCCGTCGTAGGAGCGCTGGGTGACGTAGCCCATGCCGTCGATCATGAAGGTCGCCCGGTTGGCCGCGTCGTAAACGTTGCGCGTGGTCCGGTTGTCCGGATTGGACGTCGAGACCAGCGCCGCCACGCTGGTCGGCGTGGGCGCGGCCGGCACGCTGATCGCGCCCGCGTAGGCGGTGCTCTGAATGACGTTTCCGGCGGCGTCGTAGACTTTCTGCGTCACCCCGCCCATGGCGTCGATGGTGTAGACCTCGCGCCCGTCGCGGTCGAACACATGGTTGACGGCCTGGTCGCCCGCCGATGCGCTCAGCCGCGAATCGACGTCGCTTCCGACGGCGATGGCCGGCAAGGTGGCGAAATTCGTCAGCGGCTTCGCGTACGCGACGGTTCTCGTGACGCTCCCGTCGGCGTCGTACTCGCTCTTCGTGACGTCGCCCAGGGCGTCGATCGTCCACACCAGGCGATCGGCGGCGTCGTACGCATAGCGCGTCGTGCGCGCCTCGGGCCTGCCGGCCGCTTCGGTCCTGGAGACGACGTTGTTGTTCTTGTCGTAGGTATACGTAGTCGTGAGGTTCAGGCCCGACGGATCGACTTGCGCCTGGGTGCGCCGCCCCAGCTTGTCGTAGGTGTACTTCGTGACCTTGGTGCTCGCGCTGCCCGCCCCTTCCGTGACCGTCAGCGAGTTCTTGCCGTCGTATTGGTAGGTCGTCGTGAGATTGAGGTGACCCGTCCCTCCCAAATCGACGATGACCTTGGTCGTGCGTCCGCCCAGGTCGAACTCGGTGCGGGTGGCGATGTTGCGTGCATCGGTGACCGTAATCGTCTGCCCTTTGGCGTCGTATTCGTAGGTGGTCTTGAGGGCGAGGACCACCGGGTCGACCACCCGGGTGAGGATCCGGTTGGCCGCATCGAAGGTGTAGTGGACGGCGTTGCCCGCTCCGTCCGTCGTATCGGTCAGCCGGTCGGCCGCGTCGTAGGTGTTGACCGTAGTCGTGACCGCCTGGCCTTGGGGGTTGGC
>Ga0137410_10001982_pt1 | contig 14010 bp, 10 predicted proteins | sample CZODoug1_16funga_FD_108878 | JGI IMG/M metagenome (GOLD analysis project Ga0137410, IMG submission 108878) | Vadose zone soil fungal communities from Angelo Coast Range Reserve, California, USA - CZODoug1_16fungal (Illumina Assembly) | ecosystem: Environmental > Terrestrial > Soil > Vadose zone... | reverse complement strand
GTCGGCGCTGATCCTGTTCATCATCGCCATGCCGTTCCTGTACGCCGCGCGCCGGCCGGTGCACGAGCTGGTGCGAGCGGTCGGCCACCTGGCCGGCGGGCCGCTGCGGCTCGCCTCGAAGTGGCTGCTCGCGGTCGCGAACGAGATGCGCGAGCGTAACCGCCAGGTACTGCTCTCGCACGGGCGCGAGGAAACCGAGCAGCACATCGCGCGAGAGTTCGAGAGGATCGGCGCGCTGGTGAGGCGCGACCTCGAGGGCTACCCGGCGCTGCAGCGGCGCCTGCTCGACGAGATCACGCGCGTCGAGGAGGACTACAAGAAGTGCGGCGAGGTGCCGCCGCCCCCGCCCGAGTGGGTCGAGGCGGTCGACGCCGTCGCCAAGGTGAAGAACGGCAACGAGCTGGTGCAGCGCGTGCTCGAGGAGATCAACCGCTCGATCAAGACGATCTACGACCGCACGCTCGGCGAGTACCGCGAGGCGTACGAGTCGCGCCACAAGATCCTGAACGGCTTCATGCCCTTCTGGCGCTCGCTGCAGCGCACGCTCTCGCAGGCCGACACGCACATCACCAGCCTGAACGACCGGGCGACGCACATCGACGCGCAGATGGACAAGTACCAGGAGATCGTCAAGCAGACCGACCGGGCGGAGCACGTGCTGACCATCTCGGCGCTGACGCAGCTCGCGGTCGCCAGCCTGGTGCTCGCCATCGCCGCCGGCGGCGCGCTGATCAACTACAAGCTGATCGCGCTGCCGATGTCGGAGATGGTCGGCGCCGGCGACTACCTGACCGCGAGCATGCGGACCTCCGACGTGGCGGCGCTGGTGATCATCTTCGTCGAGGCGACGATGGGCCTCTTCCTGATGGAGACGCTGCGCATCACGCACCTTTTCCCGGGGATCCACAACCTCTCCGACCTGATGCGCAAGCGCATGATGTGGTTCGCCTTCGGCCTGCTGGTGACGCTCGCCGGCATCGAGGCGGCGCTGGCGCTGATGCGCGACATGCTGATCGCCGACAAGGCGGCGCTGCTGCAGTCGCTCGCGACCGTGCAGCAGCACCAGCCGAACGACGGCGTGTTGGCGCGCATTCCGACCCTGGGGCAGATGCTGCTCGGCTTCATCCTGCCGTTCGCCCTGGCGTTCGTGGCGATTCCGCTGGAGTCGTTCGTCGCCTCGGCCCGGACCGTGGGAGGGGCTGCGCTGGTGGTGCTCGCGCGCGGCGCGGCGTTCGCGCTGCGTCTCGCCGGCAACCTGGTGCGCAGCCTCTCCCGCGTCGTGATCACGCTCTATGACGTCGTCATCGTGCTGCCCCTTTTGGTTGAAAGATTACTTTCCAAAAAACAAAACGTGGCTGTGGATGACGAAGACCTAGCAGTAAGGAGGCACTAATGGACCGCCGCGAATTCATCGTTGCACTGCCGGCGCTTGCCCTGGCGGGCTGTGCCGACCAGAAGGCGCACAGCCACGCCGTCTACATGCTGGTCGACACCTCGGGCACCTACGCCGAGGAGGTCGGCAAGGCGCAGCTCATCGTCAACTACCTGCTCGGCGCGCTCAACTCCGGCGACTCGCTCGCCGTGGCGCGGGTGCGAAGCCGCAGCTTCAGCGAGAAGGACATCATCGCCAAGGCGACCTTCGACGGACGCCCGTCGCAGGCGAACGCGCAGAAGCGGGCGTTCCGCGACGAGATCGAGACCTTCGCCAAGACCGCGCGCGGCAGCGTCTACACCGACATCACCGGCGGCCTGATCCAGGGCTCGATGTTCCTGAACGAGACCGGCGCCGGGCGAAAGACGATCCTGATCTTCTCCGACATGCAGGAGGAGCTCGACAAGCAGGCGGTGCGCGACTTCCCGATCGACCTGAAGAGCATCCGCGTCGTCGCGGTCAACGTGGTGAAGCTGAAGACCGACAACGTCGACCCGCGGCGCTACATGGGCCGGCTGGAAGACTGGCGGAAGCGCGTCAAGGCCGCCGGTGCGTCCGACTGGATCGTCATCAACGACATCGAGCACCTCGATCGCCTGCTGAAAAGCTAGTCGTTAGGAATTCGGGGTCAGGGTAACAATTCCCCGAGCGGCGGCGCTGATATTGGAATTGTTACCCTGACCCCGAATTCACGGGGAGCGGCTATCATCGCCGCTCCCGTGACCCCGCCCACCGAACTGAAAAGCACCATCTCGCGCGACGAAGTCGTCGCCCTGCCGATCCGCCGCTACGAGGGCGAGACCGTCGTCGTTGCCTCGCCCGCCGAGCTCGAGCGCGCCCGCGAGGACTTCGCGCAGGAGGCGGTAGTCGGGCTCGACACCGAAACGCGCCCCGCCTTCCGGAAGGGCGAGAGCTACACGCCGAGCCTGGTGCAAGTAGCGACCGCGAAGGCGGTGTACCTCTTCCAGATCCAGCAGCAGGACTGGTCGTCCGTCTTGAGAGACTTACTTTCTTCAGAACAGACAACGAAAGCAGGGGCGTCCATCGCCTACGACCTGCGCCAACTGAAGCAGGTCTTCCCCTTCGAGGAGAAGGCGGTCGTCGACGTCGGCTGGGCGGCGAAGCGCCACGGCATGGAGCAGACCGGCGTCCGCAACCTCGCCGCGCTCTTCCTCGGCTTTCGCATCCCGAAGGGCGCCAAGACCACCAACTGGTCATCCAAAGTGCTCTCGCCGCAGCAGATCGCGTACGCGGCGACCGACGCCTGGGCCTGCCGCGAGCTCTACCTCCGTTTCCAGGAACTCGGACTCATCTCATGAAAGACCTGATCGGCCAATCGGTGCCGCGCACCGAGGACCCCGTATTGCTGCGCGGCGAAGGCCGCTATACCGACGACGTCAACGAGCCGAACCAGGCGTACGCGTACATCGTGCGCAGCTCGCACGCCCACGGCGTCCTGAAGAAAGTGGATATCCAGGCGGCGAAGGGGATGCCGGGCGTCCTGGCGATCTACACAGCGCAGGATCTGACCGCGTACGGGCCGCACAAGTGCGCGCTCGACTTCAAGCAGCGCGACGGCACGCCAATGAAGAAGCCGATCCGCCAGTCGTTGGCAACGAACAAGGTGCGCTTCGTCGGCGATCCGGTCGCGTGCGTCGTCGCCGAGACCTACCTGCAGGCGAAGGACGCGGGCGAGGCGGTCGAGCTCGACATCGAGGCGCTGCCGGCGGTGTCGCTGCCCAGCGACGCGGCGAAGCCAGGCGCCCAGCAGATCTACGACGACGTGCCGAACAACGTCTGCCTGGACTTCCTCTGGGGCGATCCGGCGAAGGTCGCCGAAGGGTTTGCCAAAGCCTCGCATGTGACGAAGCTGTCTATGAGAAACACCCGCGTCGTGGTCGCCGCCATGGAGCCGCGGGCAGGTCTCTGCTCATTCGATGGCGATCGATGGACGCTGACGGTGCCGGGGCAAGGGGTATGGGCGCAGAAGCTCCAGCTGGCCGACATCTTGGGCGTGACGCCCGACAAGGTGCGCATCCTCACGTACAACGTCGGCGGCTCGTTCGGAATGAAGGGGCCGATCTACCCGGAGTACGTCTGCCTCGCGCATGCGGCACGCGCGCTCGGGCGGCCGGTGAAGTGGACTGATGAGCGCTCGGGCTCATTCCTCTCCGACCATCACGGCCGCGACCACGAGATGACGGGGGAGCTGGCGCTGAGCGCGGAAGGCAAGTTTCTGGCTTTGAGATTTACTGGTTTCGGCAACGTCGGCTCGTACCTGAGCAACGTCGCGCCGCAGCCGCCGTCGATGAACCTGGTGCGCAACGCCTGCGGCGTGTACCGCATCCCGCTCTTCGAGGTCTCGACCAAGGTGTGCTTCACCAACACCTCGCCGGTCTCGGCCTATCGCGGCGCCGGGCGGCCGGAGGCGAACATGTACATCGAGCGCCTGATCGACGAGGCGGCGCGCGAGACCGGGATCGACCGCTTCGAGCTGCGGCGCCGCAACCACGTGACGCCCGCCGAGATCCCGTACAAGAACCGCGCCGACATGACAGTCGACAGCGGCGATTTCGGCGCCGTGTTTGAAAAGGCGATCAAAGCTGCCGAGGGATTTGAAGAGAGAAAAAGACAATCAAAAGCGCGAGGCAAGCTGCGCGGCCTCGGCGTCGGCAGCTACATGGAAGTGACCGCGCCGCCGAACAAGGAAATGGGCGGCATTCAGTTCGACGGAGGTGGGACAGGTGACCCGCACATCACGTTCATCACCGGCTCGCTCGACTACGGCCAGGGGCACGCCTCGCCCATGGCGCAGGTGCTGGCGACGAAGCTCGGCGTGCCGTTCGAGAAGATCCGGCTGCTGCAGAGCGATTCCGACAAGCTCGTGTTCGGCGCAGGCACCGGCGGCTCGCGCACGGCGATGATGAGCGGCGGCGCGGCGGTGCAGGCTGCCGAGCTCGTCATCAAGAAAGGCAAGACGCTCGCCGCGGAGAAGCTGGAGGCCGCGGAAGCGGACATCGAGTTCCGCGACGGCACGTTCGTCGTCGCCGGCACGGACCGGAAAGTCGCGCTGATGGATCTGGCTGTCGACAAGAAACTGGATGTCACCCACGTGACCGAAGTCATTCCGTCCGCGTTCCCGAACGGCTGCCACGTCTGCGAGGTCGAGATCGACCCGGAGACGGGAGAAGCTGAAGTCGTGCGCTACAGCTCGGTGAACGACTTCGGCACGGTGCTGAACCCGATGATGGTCGAGGGGCAGCTCCACGGCGGCGTGGTCCAGGGCATGGGGCAGGTGTTCATGGAGAGCGCCAAGTACGACGCCGACGCCCAGCTCCTCACCGGCTCGTTCATGGACTACGCGCTGCCGCACTTCACCGACTTCCCGGCGCCGGTCACGTGGCAAAGCCATCCCGTACCGTCGAACACCAACCCGCTCGGCGCCAAGGGCTGCGGCGAGGCCGGCTGCGCCGGCGCGCTGACCTCGGTGATGAACGCGGTGGTCGACGCGCTCTCGCAGGTCGGCATCACGCGCTTCGACATGCCTGCCAGTCCAGAGCGGGTCTGGAAGGCGATCAACGCTTCGAAAACCGCCCGCTGACTATTCCAGCGGAATCCCCGCTTCCTTCACGAGCTTGCGCCAGAGCGCCAGGTCGTCGCGGTTGATCTCGAGCAGCCGCTCGGGCGTCGAGCCTTCGGCGGAGTAGCCGTAGCTCAGCAGCTTCTCGCGCACGTCAGCGCGCGCGAGCGCGGCGTTCACTTCCTTGTTGAGGCGCAGCACGATGTCGCGCGGCAGCCCGGGCGGACCGTACACACCGGCCCACTGGCGCACGCTCACTTCGGGAACACCAGCTTCGTCGATCGTCGGCACCTCGGGCAGGAGCGGGCTGCGTTCCTTAAGGAGCACGGCCAGGGCGCGCAGCCTTCCATCCTTCGCGTACGAGACCGCGGTGCCGGTGGAGAGGAACGCCGACTGCACACGGCCTGTAAGGATGTCGGGATTGAGCGGCCCTTCACCCTTGTAGGGCACGTGCACCATGTCTATTCGAGTCGCGTTGATGAGCTGCGCGTTGTAGAGGATCGACAGCGGGTTGCCGGTGCCGTAGTTGAGCTTGCCGGGATTGGCCTGCGCGTACGCGACGAATTCCTTAAGCGTTCTCGCCGGCACCGACGGATGCACGTAGAAGAACACCGTGGCGCGGCCAACGAGCGAAATCGGCGTGAAGTCCTTCAGCGGGTCGTACGTCGGTTGCTTGCGAAGCGCGACCGCCGCCACCATGGCGCTGTTGGAGGCAAACATGATCGTGTAGCCGTCGGGCGCGATCCGCGTCATCTGCTCGGCCGCGATCGCGCTGTCCGCGCCGGGACGGTTCTCGACCACGACCGGCTGCTTCAACTGCTCCTGGAGCGCGTTCCCCATGATGCGCGTCGTCGGGTCGGCCGAGCCGCCGGGCGGGAAGCCGACAATGAAGCGGATCGGCTTGTTCGGGTACTGCGAGAGTGCAGGTGCGGCGCAGAGCAGGAACGTCAGCGCGAGCGTAAGTCTTTTCATGGGCCTCCTCCCAACATCGAACTCTAAGCCAAAGAACTAGTGCGCGAGCAGCAGGGCTTCTGAGAGTTCCAGGATGTCGTCGGGCCAGTACTCGACCGGCCGCAGCCTGAGCGCGCCGGACTCGGCAAGCGGCCGGCAGGAAAGAACGGCGAAGATCCAGCGCGGCGGAATGCCCTCGCGGCCATGCGCCGCGCCGAGCAGCGCGCCGGCGATCGCGGCGTTCGTGTCGGTATCCCCGCCGTGGCCAACGGTGCTGACCAGCGTTTCTTCCAGGTCCATTTTCATCAAGCAATAGAAAGCGTTTTGCAGCGCCAGCACGACCCATCCCGGGTGGGTGAAGAAGTCCGTCGGGCGGGCACCGCCCGCGCCGCGCTTCACCGCGTCGCGCGCCGGGCCCTTGGAGTGCTGCACTGCCGCCTCGACCATCTCATCGCGGCTGGCGCCGCTGACGCCGACGGCGATCGCCGCGCAATAGGCAGCGCAGGCCTCGACGCAGATGTCGTTCGGATGGGTGAGCGCCGATTCGTCGCGCGCGGTGCGCGCCGCAAGCGCGGGATCGCCCGCCGCCCAGACGCCGATCGGCGAACAGCGCATCAGCGAGCCGTTCGATTCCGAGCGCGGGTCGCTGGCGCCGATCAGCCCCTTCTCGGTGGTCATGCCGACGTCGACCGGCCGCGAGGTGATCCACTGGCGATAGGCCTCGAGCACCCGCGCGGTGTCGCACTTTCCGTCGCGCACGATGGTGCGCGCCAGCGCCAGCGCCATCTCGCTGTCGTCGGTCGGCTGGCCCGCCATCAGGTGGTAGACGCCGCCGTCGGCGAGCTCGCGCAGTCCCGTCGGATAGAGCCGCGCGATTTCGTTCGCCGGCTTCGCCTCGACGCGAGCGCCGAGGCTGTCGCCGATCACCTGGCCGAGCATCGCGCCCTGCGCGCGCTCGAGGCGAACGCCGAACGGCTTGCGCGGGAATTCCAGGCGGACTCTCGGCGCACGACGGGGCTCCTGCTCGAGCAGCTTCCAGTCGAAGCGCGCAAGCTGCTGCGCCGCCTGCGGCGCGCCGGCGAAACAGCCGGAGATGCGCTTCTCGGTATTTCCCTGCAGGCGCACCTCGCGCCCTTCCGCATCCAGCACCACGCCGCGCGCCGCGCCAAGCAGCGCCATTCCGGCGGCGACATCGTATTCGTTGACGCCGTGAGCCGAGACCGTCGCCACACCATCGCCGGCCGCGACGCGCGCCAGCCGGTAGGCGATGCTCGGCACGGCGACAAAGTGCGCCGGCGCCACTGCGCGCGACCAGGTCTCCGGACGCTGGATGGTGGAAGCGGTCGCGAAGACGAATTCGCCCGGCGCAAGCTTGCGCTGCGACAAGTCGACCTGCAGCGGCTTGCCGTTGCGCTGCAGCTGCGCGCCCTCCGCCCAGGCGATCGTGTCCGCTCCGCGGTCGGGTGGATCGGGCGCGTGCACCACGCCGAGCACCGGCGCGCCCTCGCGCAGCAGCGCGACCGAAATCGAAGAGCCGCGCCGCCCGGACAGGAACTCGAACGTCCCGTCGTGCGGATCGACGAGCCAGGTCCAGCCGGCTCGCGCGCCCGGAGTGCTTCCGGTTTCTTCGCCGACGAAAGCGCAATCGACGAGACCGCAGAGCACCTTGCGCAGGCTTTCCTCGATTTCCTTGTCGACCGGACAGTTACCGCGCTCGCCGCGCGGCCCGCCGGCGCGATAGAACTCGGCGCGCAGCCGCTCGCCCTCGACTTCGACGGCGGATATCACTTCGGCGAGGGGCAAGGCGGCCATTAGAATGAGCGTTTATACCCGAAGAGACTGAGCCCATGCCTGCAACTACTACCGCCAGCGGCCTCGTGTTCGAGGAACTGGTCGTCGGCACCGGAAACGCCGCCGCCTCAGGCCAAAAAGTGAGTGTGCATTACACCGGCTGGTTGACGAACGGCACGAAATTCGATTCGAGCAAGGACCGCGGCGAGCCGTTCGTCTTCCCGCTCGGCAAGGGCCACGTGATCAAGGGCTGGGACGAGGGCGTCGATGGCATGAAGGTCGGCGGCAAGCGCAAGCTCACCATCCCGCCGCAGCTCGGCTACGGCGCGCGCGGCGCCGGCGGCGTCATCCCGCCGAACGCGACGCTCGTGTTCGAGGTCGAGCTGCTGGACGTCAAGTAGTCAGTCGTCGAAGGTTCTCCGGCGGCCGGCCTTTATGTCACCGCGCCTGCGCTTGCCCTCGAGGCGTCTCTGCTTCGATCCATAGGTCGGCCGGGTGGGCCGGCGCTTCTTGGGAATATGCGCCGCCACCGCGACAAGCGATTGCAGCCGCGCGATCGCCTCGGCGCGGTTCATCTCCAGGCTGCGATGGTTCTGCGACTTGATGATCACCATGCCGGTGCGCGAGACGCGGTGATCGCCCAGGCGCAACAACCGTTCCTTCACGTGATCGGGTAGCGACGAAGCGCGGATATCGAAGCGCAGATGCACGGCGTTCGACACCTTGTTGACGTTCTGGCCGCCCGCGCCCTGCGCGCGCACCGCGGTGAGGTCGATCTCGTGCTCGGGAATCACGAAATTCGGGGTCAGGGTAACAATTCCCCAAATCGCAGCGCGGGTATCGGAATTGTTACCCTGACCCCGAATTTCATCGGCTCACCCGGTTTCGTCCCGACTGCTTGGCGCGGTAGAGCGCTTCGTCGGCGGCCTTGATCACGTGCTGCGGCGTTGCGCCCCGCCCCGGGCCGGCGACGCCGATCGAGACGGTCACCGAGAGCTGCTTCTCCGGCGCGCCCTCCCCCCGGCGCTTCGCGCCTTCGTCGGCCTGCTTCGGCCGGTCGGGAGAGCGCACCGCCATGCGGTAGGTCTCGATCGAATTGCGGATGTCCTCGAGCTCGCGCGCCGCATCGTCGACCGACGCGCCGGGAAAGAGCACGCTGAACTCCTCGCCGCCATAGCGGTAGGCGACCCCGCCTTTCGCGGCCTGCGACAGCCGGCCGCCGACCAGCTTCAGCACCTGGTCGCCGATGTCGTGGCCATGCGTGTCGTTGAATTTCTTGAAGTGATCGACGTCGACCATGGCGATCGCGTAGTGGCCGCCGAGCGCGCGCAGCCGCTCCTCCAGCGCGCGCCGGCCGGGCAGGCCGGTGAGCGGGTCGCGGAAGGCCATCTGGTGCGATTCCTGGAGGAGCGATGCGACGAGGATCAGCCCGGCAGCGGTCATGAAGGCGGCGTAGGTGCCCGGCGTCGTCCCCCACGCCTCGGCGATGAAGAAGGCGAGCAGCGTGCCGGCGAGGCCGACCGGCAGCGGCTTGTACTCCGGCCAGGCGCGCCATACCGCGGCGGCGAAGGCGGCGGCAAAGGCGACACGGCCGACCAGCGCGATCGGCGGCGATTTCAGCGCCCAATGAGACAGATCGGGGTCCGGGGTTTTTGAAACGAACCACACCAGCAGCGCTTCCGCAGCGAGAAGGAGAAACCATCCGTAGGAAGCCCGGTAGCGCGCGCCGCGCTCGGGCCGCAGCATGGAGAGCAGGATATTGAGCGGCACCAGCACCACCAGCAGCGTGTACACCGCCTTGGTGTGCGCCAGGTCCCACGCCAGCAGCGCACCCAGGATCGAGAACGCGACGACGAAGGCGCGGCCGCGGTTGAACCACCAGGCGAGCGCGAGCCCGACGGCGAGCGCGGCGTAGGGGCCGGCGGTGCGCAGCCCGGAAAGCGAATCCGGGAGCGGCCAGCCGGTCAGGACGGCGATCGCCGCCGCGGCGAGGATCGCCGCGGAGAGCAGCAGCTCTTTAGAAGGCGAAGGCGTTGCTCAGGTCGCCGACGTTGGCGCGCACTCCGGGCAGCGGCTCGAGGCCGAAGCGGCGCGTGATGAGCTTGAGGATCGAGGTCGTGTCGTAGATCGTCTTGTCGACTTGCCCCTTGCGCGCGAACGGCGAGATCACGATCGCCGGGATGCGGGTGCCCGGGCCCCAGCGGTCGCTCCAGCCCGGTCCCTGCGGCGGCGGCACATGGTCCCAGAAGCCGCCGTTCTCGTCGTAAGTGACGATGACCGCCATCCGCTTCCACTGCGGGCTTTTCTGCAGTCTCAGCAGGAGCTCATTCAGATGCTCGTCGCCGGCCATGACCTCCGTATAGCCCGGGTGCTGGTTGAGGCGGCCGACCGGCTTGTAGAACGCGACCTGCGGCAGCGTGCCCTTGTCGATGGCGGCGGCGAAGTCGTCGTAGTCCTTGAGGTGGGTCTCGCGATCGGCCTTGCCCGGCGCGAAGCGCGCGAAATAGTTGAAGGGCTGGTGGTGCGGCTGGAAGGACGGCGAGCCGGGGCGGTTGGAGTAGATGACGGTCCGCTTCTCGCGCGGGTCCTGGCGGCCGTCGCGCGTCGCCTCGCTCCAGCCGCCGGCGTACCAGGCCCACGTGACGCCTTTCGCGGAAAGCGTGTCGCCGATGTTCTTCTCGCTCATTGCCGGGGCCGGATGCCGTGCCGGATCCGCAAGGTCGGCGCTCGCGCCCGCGGCCGGCGGAATGCCGCTCGGCTGGTAGGGCGGCTGCGCGGTATTGACGATGTAGCCGTCGGGGCTGACGCGTCCGTCGAAGAGGTGAGGCGGGCCCTGCATCACCGACGGCGGCGAATCGGGGCGCTTCTTGACGTTGCCGCGCTCGTCGACCTGCGCCCGCGCGCTTACCGGCGCATCGGCGTCTTTCGGCGTGCAAGCGCAGACCAGCCGCTGGTGGTTGAGATACGACCCGCCGAACGCGCCCATGAAAAAGTGGTCGGCGAGCGTGTAGTCCTTCGCCCACTGCCACATCTTCATCTTCGAGCCGTCGAAGTAGCCCATCACCCAGGCGCCGACGTTGCTCATGGCGACGAACTTGTTGTTCGGGCCGCCGTTGATCTGCTCGCGGTTCTGGTAGTAGGCGTGGATCGGGTTCGGCAGCACCTCGTCGAGGCGGCGGTTCACCGGCGCCGCGTCGATGCGGAACGGCCCGTTCGGCAGACCATCCGGAAACGCGGCGGAGGGCTTGCCTTGCACGAACACGGGTGGCAGCTTGGCGAGCGGCGTACCGTCGTGGTCGAGCTGCGTCTTCTGCTCGGCGGTGGCGTTGGCGATGCCCTCGGCGCCGGGGAAGAGACCATAGAGATGGTCGAAGCTGCGGTTCTCGGCGTAGATGACGACGATGGTCTCGATCTGCTCGAGACCCTTCTGCTGCCCGCTCGCGCAACCGGCGAGCAGCAGGAGGAGAAGCGCGGATTTCACGAAAATAAGGCGCATCGCTAGCCTCCGAGACGATCCGGCCTGAAGCCGACGTCGCAGACTTTACCGCGCTGCGCGCGCTTGCCCATGTGCTCGGCAAGCTGTTTCGCGTCGAGGGTCTCCACCGCGCGGTTCTTGCGCTTGATCCCCGACACGACCAGGGATTTGCCGTCCGTGGCAGACACCGAAGCGAGCTTCACGTCCGGCAGGGCGATCAATTGCACCCCAACCCCGCCATTTGGCCTTTCCGGTATTTCTTGCAAAGAAAAAATCAAAAGCCTGGCATCCGAGGACAAGGCAGCAACAAAAGGCTCGCCGCCCAGCAAGGCAGGTTTTTGAACGGAAATTCCTGTTTCTACTTTCATGAAGTCCTTGCCCTGGCGCGTCTTGGTCGCGAGGTCGCCGAGCTTGCAGACGAAGCCGAGGCCGGCCGAGCTGTTCATCAGCAGCTTCTGCTCCGGGTTGCCCGCGCCCATCCAGGCGATGTCGTCGGAGCCGGAATTGACCAGCGTGTTGACGTGCGCGCCGTCGCCGCGGCCCGAGGGAATCTCCGCGGCCTCGACAGTGAAGCTCTTGCCCGAGGCGGCGAGCACCGTGACCGGGTCGGTGGTCTTGCACTCGAGCGTTTGCAGCAATGCATCCCCATCTTTGAAACTCAACTGGGAAATATCGAGGCTGTGCCCCGTGCGGGCGCGGATCCAGCCCTTGCGCGACACGATCACGGTCACCGGCTCCTCGACCACGGTGCGCTCGACCGCCGCGCGCTCGGCGGCCCTGATCAGCGTGCGCCGCTCATCGCCGAATTTCTTCGCATCGTCGTTGAGCTCGCTGACGACGACCTTCCGCAGCTCCTTCTCGTCTCCGAGGACCTCCTTGAGGCCTTTCCTCTCGGCCTCGAGCTTCTTGCGCTCGTCGTTGAGCGACACGCCGTCGAGCTTGGTGAGCTGGCCGAGGCGCAGGTTGACGATGTCTTCGGATTGCTTTTCGGTAAATTTATAGCGTTTTTGTAAATTCAACCGCGCGTCGGACTGATCTTCGCTGGCGCGGATCACCTTGATGATCTCGTCGATCTTCACGTAGGCCATCAGCCGGCCCATGAAGATGTGCAGGCGCTCCTCGCACTTCGTCAGGCGGAACTGCGTGCGGCGGCGAACCGTGTCGATGCGGAACTCGCCCCACTCGCGCAGGATGTCAACGATCCCCTTGGTGTCCGGCAGGCCGTCGCGGCCGATCCAGGTGAGGTTGATGGCGTAGCGCGTCTCGAGCGACGTGTTCACCATCAGCGCCGCCATCAGCTCTTCGGGATCCTGGCGCGACGAGCGAGGCTCGATCACCAGGCGCAGCTTCGACTTGCGATCGCTCTCGTCGCGCGCGCCCTCGACCTGGTCGAGGATGAACTGTTTCATCCTGCGCTGTTCCTGAGAAATTTCTTTTTTATGAGATAAAGATTTTGGATTGGCCAGCGCCTCTATCTCTTCCATCACCTGCTTCACCGACACGCCGTGCGGCAGCTCGGTGACCACGACGCGCCACTGGCCGCGCGCGAGCTGCTCCTTCTCCCACTTGCAGCGCAGCACCAATGAGCCGCGCCCGATTGCATAGGCTTCCTTGATCTCCGCCTTGGGCGAGATGATCTGGCCGCCGCCGGGGAAATCGGGGCCGGGCAGGAGGTCGAGCACCTCCTCGAGCTTGGCGCGCGGGTGCTTGATGACGTGCGCGGCGGCGGCAGCGACTTCCTTCAGGTTGTGCGAGGGAATACGGGTGGAGAAGCCGACGGGAATGCCGAAGCTGCCGTTTAGCAGGCCGAAAGGCAGGCGCGCTGGCAGAAGAACCGGCTCATCGAATTTCCCGTCGTAGTTTTTCTGAAAATCGACGGTGCCCTCCCCTATTTCGCTGAGCAGCAGCTCGGCGTAGCGGGAAAGCTTCGCTTCGGTGTATCGGTACGCAGCCGCCGCGTCGCCGTCGCGTGAGCCGAAATTGCCTTGGCCGTCGATCAGCGGATAGCGCATCGAGAACGGCTGCGCGAGGTGCACCAGCGCCTCGTAGGTGGAGCTGTCGCCGTGCGGGTGGTACTTGCCGAGCACCTCGCCGACGTAGCGCGCGCACTTGGAGAACGACTGGCCGCCGCCCGGCGTGTCGCCCATCGCGAAGAGGATCCGCCGCTGCACCGGCTTCAGGCCGTCGGCGATCTCGGGCAGCGCCCGCGACTTGACGGTCGAGACCGCGTAGCCGAGGTAGGCGTGCGAGGCGTGCTGCTCGATCGGCGCCGAGTCGTCGCCGCCGTTGGTGGTGAAGAGATCGCCTGTCTGGTTGGTATCCATGGTCTACCTGAAGAGGTCGAGCTGCTTGTCCGCCATCGCTACTGCCAATTCCACTGCCTTCCTGGCCTTGTCGAGATTTGCGGCTACGCCGGCCCTTCCAGCCGCTTCCCACGTATAGGTTTCCTTGTCAGCGAGGGTGACTTTCCCGAGCTTGATTTTCCCGGCCCACAAGACGTGCCCCTTGTAGGCCCGTTCCCACAACGGTTTCTTCGCTTTAGATGTCCGCTTCAACGGTCTTCCAGTGCTCCCGCATCCAGTTGCGCCGTTCTTCGGCTTCCCCCGCGTCCATCAGCTTTTCGAATTCTTTTTTGACCTTGGAAATATTTTTTGAATCAAACTCCATTCTGACGAGCCGGCGCGCGTCCGGGTTCATGGTCGTCTCCCAGAGCTGCTCCGGGCTCATCTCGCCCAGGCCCTTGAAGCGCGAGATCTCCCAGGTCCCCTCCTTCACCTTTTC
>Ga0137410_10001978_pt1 | contig 14014 bp, 12 predicted proteins | sample CZODoug1_16funga_FD_108878 | JGI IMG/M metagenome (GOLD analysis project Ga0137410, IMG submission 108878) | Vadose zone soil fungal communities from Angelo Coast Range Reserve, California, USA - CZODoug1_16fungal (Illumina Assembly) | ecosystem: Environmental > Terrestrial > Soil > Vadose zone... | reverse complement strand
GACCGTCGAAGCGCTGACCGCGGCAAACACGCTCGGCAACAAGAATCTGATCTTCCCCGGCCAGACGCTGAACGTGCCGGGCGCCGGCGAGGCGCCGGAAGCGGTGCTCGCGGCGAGCTCGCAGCCCGCGTCGGCCGCGGCCGTCGCGCTCGCGTCAGCCCCGGGCCGGCCGACGGTGTCGCCGGCCGTGGCCGTAGCGGCCGAGGCCGACGAAGCGGACGAGGTCGCCACCGACGAGCTCGAGGCCGCGCTCCAACCCGCCGTGCTCGCGAACGGGGAGCCCGCTCCGGCCGACGACGACACGGCCGGCGGAGACGTGAATGCGCTCGCGACGGCGCAGGCCGACCTCGCGGCCGACCCGAGCGACTACTCGGTCAACGCCAATGACCAGATCGAAGTGCAGGCGCTCGAGACGCTCGGCCACTACGCCGACTGGCTCGAGATCCCCACGCAGCGCATCCGCGCCCTGAACAAGATGAGCTTCAAGGACGCCGTCGTGATCGGCCAGATGCTGACGCTCGACTTCAGCAAGGTCGACGCGATGACCTTCGAGCAGCGCCGTACCGCCTACCAGCAGCAGGAGCAAGGCGAGTTCTTCATGACCTACCAGATCGCGGAAGTGGAGAATCGCAAGATCAAGCCCGGCGAGTCGCTGTGGGTGCTCGCGGCGCGCACCTACAAGGTGCCCGTGTGGCTGCTGCGTCAGTACAATCCGGACCTGAACCTCGACCGCGTGTCGGCCGGCATCGTCGTGAAGTTCCCGCGGCTCAAGAAAGTCGACACGGGCCAAGACGCGGCCACGCCGGACATCGCGGCGGCCGCAGCCGAGGCCCAAAACTGACGGCCGCGCGGGCGGCTCGGGAGCAGCAATGACCGAACCGCCCTCCTCCGACATCGAACGAAGCCTCGAGGGCCGCGTGATCGCGGTTCCCGAAGCGCGCCAACTCGACGTGCTCGCGGGGCTGCTCGAGAAGCGCGGCGCGCGAGTGCTGCGCTGCCCACTGGTCGGGATCGTCGACGCGCCGGACTCGCGGCCGGTGGTGGCCTGGATCGAGCGACTCGTCGCGAAGCCCGCCGACCTCCTCGTGATCTACACCGGCGAGGGCGTTGAGCGCCTGCTCGGCTTCGCGCAGCGCGCGGGGCTCGAGGGCGAGTTCATCGCGGCGCTCGGCAAAACGCCCAAGATCACCCGTGGACCGAAACCGAAGCGCGCGTTGCGCCGCGTCGGGCTCGAGCCGCAATTCGAGGCGGCAGAGCCCACCACGCACGGGCTCATCGAGACGATCGTCGGGATCGATCTCGCGGGCAAGCGCGTGGCCGTGCAGCTCTACAACTCCGAGCAAGACCCCGAGCTAGTCGACTATCTGAGCGGCCGCGGCGTCGATCCCGACTGCGTGGCGCCGTACGTCTATGCGTCGGCGGCTGAGGACGAGCAGGTCGCCGCGTTGATCGGCGAGCTCGCGGCCGGCCGCGTCGACGCGATCGCATTCACGAGCAAGGCGCAGGTGCAGCGGCTCGTGAAGCTCGCGCGCGAGCGCGGGACCGAAAGCGCGCTGCGCGCGGGGCTCGAGCGCGCACGCGTCGCCGCCGTCGGGCCGGTGGTCGCCGCGGAGCTCGAGAACTTGGGCTTCCGCGTCGACGCGATGCCCGAGGACAGCTACTCGATGAAGCCGCTCGTGATTGCGCTCGGCGACTTGCTCGGCGCTCACGCGTAGGCTCGAAACGCCTCAGCGCAGGGCGAGGCCGAGCAACGCCGATGTCCACACGAGCCCTGCGGCCAGTCAGAGCCTCCAGACGGCGATCGCCGCCGCGACCAGCTGCACGGCCGTGATGAAGAGTGTGTTCGAAACGTAGAGCAGCGCGGCGAACAGGCCGGCCGCGGGTAGCGCCAGCAGCCTGCGCGTATCCGCCAGGTAGAACTTTCGGATCGCCACGGCAAGGTACGCGAACTGCCAAAGGCTCACGACCAGGAGAAATACGAGGAAGGCCGAGGGCATCTCCAGGATCTTCCCGAGCCGGAGCACGACAAGGTCGAGCAACGTCGTGAGCAGCACGAAGCTGAAGTAGTGCATGCTAAACACGGCGTGCTCGACCAACAGCGGCCGGCGGCGATGGAAGCACCCGTAGAGGACCAACGCGAGGAACGCGACTGTCGTAAACGACAACGGCGTCGCGAGACCGTTGAGCATGTCGTTGAATCGGTTGGTAACGTCGCTCGTGGCCTCCGCGACGGGCCCGATCTTGTTCGTTAACATCCGTTCGAGTAACCCGAAACGGTCGATCTGATCGGTCGTGCCTCCGACGGAACGTGCTCTCGGCGGCGGCACCGGCGCGATGCTCACTCTGAAACTTCCGACATTGATCGTGAAGCTCGTGCCACTCGGCATGACCAGCACGTACACGACGATCGCGGTGAGAAGCACGCGCAGCGGCTTGACGTAAAGCCGTCGCCGGCCCGCCGAGTATTCGAGCGCCAGGAATGCCGGGCGGAACAGCAGCAACCGAACGGTGCGCCAGATCTTGCCGTCGAGATCGAAGATCTCGCCGGGCAGCGCGCGAGTCACGAAATGCCAGACGGTGAGCTTGTGCGGATCGAGGCGCTCCTCGCCGCATCGCGAGCAGTACGACCCGTCCAAGGGTTGCCCGCAGCTCGCGCACGTCGCCGACGGATGCGGCGCCTCAGTGCTCATGACTGTAATCCCCCGGCGACGAGCTTCGAGCTTCTTCTACTCGTTGCTGCGACTACGCCGAATCTTAGGTTCGGTCGAAGGTCGGACGGATCGAATAGTAGCAGACCCGCCGACCGTCGCCGCGGCGGCGATTTAGGGTCCGGCGCGTTCCGCGCGTCAGCGGTGGTGGCGGAGCTGCATGGCCGTCGGCCGGCCGTCGGCGGTGGGCTGGTACCAGACCGAGAAGTCCGAGATCGCCGTTTGGAAAGCGGCGACCGGATCGGGGCTCTGTTGCACGTCGAGCGCGTCGAACCCGACTCGCAGCATGAAGAACAGCTGCTCGAGCAGCACGTCGCCGACGGCGCGCAGCTCGCCCTTGAACCCGTAGCGCTCGCGCAACAGGCGCGCATACGAGTACGCGCGGCCGTCGCGGAACTTCGGGAACTCGAGCGCGATGAGCGCGAGCTTCGGCACGTCGTCGGCAATGAGCTCCGGCGACTGATCGCTGTGGAGCCTCAAACCGATTGGCGTGCCGCGCGCGAGCAGCGCGTCGCGGTGCTTCTGCCATTGCTCCAAGCTTACGATCACGGCGCCGGCCTCGGGGATCGCCTCCGCCGCGCTCGCGTCGACGAACGTGTCCGCGACGACCTTGCCGCCCTTGAGCAACGACATCAGTGGGCCGTCTCCGCCCCGTAGACGGAGGCCTTGAACGGCTCGATGCCGACGCGCCGATACGTATCGATGAAACGCTCGCCGGGCTCGCTGTGCTCGAGGTAGGTGTCGACGATCTTGCGGATCGCGCCCGGCACCTCGGCCTGCGGCAGACCGGGGCCCAGGCGGTCTCCGAGCGACGCGTTCTGGTCGGACGAGCCCCCGAGCGTGAGCTGGAAGAATTCCTCGCCGCGTTTGTCGACGCCGAGAATCCCGATGTGGCCCACGTGGTGGTGACCGCAGGCGTTCATGCAGCCCGAGATGTTGATCGTGAAGTTGCCGATCCTCTGGAGCTCGTCGATGTCGGAGAACGCGCGGCTGATGTCCTGAGCGATCGGGATCGCGCGCGCGTTCGCGAGCGCGCAGTAGTCGAGACCCGGGCAGCAGATGATGTCGGACAGGAGCCCGAGATTCGGCGTGGCGAGCTCGAGCGCGAAGAGCTCGCGCCAGAGCTGCTCGAGGTCGCCCTGCTTCACGTCCGTGAGCACGAGATTCTGGCGGTGGCTCACGCGAATCTCGCCGAAGCTGTAGCGGTCGGCGAGATCGGCGACTGCGTCCATCTTGTCGGCCGTGATGTCGCCCGGCACGCGGCCCGGGGCTTTCAGCGACACGGTCACGATCGCGTAGCCCGGCACCTTGTGCTCGACCACGTTGCCGCGCATCCAGCGGTCGAACGCGCGATCGGTCTTGCGGCGCGCGTCGAGCTCCGGACCGATGTCCTTCAGCGTCTCGTACTTCGGCGGCGCGAAGTACGCCTTGATGCGCGCGATTTCTTCGTCCGGCACCTTGAGCTGGCCGTTCTTCGTGAGCTCGAATTCCTTGTCGACGAGCTCTCGATATTTGTCGATGCCCATCTGGTTGACGATGATCTTGATCCGCGCCTTATGGATGTTGTCGCGGCGGCCGAGCATGTTGTAGACGCGCAGAATCGCCTCGACGTACGTGAGCAGATGCGAAGGATGGAGCCACTTGCGAATCGTCTGGCCGATGTACGGCGTGCGGCCGAGACCGCCGCCCACCAGCACCTCGAAGCCGATCTCGCCCTGCTCGTTCTTGTGCATCCGCAAACCGATGTCGTGCACGGCGACCGCCGCGCGGTCGTTCGGCGAGCCCGTTACCGCGATCTTGAACTTGCGCGGCAGGTAGGAGAACTCGGGGTGCAGGAACGAATACTGGCGCAACAGCTCGCAGTAGATCCGCGGATCGGCGAGCTCGTCCTTCGCGCAGCCCGCGTACTGGTCCGACGTGATGTTGCGGACGCAGTTGCCCGACGACTGGATCGACGTGATCTCGGAGCTCGCGAGATCTTTCACGGCGTCGGGGGCTTCTTCGAGCTTGATCCAGTTGTATTGGATGTTTTGCCGAGTGGTGAAGTGGCCGAAGCCCTTGTCGTAGGTGCGCGCGACGTGCGCGAACGTGCGCATCTGCTTCGACGACAGCGTGCCGTACGGCACGTTGACCCGCAGCATGTAGGCGTGCAGCTGGAGATAGAGGCCGTTCATGAGGCGCAGCGGCCGGAACTGATCCTCGGTGAGCTCGCCGGCGAGGCGGCGCTTCACCTGCCGGCGAAACTGCGCGGCGCGCTCGGCGACGAACTTGGCGTCGAATTCATCGTATCGGTACATGTCTACTACCTATTCCTTCGCGTTCCGATTGACGCGCGCGGCGCCTTCGGCGCGCCGGTCCCCCTCGGGGGCGATGCCGACGATGGGCACCGCGACGTCCTCCATGTCGGTGCGCACCGTCGGCCCGAACGCGCGGATGACTTCACGGATCTCGGTCGGCCTCACCTTGCCGTTCTCGACCTTGACCTGGATCAAGATGGGGTCGATGACGAGGCAGCGCGCTACGGCCTGCTTCGCGACCTCGAGCAACTGCTGCGCCTCGGCGTCGTCGTCGACGACGGACCCGTGGTCGATAGCCGTGTCCCAGCGCTCTTCAGGCGCGAGGAAGACCACTCGGCCGTCAACGAGGCGATTGGCGATGATCATCTGCGGCATCGGCAAAGTCGGGGGAAACAGCCCTGGCAACCGGTCAGGCCATCATTCTACACGCCGGTCCAGCACGACTAGTTATAAGAAGTCCGACGTTGGATATGCCTGAGGGCGAAGACGGGGAGGGTTACTTTTTCGGCTGCGCCACGGACCGAAAATAGGGACATGTTGCCTTTTTCGGCCGTGCGACGGGGCGCGATGCCGAGCGCGGGAGCGTCGGCCGAAAAAGGCAACATGTCCCTATTTTCGGGCGGCGAAGGGGACGACGCCGGGGGTTTTGCCGGCCTGCCAGCGCGCGAGGAACGAGAGGAGCTCGGCGGGCGGCATCGGCTTGCCGATCTGGTAGCCCTGGGCGTACTCGCAGCCGAAGGCTGCGAGGCGTTCGAGCACCTCGGCCGTCTCGACGCCTTCGGCGACCACGCTGAGACCGAGCTGATGGGCGAGGTCGATCGTGGCGCGCACGATGGCCTCGTCCTTCGGGTTCTGCATGCTCATGACGAACGACTTGTCGATCTTGAGCTCGTCGACGGGCAGACGCTTGAGCTGCGCGAGCGCCGACTGCCCCGTGCCGAAGTCGTCGACCGCGATCCTGAATCCGAGCTCGTGGATGCACGACACGACGGCGAGCGACTTCTGGACGTTGTGCATGATCGCGCTCTCGGTGACCTCGAGCGTGACCTGCTCAGGCGGGAGCGTGTGTTGCTTTACGAGGTCGAGCAGGAAGTACGGCAGGTACTCGTCGATGAGGTCGTCGACCGAGATGTTGACCGCGACGGACAGCTTGAGCCCCTGGTCCCGCCACGCCGCGCAGCGGACCACCGCTTCGCGCAACACCCAGCGCGTGAGGTGCGCGATGCCGCCCGCCTGCTCGATCGCGCCCACGAACGCGTCCGGCGTCAGCAGACCCAAATCGGGATGCTGCCAGCGCACGAGCGCCTCGCCGCCGTAGATCGCTCGCGTGCGGCAGTCCATCTTCGGCTGGAAATACAGCCGCAGCTCCTCGTTGCCGAGCGCTTGCGGAAAGTCGCCGACGATCCGAATCTGACGCAGCGACCGCTCGTCCTGCCCAAGCCGGTAGATGCTCGCGGTCTCGTGCCGCGCGAGCGCCTCGCTGCGCGCGCTCGACGCACGGCGACAAAGCTCGGCCGCGTCGCGGCTGTGCTCGGGGAAGCAAGCGATACCCGCGGCCGCCTGCAGCGAGACGTTGGCGCCGCCGACGCGAACTCCGGAGCGCAGCAGGTCGGCCTGGTACTCCACCCACTGCAGCGCCTGCATCGCGTCGAAGCCCGGCAGCGCGAATGCGAACTCCTGGGCGCTCAAGTGGCCGATGAGCTGACCCTCGCCGACCCGGGCACGGAGCAGCGCCGCCGCGAGCTTGATCACCTCGTCGCCGGCCCGGTGGCCGAGCGACGACACGATGCCCGCGAACCGGTCGAGCCCGAGGATCACGACGCCGACCGAGCTTCCGGTCTCGATCGCGGCCCGCAGCTGGCTGATGAAGAGCTCGCGATTCGGCAGGCCCGACAAGCTGTCGTGGTGCGCCGTGTGGAAGATCTGCCGCTCGCGGTCGGCGATCGCCCGCTGCATCGCGTTGAAGCTGCCGGCGAGCTCGCCGAGCTCGTCGGACGAGCGCACGGGAATCTCCTCCGTGTAGACGCCCTCCCGCATGCGGCGCGCGGCCGCGACGAGATTCTGCACCGGCCGCGTGACCGTCTTCGCGAGCCAGAACGAGCCAACGATCGCCGCAAGCAGCGACAGGCTCGTGATGCCTAGCAGCAGGCTGCGGATGCGCTGATATGACGCCGTCGCCTCGTCGAGCGGGAGCTGGAGCGCGACGTGCACGTCGCTGCCGCTCAAGAACGGGCGTAGCAGCGACAGGAACCCTTTCTGCGACCCGCCGCTCCGCTGCGCCCCGAAGTGGCCCAAGTCGAGTCCGGTGAACGCTGCCGCGTGAATTTCTCGCGGCAGCGTCGAGGCGAGAACCTGAGGCGGACCCGCGCCGGCGTAGCGGACGAAAGACACCGCGAGGTTGGTGAGGCTCCGCAAGCGCGTGGCGAGCGCCTCGTCGATCGGGAAGCCGAGCATCACCCAAGCGCGCGGCACGGGCGCGCGCATCTGCACGGTCACCGTGTGATACGGCACCCCGCCGAGATAGACGACCCGGTTGCTCCCGCTCTCGAGTGAGCTGCCGTGCGGCGCAAAGTCCGCGTCGTACCCGCAGTCGGCGTCGGCGTCGGTCGAGCACACGATGACGTTGCCGTCGAGGTCGAGCAGCAGGGCGACCGTCGCGCCCACGCGGCGCGCGCTGTTGGCGAGCGCGGTTTGAATGGTGGGGTGGTCGCCGCCCGCGACCGCGGACTTGAAGCCGTAGTCGGCGACGAGAACGCTGGCCGTGGTGCGCATCACCTCGGTGCGGTTGCGCATGTTCTCGTCGAACAGCACGCCCGCGAGCTCGACCGTCTGCCGCGCGCGTTGGTCGACGTCGGCCTTGATCGCGTTCAGCACCGGGAACAGCGCCACGAGCTGGATCGCCATCACGAGCGCGACGGCGAGCAGCAGCACCTTGTGCCGAAAGCTGAACTGCCTCACGACGCTTGGGCTCCCCCGCAATTCCCGAGCGAATTTCGAGAACTGCTAACCAGGTATCGATACTACGGATGCCCGCGCCGCGGGAGTGTGCGTTCGGTCACGGATGCGAGTGCTCGGCACCTTCTAACATCTTGCTCCGCCTACGCTTATTCGCGAGAGTCGATGCCGACGAGCCGCGCAATTCGGCCGAGCGTTCAGTCCGCCCTCTGCTTGCTCACCTTGGGCATGGCCGGGGGCTGCGCGGCGGCCGCGCTCGACGTGACGGTCGTCGACGAGCATGGCGCTCCCATCGAGCTCGTCGCTGTCTACGCGGTCCCCGACAAACCGGTCGCGTCGGCACCGGCCAAGCCGACCGCCGTCATGGACCAGAAGCACAAGGCGTTCGTGCCGCACGTGCTCGTCGTTCAAACGGGGACGTCCGTGGACTTCCCGAACAACGACACGGTGAGCCACCACGTCTACTCGTTCTCGGACCCCAAGTCGTTCGAGCTGCCGCTCTACAAGGGTGACGCCCATCCGCCGCTCGTGTTCGACAAGCCCGGAATCGTCGTGCTCGGCTGCAACATCCACGACGACATGCTGGGCTACATCTACGTCGTCGACACTCCCTACTTCGCGACGACCGACGACTCGGGCAAGGCGCGGATCGCCGCGCTGCCGGCCGGCGGCTACGGCGTCCGGGTTTGGACGCCGCGCGCGCGGCCGGGGGATCTCCCGCCGGACGTGACGGTCACCCTCGACGGGGCCGACCGCGGCGTCGCGCTTCAGATCAAAGGCAAGCTCGCCGCCGAGCACGATCAGGGAGGCTCGGGGCTCTCGTGGCAACGCTACTGAAGCTCGCAGCGCCGTCGCTCGCGCTCGCGGCGCTCGCGGGCGGAGCCCTGGCCGCCGACGGCGACCGCCACCAAGTGCGCATCGAGGTCGACGCCGGACACGTGGCTGCCCACAGCGACATGGGCTCGTGGCTCGACGACGGGCTCGGCAAGCTGCGCTACTCGGAAGACGACGGCGGCTTGAACGCGGGGCGCGTGTTCCTCGAGTACCGCGGCCGCATCGCGCCGACTCTGTCTACGACGATCGTCGCCGACTACGTGGACGACGCGTCCGCCGGGCTTGGTCTCACCGAGGCGTACCTCGAGTGGCGGCCGATCCCGGCTTCGAACAACCAGCACAAGGTACGGGCCGGCGCTTTCTACCCGCCGCTGTCGCTCGAGAATACCGAGACCGGCTGGCACAGCCCATTCAGCTATTCGTACTCCGCCATCGACACCTGGCTCGGCGAGGAGATCCGGCCGATCGGCGTCGAGTGGTCGATGCGCCGCCGGCTCGGCTTCGCCGGGTCACCGCACGAGCTTCGCGTGTTCGCGGCCGGTTTCTACGGCAACGATCCCGCGGGCACGCTGCTCTGGTGGCGCGGCTGGTCGATGCACGACCGCCAGTCGCGGTTGAACGACGAGCTGCCGCTCACGCCGCTACCGATCTGGAACTTCCAGGGCGTGATCGTCGGCTACCGTGAGCAATACGTCGAGCCGTTCCAGGAAATCGACCATGAGCCCGGCGCGTACGCCGGCATCGAGTGGCGCTACGCGCGCCGCGTGCTGCTCCAGCTCGCGCGCTACGACAACCGCGCCGACCCGAACGCGTTCGCCGCAGGCTATTGGGGTTGGCACACGGCGTTCACGCAAGTCGGCGTGCAGCTCAGCCTGCCGTGGGAGCTCGGGCTCCTCGCGCAATGGCTCGACGGCGAGACCTACTGGATCGCCGGCTCGCGACCCGACGGCACTCTGTCGCCCGTCGCCGCGCTCGTGGAGGACGGCTTCGAGTCGAAGTACTTGATGCTCAGCCGCGCCGTGCGCGGCAATCACCGCTTCTCGGTGCGCTACGACGACTTCGAGATCGCGCGCAAGGAAGGCCTTCCGGCAATCGTCTCCGACGAGGGCCATGCCTGGACCTTCGCCTATCGCTACGAGCGGTCCGCGCGGCTCTCCGCTGGCCTCGAGTGGCTGCGCATGGAGTCGCGGCGAGACCTGTGGCGCGACTTCTACGCCGCCCCGGCGAGCGCGACGGAGTGGCAGCTGCGCCTCCAGATGAGCTACCGCGTCGGGATGAATACGGCCCCCTGAGCCTCGGCCGCGATTTGCTCCATGGCGGTCGGCCGCAAATTGCGTCCCCCGCATTTGCGGCACTCCCGCCATCCATGGCGGTCGCATGCGGAAAAGGACGGTTCCACGGCAATTCACAAAATCTGTGGATAACGCTGTGGAAAACGTTTTGAAATTTAGCGCGGCCCGAGCAGCGCGTTGGTTCGTTGTTGGTTTGGTCAAAAAAGCGTCAAAAAACCTCGGGACCTTCTTTTTCAAGGATCTAGGACCGCTAGTCGCCGCGACGCACGAGGTGTGCGCGCCAACCGCCCGTTGCCCGTCGCTCCCGCGCAGGGTGAACGGCGCGCTTGTGCACAGCGGCGTTAAGGCGAACCCCGAATCGTGAGGGAGCGGGCCTGCCCGGACCCTCCGGCCAACGTTCGCGTCGCCCGTCTCGCAACTCCCGATGCGCCGGCGGTTCGGCGCGCCCTCGGTTCGTCTATAGTTGCGGTTGCCGCCGCGGCCCGCGGCTCGAACCAGCGGATGCAGATGCGCCCGACAACCCTGCCCAGCGTGTTGCTCGCGTCCCTCGCCGCGCTTGCCGCGGGAGGGGTCCTCGCCCAATCGGCTGTCCACAAAATCCCCGACATCGAATACGCCCGCTCCGGGACGGACGTATTGCGTCTCGATCTTTATGAGTCGGAGCGCACGACCAACGAAACGCTGCTCGTTTGGCTGCACGGCGGCGCGTGGGAGAACGGCTCCAAGGCGGCGGTCCCCGCGGGCGTGATCGGCCTCGTCGGGCGCGGCTACGCGATCGCGAGCGTCGACTTCCTGCCGGCGTCGGCGGCGCGCTTCCCCGCCCAAGTCCTCGAGATCAAGGCGGCCATAAGATTCTTGCGCGCGCAGGCTCGAACGTACGGCTACGACGCGACGCGCATCGGGATCCTGGGCGTGTCGTCCGGCGCGCACCTCGCAGCGCTCGTCGGCACGAGCAACGGCGAGGCCGAGCTCGAGGGCAGCCTCGGCGAGCATCTCGACCAGTCGTCGGCCGTGCAGGCAATCGTGTCGTATTTCGGCGCGTCGAACCTTATGACGATCCTCGATCAATCCACGCCCTTCGGCGTGGGGGTACGCCAGCCTGCCTTGATCCGTCTGCTCGGCGGGCTGCCGAGCGAGGTGGAGCCGATCGCGAAGCTCGCGAGCCCGGTGTTCCACGTGGACTCGACGGATCCGCCGCTGCTGCTGCTGCACGGCGATCAGGACCGCCAGATGCCCATCAACCAGTCCCACGAGCTCGAAGGAGCGTACGAGCGGCAGGGCCTTAACGTGGACTTCATCGTGGTGCACGACGCGGGGCATGGCGGCGACGCGTTCTACGCGCCTGCGCACCTCCAGCGGGTGGTCTCGTTCCTCGACGCGGAGCTGCGGCCGAAGCGCCGGCGGCCGGGCACCTGAGTCGCTAACGCAGCGGCAGCTCGTCCGCTGCCCAAGTCGGCCCCACGAAGCGGCGGTCGTGCTCCTCGATCGCGACGTCATTGATGCTCGCTTCGCGCCGCCGCATCAGGCCGTTGTCCGCGAACTCCCAGAGCTCGTTGCCGTAGGAGCGATACCAGCGCCCGGCGGCATCGTGCCACTCGTATTGGAAGCGCACGGCGATGCAGCGGTCGGTGAACGACCAAAGGCTCTTTCGCAAGCGATAGTCGAGCTCACGGGCCCACTTCCGTTCGAGAAAGGCCTTGATCTCGGCGCGGCCGCGGACGAACTCGTCGCGATTGCGCCAAACGGAGTCCTCGGTATACGCGCCGGCGACGCGTGTGGGGTCGCGCGTGTTCCACGCGTCCTCGGCCGCCTTGACCTTGACGCGCGCCGCCTCCTCGGTGAACGGCGGGAACGGCGGCCGCGATTCGCTCGCGCTCATGCGCCCGGCGGCTCTTCCTTCGGCCCGCCGCCCCAGCGCTCCCGATGCATGTCCTCGGCCTCGCGCTGGATGTCGGCGTGCCGGCGCGACAGCAGCAGCTCGCCCGGCGGACAGACCCGCGCACGGATCAAGCCGAGATCGGCCGCGGCGTCGAACAGGCTCGGATACCACTGCATCCAGCCGGGCAACATTTGCTCCACTTGCTCGCGTAACGTCATCGGTGACAAGGGTCGAGTCGACGGCCCGAATCTATACCTTCGGGGCCAGGGCCCGCAACGAACGGCGTCGGTCCGTCGTGTCTCACTTTCGCCCGCGATGCGCGCAACGGCGGCGGCCGTACCTCGAAGGGTCTTCCCGAGACCCTCGCGGCACAGGGCCGCAATTTGCCTCCTGCAATTGCGGCACTCCCGCCATCCCTGGCGGTCGGATGTGCCGCGCGGAGCCCCAGGGATGGTCTTCCGACGTGTCTCGGGAAGATCCTTCGAGGTGCGGCCGCCGCCGCGATGGGGCGAAGGGCGAAAGTGAGACACGACGGACCGATGCCGTTCATCCCCGACAAAAATTGAGTGCGTCGGGCTTGACGCTACCCCCGCAGCTGTTAGGTTAGGCGCCAGTTTCAGAGGCCCGCCCGGGAATCCGCATGTTATTCGGCGAAATCGTCATCGTCGCGCTGCAATCGATCCGCGCCAATTTGTTCCGCGCGGCGCTCACGATGCTCGGCATCATCATCGGCGTCGGCGCCGTCATCGCAATGCTCGCGGCCGGCAGCGGTGCGCAGAAGCGCATCGACGACCAGATCGCGGCGCTCGGCTCGAACATCCTTACGATCAATGCGTCGAACTTCTTCGCCGGCGGCGTGTCGCGCGATCGCCAGACGCTGATGATCGACGATGCCGACCACCTGCGTGTCGACAGCCACTACCTCAATGCCGTCGTGCCGGAGATGCAGGGTCGCGGCCAGCTCAAGCTCGACAACTTGAACACCAACACGCGGTTGATCGGCACCACCTTCGAGTACGCGACGCTCTTCAACTACAAGCTGGCCTACGGCCGCTTCTTCACGGCGACGGAGGACTCGGACCGCAAGCGCGTGGTCGTGCTCGGCCACGACATCCCCGACCGTCTCGAGCAGCCGGCGGACCGGTTGATCGGCAAGACGCTCGCGGTCAACGGCCAGCCGTTCGAGATCATCGGCATCTTCGAGAGCGCCGGCGGGTCGGGCAACAACAGTCCGGACCAGGGGTCGTTCATCCCGCTGCGCACGGCCGAGCAACGCGTGATGGGCAAGAAGCAGCTCGACAACATGAGCGTTCGCGTCGCCGACGACGCCCCGCTCGAGCGCGCGATGGTCGACATCGAGCGCGTGCTGCGCCGCGAGCACAAACTCGCGCCGGGCAAGGGCAACGACTTCGCGATCATCGACCGGCGCGAGTTCCTGACCACGCAGCAGGAGGCCCAGCAGACGTTCACGTATCTGCTCGCGAGCATCGCCGGCGTGAGCTTGCTGGTCGGCGGGATCGGCATCATGAACATCATGCTCGTGAGCGTCACGGAGCGAACGCGCGAGATCGGCATCCGGATGGCGCTCGGCGCCACGCGCTTCAGCGTGATGCTTCAGTTCCTCGTCGAGTCAGTGGTGCTGTGCCTGCTCGGCGGATCGCTCGGCGTGGGCGCCGGCTTCGGTGCGGCGAAGCTGCTGTCGCACTTCGCGGGCTGGGAGACGTTCGTCGCCCCGCAGTCGGTGGGCCTAGCCTTCGCGTTCAGCGCCGGAGTGGGCCTGTTCTTCGGCATCTTGCCTGCACGCCGCGCTGCGGCGCTCGATCCGATCGAGGCGTTGCGCTACGAATAGCGCGCCCGGCGTGAGCGCTACCCTGAAGCTATTCGCGGCGCTGCTCACGCTCGCGTGCTCCGGGTGCGCGCTGCACATCAATCGCGATCCGCCGCCGATCGAGAAGCGCGCGCCGGGCGTGCTGGTCGATCCGTTGCTCGAAGCGTTCGGGCGGCGGCTGATGGCGCGCCGGCTCGCGGAGCGGTTCGCGTCGGCGCGCG
>Ga0137410_10001975_pt1 | contig 14025 bp, 7 predicted proteins | sample CZODoug1_16funga_FD_108878 | JGI IMG/M metagenome (GOLD analysis project Ga0137410, IMG submission 108878) | Vadose zone soil fungal communities from Angelo Coast Range Reserve, California, USA - CZODoug1_16fungal (Illumina Assembly) | ecosystem: Environmental > Terrestrial > Soil > Vadose zone... | reverse complement strand
GCTGCCTGGTGGTGTTCCTGCTGCTCGGCTTCCCGGTCGGGTTCTCGCTGGCGGCGCTCGGCTCGTCGTTCGGTTTCATCGGCTTCGAGCTCGGCCTGCTCAGCCCGGCGCTTTTCCAGGCGCTGCCCGAGCGCATCTTCGGCATCATGTCGAACGACACGCTGCTCGCGGTGCCGTTCTTCACCTTCATGGGGCTGATCCTGGAGAGGAGCGGGATGGCCGAGGATCTCCTCGATACCATCGGCCAGCTTTTCGGTCCGATCCGCGGCGGCCTCGCCTACGCGGTGATCTTCGTCGGCGCGCTGCTTGCCGCCACGACCGGCGTCGTCGCCGCCTCCGTCATCTCCATGGGACTGATCTCGCTGCCGATCATGCTGCGCTACGGCTACGACCGGCGTCTGGCAAGCGGCGTCATCGCGGCTTCCGGCACTCTGGCGCAGATCATCCCGCCCTCGCTCGTGCTCATCGTGCTCGCCGACCAGCTCGGCCGCTCGGTCGGAGACATGTACGCCGGGGCGATCATCCCGGGCCTGATCCTCACCGGCCTCTACGCGGGCTATGTCCTAATGGTCTCGTTCATCTATCCCAAGGCCATGCCGGCGCTGCCGCCGGAGGCGCGCCCGCTGCGCGGCTGGAAGCTGATGGGGCGCGTGGTGTTCGTGCTGATTCCGCCGCTGGCGCTCATCTTCCTCGTCCTCGGCACGATCTTCCTCGGCTGGGCCACGCCGACCGAAGGCGGCGCGATGGGCGCGACCGGGGCCTTGTTGCTGGCATTGATCAACCGCCGCCTGTCGTTCGCCCTGCTGCGCCAGGCGATGAACTCGACCGCCAAGCTGACCTCGTTCGTGGTCTTCATCCTGGTCGGCGCAACCGTGTTCAGCCTCACCTTCCGCGGCGTGAACGGCGACCTTTGGGTGGAGCACCTGCTCACCAGCATGCCCGGCGGGCAGCTCGGCTTCCTCATCGTCGTCAACATCCTCGTCTTCCTGCTCGCCTTCTTCCTCGACTTCTTCGAGCTGGCGTTCATCATCGTGCCGCTGCTCGCGCCGGTGGCGGACAAGCTCGGCATCGACCTCATCTGGTTCGGCGTGCTGCTCGGCGTCAACATGCAGACTTCGTTCATGCACCCGCCGTTCGGCTTCGCCCTTTTCTATCTGCGCAGCGTCGCGCCGACGAAGGAGTACGTCGACAAGATTTCGGGCAGGCTGACCGCGCCGGTAACCACCGGCCAGATTTACTGGGGCGCCGTGCCGTTCGTCGTCATCCAGGTCATCATGGTGGCGCTCGTCATCGCCTTCCCCGGGATGGTGACCTCGAGCCTCGAGAAGAGCACCGTCGATCCGTCCAAGGTGCAGATCGAGATCCAGCAGGAGGAGCGCAAGGACGAGGCGCCACCCGATTTCAGCACCCCGCAGAAATAAAAAACCCCGCCGAGGCGGGGTTTTTTTATGGACCCGAACCGCTACTTCTTGGCCGCAGCGGGCTGGCCGATCTTGGAATTGAAGCTGTAGTTGTCGTAGGTCTGCTCGGCAACGCGGAACCAGAGGAACTGCTCGTCGCGGAACTTCTTCCACTCCGGATAGATGCGCTTGAAGTGCGCGCTCTTGACGCTCATCTCGTCGTACACCTCGTAGGCGGCTTTCTCCGCTGCCTCCAGCACCGCCCTCGGGAACGGGCGCAGCTGCGTGCCGCTGGCGACCAGCCGGCGCAGCGCCGGGGGATTCTGCGCGTCGTACTTGGCCTGCATCCACTGGTTGGCTTCGCCGCAGGCGGTCTCGAGCGCTGCGAGATAGGGCTTCGGCAGCTCAGCCTGTTTCTTCTCGTTCACCAGGACGTGCAGCATCGGGCCGCCTTCCCAGAACCCGGGGTAGTAATAGAACTTGGCGACTTTGTTGAAGCCGAGCTTCTCGTCGTCGTACGGCCCCACCCACTCCGCCGCGTCGATCGTGCCCTTCTCGAGCGAAGGATAGATGTCGGGCGCGCCGAGCTGCTGCGGCACGACGCCGAGCTTGGCGAGAATCAGGCCGGCCATGCCGCCGATGCGCATCTTCACGCCCTTCAGGTCGGCGACGCTCTTGATCTCCTTGCGCCACCAGCCGCCCATCTGGCAGTTGGTATTGCCAGCGAGGATGGAGACGCAGCCGTAGTCCTTCCACAGCGGCGCCATCGCCTCCTTGCCGCCGCCGAAATGCCACCAGGCGGTCTGCTGGCGGGCGTTGCCGCCGAAGCAGATGGCGGTGCCAAAGGCGAACGCCGGATCCTTACCGAAGTAGTAGTACGGCGCCGTGTGGCCGCACTCGACCGTGCCGGCTTGCACCGCGTCGAGAACCTGCAGCGCGGGGACGATCTCACCCGCGGCGAAGGCGCGGATCTGGAATTTGTTGTCGGTGATCTCGGCGACCCGCTTGCTCACCAGCTCGGCGCCGCCATAAAGCGTGTCCAGGCTCTTCGGCCAGCTCGTGGCCATGCGCCACTGGACCGTCGGTTGGGACTGCGCGATCGCCGGTGCGGCGACCGTGCCGACGGCGAGGCCGGCGGCGGCTTTCTTCAGGAATGATCTGCGTTTCATCAAAAACCCCCTCGAAAATGGAGCGGCGATTGTAACCCTAGTTCAGCCGCGCGCAGAGGGCCGAGAGCTCCATCAGGCGCACGCGCACTTCGTCGCCGTCGGGCGCATCGGGCTCGCGCTCGACGTAGTCGCTCAAGTCCTTGAGCGCCGCGCGGTAGCACTCGAGCTCGTGATAAACGAAGCCGCGGTCGCGCAGCTCGCCGCTCGCATCCGGCGCCACCACCAGCATGCGGTTCAGCACGTCGAGCATCCGTTCCGGCTTCTCGGTCTCGCGGTAGATGCCCTTGAGGTTGCGCAGCAGGCGCGCCAGGATCTGCCGGTTGGTCGCCGGCTCGAGGAACTGGTCGAGCGGCAGGTCGGCCACCGGCACGTTGTCGGTCGCTCCCTCGGGAATGACGCGCTGCAGCCGCTCGCGCAGCTCGTCCTCGGCGATCGGCGTGCCGCCGGAGAAAGGATCGAGCACCAGCGCGCCGCCGCGCAGCTTGAGACGGACGAGGAAGTGTCCGGGGAAAGACACGCCGGCGAGCGGCAGGCCGATGCGCCGGCCGAGCTCCATGTAGACGATCGCGAGCGTGATCGGGATGCCGGTCTTGCGGTCGATCACTTCGTTGAGATAGCTGTTGCGCGGGTCATAGTAGTCGCGCGCATTGCCGACGAAGCCGAGATCGCCGAACAGGAACTGGTTCAGCGCCATCACCTTTTCCTCGGCGCCGCCGCGGTTCGGCAGGCGCGAGCGCAGGCGGATTGCAAGGCCGTCGATCTCCGCCAGGTAGCGCTCGACGTCGAGACCGGGGTATGCGTCCTGCGCGATGAGCAGGCAGGCGCGCGCGAGATCGATGCGCGCGTCGTCCTGGCGCACCGCGATCTCGAATGCTTCGAGCGGCGCGCCCATCAGCCAGCCCCCCGCCGCGAGAAGTCGCGCAGCCGGAAGCCGAACGCCGCGAGGCTGGCGGCGTAGGCGACGGCGCCGAGCAGGCTGACGCCGAGCACCGCCGGCAGCTTGTGCTGCCAGGGCGCGTTCAGCCACCAGCGCGCTTCACCCATCGTGGTGTAGACCACCGTCGCCATCAGTCCGACCGATGCCGCCACCTTGAGGAGGAAGATCGGCCACCCGGGTTGCGGCACATAGATTTTCTGCTTGCGCAGCAGGTAGAACAAGAGCAACGCGTTCAGGCAAGCGCCCAAGCCGATCGCGAGCGCGAGCCCGGCGTGCTTGAACGGACCGATGAAGGCGAAGTTCATGAGCTGCGTCGCGACCAGCGTGACGATGCCGATCTTCACCGGCGTGGCGATGTTCTGGCGGGCGTAGAAGCCCGGGGCGAGGATTTTCACCAGCATCATGCCGAGCAGGCCGATGCTGTACGCGACCAGCGCTTCGCGCGTGAGGAAGGCGTCCGCGGCAGTGAAGCGGCCGTAGTGGAAGAGCGCGGCGATCAGCGGCAGCGCCATCACCGCCAGCGCGGCGGCGGCCGGCACGGCGAGCAGCACCGTCAGGCGCAATCCCCAGTCGAGCAGGCGCGCGTATTCGGCGTGGTCGGCGTCGGCATGGTACTTGGACAGGCTCGGCAGCAGGATGGTGCCGAGCGCGACGCCGAGCACGCCCGCCGGAAACTCCATCAGGCGGTCGGCGTAGTAGAGCCAGGAGACGCTGCCCGACACCAGGAACGAGGCGAAGATGGTGTTGATCAGCAGCGAGATCTGGCTGACCGAGACGCCGAAGGCGGCCGGCAGCATCAGCGTCAGCACCCGGCGCACGCCCGGATGCCGGAAGTCGAGGCGCCAGCGCGGCATCAGCCCGAGCTTGAGAAGGAACGGGATCTGGAAGGCGAGCTGCAGGAAGCCGCCGGCGAATACCGCCCAGGCGAGGACCACGACCGGCGGATCGAAATGATCGGCGAAGGCGAGCGCGCCGACGATGAAGGCGATATTGAGGAACATCGGCGTGATCGCCGGCACCGAGAAGCGGTTCCAGGTATTCAGCAGCCCCGCCGACAGCGCCACCAGCGAGATGAAGGCGATGTACGGGAAGGTGATGCGCAGCATCCTGACCGTCAGGTCGAACTTCGCCGGGTCGGCGCTGAAGCCCGGCGCCGACAGCCAGACGATCGGCCAGGCGGCCGCCATGCCGATCAGCGCCGCCGCGACCAGCACGAGGAAGAGCAGCGTCGCCACCCCGTCGATCAGCCGCTTCGTCTCCTCCGGCGAGCTCCTGTTCTTCTGCTCGGCCAGGACCGGCACGAAGGCTTGCGAGAACGCCCCTTCGGCGAACAGGCGCCGCAGCAGGTTCGGGATGCGGAAAGCGACGAAAAACGCGTCGGTCAGGAGCCCGGCGCCGAAGGCGCGCGCGATGACGAAGTCGCGGGCATAGCCGAGGATGCGGCTGACCATCGTCAGGCTGCTCACCGTTGCCAGGGCGCGCAGTAGGTTCAACGGCTTACCTGCAGGTTCATGTTAAACTTCGCGCCCTTTTTCGATAGCGAAATCCATGGCGAATCTCAAGTCAGTCCGCAAGCGCGCCCGGCAAGCCGTCGTGCGCCGCGGCCACAACCTCGGCTTGCGCACCGAGGTGCGCACCGCGATCAAGAACGTGAAGAAGGCCGTCGCGGCCGGCAACAAGGACGCCGCGGCGAAGGCGCTGCTCGCGTCGCAACGCGCCATTGATCGCGTCGTCGCCAAGGGCGTCCTGCACCGCAACGCCGGCAACCGCCACAAGAGCCGTCTCGCGCACGCCGTCAAAGGCCTGAAGTAACACTCAAGCGGTATCTCCGATCCGCTGCACCTGAGCGAGCTTCGAGCGCTCCGCGATGCGCCCGTCTCGCACCTGCAGCTCGTTGTCCTTGGCGAAGGCAAGCAGGAAGCGGTACGCCATCGGCTCGACCTGCTCGAGCCGCAGGTCGACCACGACGCAGCGCACGCCGTTGGCGGTGATCGGGTGGACGAACGGGGAATACTGCATGCGGTGGTCGCCGCCGAACGCCGACATCACGCCGCACAGGCGCTCCGCCCAATCGCTCGGCCGGAATGGCTTGCCGTCGAGCGTGACCCCGGCGATGACGAACTCGACCACCTCGACGTCGGCCATGGGCGGCTATATTAAGGACAAGAGCGCCTAATGCCCAAGCCCGCGTGCCGCATCCTGGTGATCAACGACGAGCACCTCGTGCTGCGCGAGTTCGTGAAGGGCCTCAACGCGGCGGCGCGTGCGCTCGACAATCCGCTTGGTATCAGCTTCATGGGCGTGACCACGGCCAAGGAGGCGCTCGCGGTCATCGAGTCCGAGGGCAACCTGCAGGCGGTGCTGGTCGACGACCGGCTCTACTCGCTGACGAAAAACGGCTCTTCTTCGAAAAAGCACCTGCAGACCACGGCCATCGAGCTGGTGCAGCGGATCACGCGCCTGCGCCCCGAGCTCGACGTCTACATCCTGATCGCGCAGGAGAAGGAGGACGACGTGGTCGATGCACTGTTCGCCGAGGCGGTCGACGGCTATTTCTACCGCGAGGAGCGCGACTACCGCGGCATCTACCGCATCCTCAACGCGCAGATCCAGGAGCGCGCCCGCACGCCGTTCTACGACCAGCTGAAGAACTACGTCTGGATGGCGAAGGACCAGTGGCATACGCCCGGGCACTCTTCCGGCGAGTCGCTGCGCGGCAGCCCCTGGGTCGACGACTTCTACGAGTTCATGGGCGAGCACGTGTTCGACGCCGATCTGTCGGTGTCGGTGCCGATGCTCGACTCGCTGATGGAGCCGAAGGGCGTGATCGCCGAGGCGCAGGCGATGGCGGCGAAGGCGTTCGGCGCGCGCCGCACCTTCTTCGCCACCAACGGCACCTCGACCGCCAACAAGGTCATCTTCCAGACGCTGCTCGCACCGGGCGAGAAGCTGCTGCTCGATCGCAACTGCCACAAGAGCGTGCACCACGGCGTGGTGCTCTCGGGCGCGCACCCGATCTATCTCGATTCGGCGCTGAACAGGAAGTACGGCCTGTACGGGCCGGTGCCGAAGAAAACGCTGCTGAACGCGATCAAGAAGCACCCCGACGCTCAGGCACTGATCCTCACCTCCTGCACCTACGACGGGCTGCGCTACGACCTGGCGCCGATCGTCGCGGCCGCGCATGCGCGCGGCATCAAGGTGATCATCGACGAGGCGTGGTACGGCTTCGCCCGCTTCCATCCCGAGTTCCGGCCGACCGCGCTCGAGGCGGGCGCCGACTACGCGACCCAGTCGACGCACAAGGTGCTGTCGGCGTTCTCGCAGGCGTCGATGATCCACGTCAACGATCCCGGCTTCCGCGAGCACCTGTTCCGCGAGAACTTCAACATGCATACCTCGACCAGCCCGCAGTACGGGCTGATCGCGAGCCTCGACGTGGCGCGCAAGCAGGCGGTGATGGAGGGCTTCAAGCTCCTGTCGCGCACCCTCGAGCTGGCGGCCGAGGTGCGCAAGCTGGTCAACTCGACGAAGGTGTTCCGCGTGCTCGAGCTGGAAGACCTGCTGCCCGAGCAGGTGCGGCACGACGGCATCCGCCTCGACCCGACCAAGGTGACGATCGACATCTCCGGCTGCGGCTACACCGTCGACGACCTGCAGAAGCTGCTGTTCGAGCGCTACAACATCCAGACCGAGAAATCGACCTTCAACACGCTGACCCTGCTGCTGACCATCGGCACCACGCGCTCCAAGGTGTCGCGGCTGTACGATGCGCTGATGCGCATCGCGCGCGAGAACCGCGCGCCGCGGCGCCTGGTGCAGTCGCCGGAGATCCCCGCCTTCACCCGGCTGACGTTCCTGCCGCGCGACGCGTACTACTGCGGCGGCGAGCTGCTGCCGGTGCTCGACGAGCGCGAGCGCGTGAACCGCGCCCTCGCCGGCCGCATCTGCGCCGACCAGATCGTGCCCTACCCGCCCGGCATCCCGGTGCTGGTGCCCGGCCAGCTGATCACGCGCAATGTCGCCGCGTACGTCGCCGACCTGCTGCGCTCGCAGAAGCGCATGGAGATGCACGGCATCGTGCACGAGGGCTACGCGCCCTGCATTCGCGTCCTCAGGCCCGGCGAAGAAAAGGCGCTGAGGCGCCTTTGACATTCGGGGCCTGACCCGCCTCAGCTCATGATCGTCGCTTCGCCGACCCGGCGCTTGTCGGGTCCGCGACGCTGGGCGTGGAAGGCACTGACGCCGTCGCCATTCTGCGCCTGCAGCTTTTCGAACATCGCCACCGAGCGCGCGTAGTCGCCGGCGTTCATCGCCGCGTAGGCCTGGCGGTATTCCTCCAGGAACTCCGCCGTGAATTTGCCCTCGGCATAAAGCTCGTAGAGGCGTACCGGTTGCTCCCGGCCGCGCACGCGCACGCTGTCCACCTCGCGTGAATTGGCAGCGAACTCCGCCTTGACCCGCTCGTAGGTGTATTCGCTGATGAGGATGCTGGTGCCGTAGGCCTTGTTGAGCGACTCGATGCGCGAAGCGAGGTTTACGTGGTCGCCGACCACGGTGTAGTTGAAGCGGGTCGCCGAGCCCATGTTGCCCACCACCACCTGCCCGGTATTGATGCCGACGCCGATGCCGATTTTCGGCAGACCGGCCAACTGCCACTTTTTCTGCAGCTCGTCGAGCGCGCGCATCATATCGAGCGCCGAGCGGCAAGCGAGCGCCGGATGGTCGCTCTCCACGACCGGCGCGCCGTACACCGCCATGATCGCGTCGCCGATATATTTGTCCAGCGATCCCCGGTGCGCGAACACGCGCTCGGTCATGACGGTGAAGTACTCGTTCATCAGCTTCACCAGATCTTCCGGCTGCATGCCCTCGGAGAGCGTGGTGAAGCCGCGGATGTCGGAAAACAGTACTGTCAGCTCGCGCTTCTCGCCGCCGAGGCGCAGCGCGCCCGCTTCGGCCACCAGGTCCTCGACCACCGCCGGCGGCACGTAGTGCTGGAAGGCCACCTTGAGATAGCGCTTCTCGGAGTGCGTAAAGAAATAGCTGACCAGGGTCGCGGTGGCGAAGAGCAGCACAATGACCAGTGCCGGGTAGACGATGTTCACCCACAGGCCCTCGCTGCGGAACAGATACATCGCGAACGCGATGTAACCGGCGAGCAGCGCCGCCGCGAGCAGGCCGCCGCCCGAAACGCCGAAGCGCTGCAGGAGCCAGATCATCAGCAGGCCGATGATCGCCACCAGCGCCACGTCGACGAGCGGCATCCAGTCCGGGCGGTAGACCAGATTGCCGTCGAGCAGGTTCTCGATCACGCTGGCTCGCAGCTCGACGCCGGGCGAGGCGGCGTCGAAGGGCGTGGCGCGAATATCGCCGAGCGCCGCCGCCGTGCCGCCGATCAGCACGACCCGGTCGCGCAAGAGCGCAGGATCGGCCTTGCGGTCGAGAATATCGGAAACCGAAACGGTGTCGAACGCGACGCCCGGCCTGCCGCGATAGCGGACCAGGAACTGCCCGTCCACGTCGAGCGGGAACTCGCGGCCCGCGAGCATCAGGCTGACCGTTCCGTATTGATCGAGGTTGAGAGCGAAATCCTTGTCCTCGTAGAACGCGCGCGCGACCTGCACGTCGGAAGAGGGAAAGTATCGGTCGCCGTGGATCATGACGAGCGGCACCCGGCGATAGATGCCGTCGGCGTCGGGCGCGACGTTGATGTGGCCGGCGTAGGCCGCGCTCTTCTGCAGCTCGGGAATGTTGGCGAGCACGCCGAAGGTCTCCAGATTCACATTCCTCGGCTTGCGCCCGCCAGCGTCGGCAATTGCTTGCGGCGCGATCGCCTTTAGACCGGCCTGCACGCCGGAATCGCCGAGGAAGCGCGCATCGCGCGAATTCATCAGGAAAACCGTGCTGAGCACCGCCTTCTTGGTGCTGCCGAGCACGCGCGCGAGTTGCGTATCGGCCTTCGGCGACTCGCGCTCCGGAAAGAAAATATCAAAGGCGATCACCTTCACGCCGGCCTCGTCCAGCCGCCGGGCGATGTCGGCGTGCACCGCGCGGCTCCAGGGGAAGCGGCCGACGCGGGCCAGGCTCGGCTCGTCGACCGCGGCGATCGTCACGTGGCGCGCCCGCGGCGTGTCAAGCGCCCGCATGCGCATGTCGTAGGTCTTCAGCTCGAGCAGGTCGAGCAGCGGGACTTCGAAGGGAACCAGATTAGCGGCGAGAAACAGCGCACAAACGGCGAGCGTGATGACGATTCCGAACGATCTCGTCATGCGAGCCGGTGCTACAATGAACCACGCTCTTGCTCCCTGTTTTTTGCTGGTGTTTTCGGCCATCGGAATGAGTGCGTTAAGGGGGAGGAAACATCCTGTTTCCAGGCTATTCTAGGGAGAAACCCGCAGCCTCGCGCTGCGCGCTGATCGCCTGGCTTTTCTGCTTCGCCGCCTTCGGCGTGGCAGCGCAGCAATCCGAAGTCCAGTTCCTCCGCACCTGGCAGGCCGGCGAGAAGATGCCGTTCTCCGATCTGAGCGGCCTCACCATGGCGCCCGACGGTACGGTGTTCTGGCTGGAACGCGACCGCGGACAGATGTGGCGCGTTGCCGGCGATGCGGCGACCGCGGTCGACCTCGCCGGCAAGGAGCAGACCTTCGAGGCGAAGAAGACCGGCGGCATCGCCTGGCTCGGCCCCGACCGCTTCGCCGTGGTCAATACCCGCAACGACCTGCTCGCGATCGTCAACCCGCAGGGCAAGCCCGAGCGCGTGTTCTCGAGCAGCGGCAAGGGCGACGGCGAGCTCGACGACCCGCAGGGCATCGCCGCCTCGCCGCAGCGGCGGATCTACGTCGCCGACGAAGGCAACAACCGCGTCGCCGCTTTCTCCGAGCACGGCGTGTTCCTGCAGTCGTTCGGCATCAGCAAGGATCCCAATTTCGCGCTGGTCAAGCCGCACCAGGTCGCGGTCGACGCCGCCGAGCGCGTCTACGTGCTCGAGCAGGCGGGCGCGGGACGGATCACCGTTTACGACCGCAACGGCCGCCAGCTGCGGCGCCTGACGCCGCAGTCGGTGCCGGGCAGCCAGGACGCGCGCTGGCGCGCGCTCACCGCGGACCTCGCCGGGCGACTGTTCGTCGCCGACGGCAACAACAACAACATCACCGTGCTCGACTGGGAAAAAGGCGTAGCGCTGCGCAAGTTCGGCAGCCCCGGCCGCGGCCGCGGCCAGTTCTCGGAGATCGCCGCGCTGGCGATCGCGGGACGCGATCTCGCCGTCGCCGACACCGGCAACAAGAAGATCGAGTTCTTCCGCATGCCCGAGGCGCCCGCCGCCGTCGCGGCAATCGACCTGCTGCCGAGCGTGCGCCGCACCTCGGTGACCGCGCTCGAGTGCGGGCGGGTCTACTCGTTCATCGACGGCGACCTGCTCTGCCTCGACCGCGACAAGAACACGGTGGCGAGGCTAGACGCGGCGGGCAAGGTGAAAGCCGCCTTCCCGGGCAAGGTCGAGCGCCCGCGGCGCGCTGCGTTCGACGCGCGCGACATTGCCATCGTTGAAGGCGACAGCGTCAAGATCTACGGACACGACGGCACCGCCAAGTTCACGGTCGGCCGCGGCGGCTCGCGCGACGGCGAGTTCTCCGACATCGGCGGCCTGCACCTCGCGGACTACATCTACGTCGCCGACACCGGCAACCGCCGGGTGCAGATCTTCACCCGCGACGGCATCCTCGTTAACAAGATCAGCGACCCGCCCGACGCGAAGGCCGAGCAGCGCCGGGTCGCGCGGCCGGTCGCGGTGGTGACCGATGCGGCGCGCAACATCTTCGTCGGCGACGACGAGTCGCACGCCGTGCAAGTGTTCTCGCCCAACCGCCAGTGGCGCCAGACCCTCGGCGCAGGGCGCTACGAGTCGATCCACGGCCTTGCGGTCGACAGCGACAACCGCCTCTACGTGCTCGCCGCCACGGATCGCGCCCGGCAGGTGGTCGACATCTACCGCAGCGGCGGTGAGCTCGAGTTCTCGTTCGCTGCCTACCGCGCGCCAAAGATCGAATCGTCGCGCGAAGCCACCCTGTCGATCCCGCTCGGCGGCTACGACGTGGTGTTGCACGACGCCGACAAGAAGCAGCTCGCGATCTACCACTTCCTGCAGCCGCCGCAGCGCCTCGGCGCGCTCGAGGTGCGCGGCGGGCCGAAGCGCGTGGAGATCGCCTGGCGCAAGTCCGCCGAACGCTTCGTCACCGGCTACCGCATCTACGCCGCCACCGAGCGCGACGGTCAGTACAGCCGCATCGCCGAGAGCAAGGAAGCCGACCTCTCGTTCGAAGTCGATCCGCTGAAGGCCTTCACGCACTATCGCGTGGGCGCGGTGACGCGGCTCGACGTCGAAGGCGAGCCTAGCGCGCCGGTCGAAGACCTGTTCCGCGCCGCGTTTCGCCTGTTCGATGGCGGCAAGTACGACGCCGCGCTGACCGGGTTTGAGCGCGCCGCGAAGAGCGCGCCCGAGCATCCGGCGCACATCGAATACCTCGGCCGCACCCTGCTCGCACTGGGCAAGCACGAGGCCGCCCTCGCCCGCTTCCAGGATCTCGCACGGCGGCCGGGATTCGAAACCGTCGGGCGGCAACTCGAGGCCCGCGCCCTCGCGGCGGGCGGCGATATCCTCGGCGCGCGCGCGGTGATCGAGCGCGCGGTCGCCACCAACCAGGCCGACGCGGTCACCTACACGCTGTGCGCCGACTTCAGCCTGATGCTCGCCGATCCGGCCGGGGCGGTGCGCTGCGCCGACACGGCGCTCGAGCGCGAGCCGACCAACGCCCATGCGCGCGCCATGCGCGGCGAGGCGCTGATCAAGCTCGGCACGGTCGACAAGGGCCTCGCCGAGCTCGATGCCGCAACCGCGGCGGCGCCCGGCGACGCGGAGCTCTGGCGCCGCAGCGCGCGCGTGCTGCAGGGGCTGGGGAAGAACCCCGAGGCCCTGGCGCGCTATGCCCGCGTGCTCGAGATCGCGCCGCGCGATGCCGAGGCGCTGCTCGCGAGCGCCAACATCCACCTCGCGCTCGGCGAGCTCGACAAGGCGCGCACCATCGCGCTGTCGCTGGTCGGTAGCCCGGCGCAGGAGAGCCGCGGCCAGTACGTCCTCGGCCGCATCGCCCTGAAGCAGGAGAAGGCCGACGAGGCCGTGATCGCCTTCGCGCGCGCCACCAAGCTCGACGCCAAGAACGGCCCCGGCTGGGCCGGCCTCGCAGAGGCCTACCTTGCGCTCAAGGATGAGCGCAAGGCGCGCGATGCCCTCGCTGCCGCGGCGGCGCTGCCCGATGCCGGCGCGGCCGTCTACCGCCAGCTCGCCGAGCTCGAGATCAAGGGCGGGCGCCCGGCGCAGGCCGTCGCGCCGCTCGAACGCGCCATCGTCTTCTTGCCCGGCGACTATCAGCTGCGCCTCGTCCAGGCGCGCACCCTCGCCACGCTCGACCGCTGGCACGATGTCGCCAACTCGGCGCGCGAAGCGCAGAAGCTGGAGCCGAAGAGCATCGAGGCGCTGCTGCTCGGCGCGGAGGCCGCCTACCGCCAGGGCAAGAACGGCGACGCGATCGAGATGCTGAAGCGCGCGCTCGCACTCGAGCCCGACGCCTACGATGTGAACTTCAAGCTCGGCCGGAGCTACGCCGACAACGGCATCTTCGCCGAGGCGCAGAAGCACCTCGAGCGCGCCGGGCAGCTGAACGACAAGGTCGATGCGCCGCACGCCGCGCTCGGCCAGATGCTGCTCGCGCAGCGCTCCTACGACGCGGCGATCGCGTCCCTCACCAAGGCGGCGGAGATCAACCCGAACGATGCGAACAAGCGCGAGCTGAACGGCGCCTACGACAAGAAGAAGCGCGCTGCGAGCGGCACCAGCGGCCGCATCGCCATGGAAGACCTGCGCCTCGAGCGCGTCTTCGTCTCGGCGCACAAGCAGTACGCCACCGAGCCGCTCGGCCGCGTCAAGGTGCGCAACGACAGCGGCGAGGACCTGAAGAACCTCAAGCTCTCGTTCTTCATCAAGGAGTACATGGATTTCCCGGTCACCAAGGAGATCCCGGAGCTGAAGGCGAAGAGCTCGCAGGAGCTGACGCTGAACGCCACCTTCAACAACAAGGTGCTCGGCATCGACGAGGATACGCGGGTGCTGGTGGTCGCGACGCTGGCGATGGCCGACGCGCGCGACGGCTCGCAGGAGATCACGCAGGCGATGACGCTCTACGGCAGGAACGCGATCGTCTGGTCGAACTCCGACATGATCGGCTCGTTCGTCACGCCGCGCGACGACACGTTGCGCAATTTCGTACGCGAAGCGAACAACAAGTACGGCGGACCGTCGCAGAACGTGCTCAACCGTCCGCTCAGCCAGGCGGCGACGCTATTCAACACGCTGAGCGCCCTCGGCCTGCGCTACCAGCCCGACCCGAACACGCCCTTTTCGCGGCTCAGCGCAGAGCAGGTCGACTACGTGCAGTTCCCGCGCGAGACGCTCAAGCTGAAG
>Ga0137410_10001974_pt1 | contig 14025 bp, 16 predicted proteins | sample CZODoug1_16funga_FD_108878 | JGI IMG/M metagenome (GOLD analysis project Ga0137410, IMG submission 108878) | Vadose zone soil fungal communities from Angelo Coast Range Reserve, California, USA - CZODoug1_16fungal (Illumina Assembly) | ecosystem: Environmental > Terrestrial > Soil > Vadose zone... | reverse complement strand
TGCGGCTGGTTCCCTCGCCACGGCGCGCTCGCCGGGGTCCAGAAGGCGGTCGTTCAGCCGTTGCACACGTAGAGGCCGCGTGCCGCGGCGTTCTGGATGCTCGCCTTCGGCTCCCCCCCCGCCGCTGCGCGCCCGGGCTCCGCGGCTCTCGGCGCTGTGGCTCGGCTCGTCGCTACCGCCGCGGCGGAGTGCGCACGGCCCCGGCGACGCCCACGGCCAAAGTGAGACACGACGCGGTCTCGCGGTTGAGAGCGTCGGGCTTTTCACCTAGCATCTGCTAGCTCCGGCCCGGGTGGCGCGGGGCGGAAGGGAGATCTCCTTATGGCTGACGATAGAGACGACGACCGGCCCCCGTTTCCGGAGCCCCGCTACGACGTGGGCCCCCTCTCGAAGGCCACGTCGCGCCGCAACTTCATCAAGGGCGTGATCGCCTCGGGCGCCGCCGTGTCGAGCGTCGGCTACCTGTTCACGGCCGGTTGCTCGCGGAGTACGGGCTCCGTCGGCGGCGTCGAGCGCATGCTCGTGCTCAACGTCAACGGCCAGATGCGCCCCGTCGACGTGCTGCCGCAGGAGACGCTGGCGATGACCTTGCGCTACCGCCTGGGCCTCACGGGCACCAAGCTCGGCTGCGATCGCGGCGAGTGCGGCGCGTGCACCGTGCTCGTCGACGACGTCGCCAGCTATTCGTGCTCGACCCTCACGCATGCCGTGCGCAATCGCGCGATCACCACGATCGAAGGGCTCGAGGGTCCGAACGGCGAGCTGCACGTCGTGCAGCAGGCGATGATCGACGAGCTCGGTCCGCAGTGCGGGTTCTGCACGCCGGGCCAGATCATGTCGGCCGTCGCGCTGCTCAAGGTGAACCCGAAGCCGACGCGCGACGAGGCACGGCACGCGATGTCGGGCAATCTGTGCCGTTGCGGCGCATACGATCACTACTTGAACGCCGTGATGCGCGCGGCGGATGCCGGCGACCGGCTGAGCGAAACGCGGGCGCCGGTCTGAGCGCGGCATAAGGAGCGTTGGCAATGTCCAGAGATATGATGGGAGCTTTCGAGCTGTATCAGCCGGACACGGTTGACGGCGCGGTCGCTCTGCTCGAGAAATTCGGTAAGGACGGCTGGGCGCTCGCCGGCGGCAACGACAGCCTCGACTGGTTCAAGGACCGCGTGAAGCGGCCCAAATACGTCGTCGACTTGGCCGGCATCAGTACGCTCAAGGGCATCCGCGAGAGCGCCGACGGCGGCGTCGAGATCGGCGCACTCACCACGCTCACCGAGATCGAGCGCAGCGAGCTCATCAAGGGGCGTTACACGGTGCTCGCCACCGCCGCGGCGCGGGTCGCGAGCCCGCAGATCAGGAACACCGGCACGATCGGCGGCAACGTCTGTCAGGACGCGCGCTGCTGGTACTACCGCTACGGCGTGGACTGCTATCGCGCGGGCGGCAACCGCTGCTACGCGGACACGCCCGAGGGTCAGAACCGCGAGCACTGCTTGTACGGCGCCGACCGCTGCGTCGCGGTGAGCCCGTCGGACACCGCGCCGGCGCTCGTGGTGCTCGACGCGAAGATGCTCGTCGTCGGCCCGAAAGGCCAGCGCGAGGTGCCGGCCGAGCAGTTCTTCATCGGCCCGAACGTCGACATCACGCGGATGACCGTGCTCGAGGACGGCGAGGTGCTGACGGCGATCCACCTGCCGATGGACTGGTCGGGCGCGCGCTTCTACTTCGAGAAAGTCGCCGACCGCAACACCTGGGACTTCCCGCTCGTGAACATCGCAGCCGCGATGTTCGTGACCGGCGACAAGATCGACCGGATCCGGATCGCGGCCGGAGCGGTGCAATGCGTGCCGCGGCGGCTCACCGCCGTCGAGGCCGTCGTCACGGGCCAGCCGAAGAACGCGGAGACCGCGGGGCTCGCGGGGCAGAGCGCGGTGCGCGGGGCCACGCCGCTCAACTTCAACCATTTCAAGATTCCGCTGCTGCAGAATCTCGTCACGCGCGCGATTCGCGACGCGTAACCGAGACGGCGCGGGACCAACAACGCGCTTCGGGCACGACGGCGGGCTTTCGTGGAGCTGTTCCGAGTAACCAGCGACGCATACGGCCGCGAGGCCCTGCAGGGGCTCTCGTGGGATTTGCTCTGGGTCTTCGCAGGCGCGGGCGTGGCGCTGATCGTGGCCCACGCCCTGTATCGAGCGTTGCTCGCACCGAAGCACGAATAGACTTGCGCACCACGTGACCGAATCCAATCGAGCCGGGCCGCCCGGCGCACCCACCGCCTTCCGCGTCGTGCGCCACGCGCTCGTGGATCGCGTGTTTCATTGGGTCACGGCCGCCTGCGTGCTCACGTTGCTCGCGACCGCGTTCCTACCGATCTTGGGCGTCAAGTTCGACTGGGTGAACATTCACTGGATCACGGGCGTCGTGCTGACGATCGCGGTGCTGTTTCACATCGTGCGCGGGTTGTTTTGGCAGCGCATCGGCACGGTCTGGTTCGGCGCCGCGGACGTTCGCGAGGCAGCCGCGATTCTGAGCGCAACGCTGCGCCGCTCGGGCAGGCCTCCGAAGCCCGGCAAGTATTCATTCGCGCAGAAGCTCGTGCACCTCTTCTTCACGCTCGTCGTGCTCGTGGCGATCGTCACGGGTGGCTTCATGCTGGCGCACGTCGAGACGCCGTGGTGGCGGCCGAACGCGTACCTGCTTTCGGGGGCGAGTTGGGGCGTCGTCTACGTGCTGCACGATCTCTCGGCGCTGCTGTTGGTCACGATGGTGATGACGCACGTCTACTTCGCGCTGCGGCCCGAGAAGCTCCTGTTCACGCGCGCGATGCTCCGCGGCTGGATCACGCGCCGCGAGTACGAGGAGCATCACGACCCGACGAGGTGGCAGGTAGATAGATGACGCAGACGACAGACCCCAAGACGACAGACCCACGCGCCGATCTCGAGCAGCGCATCGAGGCGATCGAGTCCGGCTACGAGTTCATGCTCGCGTACGCGGCGCAGGGCCGCGAGACGGACAAGGGCGCGGGCTCCGGCCGCAACGTGCGTGAATATCTGGAGCGCATGGCCACGGCGCTCGACGGCCTCGGCGCGGTCGTCACGGCGTGCGCCGCGTCCCTCGATCCGAAGCTCGCGCAATCGAGCGGCGCGTTCTTCGCCGCTGTCGAAACCGACGCGCGCATCGCGCAGGCCGCCGTGCGCCTGGTGCTCGCGCGGGCCGACGTGAGCTCGCAGCTCGTCGACAACCTGAACGCATCGATCCACCTACGCGCGCTGCTGACCGACCTCTTCATCGTCGACGAAGCCCTCAAGCCCCCCAAAAAATAGGGACATGTTGGATTTTTCGCCGATCGACACCGGCGCAAGTTGCGCGCCGCGCGACCGCGAAAAATCCAACATGTCCCTATTTTTTCCTTGCGACGCCGCGCGCGGATTGGCTATGCTGCCCGGGATTCCCCGACGGCATAAGAGAAGGTCGACACGATGAACACCCGCTCCCACAAGCTCGCGTTGCTCGGTGCGTTGCTGCTCCCGCTGTTCGTTGCGTCGTGCGGAGGTGGTGGCGGTGCCGCGACCGAGGACGACTCGCCCGAGGCGGCGGCGTTCCGTTACCGCGACGGCGTGATGAACGGGATCTCGTTCAAGATGGCGCGGATCGGCGGCATGGCCGCGGGCGAAATCCCGGCGAACAACGAGCAGTTCACGAAGGACGCGCGCGACCTCGCGGCGTTCGCCGGCATGCTTCCCGAAGGGTTCATCCCGAACAGCATCGTGAAGGGCAGCATCGCGCTGCCTGAGATCTGGACCAACGCGAGCGACTTCCAAGCAAAGGCGAAGGCGTTCCAGGACGCTGCTCAGGGGCTCGCGGATGCGGCCGCCCAAGGCGGTGTCGAAGGCGCGAAGGGAATGGTCCGGGCCGTGCGCGATACGTGCGGCGGCTGCCACCGGACGTATCGGCACAAGGACCAGTAACGCTCGCCGTCGCAGTGCGACGGATCAGCATCTAGAGATCGTGCTACAGACGTGCGCCGCGTTTCCCGCGGCGCGTGCGTTATTGGAGCGTGCCTTTGCGTTGAAAGCCGGCGCGGTCGCCCGACTGCACCGTGAACTCCATTCGCTCGGCGTTGCGCAACACGTTGAGAGGTACTTCGACGCCCGCGGCGCCGAGGCTCCAGACTCTACGGAACATGTTGGCTAGGCCGGCGACGGGCTCGTCGTCGACGCCGATGATCACGTCGCCGGGGCGCAAGCCCGCTTTGTCGGCCGGGCAGTTGCGATAGACGCCCATGACGGTGAGGTCACGGTGGTCGTCGTGCACGAGCATGCCGAGCCACGGACGGGGCGGCGTGAGGCGGCGGCCGTGCTCGCACAACTGGTCGACGATCGGCATGAGCAGGTCGATCGGCACGAACATGTTCACGTCCGTCGCCGTACCCTTCACCTCGAAGCCCTGGATCACGAGCGAGCCCAATCCGCAGAGCCGGCCGTCGCTGTCGATGAGCGCGGCGCCCGACCAGCTCTCGTGCGCCGGCGAGGTGAACACCGCTTGCTCGAGCAGGTATTCCCAACGGCCCGCGAACTCCTGTTTCGCCACGACGTAGCTTTCGATGGTGCGTTCGGGGCCGCCGCTGCCCATCACCGTCACCGAGTCGCCGACCGAGAGCGCGTCCGCCGTGCCGATCTCCATGACCGGGCCGTGCAACGGTAGCGTAGGTCTCACGAGCGCGAAGCCGCTGTCGAAGTCGTAGCCGACGACCACACCGGGCACCACGGTGGAGCGCGAGCCCACCCACACCTGCTCGGCCTCGTGGACCACGTGACCGATCGTGGCGATGAGCCCGTCGTCGCGGATCCGCACGCCGTGACCGGGGCGCTCCGTTCCCAGCAGGCCGGCACTCATTGCGTCTTCCGGGATGTGCGCGGTGATCGAAACCATCGCGTCGATCCCGGGTACTTTCGGCGCTGATTGGGCACTCACGTGGCCAATGGTAGCGTTGCGCGCGGTGGCGCGCGAGGGGAAGCCCCGCGGATCGACGGGTCAGCGGTCCTCGAACGGGTAGATCCCGGGCTCCGGCAGGAAGTTGTCGACGAGGCCGTCGATCGCGGTTTCTCCCATGCGCCAGCGTGCTTCCTCCGCGCTCGCGCCGAGGTGCGGCGTCGCGATGAAGTTGGGCAGGCTGAGCAGCTCGTCGTCGGTGGGCGGCTCCACGGCGAACGCGTCGACGGCCGCGGCCGCGATCCGCCGCGCCTTCAATCGCTCCTTGAGCGCCGTCTCGTCGACGATTCGACCGCGCGCCGTGTTGATGAGCACGCAGTCGGGCCGCAGCTTGTCGAGCGTCGCGGCGTCGTAGAGGCCGCGCGTGAGCTTCGTCACCGTGAGGTGGATCGAGAGCACCTCCGAGCGCGCGAGCAGCTCGTCGAAGCTCACGGGCGTCACCCCGTAGCGCGCGTAGAATTCGGAGTAGTCCTTGGTGTCGCACGCGAGCACGGTGCATTCGAACGGTTGAAGCAGCCTCACGAATTCCTTGCCGATCTCGCCGCAGCCGTGAACGCCGACGACGCGGCCGCTCAGGTGCCGGCCCATGCGCTGCAACGGCCGCTCCGCGCGGCGCATCGCGGCATTCAAGTCGACGACGTGACGCAGCGCGGCGATCGCGAGGCACAACGTGAGCTCGGCCACCGAGCGCTTGTTGACGCCTGGAGTCCAGCCGAGCCGCACGCCATGCGCGCGCAGCGCCGCGGGATCGATCTTGTCGAGACCCACGCCGAGCTTCGAGATCACCTTGAGCTCGGGCAGCGCGCCGAGCGTGCGCTCGTTGATCGGCTCGAACGAGACGATCGCGGCGTCGTGGCCGCGCAAATAGTCGATCGTCTCTTGCTCGCTGCGATAGTACGGAACGCCTTCGACGTTCACCTTCGCGCCCGGGTAGCGCTCGAGCAAAAGCTTCACGAGCCCGGGGTGCTGGGCGAAAGAAATTGCAGGAACTGCCACGCGTTTCGGAGTCATGCGAGTGCGGCGGCGCGCGCCGGCATAACGGCGCGCGACCGTGCATACCTTAAGAAAAAAACAGACGAAAAGTATAACGGCGCCGCGGGTTAGCCGCGGAACGCTATGGCATACTGACCCCGTCGTCGCGCGCCTCGCCCGACTGCGAAAAATGCTCGGCAGGGGAAGCTGAGCTCACAACCTCCGGGACTCGAGGGATTCTAGGGACACTCATGAAGAACGCGGTGCTCATCGTCCTTGCTTTTGCGCTCGGCGGCGGCGCTGTTTGGTACTTCATGCGCGACGATGGCGCGCCTGCGATGGCCTCGTCGGGACGTCCCGTCGGCTTCCCCGGACAGCCGGGCGGCCCCGGCGGACGCCCGGGCGGCGGCGGCCCCGCGGGCGCGGGCGGTTTCGGTCAGACCCAGCTACCGCTCGTCGTGGTCGCCGCGGTGAAGCGCCAGCCCATCTACGACGTCATCGAAGCGCTCGGCACCGCGCAAGCGAACGAGTCCGTCACGATCACCGCCAAGGTCACCGACACGGTGCGGCGCGTAAACTTCAACGACGGCGATTTCATCCAAGCGGGCGCGGTGCTGGTCGAGCTCACGAATCAAGAAGAAGAGGCGTCGCTCGCCGAAGCGCGCGCGAACCTCGACGACGCCGAGAACCAGCTGCGTCGTCAGCAAGACATTCACGACAGAGGCTTAGGCTCCGCGTCCGATTTCGACCTTGCGAGGTCGCGCCAGGCGGCGCAGCAAGCGCGGCTCAACACGGTCGTCGCCCGCTTGAAGGATCGCGTCATCACGGCGCCGTTCAGCGGCATGCTCGGCTTCCGCCAAGTGAGCCCGGGCACGCTCGTGAGCGCCAACACGCCGATCACGTCGATCGACGACATCTCCACGATCAAGCTCGACTTCACCGTGCCGGAAACGTTCCTCGGCACGATGAACATCGGCGCGAAGGTGATCGCCGAGAGCGTGAGCTATCCCGATCGCAAGTTCGAAGGCATCGTGAAAACGGTGGGCTCGCGCGTAGACCCGGTGACGCGTTCGGTCACCGTCCGTGCACACGTGCTGAACGCCGATCACGCGCTGCGGCCGGGTATGTTGCTCACGGTGCAGGTGGTCACGGCCGAGCATCTCGCGCTCGTCGTGCCCGAGGGCGCCGTGTTCCAGGTGCAGAACCGCGCGTATGTGTACACCGCCTCCGATCAGACCGCGCATCAGACGCTGATCGAGGTCGGCGGCCGCCGCTTCGGAATCGTCGAGGTACTAGGCGGGCTCAAGGAAGGCGACATCATCGTCACCGAAGGCATCGTCAAGCTTCGCGAGGGTGCGAAGTTCCGCACCAACGACGCCGAGACCGCGGTCAGCGACCGGTCCGACTCGGCCGAGCACCTCAAGCCGCGCACGCGCAGCTGACGGTAGCGCCCGATGTGGCTGTCTGATACTTCAGTCAAGCGCCCGGTTTTCGCGACCGTCTTGAGCCTCATGCTCATCGCGCTCGGCGCAATGTCGTTCCGCGACCTCACGGTCCGCGAGAATCCCGACACAGTCTCGCCGACGGTGCAGGTGCAGGCGAGCTATCCGGGCGCGAACGCGGAGATCGTCGAGACGCGCGTCACCCAGGTGCTCGAGGCCGAGCTCTCGGGCATCGAAGGCGTGAAGACGATTCGCTCCTCGAGCCGCGACGGCCAGGGGTCGATCACCGTCGAGTTCTATTTGAATCGCCGGCTCGACGAGGCGGCCAACGACGTGCGCGACCGCGTGTCGCGCGTCGTCCGGCGTCTGCCGGCGGACGTCGACAACGTGAGCGTCCAGAAGGCAGACGCCGACACTCAACCCATCATGTGGCTCACGCTCTCCGGCGAGGCCATGAACATGATGGACCTCACCGACTACATGAAGCGGTACCTGCTCGACCGCTTCGCCACGATCCCCGGCGTATCGCAGATCAACATCTTCGGCTCGGGCGGGCCCTCGATGCGCGTGTGGATCGACCGCACCGCGCTAACGGCGCGCAATCTCACGGTCTCGGACATCGAGTCCGCGCTGCAGCGCGAGAACATCGAGCTGCCCGCGGGCCGGCTGCAGTCGAAGGACCGCGACTTCCAGGTCCGCATCGGCCGTGCTTATCAGACCGCCGACGATTTCCGCGACCTCGTGCTCTCGCAGGGCAAGGACGGCCACCTCGTGCGGCTCAGCGAGGTCGCAAAGGTCGAGATCGCGTCGCGCGAGCAGCAGCGCTGGTTCCGCACCAACGGCAAGACCACCACCGGCTTCGGCATCATCAAGCAGTCGACCGCGAACACCGTCGAGGTGCTCGACGCCGTGAAGGCCGAGGTCGTGCGCGTCAACGAGAACCTGCCGAAAGGCATGACGTTGATCACGAGCGGCGACGACTCGCTCTACATTCGCGCGGCGATCAACGAGATCTACTGGACGATCGGCATCACCACCGCGCTCGTCGGTTTGGTGATCTTCGTGTTCCTGGGCTCGATCCGGGCCACGTTGATCCCGCTCGTCACGATTCCTATCTGCCTGATGGCCACGTTCTCGGTCATCGCGCTGTTCGGCTATTCGATCAATCTCATCACGCTGCTCGCCCTCGCGCTCTCGATCGGCCTCGTGGTCGACGACGCGATCGTCGTGCTCGAGAACGCGCATCGGCGCATCGAGGCCGGCGAGACGCCGCTGCTCGCGGCGTACAACGGCACGCGCCAAGTCTCCTTCGCGGTGATTGCGACCACGGTGGTGCTGGTCTCGGTGTTTGCGCCGGTCGCGTTCTTGAAGGACAGCATCGGCCGCGTGTTCGCCGAGCTCGCGGTCACGATCGCGGCGGCCGTCGCGTTCTCGGCCGTGCTCGCGCTGTCGCTGTCGCCGATGATGTGCTCGAAGCTGCTCCGCTCGAGCGTTAAGGAAAGCAAGCTCACGCACACACTCGACAAGGGGTTCGAGTGGCTGTCGGACCGTTATCAGCACCTGCTGCGCTTCACGCTGCGCGCGTCGTGGGTGTCGGTGGCCGCATGCTTCGCGGTCGCCGCGGGCGCCTACGGCCTCGTCCAAGTCTTGCCGCGCGAGTACGCGCCGCAGGAGGATCGCGGCCAGTTCAACGCGCAGATCCAGGCCCCGGAAGGCACCGGCTTCGAGCGGCTGATGCAATCCGCCGCGCAGGTGGAGGCGCAGCTGCAGCCGTACTTCGACGACGGCACGGTGCAGCGCGGCGTCGTGAGTATCCCCGGCTTCAACGGCGGCAATGCGGGTAACGTCAACGTCACGCTCGTGCCGTGGGGCGAGCGCAAGATCCGCACGGCGGATTTGCTCGCGATCCTCAACAAGGGTTGGGAAGAGATTCCGGATCTCAGGATCACGGCGTTCATGGGTGGCAACAACCGCGGCGGCGGTGGTGGCGGCGGGTCTCCGGTGCAAATCGTGCTCGGCGGGCCGAACTACGACGAGCTCGCGCACTGGCGCGACCTCCTCATCGACCGCATGTCGCAGAACCCCGGCCTCACGCGAATCGACTCCGACCTCCGCGAGACGCAACCGCAGGTGCTCGTGCGGGTCGACAGCGATCGCGCCGCGAGCCTCGGCGTGAGCTCGCGCGCGATCGGTTCCACGCTGCAAACGTTGATGAGCGAGCGTCAGGTCACCACCTACGTCGTCGACGGCGAGGAATACGACGTGGTGCTCCAGGCCAAACAGGACCAGCGCGCCACGTACTCGGATCTGAGCAACATCTTCGTGCGCTCGGAGCGCAACCAGGGCCTGATCCCGCTGTCGAACCTCACGAAGCTCGAGGACATGGCGGGGCCGAGCCAGCTGAACCGCCACAATCGGATGCGCTCGGTGCAGATCAGCGCGAATCTCGTGGGCGACTACACACTCGGCGAAGCCCTCACGTACATCGAGAACCTCGTCCATACCGAGCTGCCCGGCACGGCGCAGCTCGACTACCGCGGCGACTCGCTGGAATACAAAGAAGCGTCCGGCGCGCTGTACTTCACGTTCGGCATCGCGCTGTTCGTGGTGTTCCTGGTGCTCGCGGCGCAGTTCGAGAGCTTCGTGCATCCGCTCGTGATCATGGTCACCGTGCCGCTCGCGGTCGCGGGAGGTCTGCTCGGCCTCTGGGCCAGCGGCAAGACGCTCAATATCTATAGCCAGATCGGCCTGATCATGCTGGTCGGGATCGCCGCGAAGAACGGCGTGCTGATCGTCGAGTTCATCAACCAGATGCGCGACAAGGGTATGGCGTTCCAAGAGGCCATCATCGAGGCTTCGCGCATCCGCCTACGGCCGGTCATCATGACCGCGTTCTCGGCGGTCATGGGGTCGGTGCCGTTGATCATCGCGCACGGGCCCGGCGCGCTGAGCCGTCAGGCGCTCGGCGTCGTGATCTTCTCCGGCGTGAGCTTGGCCACCCTCTTCACGCTCTTCATCGTGCCGTCGGTGTACAACCTCATGGCGCGGAACACCGGTTCGCCGAACGCCGTCGCGAACAAGCTCGAGTCGATGCAGGCCGCGGCCGCCACGCACTAAGTAGGCGCGCGCGGGATCCGCAGCTGGCTGCGGACGAATAGCGCGAGGGCGAACAGCACGCCGTTGCCCGCCGCGATGGCGAAGTCTCCGCGCTGCATCGCGGCGGCGAGGCTCAAGAACGTCAGAGTCGCGACGGCGAGATACGCAAGCGGGTGGCGCCACAGCACGGCGAGCGCTAGCAGGGAATAGAGAGCGCACGCGATTGCGCCGAGCCGCGTCGCACCGAGCGCCAGCAGGCTGCCGGCCGCCCCGGCCGCGAGCAGAGAGGCGAGAGCCCAATTCGCCGCGCGCGCGACGCCCGTAACGAGCTGCGGCGCCGTCATCGCGCCGCGTGCTGCGCGGCGTCACGCATCCGAGGTCTCCGCGATCACCACGCGATCTTCCTCGGCGGGCTTGCCGTCGGGGTAGTGGTACCAGTCCTCGTGCGGCGACATCGCGCGGCACGCGAGACACGCCGTGTACTGCCACTGATGGCCGCAGCCTGGGCAGAGCGCGCGCGTCCAGAACGTGTTCCAGACCGCGCCGCAGCCGGGATGGCACTGCCACCGGTCCTCGGCCGACGGGCGCCACGTACAGCGCGGACAATGTATTTCAGCTTCGCCCTTCATGGCTCCGTGCCGGCCCGGATCCGCCGGGGTCGACCGCACGACACGTTATCACGCTCGATGGACTTCGCGGCGCCTGGGCCTCGTCGATACCGGGGCCACCAGCAGGCCGATGACGAACAGCACCATGATGTCCACCGTCACGAAGGCGAAGTAGAACCAGTGCTCGTCGTCGTCTCTGAGCGAGGACACGACGTGGTAGGCGAGCGCCAGCGCGAGCGCGATGCCGAGCAGTGCGGTGAGCGGTCGTCCCAAGCGGCCCGAGAGCAGAATGCAAACCACGGATCCCACGACCAAGGTCGGAATGTGGACGAAGCCGACGGCCATCGGGATCGGGAACGTGTAGAGCACGAACGCTTCCCAAAAACGTCCGTGCGAGGAGGAGTAGGTGGAGAAATGAGCGAGGCCGGCCACGGTGCCCGCTCCGGCGATGCTCGTGATCCAGTAGCACGCGACGCGGAGCACAGGCATCGGCGGGATCCTCCGACTCGATCGCACCAACGTAGCAGAGCGTGGCGTTGCCAGCCGAGCGCCAGCTCACACGCCGGCTGTCCCGCCGTGCGTCAGCTACCTTCGTCCGAGATCGGATTGTGCAACGTGCCGATCCCCGGCACGTGCACCTCGACGAGGTCCCCCGCTTTCAGGTACTTCGGGGGATCGAAGCGGGCGCCGGCGCCGGTGGGTGTTCCGGTCAAGATCAGGTCTCCCGGCGTGAGCCGCATGAAGCTCGACAAATACGCGATCAGCCGCGCGAACGAGAAGATCAGGTTCGCCGTGGTGTCGTCTTGCCGCACCTCGCCGTTCACTCGCGTCGTGAGATGCAGCTCGCCGCCGTCGCGCGCGAATTCATCCGCAGTCACGAGCCACGGCCCCAAGCTGCCCGACCGCTCGAAGTTCTTTCCCGGCGTCACGTTGAACTTGGAATGCCGGAGCCAGTCGCGCACCGTGCCTTCGTTCGCGAGCGTGAGCCCCGCCACGTGGCTCCACGCGTCCGCTGCCGCGATCCGCCGGCCCGGCCGGCCGATCACGAGCACGACCTCTCCCTCGTAGTCGAGCTGCTCCGACTCGGGCGGGCGCCACAGAGCCTCGCCGTGGCCCACGAGGCTGCCGGGCGTGCGCATGAACACGCTCGGGTGCTTCGGCGCCTCGGCGCCGTCCTTGTATTCCTCGTTGCGGTTGCCGTAGTTGATGCCGATGCAGACGATCTTCTCCGCGTCGGGCACGGTGGGCAGGTGGCGGATCTCGTCGAACGCCACGCTCGCCTCGCGCGCCGCACCGAGCTCAACGGCGCGCGACAGCGCGCCCGCGCGTAACACCGAGCCGAGCGACGTGAGACCACGGCCCAGCAGCTTGCCGACGTCGACGATGCCGTCGTCCTTTACCGCGCCGAAGCTTGCGTAGTCGCCGCTGCGAAAGCTCACGAAGCGCATGGCGTTGGGGTCAGCGTGCCGCGGTCTTGCGGCGCGGCGCGACGGTCGGCCGCGAAACCGCTCCTGCGTTCGCGGCACTCCCGCCATCCCTGGCGGTCGGCCGCGAAACCGCTGCGTGCGCCGCGCCGAGCTTCGCGCGTTCGAGCACGCCGTCGAGCTTCGCCGCGAGGTCGGCCGTGGCCGGCACCATCGGCAAGCGGTGCTCGTTCGTGGCCAGCAGCCCGAGCTTCTTCATCATGTACTTCATCGGGATCGGGTTGGTGTCGAAGAACACGGCCTTGTTGATCTCGAGCAGCTGGTCGTGCAGCGCGCGGCCGGTGTCGAGGTCGCCCGCTTCGACAGCCTCGCACATCTGCGCGAGCACGCCGGGCCGCAAGTTGCCCACCGCGTTCATGAGCCCGCACGCGCCCACGGCCATCATCGGAAAACTGAGCTCCTCCAGGCCGACGAACACCCTGAAGTCGGCGCCGAATTCGTGGAGGCACTCCGACACGAAGCCGAGGTCGTTGACCGCGTGCTTGATGCCGACGAAGGTCGGCGACTTGTCCTTGCACGCCTTCAACGTGTCTAGCGTGACGCCGACCGCGGTGCGTCCCGGGATGTGATAGATCATCCACGGCAAGTCGTGACCCTTGGCGAGCTCGAGGTAGTACGCTACGAGGCCGCGCTGCGGCGGCTTGATGTAGTAGGGCGTGACGATCAACAGCGAATCGGCGCCGGCGGCCACCGCGTGCTCGGTGAGCACGTGGCTTTCGGCGAGCGACTGCGAGCCCGTGGCCGCGACCACCGGCACGCGGCCGGCCGTGACCTCGATCGCGAGCGTGACGAGCCGGTTGCGCTCCTCCGTCGTGAGCGTCGAAGGCTCGGCCGTGGTGCCGTTGACGAGGATGCCGTGCGAGCCTTCGTCGATCTGGAAATTCACGAGCGCGGCGTACGCATCGTAGTCGACCTCGTCGTTTTTGAACGGCGTGATCAGCGGCGGGATCGAGCCGCGGAGCTCGGCCCGGGCAAGAAGGCGGGCGGCATCCGCGACGACGCGTTCGCGCTCGTCGTCCGTTTGCTGCTTCGTTACGTGCGGTTTCGCCTTGATGCCGGCGGCAGCCGCGCGTTCTTGTTGCTTCTGGGTTTCTTTTCGTCGGGCCATTCGAGACCTCGTAACGTGGTGTTCGGCCGGTGAAATTGACAGCCGTCGAAGCCGTCATTTACCGTGTCTGATCGGCCTCGAAGTCTACGTCATGCCGTTACGGTATTCACCTTGCCCCACCTGATCGTCGAGTATTCCGCGAACGTCGAAAAGCTCATTGCGCTTGACGACCTGCTCGACAAGCTGCACGCGTGCGCGCTCGAGACGGGCGTGTTTCCGCTCGGCGGGTTGCGCGTGCGCGCGCACAAGACGGAGCACTACCGCATCGCCGATAAATCTCCCGACAACGGCTTCGTGCACGTCACCGCGTTGAT
>Ga0137410_10001971_pt1 | contig 14031 bp, 8 predicted proteins | sample CZODoug1_16funga_FD_108878 | JGI IMG/M metagenome (GOLD analysis project Ga0137410, IMG submission 108878) | Vadose zone soil fungal communities from Angelo Coast Range Reserve, California, USA - CZODoug1_16fungal (Illumina Assembly) | ecosystem: Environmental > Terrestrial > Soil > Vadose zone... | reverse complement strand
GCCGACTCGCTCACGAATGGTGAGCCTGTCAGGGTTGCCCAGACTCAGCCTGCCGCGCGAGGAAGTCGATAATGCCCCCCTTTCGCATCTGGAAGCGGGCCGATGCCGGTCGAAAACCATTTTCCTGGAGCGTCTTCGCTATTTTTTGTTTTGAACTCGGCCTGATCCAAGGATGCTCGGTGGGCCCGAAGTACACGAAGCCCGTCGCGCAAATCCCTGCTTCGTACAAAGAAATGGGAAACTGGAAAGCCGCGGAACCGAGCGACGCGGCTCGCAAGGACAAGTGGTGGGAAGTCTTCAGGGATTCGGAGCTCAACGCACTGGAAGACAAATTGACCGTTTCAAATCAGACGCTTCGTGCCGCGCAGGACCGTTTTCTGGAAGCGCGCGCAGCGTTGAAATTTTCGCGCGCCGGTGAGTTTCCGTTGGTTATTGCAGGCGGTACTATTTCCCGCCAGCGCCAATCGTCGAATCGCCCTTTGCGTGGCACGACTTCACCGGGTGATTATTCCGACTTTGTTCTTTCCGCGGACGTTTCATACGAGGCCGATGTGTGGGGCCGGGTCCGCAAAACCGTCGAATCGAGCCGCGCCGAGGCCCAGGCTAGCGCCGCTGACTTGGAAACGGTTCGCTTGAGCCTCCATACCGAACTCGCCTTGGACTACTTCACTCTTCGCGGCTTGGATGCGCAGAAGGACTTGTTTGATTCGACTGTCGCAGCGTTCGAAAAGGCCCTGGAACTGACTCAAACCCGTTTTCAAGGCGGTCTTGCCTCGAAGGAAGATGTCGAGCAGGCGACGACACTCCTCGAGCAGACGCGCGCGCAGGACATCGACATTACCGCGGCACGCGACCAGTTTGAGCACGCTGTCGCGGTCCTGATCGGGGAGCCTGCCTCCACATTCACATTGCCTCCCGCCCCGTTGGCGGTACTTCCTCCCGCGATACCGCCCGGCCAGCCTTCTGAATTAATCGAGCGGCGTCCCGATATCGCCGCCGCGGAAAGGCGCGTCGAAGAAGCCAATACTCAAATCGGCTTGGCCAAGATTGCATACTTCCCCTTGATCACACTCAATGCGGTTGACGGATTCGAAAGCGGTCAATTCACTTCGTGGCTGGCAGGCCCGAGCGCGCTTTGGTCGGCGGGCGCATCCGCCCTGGAGACCGTGTTCGACGCGGGACGCCGGCGAGCGATTTCCGATCAGGCCAAGGCCGCGTACGACGGTACAGTCGCGTCCTACCAGCAGGCCGTCCTAACGGCTTTCCAGGAAGTGGAAGACTCCCTCTCCGACCTTCGCGTTTTGGACGAAGAAGCCAAAACGCAAGATGCTGCTGTCGCGGCCGCGCAGCGCTCGCTCGATCAATCCGTCAATCGCTATAAGGGCGGACTCGATAACTATCTGACTGTCATTACGGCGCAAAGCTTGGCGCTGGATAATCAAAGAACCGCCGTAAATCTCCTCACGCGCCGCATGACGTCCAGCGTTCTCCTGGTAAAAGCTCTGGGTGGCGGCTGGGATGTTTCCAAATTGCCCGCTGTCGACTAAAATGCGATCACTTGGATGGCCGGTGTGGGCCGCCGATCCGAATTGAATCAGTGAAGGAGGTAAGGTGATTAGGACAGGGGTGAGATCCTTCCGGCCGATTGTTCGCTGGCTGACGTTATTCACCGTGTTCGTATCAACGCTGGCCGCAGCGGGCGCGTATCACGTGGTCAAGCGGATTCCAGTCCCCGGGAATTCCGGATGGGACTACATCACGGCCGACGCCGAGGACCGCCGGTTGTACGTTCCGCATGGTACCGAAGTTGTTGTGCTTGATCTCGATTCAGGTGACATCGTCGGAAAGATTACCGGGCAAAAGGACGTGCACGGCGTTGCCGTCGCCCGGGAATTTGGACACGGGTTCATTAGCGCCACCGACCCCGGCTCGGTCACGATGTTCGATCTTAAGACCCTCGCTGTGCTCGACAAGGAGAGGGTCGGGGACGACCCCAACGGCATCATCTACGACCCTAAGACTCAGCGGATCTTCAGCGCCGATCGTGGAAGTAAGCGCGTCACCGCAATCGATGCCAAGACCGGCAAGATCGCCGGCACGATCGAGGATCTCGGGGGCAGAACGGAGCATTTGGCCTCCGATGAAGCTGGACACGTCTTCTTGAACATGCAGGATGTAGGCAAGCTTCACAAACTCGACGCCCAAGGGCTGAAAGTGATGGAAACCTGGACGCTGGCCCCGCCCTGCGGCCAGCCCAGCAGCATGGATATGGACCGCACTCACAATCGCGTTTTCATCGGCTGCAGGGGCGGCGGGCAAACGCAACCTTCATTGACGATTCTCTTGGCGGTCGTTGACGGTGCAACCGGAAAAATCGTCGCCACCCAGCCGATCGGCATGGGTGTGGATGCGTTGGAGTTCGACCCCAAGACAGGATTGATCTATGTCTCGACCGGGGGCGGCGATGGCGCTCTTTCAGTTTTCCATGAGGAGACTCCGGATAAGTATACGGTCGTTGAAAACGTGAAGACTTTGCCCGGAGCCAGGACCATGGCCCTCGACCAAAAGACAGGCAAAGTGTACCAACCCATCGCGGATTTCGGTCCGCGACCGGCGGCCGAGCCCGGTAAACCGCAGCCGAGGGCGCCCGTAATGCCCGGCACGTTCTCCGTTTTGGTGGTCGGACCCTAGATACGGCTACCGTACCCTTCATTCGATCAGCGCGATACGCCGGGCGTGACGTCCGCCTTCAAATGGAGTGACTAGCCATATTTTTACTATTTCAATAGCTAGTTCTTCAGGTATCATTCGCTGCCCCAGTGAAAGCACGTTGCTGTCATTGTGTTCGCGCGCCAGCCGGGCCGTTTCGAGGTTCCAGCACAGCGCGCAGCGAATGCCGCGGACTTTATTCGCGACGATTGCTTCGCCGTTGCCTGAACCTCCCAGCACAATACCGCGCTCGCATTCACCGCGGGCCACCGCTTCAGCCGTGGGACGAATGAACAAGGGATAATCGACAGGCTGCGCGCTGAACGTACCGAAGTCCCGGACGTCGTGGCCGAGTCCAGCCAGGAGAATTTTGATTTTCTCCTTATACTCGAAGCCGGCATGGTCGGAACCAATCGCGATCTTCACGGGCGCAAGGATAGGGCGCGCCAATTCCGGCTGTCAAGGGAATGCCGAACGAAACTTCTCCCTAAGGTTAAAATGTGACAGCCCGCGGGGAGTTTCCCGCGCGCCGCTAAGCGGAGGGAGCCGACCGTAACCGGCGATGGGGGAAAAATTGATCGTCTTGCCTGAAAGACGGCTCTGGTGGGTGCCTAAAAAAGCTGACCGGAGGCCGCGGGCTGGCGTAGCTTGATTTCCCCAAACAGGTTTGCAGGGAATCGAAATTCCCGATCAAACTTTTGAAGGAGGCTGCAAATTTCGATGAATGACCCGGCGACACTTCCACAGCAGTTCGGCCCGAGAACGAAGAGTTCTGAATCAATACGGAGAGGAAACCCCATTGAACGATGCCTAAAATTGACACTGCCGACAAAAGAAGGCAGGTTAGCAGCTGACGAGTGGTAGCGTGGCCCGGATTCATCTGTCGCCCCCCGCAATAAAAGAGGCTATGGTAATGTCTTCAGGCTAGCATCATGCTAGAAAGAGTGCCAAGAAACGGCTATGCGTCCGTTTATACACCATGCGCGCTAACGTGCTGTTTGTGGAAGACGAAGAGGGCCTGCGCATGACGGTAGGCGATCGTCTGCGGAACGAGGGATACGCGGTGGAATGCGCAGCCGATGGAGATGAAGGATTCGAGAAGGCCACTCAGATTCCCTTTGATCTGATTATTCTGGATGTCATGCTGCCGCGCAAAAGCGGGTTCGTAGTGTGCCACGACATCCGTCAAGCCGGCCTCATCACTCCGATTTTGATGCTGACGGCACGCGGGCAGACGAGTGACAAGGTCAACGGGTTGAAAATCGGCGCCGATGACTACGTCACGAAGCCATTCAACATGCTGGAGCTTATGGCCCGTGTCGAAGCGCTCCTCAGGCGCGCGCCCAGCCGCCCCGTGGTGCAGACCGGCGGCTTTGATTTCGGATCCATTCATGTGGACCTTGTGGGCACCGAAGCGACCCGGGACGGAGAGGTTGTGAATTTGTCCGCTCGCGAATTCCAACTTCTTCGATATTTCATCGAGCACCGCGGCGCAACACTTTCGCGCGAAGAATTGTTGAAGCAGGTTTGGGGGTACAGCGCGGACATGTACACTCGCACCGTGGACGTGCATGTGGCCAGCCTGCGCCAAAAACTGGAAGAAGATCCGAAACAACCGAAATTTATCCTCACGGTACAGGGTCTTGGATATAAGTTCAAACCCGAGACATTTCGAGCGCCTCCTACAGGTGGGGCGGAAGGTTATTGAAAAGAAAGTTTGATTTCGTTATTCCGAGCGCTCGCGCTGAAGGTTTGCACTGAAGCGAGGAAACCGTCTCCGGAATGACGCTCCACGCGAGCGAACTCGTGGGATTTCCGCGCCCCGATTCAGCGGGCATTGGCGTCGCACACCGGCGGCCTGGATTTGCGACTGATCGTCTGTTGGCGTATAAACTGGATGGCGCACTTTCGGACTCTAACTAGACTTCAGCGATCGGAACGCTCCGGCACACCATGAAATTACTGATCAAAGAGCGCGCTTTTACGACTGGCATGATCATTCTCGCCGTGGTTGTGGTGATCGTGTTGGGGGTGCTCCAGTATCGCTGGAGCAATCAAGTCAGCGAGGCCACGAGCATCCGGCTCGCGGATAGTTTGCAGATGTCCATGATTAATTGGCATCTCGATTTATTCCGGGATTTTTCTGAAATCTGCATCGCGATGCGGGTCGAGCCAGAAGCCGGTGCGCAGGAAGATTGGAACCAATATGCACGGCGATTCGATGAATGGAAAAAAACGACGGCACATCCCGCTCTGGTTTCCGGCCTCTATGTTTTGAGATTCGACGAGACCCCCGGCACTAAAACACTGCGCCTTGATCCATCCGGCCACCGGTTTGAACCCGGCGGCTGGCCGGCGAATTTCGCGGAATTGCGCGGAGAGCTGCAAGAGGTATCTTCAAAATCGCTTCCAGCCGGCGCTCTTGGCCACGCCAATGAGTTCCAGGACACGCCTTCGCAGGCCTCGGACCGGGAATTCGCCGATCGCTTTTATGCAGGCGGCGGGCTAGCGGGTTGGCAGTTTGAACCGGGCATCCCGGCGCTGGTGCGTCCGATCGCGCACAAGGTGGCTCCTTCCGCCGATCACTTTGGTGCGAACCGCCGCGCCGTCGATTGGATCGTAATCGCGTTGAACCGCAAGGATGTTCAGGATCACATCCTTCCAGACCTTGCTCAGCGATATTTTCGCGGAACAGAAGGACTCGATTATCAGGTGGCGGTCGTGGCCGGGAATAAACCAGTGCATCCGATCTATTCCTCGGACCAGGGTTTCGGCGAGAGGGAAGTCGTTGACGCGGACGGAACGATGAATATTTTTGGGCGCCTGCAAGACCAGGAGCTTGGATCGCCGATTCATATTTTCCACACCCCTTCGCAGAATAAAGGGCCTGCGGCCTCGGTTGGAATTACGTGGTTTCCTCTAGTTCGCGATATTGCGGAGGATCAGGACTGGCGATTGGTCGTGCGGCATCGCAGGGGTGGAGCGTTGGGGGCATTCGTAGCGGACTCGCACCGCCGCGATCTGGCGATCAGCTTTGGCGTCCTTTTCTTGCTGGTGATCAGCATGGCGATTCTGATGTTCACCAGCACACGGGCCCAAAGGCTTGCCAAGTTGCAAATGGATTTCGTCACCGCGGTCTCTCACGAGCTGCGCACGCCGTTGACGGTCATCAGCTCCGCGGCCGAAAATATCGCTCATGGAGTTGTCGAGGGAAAACAGCAGTTAGCGCAGTACGGAACCGTCATCGGGAACCAAGCCAGAAAACTTTTTGAAATGGTGGAGCAGATTCTACTCTTCGCGGCGATCCGGGAGGGCCACCAGCGGTATAGTTTGCGGCCGCTCACAGTCGCGGAAATAATCGATTCGGCGCTTTCCAACACGGCCGGGCTGATTCAAGAAGCTCGTTTCAAGGTCGACCAAGATATCGAACAGGATCTGCCGAAAGTGTCCGGCGATCTCTCGGCCCTTTCGCAATGCTTGCAGAATCTGATCACCAACGCATTGAAGTACGGCAGTGAACAGCGTTGGATCGGCGTTCAAGTACGACTCACCGAGCATGGATTGAGCGGCAAGGAAATCCAAATCAGCATCGCGGACCGAGGCATCGGCATCAACTCCGCGGATTTGCCCCATATTTTTGAGCCGTTCTATCGCAGTCCCCTTGTGGCGGCGGCGCAAATTCATGGCACGGGCCTAGGTCTGCCATTGGCCAGGAGCATTGCGGAAGCCATGGAAGGCCATCTCACCGTCAGGAGCGTGCCGGGACGCGGCAGCACATTTACGCTGCATTTGCCTTGTTCGGGGCAGCCTGTTCGGGGAGCCAATCCCGCAGTCAGCGAAGCAGTGTCTTCTTGATGCCTCGCCTCAGCTAAAGCACGGTGAACCTGTGAGTTAAGCCCCCCACCCAGCCGGAGTTCACCCCGGATGCGGCATGGTTCTATCCGCACAATTCCAGGCTTTTTACAACATCCTTACAGCAGCCCGTCGCGGACTCATTGTAGCCTCATAGCACCACAACCAAAGAAGTCTCGCAGTTGTGTTGAATATGGGTGCTGTCTTGGGTGCCAAGAATACCGCGATCCTTACCCCTGCGAAGCCCGGGTTCGTGCTGGGGCCAATAGCGAAACACGCTTGTATTGCCATCCTCCTCATCGGCGCCTTGATCCTGTATCTGCCTCCCGCGTTCGGACAAATGAACACCGCTGAAATCGCCGGCCAGGTGAAAGACCCTTCCGGGGCGTCGATTGCCGGAGCCACAGTCCTGGCCACGCAGACGGCGACCCAACAAAAATACAACGCCGTCACCAACGAAGCGGGTCAGTTCTTGCTCCCGCAGCTCTCCCTGGGTGAATACACTCTTACAGTCACCGCACAGGGTTTCAAGCAGGCCGTTCAGGAGCATGTCGCGCTCCATGTAGGCGACCACGTGCGGCAGGATTTCCAACTTGAGCTTGGGGAACAGTCTCAAACCATCACTGTCGAAGGAGCTGCGGGACTGCTGCAAGTCCAATCCGCGGAAATTAAGGACGTAATTCAGAACGAACAAGTCGTTGATCTTCCATTGAAAGGGCGTCAATTTCTGGAATTGGCTCTGCTGAGCGAAGGCGTCGTGAACCCTCCGGGCGGCACTCGTGGAGATTCCCTGCAACAAACGGGCAAGTTGATCAACGTCATGGGGAACCGAACCGGACACAATCTGTTTCTCGTGGACGGCGTGAACGTCACGGACGAGTATTTTAACAATGTGGTTCTGAATCCATCGGTGGATGCCGTGAGCGAATTCAATATTGCAAAAACGAATTACAATGCGGAATTCGGCGGAAAATCCGGCGGCGTAATCAACGTCATTACGAAATCGGGGACCAACAATTTCCACGGCAGCGTTTACGAATTTCTGCGCAATAACATTTTCGACTCCCAGAATCTTTTCGCTCCTGCCAGGGTCTCTCCGCCGTTCCGGGAAAACCAGTTCGGCGCAGCCGTGGGTGGGCCCATCGTCAGGAACAAAACGTTCTTCTTTGTCAATTATGACGGCCAGCGAATACGTAACTCGTTGCCTCAAAGATTTAATGTGCCAACGGTAACGGAACGCATGGGAGACCTTACTGCCCTTGATTTTTCATCATTTTCATCATTCAAGGACCCTTTCACCAATGCAACATTTTCCGGAACCAATCTCACCAGTGATCCAAATTTTCATATCAATGCGGCCGCGCAGACCCTGCTCGATAAATTGCCTCTGCCGACCCCGGGCCTTGTTGGCCCCCTGAACCTGCTGGCAATCGGACAGCAGAGCATCGATACAAACCAATACAACGCGCGGGTGGATCATCAACTCTCAAATAAGGATAGCGTCTTTGCCCGCGCCTCCGTCTTTGATGCGAATGAGTTTGATCCGTTCGGTTCCAGCGTGCTGAATGAAGCGCTGCTACCGGGTTTTGGCCGGACCTTACGGACCCATTCGGTCAATTTGTCTCTGGGCGAGACGCACACTTTTACTCAAAACGTCCTCAACGAGTTTCGATTTGGCTGGCTCAGCGTTTCCGGCGGGCAAGGAGATCCCAACGCCGGAAACACATTCGCTGCGCAGAATGGCTTGCTGGGCACAACCACGAATCCAGCGGATCTGGGCTACCCGCAAGTGAATTTGAGCGGTGTCTTCAGCACGATTGGTACTGCAACAGGCTTCAACACGCGGGTCGACCGCAATTCCGAATTTTACGACAACGTCCTAATTCATCGCGGCAGGCATACCGTCCAATTCGGCATCTATTTTTTCCATCTGGACTTCAACCCATCGTTCCCGAACAACGCGCGGGGAACATACACGTTTAATGGCTCGTCTACGGCCCTGGCGCCAGCGCCGCCCCCGGGGGGCGCCGGGAACGCCTTCGCTGACTTCTTGTTTGGAGTCCCGAGTGAGGCGCAGGTGGGCATCGGTGAGGGCGCGGAAAATGCCCATACCAATTGGGCTCATTTCTACGTTCAGGACGGCTGGCAGGTGACACCAAATCTGAAGTTGGATGTAGGTCTGCGCTACGAGTACAACAGCAACCTAGTCGCAGCGGCAAACCAGACGTCAAATATTAATCTCACTGCACCTGGCGGGCCCGCGTTCGTCGTCGCCGGCAATCCGGCGAATTTGACCCCCGCGCAGAGCGCGCTCGTGGCAATCGCCGCGGCACAGAATCCCACGGTTCCGGTCGTTTCCTCTTCGACCACCGGCTGGAACGACAGCCTGCTAAGAACGAGACCCCTGCGATTCTCTCCCCGGTTCGGGCTGGCCTGGACCATTCCCCATTCGAGAGAGACCGTCGTTCGAGCGGGATACGGTATCTATACCAACCAAGCGGCGTACAGCGTCCTCCAGAATCTGGCTGAAAATATCCCGTTTTTCCTGAACAAGACCGTGAGCAATAATGCAACGACGTGCGGCGCATCCCCATGCACGGTAGAAAATATTTTGAGCTTCAATCCCAACGGCACGATTGCCGCCAACGCCGTCAATCACAATTTTTCAGTCGAGTACAATGAAGTGTGGAATCTAACCGTCCAGAAGCCGGTAACAAAAACGACGTCCGTGGAATTGGAATACGTGGGATCAAGGACCGTCCACGCAGATAGTTCGACGGCTGAAAATCTACCTGCGATTCCCACCGCGCCCGCCACGACAAGCGTCCAATCACGGCGTCCCTATTCCAATTTGACCTCATTCACCACGATTCGGTGGGACGGCTGGGCATTCTTCAATAGTCTGACGGTGAAAGCGACGCGCCATTTTACGCGCGGCCTGTCATTTGACGGTAGCTATACGTGGTCCCACTCGATCGACGATGCTTCCGATGCCGGTACCACGAACGCGGAGTACAACCTCCCGCAGAATATCTATCTGAATAATCTGGCCGTGGAGAAGGCGGACTCCAGCTTCGACCACCGTCACCGGGTCACCGCCAACGTGGTCTACGACCTTCCCTTCGCCGCTAAATCAAACGGCTGGCTGCATCGCGCGGCGGGAGGTTGGCGGGCAAGTGGAAATTTCACGGTTCAGAGTGGCGCTCCATTTACGATCAACCTTGGCACAGCCACCGGCATGGACGTGGCGAATATCGGCACTGTGAATGGGAATAATATAGAGCGTCCAAACGTCGTCGGTGACCCAAACAACGGCCCGAAGACAACGGCGCAATGGTTCAATAAATCCGCCTTCACGCTTCCGACCGGAACTCCGGCTGCGCCGTACGTTTTCGGAAATACTCCTCGAAATAATGTCATCGGGCCAGGATTGACGGACCTTGACCTTTCCCTTCAGAAAGAAGGGTCCTTGCACGAAAATCTGAGACTGCAATTCCGGTTCGACGTCTTCAACGCACTGAATCATCCGAACTTCAATCTTCCTGGCCGTATCTTTGGCAGCTCCAACTTCGATGTGATTCAGAGCGCGCAAGATCCACGCGAACTTCAGTTCGCCGTGAAGCTGATGTTCTGATAGCGAGACAAACGTACTCAAAACAAAAGCGCGGCCTTTCGAGGCATCGCGTGACTCGCTGGGCTCCCGTGACAGGGCCTCAGAACTAAATGAAAACCCCAAGGCAATGCCCGGAATTCTGGGCGCTGCCTCGGGGTTGTTCATCCATCGGCGAATGGTCTGTGTGATCCGTCCTACGGGATGTCGTAGCGGAGGTTGATGTACACCATGCTGGTATGGGCGGTGTGCGGCTGGCCGGACGCAACAAACCACGGCGTGCGCGATACGTACGAGTATTGAGTCATGAGCCGAATATCGCCATAGTTCGGATTACGCCACATCATGTAGTGGAGGCCGAAGGTTGGTTCGTAAAGGTACCGATTGGCGGAGTTAGGTGAGCCACCGGGCGTTGCGCAGGTACCCGTGCCGCCCGCGCTTATGACTGCGGAACCCGGATAGAAGCCATAACCCGAATTTGTAGTAAAAGTGCAGGTGCCTGAGCCTCCAGTCGCCGCCCCGGTTGTTACAACCGAGTCGGTATTCCTGCCGAAGTATGCACCGCTGTAGTAAGCATAAATCACTGTTTTTGGATTTGGCTGATACTCGATGCCGCCAATCCCTGATCCCGAGCGAATCCCCGAGAGGGTTCCGTCTGGCCGAACAATGACATCAGGGCCAGCCGTGCTGGCAATGTACCGGCCACCGGCATAGCTATAGAATCCCGTTGTAATCAGACGGAAATTCTTTACCAGTTCGAGGTTCAATGTTGCGGCGATGCCTCCTCCCTGGATCGTGGATCTATTCGTGCTTGCTGCCGTAGAGGTCGGGTCGATCAAGTTAACGGCCCTGAAGCTTCGCAAGAGCCCTGCCACGTCAAAATGGACCGCGTGTCCGCTTGGCTTGGCGTCAAACGCAGTCTTCAGGATGACATCGGGGTGGAGGTTGGGGGTGTTCCCGTTGTTGGCAGCGGTAGCGTTGCTTGTATTCCCGCTATTCGTGTCGAATTGACCGCCGTATCCTCCGGCCAAGGTCAGTGCCTTTCCCGTACTTGAGAAGGGGGGCAAAACCACAGACCCGGGGAGAGTTTGCTCTGGGTTCTCAAGGGCAAGGCCGATCGCCCAGTTGTTATTTGGATGCAAGATGAACCGGATCCCTGACTGACGCGCCCAGGTCAAGCCGAGTTGGTAGTTCGTGTCCACGTCCTGGGAGTAGAAAAGTTCCGCGGGCAGCGCGCCCAGACCTGTGCGGTTGGGAGTAAGGAAAGTCCATGATTGTCCGGCGAGCATCTCAAATTTGCCACGCTTGTAATTCACCCAGTAGAGGCGCATGCGGAGGGAATCGCTGTTGCTTGTATCGTTGCCGTTGAGAGGCAGGAAGCCCAGAAAATCGGCCTCGAGGTATCCGGTTACGTCGGCCTCGCCAAACTTCGCATGCGTTCTCAAACCGATGCGCGAGTTTTGCGCCGAAAACCGCAACTCGCTAATACGACCGGCGGGCAGTGAGTTATTAAATGCAATTGAACCGAAGTTTGTGCCGATGCCCCCGAGCTGCGTGGTGCGGAAAATGCCCGTCATATCCATGAAACCGAGGGGATAAAATTCCGCGGCGCCGATCTTAAAATAAAGCGGTGACGGCTTTTCTTCCGTTGCGCCCTGTGCTGGCATCGCGGCGGTAGCGGAAAGTGTTCGCGGTGTGCTGCCAATCGCAGCAGCGGGTGTTGCTTCAGAGATTGCCGCCGGCGCCTCGACCGAAGAGTTCACGGTTTCCGAAGGCGTGGCGTGCAGTCTCTCTTCCAGCGCTTCCATCTTCAGTTGCTGCGCCTTCAACGCCGCGCGCTGGGACTCGAGCTCCTGCATCTGGCTTTGCAGCAGACTGCGCAGGTCCTGCAATTCACTTTCGATGACGGCATTCTCCGGCTTCGCAGTTTCAATTGGCTTGTCGGCCACAGCCGCCTTGCGGCTCACCGCAACGGGCGAGTCCTCCTTGGCGGCATCCTTGGCATCGTTTGCCAATAGAGGCGCCGCCGCAAGACTCATACTCAGCAATATGGTTGCAAATACTCGCATTCCTTTCCTCCTTTTGGATTCTTAACGATTGCTCCCCTGCACTTTGCGCTCGCTCACTCGAACGTTTCCCCTGGCCGTGCCCTCATCAGTTCCCGCCCGGGGTGTGCATCCAAATTGGACGTCACTTTAGAGGTGGAAACCGAGAAACGGATTGCTTCTATTTTTCCCCCGACTAAAAACACCAACCCCACGACATTGCCGACTTCAAAGAACCCGGAATTCTTAAGGTCGATTCATGATTGAGTCGTCGGCACAATACGCGGGGCGGATGAACACTCGATGAGGGAATTGTTAATGCTGTGTTACAAGAGGCGGGACACACCCCGACGCAAACTACCACTCATTCTAAAAGACATATCGGTCGACCTATTCCGCACTACATGACTGGTCGCAAGGTCGAGAGCCCTCAACACAAGCGACATGCCAAGAAAAGGCGTCCCCGCAAGGCGGGACCAACCTTTTGGTCGTTATTCCGTCACGTACCTAGAAATTCGGCCGCAATGCGAACTGAATTTGCCGGTTCGCCGCAGTTCCTACGCTTGTGCTCAAAGTCTGATTGAATTTACCAAAGGCACCTCTATTGCCAGCAGAGGCCGATCCGTTAAGTTAAAGAGATAACGGGATCTTCCTCTGCTCTAGCCATCGCTCTTAGACCAGTCGGCTACCCATTGAACAAGAGTCCAGAGCGCTTTGCTCCCATGGGCGCCTCGTGTGGCTCGGCGAAATTCGAGCCTGTTAGAAGTTAAACCGGAGTGCCAATTGAAACTGCCGGTTCGTTCCAGAACCAACCGTGTTGGAGACTGTCTGGGTAAAGGCGCCGAAGTTGCCGCCTGCAGCCGCAGTTGTATATGGCTGACCCGGCTGAATGACTCCAGTTGCATCGGCCAGTCTGACTTGAGAACCGCTTACTGTGTTGTAACCTGGAACTTGGTACTCCGGGTGGTTGAGGATGTTGTAGCACTCTGCCCGGAATTCGATGTTCTTCGTCTCATTGATTGGGAACTTCTTCGCCAAGGTCAAGTCCAACTGGTAGATGCTGGGGCCTCGGAGGGCATTCCGCCGTAAGTTACCGTAGGTTCCCGGAGCCGGCATCGCGAAGGCCGCTGGATTGATGTACAACCAGCCGGCGTTACGGATGTAAGGGTCCACACCGGGAACCAAGTCGGGTCGCGCCACGTTGCGGCTCTGGCCGCCGCCAGGAACGTTGACGACCGGCGTGGTTTGTACAACGCCCCCAGCCCCAGTTACCACCGGTTTCGAGGTAATGACCCCTGTTGCGTTGTTTCGGTACACCAGGGTCGGCCTGACGATTTCAATGTCGATCGGCAGACCGGTACGCGCGTTGATGAGACTGTTTATCTCCCATCCGCCAATCAACCCCTTCGTCAGCGGGCTAGCACTTGAGCCATATCTCTTCCCCGTCCCAAACGGCACTTCGTACAGGAAGTTGAAATTGAAGCTGTGCCGCACGTCGGAAATGTTGTCGGAGCGTTCGGACGTAAAGCTATAGTTGTTCGCGGAGGTCCGGGCATCCTTCGAGCCGTCACTGTCGCCGATACTGTGTGACCAAACATATTGCGAGCCCAGTGTCAGTCCGTGCGAGAATCGCCGGTTAAGCATCACCTGCAAGCCATTATAGTTATCGGTACCGCCGCTGGTCTTTGTATCAACCTCCGCAAATCTGTTTGTGACCGTGGTTCCGTTCACAACGCTAAATTCCCGGACTACGGTCCCCATGCCGGTGGTGGGATTCATGACAAAGCCAGTGATCCTGTTGGTGATGCCGCGCAG
>Ga0137410_10001970_pt1 | contig 14041 bp, 10 predicted proteins | sample CZODoug1_16funga_FD_108878 | JGI IMG/M metagenome (GOLD analysis project Ga0137410, IMG submission 108878) | Vadose zone soil fungal communities from Angelo Coast Range Reserve, California, USA - CZODoug1_16fungal (Illumina Assembly) | ecosystem: Environmental > Terrestrial > Soil > Vadose zone... | reverse complement strand
TGCTCGTCGTCGCGGCTCGAGAGGAACGCGAGCCAGCGCCCGTCCGGGCTCCAGCGCGGGGCGTCTTCGCCCGGCTTCGACGTGGTGAGTCGGACGTTGCGCGTGCCGTCCCAGCTCGCCATCCACACCGCGCTCTTGTTCCGATCCTCGGCCGTGTCCGCGGTCGAGACGGTGTAGGCCACCCAGGCGCCATCCGGTGAGATCTGCGGCTCGCGCACGTCCCGCACGCGAAGCACGTCGTCCAGCGAGAACGGCCGGGGCGGCGTGGAGTGGGAGACGGCCGTGGGAGCTTGCGCGCCGAGTGCCGGCACGAGCGCGAGCGCCGCGAGGGTCGGGATGAGCGTTTCGTTCATGCGGGAGGCTAACCCAGGTCTTGCACTTCGTGCCAGAGTGAATATTTTTCCGAAACGATGAATATTCATGCACGGGTGCCGGTAGGCGTGCTCGGGGCGTCCGGCTACGTGGGACAGGAGCTGCTGCGGCTACTGGCCGGCCATCCGCGGGCCGCGGTCGCGTTCGCGACGGCCGAGTCGGCCGCGGGCGAGCGACGCGACGGCGTCGAGCTCGTCCGCATCGCGGACGCCCCCCTGGGGCGGGCCGAGATCGTGCTTTCGGCCCTGCCGCACGGCGTGTCGGCGCGCTACGTCCAGGAGGCCAGGGGCCTCGGCAAGCGCGCCGTGGACCTGTCGGCGGACTTCCGCCTGTCCCCCGACGCGGTGTACGGGCTGACCGAGGTCACCCGTCCGCATGTCGCGGCGGCGGACCTCGTGGCGAATCCCGGCTGCTATCCCACCGCGGCACTGCTCGCCCTGCTCCCGCTCGCTCGAGGCGGCCTGATCGACGAGTCCCGGGAGGTGGTGATCGACGCCGCCTCCGGGGTCACTGGCGCCGGCCGGGCGCTCCAGCGGGACCTCCTGTTCGGTGAGGTGGCCGAGGACTTCCGCGCTTATGCGGCGGGAAACGAGCACCGCCACCTCCCGGAGCTCAAGGCGACCCTCGCGCGCGAGAGCGGATTCACGGGCGACCTGGTCTTTACGCCCCACTTGCTCCCCATCAAGCGGGGCATCCTCGAGACCCTTCACGTCCCGCTCACGCGGGTGATCGATCGGGCGACGGCGGAAGGGATCTACGAAACGGTGTATGCCAACGAGCCGTGCGTCGCGGTGCTGCACGGCGCGCTGCCCTCGCTCAAAGATGTCGTGTACCGCAATCGCGTGGCCATCGGCGTCGCGCCCGTGGCGAACGTCCGGCGGCCGCGCCTGACGGTGATCGCGGCGATCGACAACCTCGTGAAGGGCGCGGCGGGCCAGGCGATTCAGAACATGAACGTCATGCTGGGTCTCCCGGAGACGGCGGGGCTCATGTGCTGAGCACTCGGGTCGTCAAGCTGGGCGGCAACGAGCTCGATCGCCCCGCATGGCTCGCGGCGTGCGCGCGCGCGCTGGTGCGGCTCGATCCCGTCGTGGTGGTGCACGGCGGCGGGCGCGCCGTCAGCGCCCTGTCTCGCCGGCTCGGGCTGCCGGTCGAGAAGCGCGATGGGCGGCGGGTCACGAGTCCGGAGGTGGCGGAAGTGGTCGAGCTGGTCATGGGCGGTCCCGTGAACCGCCAGGTGGTGACGGCGCTGCGCGCCGCGGGACTCGATGCGGTCGGGTTGTCGGGCGTCGACGGTGGGTTGCTCACCGCCCGGCCGATCCCCGGGGAGCTGGGGCATGTCGGGGAGATCGCTCAAGTGCGGGTGGCATTGCTCGAGAGCTTCCTGCTCGCGGGGCTGACACCCGTGATCGCTCCAATGGCTCCGGAAGCGTCGGGGGCGGAAGGGACACCCCTCAACGTGAATGCGGACGACGCGGCGGCGGCGGTCGCCGGTGCGCTCCGGGCGGCCGAGCTGCTGTTCGTGTCCGACGTGCCGGGCGTGGAGGTAGACGGGGCGATACGCCCCGCGCTCGAGGCCGGCGACGTCGAGACGCTCGTCGAGCTGGGCATGGCGACGGATGGCATGGCGGCCAAGCTCCGCGCGGCGAGCGCCGCGCTCCGTGCCGGAGCGCGCGCCGTCCGCATCGGCGACCTGCATCTCTTGGAGGACGCGGGAGCGGGCACCCGGATTCTCGCGCCCGCCGTCCAGCCGGCGTGACCGCTCTTCCCTCGGGCACGTCGGCCTTGCCGACGGCGCCCGCCCTGCTCGACGTCTACGCGCGCGTCGGCCCTCACTTTGTCGGGGGGGAAGGCGCCGAGCTCATCGCTGAAGACGGGACGCGCTATCTCGACTTCGTGGCGGGGATCGGCGTCAACGCGCTCGGCTACAATCATCCCGTCATCCGCGCAGCGCTCGAGCGGGCCCTGGGCTCGGGACTCATCCACCTCTCGAACCTGTACCGCAGCGAGGCCGGCGAGCGGCTCGCCGAAGAGCTGGTTGCGCGCTCATTTGCGGACCGCGTCTTCTTCTGCAACTCGGGCGCCGAGGCGAACGAGGCCGCGTTCAAGTTCGCCCGCAAATGGTCGGGCAAGAGCGAGATCGTCGCGTTTTCGGGCTCGTTTCATGGGCGGTTGTTCGCGACCCTCGCGGCCACCGACCGTCCCGACTACCGCAAGCCGTTCGAGCCGCTCGTCCCGGGCATCCGCATCGTCGAGCGGGAGGAGTGGGCAGCCGTGGATCACGCCGTATCGGCGTCCCGCACGGCGGCGGTCATCGTCGAGCCGGTGCAGGGGGAAGGCGGAGTGCGGCCCGTGGACGCCGAGTGGCTGGGCTTCGTGCGCGAGCTGTGCGACTCCCGCGGCGTGGCCGTCATATTCGACGAGGTACAGTGCGGCTTGGCCCGGACGGGGACCTTGTTCGCCTACGAGCAGGCCGGCGTCGTTCCAGACATCCTGACGCTGGCCAAACCGCTCGCCGGAGGATTACCGATGGGGGCGGTCCTCGTGACGAACGCCGTAGCGGGGGCGCTCAAGCCGGGCGACCACGCCACCACGTTCGGCGGCGGGCCGCTCGTCGCCGGTGTGGCGCTCGAGGTGGTGCGCACGATCGCCGACCCCGCGTTCCTCGCCGACGTTCGCCGCAAGGCCGAGTGGCTGGCCGCGCGGCTCGCGCGGCTGGCCGCCGCGACGCCCCGGGTGCGCGAGGCGCGGGGGCGGGGGCTCATGTGGGGGCTCGAGCTGACCGAGCCGGCCGCCCCGTTCGTCACGGCGGCGCGGGAGCGAGGGCTGCTGGTGGTGACGGCTGGGCCGCAGGTGATCCGCCTGCTTCCGCCACTCGTGATCGCGGTTGAAGAGCTGGAGCGCGGAGTCGCGATTCTCGAGGAGATCCTCGCGTGAGCGCGCTGCCGCTCCCAGAGGTTGCGCTGCGGGTAGCGGTGCTGTCAGACGTCCCCGCGCTTGAGCAGCTGATGGCGCCCTACGTCGAAACCGGCGACCTGCTGCCACGTTCGAACTACGATCTCTGCCGCCACATCAAGGAGTACGTGGTCGCCGAGGCGGCGACGGACGAGATCATCGGCTGCGGGTCGCTCAAGGTGTACTCCCGGGACCTGGCGGAGCTCGCCGCGCTCGCCGTGCGGGAGGATTGGCAGCGGGCGGGCGTCGGGGGCGCCTTGGTCGCGGCGCTGATTGCCGAGGCGCGGGCGCACGGCCTGGCCGAGGTCCTCGCGTTGACCCGCAAACCCGAGTTTTTTGTGAAGCTCGGGTTCGCGCCCGCCGAGCGCGAGCACTTTCCGCTCAAGGTGTGGGCCGACTGCGTGCGGTGCCCGCGCAACAACTGCTGTGACGAGATCGCAGTAGTCCTCAAACTCTAGGCCGGGCAAGGCCTTCGCCCGTCCTCACTGCCGTTGACACGCTCCCGTGTCCTCGGAGAGATTCCCCGCCATGGCCCGCGTCATCTTCTGGGATGTCGATACCCAGTACGACTTCATGCACGCCGACGGCAAGCTGTACGTTCCGGAGGCGGAGCGGGTCATTGCCAACCTGAAACGCCTGACGGACTATGCGCATAGCCACGGCATCCGCATCGTGGCGAGCGCGGACGATCACGTGATGGGTCATCCCGAGATCTCCGACAAGCCCGACTGGCAGAGTACGTTCCCGGCACACTGTATGCGAGGCACGCCAGGCCAGAAGAAGATTCCCGAGACTGGGCTCAAGGATCCGCTCGTCATCGAGCCAGCGAGGGTCGACGCGAAGGCGCTGGCCGAACGGCTGCGGGCGCATCGGGGGGACGTGCTGCTTCACAAGCACCGCTTCGACGTGTTCACCAACGAGAACCTGGCGACGGTGCTCGACGTACTCGCGCCGGACGACATCGTGCTGTACGGCGTGGCGACGGATGTATGCGACAAGGCTGCCGTCGAGGGCCTGCTCGAGCGCCGGCCTCATACGCGGCTCTTCGTGGTCACCGACGCCGTAAAAGGGATCGACAAGGATGTTTCCGAACAACTGCTCAAGGATTGGGGAGACGAAGGGGTACGACTCGTGAAGACTAACGAAGTCGTGGAGGAGGGGCTCGTCGAAGATCTCGCCCGCGCCGGCGCATGACCGCGCCCGTCCCGCCGCCGCCCGCGTTCGGGCGGTTTTTTCTACCCGGTCCCACCGACGTCCACCCCGAGGTCCTCGCGGCCATGCAGCGGCCGATGATCGGACACCGCTCGGGAGCAATGGAGCAGCTGCTGGCCGGCATCGCAGCGCCGCTCGCGCGGCTGTTCCGGACTTCCCGGCCCGTGCTCGTGGGCACCACCTCGGCCACGGGCTTCATGGAGATGGCGGTGCGGAATGGCGTACGGCGCCGCGCCCTGTCGCTCGTGAACGGCTCGTTCAGCGAGCGCTTCGCGAATCTGGTGCGTGCCTGCGACAAGGAGTGCGTCCGGCTCGACGTGCCGCTCGGCTGCGCCGTCGAGCCCGACATGCTGCGCGACACGCTGCGGCGGACGCCGGTCGACGCGGTGACCCTGGTGCACTCGGAGACATCCACCGGCGTCCTCCAGGACGTCGAGGCGCTCTCGAGTGTGGTGCGCGACTTCGACGACGTGCTGCTGCTGGTGGACGCGGTCACCTCGCTCGCGGGCTCTCCCGTGGAGACCGATCGCTGGGGAGGGGGGCTCGACTTCGTCCTCACCGGCTCGCAGAAGGCGCTCGCGCTGCCGCCGGGGCTGGCGTTTGGCGCCGCCTCCGAACGGATGCTCGAGCGGGCCCGCACCCTGCCCGCACGGGGGTTGTACTTCGATCTCGTGAGCTTCCTGGAAGCCACGACCAAGCATCAGCCGACCAACACGCCCGCGGTATCGCTGCTGTTCGCCCTCGAGGCCCAGCTCGGGCGGATCGAGCGCGAGGGCGGCGCCGAAGGGCGCTGGCGCCGGCACGATGCGATGCGACGCCGCGTGGAAGAGTGGAGCGAGCAGCACGGCATCGCCTACTTGCCGCGAGAAGGCCGTCGTAGCTGGACGGTGTCGTGTCTCAAGGTCCCCGAAGGCAAGAGCGCCAAGCAGATCGTCGGGGCGCTGAAACAGGCGGGCTGGACCATCGGGTCGGGGTACGGATCCCTGAAGGAGTCCACCATCCGCATCGGGCACATGGGCGACCACACCGTCGCCGGGCTCGATCAGCTCCTGGACCTGCTCGCCGGACTCGTGGCATGACCTACCGCGTGGCTGTAGCCGACAAGGTGGCGGAGGCGGGACTCAAGCTGCTCGCAGCGACGCCGGAGATCGAGGTCGCCAACTGCGCCGGAAAACCGCGCGAAGAGCTCGAGCGGGCGCTCGCGGGCGCGCACGCGCTCATCGTGCGGAGCGAGACCCGGGTGACGCCGGACCTGCTCACGCGCGGCCCCAACCTACGCGTGATCGCCCGCGCCGGGACCGGCGTGGACAACATCGACGTGCATGCCGCCACGCGGCGCGGCATTGCCGTGATGAACGCTCCCGGCGCCAATACCGTCAGCGCCGCGGAGCATGCCATGGGGCTGCTGCTCGCCCAGGCCCGCCACATTCCCGGGGCCGCGGAAGCGATGCGGCGCGGGGAGTGGGATCGCAAGCGGTTCGAGGGGACGGAGCTCCGTGGCAAGACCATCGGCATCGTCGGATTGGGCCGCATCGGCGGCCACGTGGCGCAGCTGGCCCGGGCGTTCGGGATGCACGTGGTGGGCCACGATCCCTACCTGTCGCCAGAGCGCGCCACCGAGCTGCAGCTGAAGCTGCTGCCGCTCGACCAGCTGCTCGGCCAGGCGGACGTGGTCACGCTCCACGTGGCCCACACCGAGCAGACCCATCACCTGATCAACGCCGAGCGGCTGAAGCTCATGAAACCCACGGCGGTGCTCGTGAATACCGCGCGGGGCGAGCTCGTGGACGAGGCAGCTCTGGCCGACGCGATCCGTGAAAAGCGCATCGGCGGCGCCGCGATCGACGTGTTCGCGGTGGAGCCGTTGCCCGCCGATGCGCCGCTCCGCAAACTCGAGCGCGTCATTCTCACGCCGCACCTCGCGGCTTCGACCGCTGAGGCGCAGGAGCGCGTGAGCGTCGAGATCTGCGGGGCGGTGCGCGATGCGCTGCTCGTGGGCGACCTCTCGTTCGCGATCAACGTCCCCGGAATCTCGGGCGATCTGCTGCGACGGCTCGGACCGCTGCTCGACCTGGCGCGGCGGCTCGGTCGCCTGGCGATGGCCCTCGTCGACGGGCCGGTCAAGTCGGTCGAGGTGGACTACGGCGGGAAGGACGACGCGGCGCCGCGGCCCGTGCTGATGGCCGCGGTCGAGGGCCTGCTCTCTGGGATGAGCGTCGAGCCGGTGAGCTTGGTGAACTCACTGCTGATTGCCGAAGAGCGCGGCATCCGACATGCCCGCCGCACCGGAACCCCGGAGCCGGGCTTTGAAACCACCGTGGGCGTCACGCTCGAGGCGGCCCGCGGCCGGGCCAGAGTAGCCGGCACGGTATTGGGCAACGAGCACGGTCGCGTGATTCGGATCGACGACTACCACGTCGACGTCGCGCCCGAGGGGTGGATGCTGGTGATCCGGAATCGCGACGTGCCCGGGGTGATCGGCCGCGTCGGCACGCTGCTCGGCGGCGCGGGGATCAACATCGGCAGCTACCATCAGGCCCGCGTCCCTTTTCCGGGACACGATGCCCTCGCAGCCATCACGGTGGATCAGCCGCTCACCAACGGCGTGCTGGACGCCCTGGCGAAGGTGGCGGACATCCAACTGGTCCGGCTGGTGAACTTCGGGGACTAACGCAGCTGTTCCGCCACCGCCTTCTCGCGATCCAGGTCGGCGCGCATCTGGTCCCGCAGCTTGCCGATGACCTTACCCCGAATGTTGAACAGCCCTGTCGGCAGGTCGTCGAACCGCGAGCGACGGAGCAGCATCAAATAGATCCCCGGATGTGCCGCGGTTGGGCGGTCCACGACGGTCGTCAGATCGAGCCCGGCTTCGAAGTAGTGATTCGCGTAGATCTGCTTTCCGGCGACGAGGGTCATCATCGGGAGCTCGGGCGGCGCGTAGACCGCCAGGTGGGTGACGCTGAGGATCGGCTTCAGACGCGGCAACCGGTCTTCCGACCAGAAGAGCACCTCACGCAGTCCGTCGAGCTTCCCGCGCGGATACGTCGCCAGATAGTTGTGGAATGAGGGAATGTACTCGTACACGTAGGGAGACTCGCTGAGCAGTGCGGCGAAAGCACCGCTCGCGCGTACGTTCCCACGGTTGTCGTACACCACCATCGCCGTGTCTCCGCGCGCGCGATACGCCGTGACGTACTCGAGCAGGCGTTGGCGGGCGTAGACGTTCACCTGGGCCACCGGATCGGCTCCAGACCAGTCTATCTCCTCGCGCAGCCGCTTCATCTCCGTCGCCGCCAGCTTGATCTTGCAGTCGTTCGGGTGGCAGTCTTTCAGCTCCGAGACATCATCCGGGTCGAGCACCAGGCCCTGCACGTCCTCGGGTATCGCGGGATCGCTGAAGATGCCGAAGCGGGCGCGAGTCGGTGTGCGCAATGAGCTCTGGAAGTCCTGCAGGTGTCCGATGTACAATGCCCGGGGCACCTCCACGGTGATGATGCCGAACACCGCGACATCTCGCTGGTTCCTGGTGTCCAGGACCTTCACCACCGCCGCGCCTCGCTCCACTGCCGCGACCTGCGCCGTATCCAAGCCGATGCTCTGCCGGAGGAAGCGTACCAGCGGAGCCGGGGTCTCTTGTCCCGGCAGCGGCGCGACGGCCAGGATGCAGAGGAGTAGTACGCAGCGCAGCGAAGCCCGCATCAGTCTGCCGCCTGCTGCTGGGGGGGCGGCTCTTCGTCGGCCAGCAGGCGGAACGACTTCACCGCGCCGGTGAGTTTGTCGGCCGCCTCGGCGAGCTGGTTCGCCGATGACGCGATCTCCTCGGTCGACGCGCTCTGCTCCTCGCTCGAGGCGGCGATCTCCTCCGCGGACGCGAGCAGGGTCTCGGTGCCGTGGGCGACCGATCCCAGGCGCGCGCTGATCTCTTCCACCAGGGTGCGCATCTCGCCCGCCATCTTGGCGATCTCCCGGCCCCACACGTCGTTCGCCTGCGCTTCCGCGGCCACGGTGCCGAGGCCCTGCGCGGCCGTCTGCGCCGCGTCCCGCGCGACGCCAGTGCCCTGGGCGAGCTGCGCCAGCCGGTCGCGCGTCGCCTGCACGCGAGCCAGCACACCGCGCACCGTGTCGGCGGTGTCGCCCGCCGCCGCGGCTGCCACGGATGCGAGCTTTCGCACCTCGTCGGCCACTACGGCAAAGCCGCGCCCCTGCGGCCCGGCGCGCGCCGCCTCGATCGCCGCGTTCAGCGCGAGCATGTTCGTCTGCGTGGCCACGGACTTGGCTTGCGTCACGAACTTCTGGATGTCGGACGAGGCGCGCGCCAGGGCTTCGGCCTCCGCGACGCCGCGGTTCACCTCTTCCGCCAGCTTCGCGAGTTGCGTCGTGCTCTGATCCAACACGTCCTTGTTGCGCCGCGCGACCTCGGCGACGACGGTGTTGCGTCGCACCGAGTCGTCGGCGCCCGCGGCGAGAATCGTGGCGATCTGGAGGATCTTGGCGGCGTCGTCCGCGGCGGCGCGCACCAGCTGGGCCTGATCCGCCGCGCGCTTGGTCAAATCCTGGCACGTGGCGGACATCTCCTCGGTCGACGCGCTCATCTCCTCGGTGGACGCCGAGATTTCGGTGGCCATCGCTGCCGCCTCGTCCGCCGCCGTGCGGATGGCGCCGACCAGGCGGCGCAGCGCCACGACCATGGTGTGCACCGAGGACAGGAGGTCGCCCACTTCGGCCGTGCCGGTCCGCTCGGCCACGACGGTCACGGAGAGGTCACCCCCCGCCACTCGGCTCGCGATCGCGCCTGCGGCCTTTACCGGCAACGTGACGCGCTGGTTGAGCCGGCGCCAGAAGGCGAACAGCAACGCGAGCGCCGCGCCGAACAGCACGACGGTCCAGAGTACAATGTTGGCCGCCGTGGTGCGCGCGGCCGCGTACGCCGCCGCCTTGGGCTGGCGGAACACGACCCACCACTTGCCGTTGTCGACCGGGACCGTCACCACCAGCTCCTCGCCGGCCGCCCCGGAGAGTGTCGCCGTGTCGGGGCGTTCCCGGCGGGGCACGGCCGCCGCGTCGGGAATCGGATGCAGCAAATCGGCCTGATCCGGTCCGCCGCCACCCACGATCAACACGCCCTGCGCGTCCACCACCTGCAGCCGCACTCTGTCACCTACGTCGGCGGGGGTGAGCAGCCGGGACAGTCGGTCGAGCGCGAACACCGCCTTGAGCACGCCTGCCGGCGCGGCCCGGCGTGGCGCCTGGATGGCCACGTCGTACTCGAGTGACACCGCGGCAGCCGATGAGTCGTAACGCGGCACGCCTTCGTACACACCGTCCGCCACTGCCCGCCGCCACCATTCCTCGTCCGACTGCAGGAAGTCGGATGTCCGGTTCGAGGCGAGGACGGAGTACCCGTGGCTTTCGGTGAAAAAGAGCTCGGCGAACTCGGACCGCTGTATGTAGTCGCGGAGGTAGGCGGCGAGGTCGGGATCCCCGCCCAACATGCGGCGCTGTTTGAACATCCGCTCCAGGGTCGGCGTGTCGAGCCGGGGCAGGCCCTGGCTGACCGCCTGCTGCGACCCGTCCAGCGCCGCCCGTACGACCGCGGGCGACCGCGCCAGGGCCTCCGCTTCGCGGCGACGCTCCCGCAGATACATCCCGACCAGGGACGCCGCGTGCGTGGCCACGTCCCGGCCGCGCTCATCGGCCTGCCGCTCGACGATGCGGGTGACACTGCGGCTCGACACCAGGGCGAACCCGGTCACGAGGACGAGGGCCACGACGGCCCCCGTGAGGAGGAAGCTCTGCCGGAACTGCTGGGTGCGGCTGGCCATGTCGAGGGTCGGGAGCGAAGGTACGCAGGGTTACCCGGCGGGGCAAGCCTGTTTAATTTCATGCACTTATGACTCAGGTGCCCAGCTACGACCCGGCGGTCGTCGAGGCGCGGTGGCAGGAGCGGTGGGCGCGCGAGCGCACCAACGAGCCCGACTTGGACCAGCCACGCCGGCCGTTCTACAACCTCATGATGTTCCCCTATCCCTCCGCGGAGGGACTACACGTGGGGAACATGTTCGCGTTCACCGGCGCCGATATTTACGGCCGGTTCAAGCGGCTGCAGGGCTACGATGTGTTCGAGCCGATCGGATTCGACGCATTCGGCATTCATTCCGAGAATTACGCGCTTTCGGTCGGCACGCATCCGGCGAAGCTGATTCCCCAGAACATCGAGACGTTCCGCCGCCAGCTGAGACGCTTCGGCGGCATGTTCGACTGGCGTCATGAGCTCTCCACCACCGACCCCCGCTATTACAAGTGGACGCAGTGGATCTTCCTGCAGCTCTTCAAGGGGGGGATCGCGTTTCGGAAGAAGGCCGCGGTCAACTGGTGTCCCAAGGACATGAGCGTGGTGGCGAACGAGCAGGTGATCAACGGTTACTGCGAGCGCCATCCCGACACCAAGGTCGAGCAGCGGTTCCTCGAGCAGTGGTTCTTCAAAATCACCCGCTACGCGGAGCGGCTGCTCAACAACCTCGACCGGCTCGACTGGTCCGACTCGACGCGCACGCTGCAGCGCAACTGGATCGGCCGGAGCGAAGGCGCGGAGCTGATCTTCGAGACGCCGGCCGGGGCCAAGATCCCCGTGTTTACGACCCGCCCCGACACGGTATTCGGCGCGACGTATCTCGTGCTCGCGCCCGAGCACCCGTTCGTGGACCAGCTGACCGCCGAGGAGCAGCGGCGCCAGGTGAACGCCTACCGCCGTGAGGTGCAGGGGAAGGACCTCGTGTCCCGCCGGATCGGCGACAAGACCAAGACCGGCGTGTTCCTCGGCTCCTACGCCCGCAATCCGGCCACGGGCGAGGCGATCCCCATCTGGATTGCGGACTACGTGCTCATGGAATACGGCACCGGGGCGATCATGGCGGTGCCGGCGCACGACAAGCGCGACTTCGAGTTCGCGACCCGCTTCAACCTCCCCATCCGCGAGGTGGTGCGCAGCGGCGCGGGGGAACCGCTCCCCAGCGTGACGGAAGATGGGGTGCTCGTCAATTCGGGCGAGTTCGACGGGCTGCCGTGCCGCGAGGCCCAGCGCCGCATCGTCGCCTGGCTACAGGCGAAGGGGCTCGCCACGCCGCAGGTACAATACCGCCTGCACGACTGGTGCATTTCGCGGCAACGCTACTGGGGGCCTCCGATTCCGATCATCCACTGCGACCGGTGCGGTCCCGTAGGCGTGCCGGAGCAGGACCTTCCCGTCCTGCTGCCGATGATCGAGGACTTCCGGCCTGATGCGAGCGGCGTGAGCCCGCTCGCGCGCCACAAAGAGTGGTACTACGCCAAGTGTCCGCAGTGCGGCGCACAGGGGCGGCGCGAGACCGACGTCTCGGACACGTTCCTCGATTCGGCCTGGTACTACCTCCGCTACCCGTCCACGGAGTTCGACGACCGGCCGTGGGACCCGAAGCGTTCCACGACGTGGCTCCCCCCTGCGAGCTACATCGGCGGCAACGAGCACGCCGTGCTGCATCTCTTGTACTCGCGGTTCGTCACCATGGTGCTGCAGGAGCTCGGCCATGTGCACTTCGAGGAGCCGTTCCCCAAGTTCCGGGCGCACGGGCTCATCATCAAGGACGGCGCGAAGATGTCCAAGTCGCGCGGCAACGTGGTCATCCCGGACGCTTACATCCAGAAGTGGGGCGCCGACACGCTGCGCATGTACCTGATGTTCCTCGGGCCCTTTCAGGAGGGCGGCGACTTCCGCGACACGACCATCATCGGGGTGCGACGATTCCTCGACAAGCTCTGGACGGCGGCCCACGAGGCGGTCGCTGCGGACTCGCCCTCGAGGCTGTCTGCGGAAGTCGAGCGCAAGCTGCACCAGACGATCAAGAGGGTCACGACCGACACCGAGCGACTCGACTACAACACGGCCATCTCGGCGATGATGGAGTATCTCAACACCGTACGCGACGAGCCCGTCGTGGCGCGGCAATCCCTGGAGCCCCTGATCGTAATGCTGGCGCCCTACGCGCCGCACCTCGCCGAGGAGCTGTGGTCGCTGTTCGGGCACGAGCGCTCGGTCTTCACGGCGCCGTGGCCGGCGTTCGATGAGCGGCTCGCCGCCGCGGGCGACGTGGAAGTCGTGGTGCAGGTGAACGGCAAGGTCAGGGGGCGGGTGACCGTGAGCCGGGGAGCGAGCGAGGCGGAGGTCGTCGCGCGGGCGATGCAGGACGAGGCGGTGCGGAAGTTCGTAAACGGGAAGTCGCTTCGGAAGACGATCTACGTACAGGATCGCCTGGTGAACTTCGTCGTCTAAAAGACCTTCGCCACCACGTCGCCGACCAGGTATCCGACGCCTGCGACGCCCAGCCCCACCACGAACATATCGAAGCCACTCCGCAGCACGCCCCGCCCGGTGAACACGCTCCGCGCGGCCCCGACCGCAAAGTGGGACAGCATCGCGATCGTGAACGCGGTCCAGGCGGCGGTGGGACCGCTGAACAGCAGGAACGGCGCCACGGGGATGAACGCCCCGATCGCCGTCGACGCGCCGGTCAGCCACCCCTCCTTGAACGGCGTCGCGTGGGCTTCACCGATCTTAAGCTCTTCCCGCACCTGCTCGTCCAGGGCGCGTTGCGAATCGCGCATCACCTCGGCCGCCATCTTGCGGGCGATGCCGGCCTCGATGCCCTTCGTCTGATATACGAGCGCGAGCTCTTCCTCCTCCACCTCGGGCATGATCCGGATCTCTTCCTTTTCCATCGCGATCTCGTGGTCGTACACTTCTTGCTCGCTCTTTGCCGCGAGATAGCCCGACGCGCCCATCGACAGCGCGTCGGCGAACACCCCCGCAATCCCCGAGACCAGCACGATGTGCGGCGCGACCGCGGCGCCGATCACGCCCGCCACCAGCCCGAAATTCGCGGTCAACCCGTCGTTGAACCCGTAGACCACGTTGCGCAGGAAGCCCCCCGACCCCGTCTTGTGCCAGGGCTCCGCAGCCCGGCCGGCGAGACCCGCCAGCGTCTCGGCGTGCGCCGCCGATTCCTTGGCGAGCTGGAGCGAGACCTCCCGGGCGTCGTCGAAGCTGGCCTCCTTGTGGAGGTCCATGTATCCCTTGACCTCCTGCCCCTCCTCACGCAGCAGCAGCGGCAGCAGGTAGTTGGGTCCGAAGCGGCGCCCGAACCAGGCTCTGAGGCGCGCGTTCAGCGAGGGACGTGGCCGCCCCACGCGCTGGCCGTGCTCGGCGAGCAGCTGCTCCCACATCTGGACGTGGCGCTCCTCCACCCCGGCCAGCTTGATGTAGACATCCTTGCGCTTCTGGTCCGGCTCCTGACCCGCCAACACCAGGTAGAGGTAGGCGGCGTCGGCTTCGTCCTGCCAATGGTGCAGCCAGGTATGCAGCGTGGTGCGGTCGAGGAGCATGACGCAAAATAGCCGCAACTCACAGAATAGCAATTGGTTAGACGACGTCACGCAACGACGTAGCACGACGACGTCGAGCGACGTCGTC
>Ga0137410_10001965_pt1 | contig 14058 bp, 10 predicted proteins | sample CZODoug1_16funga_FD_108878 | JGI IMG/M metagenome (GOLD analysis project Ga0137410, IMG submission 108878) | Vadose zone soil fungal communities from Angelo Coast Range Reserve, California, USA - CZODoug1_16fungal (Illumina Assembly) | ecosystem: Environmental > Terrestrial > Soil > Vadose zone... | reverse complement strand
GCTCGAGCCGATGTAAGGAGGATGGATGACGACCAGGCGGCGCCTTGCGGTCCTCGGCCTTGCGGTCGTCCTCACCCTTGCGGTCGTGGTGCTGGTGGGCCCGCTGCTGCTCGACACCCGCACGGTGCGCGCCGAGATCGAGCAGCGTGCATCCGAAGCGCTGCACGGCAAGGTGACGCTGCAGGCGCTGAGTGTCGCCCTCGTGCCCACGCCGCGCGTCGAAGCGCGCAAGATCGGGATCGAGGTTCCGCAGCAGCTGAGCGTGGCCGTGGAGCGGCTGCGGGTGGAGCTCAAGTTCTGGCCGCTGCTGCTCGGCCGGCCGGAGGTGTCCTCGCTGACCGTGGTCGATCCCCGGGTCAGCTTCAGCGGCGCCGAAGGCGACAGCAGTGACGCGCCCGTCGACCCGCTGGGGCAGTACCGCGCCATCATGGAGCCGCTGGGGCGAGCCCTGCGGGAGTTCGCTCCGGACACGTCGCTCCGCATCACCGGCGGCGATCTGCGCGTCGCCCCGCTCGACCTGCGCAAGCTGGATATCGCGCTCGACACGAGTCCCGAAGGCTTCACGCTCGACCTGAACGCGGCGAGCCGGCTCTGGAGCCGCCTGTCGCTGAAGGGCCGCGTCACCTACGCCGACCTCGCGGCGCGCGTCGACGCGGAGCTCGACGGGCTCGATCTCCCGCAGACGCTCGCGCTCGCCGGCGTCGCGACGGGCAGCGGCCACGCGATCGAATCGGCCGGCGGCCGCGTTTCGGCCAAGGCCGAGCTCAGCATCGGCACGTCGTGGCAGGCGAAGCTCGCCGTCGTCGACTCGGACGTCGCGCTCAAGCTCGCCCTGCTGCCGGGGCCGATCGGTCTCTCGCGCGGCTCGGCGCACGCGGTGCCGGGAAAAGCGACGCTGGAGAAGGTCGGCCTGTCGCTGCTCGATGCCAGTGTCCTGGCCTCGGCGACCTACGACACGCAGAAATCCGCGCTTCAGCTCGCGATCACGGAAGGTGTCGCTGGCGAGAAGCTGGTGGCATGGGCGCTCGAGCAAGGCAGCGTGTCCGCCCGCTTCGCGCCGAAGACGCCCCTGCGCCTCACCGCGAAGCGCATCACCTGGGCGCCGCAGGGCGCGCTCGAGGTCGACGCCGCCGCAGCCCTCGACGGCGGCCCGCAGGTCGAGGTGGCGCTGGCTTTGCGGCCGGAGCAAGTGGAGCTGAAGCGAATCGCGATCAAGGATGCGGGCAACACCGCTGTGATCAGCGCTGCCATTGCCGGAGACCTGATCCGCGCCACCTTCAGTGGCGTCCTGTACGGCCGCAGCATCGCGGCGCTGCTGCGCGAACCGCCGCCGAGCGACTCCGGAATCATGCAGGGCGACCTGCGGCTCACGGTCGACCGCGCGCGCCCGCGACGCAGCGTTGCGACGGGCAACCTGCGGGTCGAGTCCCTCGACCTGACCTGGCTCGCCGGCAAGCGGGCGATCGTCGAGCATGTCGAGCTCAAGTCCGACGAGACCACCTTCCGCATCGCCGACGCAAGGCTCGATTTTCAGGAGCAGGTCTTCAACCTGCGCGGCGAGGTGCAACGCACCGCGGCAGGGCCGGTGATCGATGCGCGGCTCGAATCGCCGGGCGTGATTCTCGACAAGCTGCTGCCGCCGCCGGATCCGACCGGCGCACCCACGGCGAAGCCCGGTGACGAAGAAGAAGAATCGGCGCTCTGGCCGCTGCCGGTCGCCGGCCGGATCGAGATGCGCAGCGCTTTCATCCAGCACGGCAAATACCGCATCGAGCCGTTCGCCGGCAACCTGGCGCTCGAGCCGAAGCACGCCCGCCTCGACGTGAAAGAGGCGCGCATGTGCGGCGTCTCGTTTCCGATCCAGGTCGACGCGGCGCCGAGGAAGCTGACCGTCGGGGCGCAGATCGCGATCAAGGACCAGCCGATCGACGAGACGCTGCGCTGCCTGACGGGGGAGGCGCTCGACATTACCGGCCGCGCCAACCTGAACGCCGACCTGCGCACCCAAGGCCGCGTGCCGCACCTCCTGCACAACATGACCGGCACGCTGCACGCCGACCTGGGCGACGGGCGCATCAACAAGTTCGCCCTGCTCGGCAACATCCTGACGCTGAGCAGCCTCGCCTCGGTAGGCAAGAAGCACGCCGACGGCTTTCCCTATCGCAGCGCGATGGTGCGCGGACGCTTCGAGCAGGGCATGCTGATCGTCGAAGAAGGCGGGTTCGTCAGCGATGCGCTGAACGTCGCGGCGACCGGCCGCATCGACCTGCTCGGCGCCGATTCGAAGCTGACGGTACTGGTGGGCCTGCTGGGCAGCCTCGGCCGCGTGGTCGGCGCGGTGCCGCTCATCGGCGGCGTGGGCCAGCTGGTGGCGGTGCCGGTCGAGGTGACCGGCGACATCCGCGACCCGAGGATCGTGCCGCTCGACCCGCGCGCGATCACCGAGAACCTGCTCGGCACGCTCGGCCGCGTCGCGCGGCTTCCCGGGAAGCTGGTGCCTGGAGAAGCCAAGCCGGCCACGCCCTAGCAGGCGCTATCATCGACCGGGAGGAGAAGTCCATGGCCGAAGCAACGACGATGGGATACCTGGAAACGCATGTCGACGCATTGCGCGAGCACGCGGTCGCGCTCTGGACTGCGGCGCCCGGCCTGCCGGCCGAGCTGTCGCGCGTGTTCCAGAACATCGCCAAGGAGGCCGTGGCGCGGGGACCGGGCACGATCGTCGGCCTGATCGCCGCTTTCATGCTGCTCGGCTTCGCGGTCGAGGGCGCCTACCGCGGGCTGGTGCGGCCGACCGCCGACACCCGGCCGGGCGCGATCGGCCTGCGCTTCGTCCGGGAGATCGGCGCGATCGCGACCTTCACGCTCGGCAGCGCGGCGGTGTTCCTCGCTTTCGACTGGCCGCAGCAGATCCGCGGCGCCGTACTTTCCGTGCTGACGGCGTTCATCATCATCCGCCTGGTGCTCGTTTGCGCCCGGACGCTGCTCTCGCCCGCGGACGCCAGCATGCGCATCGCCCCAGCGAGCGACGCGGAGGCGCGCTTCTGGCTCCGGCGGCTGATGCTGTTCACGGGCTGGCTCGCCGTCGGCTGGGTCGTCGTCGGGCACCTCGCCGCCAACGGCATGCTGCCGGCGGCGCGGCAACTCGTCGCTTACCTGCTCGGACTCGGCCTGCTCGCGATCGCTCTCGAGTCGTTCTGGCGCCACTCGCGCCTGATGGCCCTGTCCTTCGTCGCCATCTGGGCGCTGTGGGTGGCGCAAGCCTGGGGGTTCTTCTGGCTCGCGGTCGTCGCTGTACTGCTGCCCGGCGCGCTGCGGCTCGTGCAGGGGTCGGTGGACCACATGCTGCGCCCGGAAGGCACGGAGATCGCCGGGACGCGCAGCGTGCTCGCCGCGGCGCTGAGCCGCAGCTTGCGGGCGCTGCTCATCGTCGGCGCCCTGTACGTCCTGATCCAGGCCTTCGGCCTGAACGTCGAGGCGCTCGCCGCCGGCGACACGCTCGGGACGCGCCTGTTGCGCGGCGCCGCGCACGCGCTCGCCATCCTTCTCGTCGCCGACGTTCTCTGGAAAGTCGCCGCGTCGCTGATCGACCTGAAGCTCGCCGCCGTGCGCACGCTCGCCGCCGGGGATGCGGCCAAGAGCGGGGACACGGCCCAGGCGGCGCGGCTTCGTACCCTGCTGCCGATCGTGCGCGGCACGCTCGCCGCGCTGCTGATCGTCATGACTGCGCTGATGGCGCTCTCGGCGCTCGGCATCGAGATCGGGCCGCTGATGGCGAGCGCCGGCGTGATCGGGGTCGCGATCGGCTTCGGCTCGCAGACCCTGGTGCGCGACATGCTGAGCAAGTTCTTCTACCTGTTCGACGACGCCTTCCGCGTAGGCGAGTACATCCAGAGCGGCAACTACAAGGGCACGGTCGAGCACCTCGGCGTGCGCTCGGTCCGGCTGCGGCACCATCGCGGGCCGGTCTACACCATCCCCTACGGCCAGCTCGGCGCGGTGCAGAACTCGAGCCGCGACTGGGTGATCGACAAGATGACCGTCGGCCTCACCTACGACACCGACCTCGTGAAGGTCAAGAAGATCATCAAGGAAATCGGCAAGGAGCTGGCGCAGAGCCCCGAGTTCGCCGCCGATATCCTCGAGCCGCTGAAGATGCAGGGCGTCGATTCGTTCGGCGAGTACGCCATCCAGGTGCGGATGAAGATGATGACGCGGCCGACCAAGCAGTTCACCGTGCGCCGCCGCGCCTACGCGATGATGAAGGAGAAGTTCGCCGCGAACGGTGTCCACTTCGCCTACCCGACGGTGCAGGTGGCCGGCGCGGCCCCCGATCCCGAGGTCACCGCCGCCATCGCGCGCAAGGCCCTCGACGCCGGGAAGAACGCCGCCTGAGCGGCGCTAGGGCTTCGCGCTGAAGCCCTTCTCCTCCATGCATTTCCGCAAGCGCTCCGCGTCGTGGGCGTCGCGGCTGGCGATCCGGTCGATGACCGGGGTGCCCCCTGGCGCCAGCGGCGCGTTGCTGCGCGGCTGGGGCGCGAGCTCCTGCCGCAGGCGGCAACTCTGCATGGCTTCCTCGACGACGAGCTCGCTAGCGCCGGCCTTCTCCCATTTTGGCGCGGGCTTGGCGCAGGCCGCGAGGGCGGCGAGCGCAACGCAGGCGAAAAGGGTCTTCATGGCACGTATTTGAGCATGGCCGCGTCAGAACGGGAACTCAGTTTCCAGCCGCACGCCGTGCAGACCATTGCTGGCGTGCACGTAGTTCAGGCCGAGTCGCTCCCAGTTCGCGCCGAGAAACCGAACCCCGGGCCGAAAGACGAGCGCCAGCCCGGCCTCCCATTCGCTGGTGATCTCGGTGTAGCCGATCGACGGCAGCCGGAAGCGGACCGCGGTGAAGTACTGCGTGATGCCCCAGCGCACGCCGAGGCGCGTCTGCCGGTCCGCGCTCACCGACCACGGCAGCGGCATGCTGCTGGTGACGCCGAGCGTCGCGAGATTGACCGGATTGCCATACTCCCCCGCAGCGCCATAGCCGGCATGGATGACCTTGAAGCCGAACTCGAGGTCGGGATCAGTCAGCGAAGCAACGCGATAGCGCGTCGACAGGCCGGCGCGGTAGATCGCGGCGGTGGAGTTCGTCTCGAACTCCCACGCCGCGCCGAAATTGGCGAAGCCCTTCAGGCGCCAGTTCGGCTGCAGCGGCATCACGAGCTCGGCGCCGGGCATGAAGGCCGCGGCGGCGAGATCCATCCCGCCGACGTCGTCCAGCCGGAAATCTCCCAGCACCGCAGTCACCGGAAGCTGCAGCCCCCAACCCCAGTCGGTGTCAGTCGCCTCGCGCATGGTGTAGCGGAACGGAGCATTGATCGCCGTGACCGTAGTCGTGCCGGAGGTATAGACGCCGGTGCCAAACGAGGTGGCGTAGTACCAGTTGAACAGCGCCCCGACCGTGTTGCTGGTCGGTTCCGCGGCCCGCGCCGGTCCGAGTCCGGCCGCGAGGGTCAGAGCCGCCAGGAAAAATCTCACCCGTACACTCGATTACTCGAGTTCCATCTCCATGCGCACGGAACCCGCCGCGGGAGCAGCCCCGGCCGCCTTGGAAACCAGGAAGACCCGCTCCGGCTTCAGCTCCTTGTTCGCGAGCAACGCATCGCGCACCGCGCCCGCACGCTGCTTGCCGAGCGCCTCGAGCGCCATGGGCGCGGGCTTGAGTTGCGCGAGCAACGCGACTTGCAGCCAGTCGATCCTCGCATCGCGCTTCGGGCCTTCGTCGCCCTGCAGCTCGTTGGGATACTCCGGTGCGCTCTTGAACTGAGTGCGATAGGCAGCCTCGAGCGCGGCGATGCGCTTCGCAGGGTCGCCGGGCGGCGCGAGCGCGCGCAGCGCCTGCCCCGCCATCGCATCGCCGTCGGCTGCCGTCGCGACCGTGAACGGTACGTTCAGGCGCAGCTGCGGCCGCTCCACCAGGCCCTTGGCGAGCGTGCCCAGCTTCTTCGCTTCCGCCTCGCCGAGCGCAGGCGAGCCGGGCTTGAAGTCGACGAACGCGAGCTCTTCCCCGCCGCCGAACATGGCCCCCACCGCCTTGAACGGCGCGGCGAGCACCTTGGTCAGCAGAGTCAGGATGGCGTTACCGAGGGTCGCGCCGAAATGGAACTGCGGGTCGCCGAGCGTGCCGCCCATAGGCAGGTCCACCGTGATCACGCCGCGGCGGTCCTTGAGCAGCGCCACCCCGAGCTGGACCGGGATGGGGGCGGCGTCCTTCGACTCGGTCTTTTCGCCGAACTCGAGGTTGTCGACCACGATGTGGTGCTGCGCGTCGAGCTTTCGCTTCTCGACATGATACTTCATCGCCGTCGACAGCTTGCCCCTGCTGATGTTGTAGCCGGCGAACTTGCCGGAATACGGATTGAAGGCGGTGAGCTCCATGTTGCCGAAGCTCACCGCCAGCCGTGTGTAGAGGTCCCCGGAGAGCACGTTCATCTCCCCGCTGATCTCGACCGGCGAGTACTGGTCCACCTTGCCGGTGAGCGCGACTTTGGCGCGCGACCCGGCGGCCGACGACAGTCCCGTGATTTCCCCGCTCAACCCGACGATGCCGGTGGCGAACGCCGGCTGCACCGTCTGGTCGGCGAAGTTCGCCGAGCCATCGACCACCTGCACGCTGCGGATTGCAATCGGCAGCGGCTGGGCTGCGTCGCTGCTCGGCGCCTTGGCTGGCGGCGGCTCGGCGGGCGCCGCGCTGTTGGCGGGCGGCGCCACCGCACGCGCCACGTTGGTCGTGCCGTTCTCGGCGACGATGAGGCGCGCGTAAGGTTCCTGCGCGACGATGCGCTCGATGGTCAGCCGATCGGGACGCTGCTCGAACCGGATGCCGCTGATCGCCAGCGAGCGCCATTTCACGAGGTCCTCGCGCACCAGATCGTCGCTGGCACGCAGGTCGTCGATCGTGAGGTCCGCGGAGACCTTCGCCGCGGGCGGCGCCCCTGAGCGTCCTGCGGCAAGCGCCAGGTTGGCCTTGATACCCAGGTCGCCCGAGTGGAGGATCAGCCCTGTCGATTGCGCCAGGTACGGCTGCAGCGCGGGGAGCGGGAACTTCTGCAGGTCGATCGCGAGCGCCACATTCAGCGGATCCAGTCCGACGCCCCCGCGGACGTCCAGCTGGCCCTTGCCGTCGATCCCGACCCGAGCGCTGACCTTCATGCGCGCGGCGCGCGCCGTGCTCAGGCCGTTGATCGTGACGCCGATGGGTGTGAGTTGCATCCGGGTCGCGGGCGAAGTGCCGCGGTCCTCGGCCACCACGGTTGCGCCCTCGATTGCGATCGTCTTCACCTGGACGATCCATGGCGCTTCCGGGGGCCGTCGCAGACGCGGCGGCTGTGGTTCTGCCGGAGGCGACGATCCACCCGCCAGACGCGCCAGGTTGAGGCTGCCATCGCTTTCGCGCAGCACATCGATGCGCGCGCGGCGCACTTCCACGCGCCCAACACCCACGTCGCGCTTCGAGAGCGAGAGAGTCAGATCGCGGACATCGATCTCAGGAATTGCGACCGGCGCGGCAGCCGCCACGCCGCGCTCGGCCAGCACCAGGTCGCGAAGGTCGATCGCCGGCAGCGCGACCTCGAGCTCCAGCGGCTGGAGCGCGAAGCGATAGCTGCCGTTGAATTGCACCGAGCCCGAGACGATCTGCGTCTGCAGCTTGCCTTCGAGGTACTCGTCGAGTGCCGCGAGCCGCACGTCGGACACGCTGAACGTGCCGCTCGAGCCCAGGGGCTGCAGCGTGAACCCGCCGGCCCACTCGATCCTCGCGCCGATGCGGCTCGAGGTCGTGAAGCTGTAGGTGTTGCTATGGCCGATATCGGTGCTGAAATCGGTCAGCGAGAAGCGAAGCGGCGTGAAGGCGGCGCTGAATGGATGCGCCAGCGAGCGATCCTGGAAGCCGACGCGGCCGTCCGAGACCGCGAAGCGGCCGATCTCGACGCGCAGCGGCTTGTCGTCGGCCTTGGGCGCCGCAGGTTCTGGTCCGGCCGGCGGCGCGAGACCCGCGAGGTTCAGGCTGCCGTCAGGCGCGACGATGACTTCGATGTCGGGCGACACAAGGTCGATTTCCTTCAGCACCACCCCGCGCCGCCATAGCGAGGCAATCTCGGCGTTGACGTACAGGCGCTGGAACGCCACCAGCGGCGCACCGTCGGCCTCGGTCAGCTTCAGGTCCGTGATGGTCACGGCGAGGGTGAACGGGTTGAACGCGATGTCGCCGATCGCGATCTTGCGATGCAGCGTCTCCGTGACGAAAGCCTCGATCTGCGGCCGCGCGACGCGCGGCACGACGTAGAAGCCCGCGATCGCGTAGGCAACGAGCAGGATCGCCGCGATCCCGGCCAGGATGCGGTGAGAGCGACGGCGCGGAAAGACCTGCTTCAGAAGAAGAACGGCACGCATCGCGACAACCCCTTCCACTGACTCGTCACTTCTTCGGCGGCGGTGCAAGCTCCTGGCGCAACTCCTTGTTCGCCGCGGCGCGCCGCGCTGCTAGATCGGTCTGCAACCGGTATGCAGTGTAGTACTTATAGATGTTCCGCACGTAGCGAACTGGCTCGGCGCCGACGCGCGCCGCCGTCACGATCTCGACATTGTTGAACCACTGGTCAGGGTCGAGGCCCTCTCGCGCGGCGATGCCGCGCATCTGCGCGATGCGGCCGGGACCGGCGTTGTAGCTCGCGAAGGCGAACAGGTTCCTGTCTTGCTCGCTGAATTTTGCTTCGCGGAAATGCCGGTCGAGGATCTGCCGCATGTACTTCGTCCCGGCGTGCACGTTCGTATCCAGCTCGGCGATGTCGCCCACCTTCATCGCCTCGCCGGTCGCCGGCATGATCTGCATCACGCCAATCGCGCCGGCCGGGCTGACCGCGGTGTGATCGAGGCGCGATTCCTGATAGGCCTGCGCCGCGAGCATCAGCGGGTCGAAGTGATAGCGCCGGCCGTACTTGCGGAAGATCGCAATCGACTGCTCGAACTTGCGCCAGTCCGCCTGCAGCGTAGGGTTGCCCAACGCTCGCCAGCGCCGCTCGTACATGGCGAGGTTGCGCCGCGCTGCCTGCGTGCCGCGTCCCGGCTCGCTCAGGAACTCGTTCACTACCCGCTTCAACTGCGGCGCGTCCTCGCGCAAAGCCCAGCCGATGCTGCTCTCGGTCCGCACCACCAGCTCGGGGTAGGTGCGGGTGCGGCGCAGCGCCGGACCCCACAGCTTCGCTTTCCAGTCGTCGACGACCACGATCTGCACCAGATTGGCGTTGAGCATATCCAGCAGGTCTTCGTCCTCGAGCACGTCGGGCACCTGCACCAGATCGAGCGGCGGTTTGCCCGCGACGCGCAGCCGCCGGTCAAGCTGCTGCAGGCTCTCGGCGGCGCTGCTCGCCGGGCGGACGTGGATCGTCCGTCCCGCCAGATCCTCGAGAGACGCGAGCGCCGGCACGCTGCGGTGGGTCATGACGATCTCGCTCACGCCTTCGGCGGTGGGAACAGAGAAGTCCACCGTTCGGTCGCGCGTGCGGGTGATGGTCAGGTTACCGGCGGCGATGTCGGCCTGGCCGCTCACCACTCGGCGCAGCAGCTCGTCGCGCGCCACGGGGAAGATCTGCAGCGTCAGGGCGCGCGCGCCGGTGCCCTGGTTCTTGTTGAGCCACCGCTCGAATTCCTCGAGCGCGTCGGCGGTGAGCCCGCGCTGCATACCGCGGTCGTTGTAGAAGAGCGAGCGGCTGTAAGGCACGACGACGCGGATGACGCGCCGCTCCAGCATCTGGTCGAAATCGCCTCGCCACGGCACCGGCCGCACGTCGAGCGCGGTAGGAGGCGGCCTGGGCTTCTTGGCCTCCTGCGCGCTTGCCGGCATTGCGACGCAAGCCAGCGCATGGAATAGTAGCCACAGGCAAAGCGTTCGCACCGGTATGGCAACGTTTTTCAAAGCACTCAGGGTCATCCTACTGCTGGCCTTGGCCGGCTGCGCGGGAATGGAGAATCCGGCGCAGCTACCGCGCGGATTCACGCAACCCGGCTCGCCGTTCCCGTACAACAGCGCTGGCTGGTAGCTCGGAGGTATTTATGCGTTCACTGAGAGTAATGACGGCCATCTTCGTGCTAGCCCTGACGGCATGCGCCGGGACCGGGACCGTCGTCCCGCAGGAGCAGGCGGCGCAGTTCCAGCAGGCCGCGGGATTTCCGTACAACTCGTTCTACTGCCCCTGAGCTAGGGCTGCTTCGGCTTGGGCTTGTCGTCGACGATCTGGACGAAGACCTCGTCCTTGCGCACCAGGCCGAGCTCGTAGCGGGCGCGCTCCTCGACGGCGTCGGTGCCGGTCTTGAGGTCCTTCACCTCGGCGGCGAGCCCGGAGTTGCGCACCTCGAGCTTGCCGTTCCTGTCGCGCGCCGCATCGACCTGACGCTCGACTTCCCAGACGCGCAACCAGCTGCCCTTGCCGAGCCAGAGCGGGACCTGGATCAGGAGGATGAGCGCGCCGAGGACGCCGGCGAGAATCTTCATGGTCATGCGCTGATTTTCATCCGAGCTTGCCGAAGGCCTCCCTGCCGGGATAGCTGACCGAGTCGCCGAGGTCTTCCTCGATGCGCAGCAGCTGGTTGTACTTGGCGACGCGGTCAGAGCGCGACAGCGAGCCAGTCTTGATCTGCAGCGCGTTGGTGCCGACCGCGATGTCGGCGATGGTGGTGTCCTCGGTTTCGCCCGAGCGGTGCGAGATCACGGTGCCGTAGGCCGAGCGCTTGGCGAGCTCGATCGCGGCGAAGGTCTCGGTGAGCGTGCCGATCTGGTTGACCTTGATCAGGATCGCGTTGGCGATGCCCTGCTTGATACCGTCGCGGAAAATCTTCGGGTTGGTGACGAAGACATCGTCGCCGACCAGCTGCACCTTGCTGCCGAGCTTCTGGGTGAGGAGCTTCCAGCCGTCCCAGTCGCCCTCCGCCATGCCGTCCTCGATCGAGACGATCGGGTAGCGGTTCGCCAGGCCAGCGAGGTAGTCGCAGAACTCCCCCGACGAGAACTTGCGGCTCTCGGAATCGAGCAGGTAGACGCCGTCCTTGTAGAACTCGGATGCGGCGCAGTCGAGCGCCAGCATCACGTCCTCGCCCGCCTTGTAGCCCGCCGAGCCGATCGCCTGCACCAGCAGGTCGAGCGCCGCGGCGTGGGTCGGCAGATCGGGCGCGAAGCCTCCTTCATCCCCCACCGAAGTGGAAAGGCCTTTTGAATCAATAATCCGTTTCAATGAATGAAAGACTTCTGCGCCGCAACGCAATGCTTCCCGGAACGATTGCGCCGCGACCGGCACGATCATCAGCTCCTGCATGTCGAGCTTGTTGTTCGCGTGCGCGCCGCCGTTGATGACGTTCATCAGCGGCACCGGCATCTGCATCGCCCCCGAGCCGCCGAAGTAGCGGTAGAGCGGCAGGCCGGATTCCTCGGCCGCGGCCTTCGCTGTCGCCATCGACACCGCCAGCATGCCGTTTGCGCCGAGGCGCGACTTGTTCTCGCTGCCGTCGAGGTCGATCAACGTCTTGTCGATGAACGACTGCTCGGCGGCATCGAGGCCGACGATCGCTTCCGAGATCTCGGTGTTGACGAACTCGATCGCCTTCAGCACGCCCTTGCCGCCGTAGCGGCGCTTGTCGCCGTCGCGCAGCTCGATCGCCTCGCGGCTGCCGGTCGAGGCTCCCGAGGGCACTGCGGCACGGCCCATCACGCCCGACTCGAGCAGCACGTCCGCCTCGACCGTCGGATTGCCGCGCGAGTCGAGAATCTCCCGGGCGACGACGTCGACGATGGCGCTCATGACTTGATCCTCATTTCGGCAAAGCCCCCTTTTTTGACGCTGCGGTCGAGCTCGACCAGCGTCTCCAGCAATTCCTGCATCATCCCGAGCGGCCAGGCATTGGGCCCGTCGGACAGCGCCTTCTCCGGGTTCGGATGCGTTTCCATGAACAGGCCCGAGATGCCGCTCGCCACCGCCGCGCGAGCGAGCACCGGGATGAACTGGCGCTCGCCGCCCGAGGCCGTGCCCCTCCCGCCCGGAAGCTGCACCGAGTGCGTGGCGTCGAAGACCACCGGGCAGTTGGTGTTGCGCATGATCGCGAGCGAGCGCATGTCGGACACGAGGTTGCCGTAGCCGAACGAGAAGCCGCGCTCGCACACCAGAATATTTTCCTGTTTCGACGCCTCTCTGGCCTTGTCGACGACGTTCTTCATTTCCTGCGGCGAGAGGAACTGGCCCTTCTTGATGTTCACCGGCTTGCCGGCCGAGGCGGCGGCGTGGATGAAGTCGGTCTGGCGGCAGAGGAACGCCGGGGTCTGCAGCACGTCGACGACGGCGGCGACCGGCTTCACTTCCTCCTCGGTGTGGACATCGGTGAGCACCGGGACGCCGATCTGCTTCCTCACCTCGGCGAGGATTTTCAGCCCTTCGTCCATGCCGGGCCCGCGGAACGACTTGCCCGAGCTGCGGTTCGCCTTGTCGTAGGAGGATTTGAAGATGAACGGGACCTTCAGCTTGCCGGTGATCTCCTTCAACCGGCCGGCGACCTCGATCTGCAGCTCGCGCGACTCGACCACGCAGGGTCCTGCGATCAGGAAGAGCGGCCGCTCTAGCCCGACATCGAAGCCACAAAGTTTCACGCCGCGACGACTCGCAGCTTGCCGCCGGCGCGGTAACGCAGCGCCGCGGCGACGTAGGCCTTGAACAGCGGATGGCCGGCGCGCGGCGTGGAAGTGAACTCCGGGTGGAACTGCACGCCGACGAAGAACGGATGGCTCGGCAGCTCCATCATCTCGGGCAGGTTCTCGGTCGGGGTATGCGCCGAGACCTTGTAGCCCTTCGCCTCGAGCTGCGGCACGTAGATATTGTTCACCTCGTAGCGGTGCCGGTGTCTTTCATTAACCTCTTTTCCATACACGGAAAACGCGAGCGTGCCCTCTTCTACCGGGCACTTCTGCGAGCCCAGACGCATGGTGCCGCCGAGGTCGGACTTCTCGGTGCGCATCTCGATCCGGCCGGTGCGGTCCATCCACTCGGTGATCAGCGCCACCACCGGGTGCGGCGTCTCCGCATCGAACTCGGTGCTGTTGGCGCCGGCGAGGCCGCAGACATTGCGCGCGAACTCGATGGTCGCGAGCTGCATGCCGAGGCAGATGCCGAGGTAGGGCACGGCGTTCTCGCGCGCGAAGCGGATCGCGCGCATCTTGCCCTCGGTTCCGCGCTTGCCGAAGCCGCCCGGCACCAGGATCGCGTCCATCTTTTCCAGACCCGCCGTGCCGTTCTTCTCCACCTCCTCCGAGTCGACGTAATGGATGTTGACCTTGGAGTTGGTGTGGATGCCGGCGTGCCGCAGCGCCTCGTTCAGCGACTTGTAGGAATCCTGCAGGTCGACGTACTTGCCGACGAAGGCGATGTCGACCTCGTGTTCGGGATGCTCGAGCGCGTAGACGAGCCTGGTCCACGCCGACAGGTCGGCGGCGCGGGCGAGGATGCCGAGCTTGTGGCAGACGATCTCGTCGAGCATCTGCTCGTGCAGCATCATCGGGATCTTGTAGATGTGGTCGACGTCCCAGGCCGAGATCACCGCCTCTTTCTGCACGTTCGTAAAGAGAGCGATTTTTCGTCTCTCATCCTCGGGCAGCGGCTGGATGGTGCGGCAGAGCAGCGCGTCGGCCTGGATGCCGATCTCGCGCAGCTCCTTCACCGAGTGCTGGGTCGGCTTGGTCTTGATCTCCCCCGCCGAAGCGATATAGGGAACAAGCGTCAGGTGGATGTAGCAAACGTTATTGCGGCCCAGCTCCAAGCCCATCTGCCGGATCGCCTCCAGGAACGGCAGCGACTCGATGTCGCCGACCGTGCCGCCGACCTCGACGATCGCCACCTCGGCGTCGCCCGCCCCGCGCTTGATGAAGGCCTTGATCTCGTCGGTGATGTGCGGGATGACCTGCACCGTGCCGCCGAGGTAGTCGCCGCGGCGCTCCTTCTTGATCACCGACTCGTAGATCTGGCCGGTGGTGAAGTT
>Ga0137410_10001961_pt1 | contig 14080 bp, 10 predicted proteins | sample CZODoug1_16funga_FD_108878 | JGI IMG/M metagenome (GOLD analysis project Ga0137410, IMG submission 108878) | Vadose zone soil fungal communities from Angelo Coast Range Reserve, California, USA - CZODoug1_16fungal (Illumina Assembly) | ecosystem: Environmental > Terrestrial > Soil > Vadose zone... | reverse complement strand
TGTTGTTTTTCACACGTGAGGCGGCGGTGTGAGCAAGCCAAGATTATTTTCCACGCACGCTTTGTTTGAGGAACCGCGGCGGCGATTAGCGGAAAATTTTGAAGTCGAATACTGGGATAGCGATGAACGGCCGCCACGCCTTGAAGTCTTGAAGCGCGTTGCGTGCAAGGATGCGCTCATCTGCCTGCTGACCGAAAAAGTTGACCGCGAATTGCTCGACGCGGCGGGTCCAAATCTGCGGATCGTCGCGAATGTGGCTGTGGGTTACGACAATATCGATGTGCCTGCGTGCACCCAACGAAACGTCGCCGTCACGAACACGCCCGGCGTGCTTGACGAAACGACGGCCGATTTCACGTGGACTCTCCTGATGGCTGTCGCCCGCCGCCTGGTCGAAGGCGACCGGCTGGCCCGTTCGGGCGCGTGGCGGCAATGGAATTTAGATCAGTTGTGTGGAACCGACGTATGGGGAAAGACGCTTGGCATTATCGGATTCGGGCGCATCGGCCGCGCCGTGGCCCGGCGCGCGGCCGGCTTTCGCATGCGCGTGATTTACAACAGCACCATGCGCGCACCGCCGGATGTCGAAAGGGAACTGAACGCGGAATTTTTGCCACGAGATCAGGTGCTGGAGCAGTCCGACTTTCTATCCCTTCATGTGCCCTTGCGCGCGGAAACGCGCGGATTGATCGGGCCTGCGGAACTCGCGAAGATGAAGCGGACCGCGTTCCTGATCAACACGACGCGCGGGCCGGTCGTGCAGGAGGCCGCGCTTGTCGCTGCTCTCGAGCAGGGGACGATTGCGGGGGCGGCGCTCGATGTTTTCGAGCGTGAGCCTCTGATCAGCGAAGGCTTGCGGCGCGACAACGTCGTCCTCGCGCCGCATCTCGGATCGGCGTCGGTCGAAACCCGCACCCGGATGTCGATGATCGCTGTCGAAAATGCGATCGCAATTTTCGGCGGAAAGCGCCCGCCGACAATTTTGAATCCGGAAGTGCTCCGGCAGCAGTACAACACGTGATTCGCGAGCGCCTGATGGATCATCGCGCGGCGGTGTAGGGAGGCATTTGGTAGCGCAGACTTCAGTCTGTGCGCTTTTCTTTGGGTTTGGCTCAAATCAAAACCCAAATATAAACCACACAGGCTGAAGCCTGTGCTACACGTGTTTCCTGTTGTTTGTGATCCGATGGCTGACCTCAAACAAACGGCGCTGCAAATGTTTCGCAACACACTCGCGGCGATCGATATTCCCGCGACCATGCGGCGGAAACTTGCCCGCGAAGGTTCGCACATCCGCGTAGGTGGCGCGACGGTCGACCTCGCTTCCTTTGAGCGCATCCGCGCGGTCGCCATCGGCAAAGCATCGGTAGCGATGGCATGCGGACTGGCGGAATTGTTCTCACCAGCCTTCCGCGCTGATGGTATCGTGGTCGCCCCATCATTCGCGAAAAGTGCGCCTCCGGGATTTCGTGCCATCGTCGCCGGTCATCCTGTTCCGAATGAAGGCAGCTTTGCGGCCGGCCGCGCGATTCTAGATCTCCTCGCATCGGCGGATGAACGGACGCTGATTTTCTTTCTCCTGTCGGGCGGAGGCTCGGCGCTGGTCGAACAGCCGCTCGATCCCGCTGTCGGGCTTGCAGACATGCAAGCGCTGAACCGCTTGCTAGTCACCTGCGGCGCATCGATTGATGAAATCAACGCCGTCCGGAAACATTTTTCCGCGGTGAAGGGAGGGCGCCTGGCCGTAGCAGCCTCGGCGGCGATCAAGATCACGCTCGGCGTTAGCGATGTGCCCGATGGTCGCGAATCGGCGCTGGCGTCAGGCCCGACTCTTCCCGATCCCACGACGGTAGCCGACGCTTGCAGCGTGGTCGAGCGTTACGCATTGTTGTCGAAATTGCCAGCGCCGATTCGCGCCCGATTTGAACACCCTGAAACAATTAGCGAAACACCGAAAGCGGACGACCCGGCGTTTCGCAACTCCGTTTTTCAGCTTCTGCTTGGACGCGACGATTTATTCCATCCCGCGCACCGCGCCGCCGAGGCAGCCGGATTCGTTACCGTGTGCGACAACACAACCGACGATTGGCCCGTCGAGCGCGCGGCAGATTTCCTGCTGGCGCAGCTGGCCGAGTTGAAGCGCGCAAATCCAGGCCGCCCTGCGGCTGTGATCGCGGATGGCGAAGTAAGCTCGCCTGTGACGGGCAACGGCGTAGGCGGGAGAAACTCGGCGTTCGTCCTCCACTGTGTTGAGAAAATCACGGGCCAGCCTATCGCCGTGCTGAGTGCCGGCACGGACGGCATCGATGGATCGAGCCCGGCGGCGGGAGCCGTAGCCGACGGAGAAACCTCCGCGCGCGCGCGTGAATTGGGATTGGACGCGGGCGATTATTTTCGGCGAAGCGATTCCTACACGTTCTTCCAGAAGTTGGATGACGTCATTGAGACAGGACCCACGGGAAACAACCTGCGCGATCTCCGTATTCTTCTCACAGACTAAGCTCGCTCCCGGCGAATATTTTCGTCGCCATGCGCGAGCAGGGCAAGATTCTAGATTGTGGATTGGTCACTCTGACGCCGGAGTGGAAGCGCCCCAACGCTCCAAGAGCAGGGCGGGCATCCACCTACAGCTACAGCTTCAGCGATATACATATTTCCGCGTATTGACAACTTCCGAATTCGCAAAATAAAATCCGCGCTGGTGGGGGGATGTGAACCTCAATGGTCTGATGGTAATCGCTGACTAGTTCGGAATCCCAGCCGAGACTAAGGCGATGGTGATCCCCCTCGCAAGCTTTGACCCCACAACCACTTGTGTGGAAAGAACTGGAGGTGCAAACATGTGCAAAGTCAGCGTTCGTTCCGGACTCGTCCTGGGGCTACTCGTCTTATTAGTTTCATCGATGGCGCCCAGTTCCGCCTGCGGTCAAACGGCGCCGGGTTTCAATCGCAAGGGAGCCGATACCCCTGGCGAGGGTGGCGATCGTCCGGAGCGGGAGCAGTATGACAGCCGTGCTTTCCCGGAGACTGGGATCGCCCCTGCCCAGCAGGAAGCATCCTATAAAGCCTTCCTCTCCATTTCCCAACTATCAGGCAGCAGCCAAGCTTCGTGGGAGGGAATTGGCCCGACCGCTCCGCTTGTTGTCGGACCTGCCACATACACCGGCCGTCCCACGTATGATTCAGGCCGGGTCACTTCATTGGCTCTTTCACCAGCCTGCCATGTCGGGAACTGCCAGATTTTTGTCGGGGCCGCGGGCGGCGGAGTTTGGACCGCCAACAATGCCCTCGCCTCACATTTGAACTGGCATCCCACAAGCAACGGGATACCATCTAATTCTATCGGCTCCATCATCTTTGACCCGACCGATCTGACGGGGAAAACTCTCTATGTCGGCACTGGTGAGCCAAACGGATCGAGTGACTCAGAAGCGGGTGTGGGTCTTTACAAATCGACTGACCTGGGAAACTCTTGGTCGCTGGTACCTGGCAGCCTTGCCGTAGCCCAGGGCCGTTCAATCGCGAAGATCGCCGTCGATCCTGTCGATTCCAAACACATATTCATTGGCACTGCTGTGGCGCGCCACGGCTTGTCCTCTGCATACGGCGGAAGGTTTACGCCACCAGGAGTTGTGCAAGTCGGGTTGTACGAGTCCACGGATGGCGGTGCGACTTTCTCGCTCGCATTCAGCCGCCCATCGGATCCTGTTATTCCCGGCACCGCTAACGGCTTGGATTTCTTTCGCGGTGGCGTCAGCAATGTCGTATTCGACCGCACCAGCCTTTCTGATAACGATGCCTCTCGCGTTTACCTTTCTATTTTCGATTATGGCATCTATCGCTCCGACGGCGCTGGTGGTTACGAGCAGATCTTCGCCTCTGCTGGAGGCGGTGGTGCGGCCACCAGCAGCAGCTCACGCACCGAATTTGCGCTCGCACCCAACCACGGAACGCTGCGCATCTACGCGGGCGATGCGGGCGGCGGCGCGGCCGATTTTTACCGCGTGGACAATGCTCTAGTTTCGGCGACTACCCTTACAGATGGAACTAGCAACCCCGGCTGGGTCAAACTCTCCAATTCCACCCCCGGCACACCTGGTTTCGCTTCGTATAACTTCTGTGCCATCTCGCCCACCCAGAGCCAATGTTCCTACGATATGCCGGTCGCCTCGCCGCCTGGCCATCCCGACGTGGTTTGGATCGGCGGCGCAATGCAGTATGACGAGATCTTCACTAAGCACCCGCCTTCCAACGGTCGGGCGGTGCAGCGGTCCACTGACGCTGGCGTGAGTTTCACGGACATGACCAACGATACGCAGTCACCCCCATTAGGAATGCATCCTGACCAGCACGCAATTGCCTTCATTCCCGGAAACCCTGACATTGCTATCATCGGGTCCGACGGGGGCGTAGTCCGCACCAGCGGCGCATTCGCTAACGCTTCCAGCAGTTGTAACACCCGCGGCCTTGTCGAGCCGCAACTCTCCCAGTGCCGGAAATGGTTGAGCGCCGTACCGACGCAGATCACTAGCATGAACAAGGGCTTGGCCACCCTCCAGTTCCAGAGCCTATCGATAAACGCAAAGAACCCCTTGGGGGATATCATCGGTGGGACCCAAGACAACGGCACTTGGGCGTTTAAAGGGGATGATGAGGGCGAGGAAGGAAGTTGGTTCGAAAGCGTCGGTGGGGACGGTGGCCTCTCCGGAGTGGATATTGCCAATACGAATGTCCGTATGCACACGTACACCGGTTCGGATGGAGATGTGAACTTCAACGGTACCGACCCCTTGGGCTGGGATTTCATCAGCGACCTGCTGGATAACAGCGGGGAAGGCTTCTCGTTCTATTCTCCGCTGACTAACGATCCCAAGGTGAGTGGCACGTGGTTCATAGGGGGAGGGCACGTGTGGCGCACCCAAGATAACGCCGGCCCGCAGGCCTATTTGCAGCAATACTGCAATGAATTCTTCGGCGCCTACAACCCCACCGTTACACCTTGTGGCGATTGGGAAGCGCTCGGCGGGGCTGCAGGCAATCTAATCGCCGGCTTAGGCAGCGATAAGGGCACGGGTTGGGTCGCGGCCGTTGTCCGCGCCCCCAGCGATACTGGCACTCTATGGGCTGGCACCCGGAGGGGCCGAGTATGGTTGTCGAAGAATGCGGATGCCGCACCCGCAAGTGTGACGTTTTTGCGCCTCGACACACCATCACAGCCGAGCCGTTTCGTCAGCGGCATCGCCGTTGACCCCACGGACTCAAACCATGCATGGGTATCGTTCTCCGGCTACGATGCCTACACTCCAACAACTCCGGGTCACGTTTTCGAAGTTACAGTTCATGACGACGGTTCAGTTATTTGGAAGGATCTCAGCTATAACCTCGGGGACCAGCCAATTACGGGAATCGTCCGGGACGACGTCACGGGTGACCTCTTCGTGTCGACCGATTTTGGAGTTGATATGCTGCTGGCCGGCAGCACGACTTGGGTGCCAACTGGAGCCAATTTGCCACCCGTGGCGGTCTATGGCTTAACCATCAATTCTGGCGCACGCGTGCTCTACGCTGCCACACACGGCCGAAGCGCGTGGAGGCTGAATTTGTCAAGATAAGGTGCTGATTTCGTTGCTTCGTCCCTTTTTCAGGAGGCAAATCGCACCATCGGATTGCTCTTGACGATTGTTTTCGGCAACGCGATTCCTGCACGTTTTTGCGAAAACTGGTCGACGCGATCGAGGCCAGACCTACGGGGAACTATCTGAGGGATCTCCGCATCCCGCTCGCGGAGCAAGCCGAGTCAATTCTTCTGGGCACGCGCGAAGGATCTTTCAATTTCGCATGAACGGCCAAGTCTGGCGTGTTTGCCGCTCCCGGCGCAAACTCTTGATTGACCTCAACTGCACGTCAACATACCATTCCCCCACTTATGGATGGCATGATTGGCAAAACCATCTCGCACTATCGCATCCCAGAGAATCTTGGCGGCGGTATCGGTAAGGATTAAAACCAGGAAAGTACTAGAGTAGCTTGCGGCAGCAGTTCACCATCTGTGGCCCGAAATGGTCTGTCACGAACCACGAGTCACTCTGCACTTCAGTCGCTCTTCCCGCCAGACAATGACGCTTCAATTTTGCGCAAACGGTCGTTCATTTCCGTCATCTGGCGCTCGAGGCGGTCCAGCCGATCGACGACGATTTGATTATTGCCGGCGCCGCTCGTATCGCTAATTTTCTGGTCCCCGGCAGGAATAGGAGGAGGATCCTTGTGCGCCGCGCTCTGCCCTTTCAGTTGTTCGATCAAGCCTTCGACGGAGTGCGGGACGCTGATGGAGAGGTTCCCGGTCTTGAGCAATGCTTCGAGCGGCTCGATGGCGGTGGGATCGCCTCGGCGGCCCAGCGCAAAGATTGAGGCGAACCGGATGTCGAACGAGGACTCATTCAGATAGGAGATGAGGCGCGCGGTAATATCGTGATTTTTCAGGTCGACGCGGCCCAGCGCGCCAATCGCTATCCCGCGTAGAGAAGACGGTTTTCCCGGCGAGGACCATTCCAGCAGCGAGGGAACAGCCTCGTTATCGCCGAGCATGCCCATGGCGCGGAGCGAGGCCCGGCGAAGAACGTCGTCCGGCGAAGATGTGGAAAGCGCCTTTTCGAGGAGCGCCGCCGTGCCTGAGCCCTTGTCTTGTGCCAGCGATTGCAGCGCCGTGCCGCGCACGGAATAGGTTTTGTCGTCCTTATAGATGGCTTGCAGGCGCTTGATGGTCTCTTCGTCGTTCTGGAAATGTCCCATTTGTTCGACGGCCACCTGGCGGACCCAAGGCTGATCGTTCGAGAGCGAGGCGAGCACCTGCTTGCGCGCATTCGGCGAGTTGACGCGTCCGAGCGCGCGCAGGGCTTCATTCCGTACGCCCCAGAAACGGTCGCGGCGCGCAGCTTCTCCGAGCGCGGCCGTCACGGCGTCATTGTCCTTGATGTTGCCAAGCGCGACTGCTGCATCGGCGCGGTCCGGCACGTCTTTCGCAGTTTGCAACTGACGGATCCATTCTTCCGGCGACTTCTGGAAATCGAGAGACCTTAGAATTTTGTCGCCCTTGTCGAACAACACCATCAGCGGACGGCCATCCACGGCGAACGAAAATGTTTCATCGGACTTCGACACTTCGATGGGGAAAACCTTCTCACCGCCGGCAGTAGTGATCGCGACATTGACAGGCACACGGAACAGTCCCACGTGTCCTTCCACTTTCTGTGTCTGCTTGACGTTGAGGCTTATTTTCTTCGCCGCCGCGTCATAGTCGGATTTCACGACGAAACGCGGCGCGCCGGCGCCGTAAATCCATTGGTCAAAAAATGGATCGACGTTCGTGCCAGTTGATTCCTCGATCGCCTTAACCAGATCGGCCGTCACCACGTTCTGAAGACGGTTGGCTTCAAGATAATGCTTGACGGCGCGGAAAAAAGCGTCGTCCCCGAGCTGCGAGCGAAGCATGTGAAGTACCCAACCGGCCTTGTCATACACGTTGCCAACATATTCGACCGAATCATTGATGTCGCGCGTGACGATGGGAATCGGGAAAAGCTCCTTCGAAGGCATCCAATTATTTTGGTCGCGCCAGTAGCGGTAAGAGGAGGCATCGACGCCGTACTCATGCTCTTCCCACAAATTCGCACCGAACGTGGCGAAGCCTTCATTGAGCCACGTGTTTGTCCAATCCTTACATGTGACGAGATCGCCGAACCACTGATGGGTCAGCTCGTGCGAGAGGAGGCTGTCCGCGGCTTCGGCTTTTTCCGCCGCAAGCTCGGCGCGCACCATGTCGCGCGCGGAGAGAGTCGTCGCGCTCACGTTCTCCATGCCGGCCGCAACGAAGTCGTCAACCGCCGTCTGCGCATATTTTTCCCAGGGATACTCAACGCCGAATCGCTCCGAGAAGAAATCCAGCATTTGCTTCGTATGGCTGAACGTGGAATCAATCGTATCTTCCATCCCTCGAGGAACGTAGTAGGTGATCGGGATATTGCGCCAGATGTCTTGCTTTTCCTTGTACTCCCCGGCGACGAACGAAATCAGGTACGTGGAAACCGGCAGCGATTGCCGCCACGTCCACGTCTTCATCCCGCCCGCCGCATCCTGAACGCTCAGGAGTTTTCCGTTGGAGACAGTGAGCCAGTCGCCCGGCACCGTCAGAATCATTTCGCTGGTGGTGCGATCGTTCGGATAATCGTAGATGGGGATGTAGTGGTGCGTGTCCTCCGCTTCACCCTGCGTCCAGATTTCCTTGGGCCGGGCGGGATCGTCCTTGTCCGGAAGAATGAAATAGAGCCCGCTCGTGGGTTTGCCTTCGTACCGGAGATTCACATCGAACTTTTCTCCAGATTTGGCGGGTTGCGCGAGATTCACGCGGAGCTTGTTGTCGCGCAGCTCGAACGTGGTGTCTTTGCCGTTGACGCGGGCGCTTGAAACGGTGATCTCCGCGCAATCAAAATCCAGGTGCGTCAGCCCGTCGCGTAGTGTGGAGAGTGTGTGGGTCACTTCGCCGATGACCTTGCGTTGATCGAGATCGAAGCGCAGGGAAACGCGCACGTTCTGCAGGTGGTAATCGCGGCTCGGTGCGTAGGGCCGGTCCGCTCGCGCGGCCGCCGCGAACAGCGCAGCGATGGCGAGAACGATCGCCGCTAGTATCGCGGCCCGCGCCTGCGGGTGATGTTGGTTCTTCCAGGGTGAACTCATTCGTTCCTCACAGGGCCTCAACAGCCGCCACCATAACCATAATATACCGACGCATATCGAGTGGGATAGTGCGCCTCGCTCCTGTTTCCATTTAGACGCAACCGCAGCGCCAAGGTTTCTGCTTCGCCATTTGCGGAAGCGGGCTGCCTATTTCCTAAGGTAGGCGTCTTCCTTGCGGATCCAGTCTTCCCGGCGCGGAGCGAAGATATCGACGTCCACAGTATCTTCCTCCGCGATGGCGGAGTGAGGCACGTTCGGCGGAATCAACAGAAATTCGCCCGCGCCAACCACAATTTCACGGTCGTCGAAAACAAATTTCAGTTTGCCGGAGATGATCCACGAGTACTGCTCATTGAGGTGAGAATGACGCGGCACGATGGCGCCGCGCTTCAGATAGATTTGCGAAACCGTCGCGTTGTCGCCGGAAATCATCTGGCGTGAGAGTAGATCGTTCAATTTTTCGACTTCGATCGCATTCCATGAAGTTTTCTCGAGATTGCTCACGAATTCCTCCGTCGGGTGCGGGCCCGGATGCGAGATTAGAACCCGCGTGAATGAAGTTGTCCTAGCCGTGCCAGCATCGTCCACGGAAACGCTCGCGGCGTGAATCCCGAGTAGTGACTCAGTTTGAAAAGAGATGTGCCCTCTCCGTCCCGAAGAACACGGTTCACCGTGAACGGGACGGAGAGGCCTCTACAAAACCCGCCTTGTTAGCGGCAGTTGTAGAGGCCGCCCGTTGTTGGGGCGGGCATCTGTTCGTTCTCTCCAGAACCAAACCGACTCACTACGCAATTCCGTCTTACACGAAAGCCCGGTGCAATTCCAAGCTTCTGTTAAGATGCATGGCGCCGGAATACGGGTGCGGGCTCCGCTGGGAGCGGGCTTTACTTGAAGCCCGCCAGAATATAGTGCCCGCCTGAAGAATAATCAGGGAGGGCAGGGCAGGCCATGGCGGCACAACCAAATGTAGCGGGAATGGCGCGTCTTCTCTACGTTGTGGCCGGTGCGGCTCTGGCGAGTTGGGGGCTGTGGGGCGCCGACCAGGGTTGGACCCAGTGGGCCTGGCTTTTGCTCGGCGGAGTGGTCCTGGTCCTCGGCATCATCGGCTACTCTCCGTTGCACGCATGGTTGGGGGCGAAAGATCAAAAGGCGAGTTGAATGCGTTTCCTCCACGCGGTCGCTGGATTTTTTCTTTTCCTAGAACTCCCGATTCCGATCTACTGGCTGATCCTTCATCCATTCAATTCATTTTGGCGAAATCGCATTCGAACCGCGTTTTGGTTTGCGGGCCTCACAGCCTGGACCGTCGGCGGCGTCTTGCTCTGGATTTTCCGTCCGCTACTTCTGGCTGCCGCGCGGACTTCGTGGGTCGCGATCGCCGCTGGACTGGCTCTCCTCGGCGTCGAAGTCTACCTGCTCTTGCGCGTGGAGCGCGAGCTGGGCGGCAGCAGACTCGTCGGCCACGCCGAACTTACAGGGACAGGTGAAATGTGCACCGGCGGACTGTACGCACACGTGCGGCACCCGCGCTATACAGGGATGTTTTGCGCGGCCGTGGGAGCAGCGTTGCTCGCAGGGACACTGCGCTTGTGGGCCATTCTAGCGGTCTGGTGGGTGCTGGCCCTGGTTGTCATTCGCCTCGAGGAGCGCGAATTGGCCGCCAGGTTTGGCCCCGCCTACGCCGCATATCGAAAGCAAGTCCCGGCATTCCTGCCATTTCGCCTGTGGAAGAGCAGCAAATAGTTTGGCCCATCCTGATTTCACTATACTACTAGCCGCCGAAATGTCTGCACGGCGCACACATTTGTGAATGCGCTTTTCGGAATTTAACACAGAGAACACGGAGAAAAGCCACAGAGATCACTGAGGCATTACAAGAGATGAACAGAAATAGACGACGGACAGCGGAGAGTCAGTTTCTCTGTGGTTCTCCGTGTTTCTTTGCGCCCTCTGTGTTGCGTTTCTCGGAATTTAACGCAGAGAGCGCCGAGAAATACCACAAAGAATTCTGAACTCTCCGTACTGCTAGCCGTTGAAATATTTGCCAGGGGTGTCCATTTATTGTCGCGGCCGCGCCGCGCCGTGCTAAATCTTCGCGTAGCGACTCCGGCGTTGCCGCGCCGTTGCGCCTCCGTTAGAATGGTTCAGCCACCGCGGAGAGGTGTCTGAGTGGTCGAAAGAGCCCGCCTCGAAAGCGGGTAGCCTGGTAAAACCGGGCTCGTGGGTTCGACTCCCACCCTCTCCGCCATCCTCTAGCAACGCGATTGTACACAGCGCCTCCCTCCACTGGAGAATCCAGGAGCGGGCGCAGCAATCTCGACGGAATTCCCGCAGATCCCTTAAAAAACAGCTGGGCGCAGTCCGCGTGCTTGGTAACCCCTGCATACACAGATCGGAGGTTTCGTTTGACCGGCTCGTGAACTAGAGCGATGCTGTTAACGGGACGGTCATCCATGTTTGGCCTAAGCTACCTCTTCTATCCGTGGGGCTTCACCGTGCAGATCCTTGCGATCGTCCACTTCTTACGGCGGCGGCCGGAGAATTACTGGCTGTATATCATTTTCTTGGGCGGCTTCCTCGGCGCCAGTGCATACATTGTCGTGGAAGTGCTGCCGGACATAACGCTGCTTCGTGGAGTGATTCATGGATTCGGCCGAAGGTCCCGCCTTCAGACACTCGAAACGCAGATCTTGGATAATCCCTCGGCGGGAAACTACGAGGAACTTGGCGAACTTTACATGGAACAGAAGCAGTATGGCAAGGCGCGAGAGTCCTTCGACCACGCGATCGCAGCACGAAGCGATTCTCCCCATACGTTTTATTTCAGGGCGCTGTCCTTACTCGCGCAAAATAAATTTTCGGAGGCCGTTCCCGACTTGGAGCGCGTGGTCGAAGGGGACAGAAAATTTGACTATTACCGGGCGGCGGGTCTCCTGGCAGATGCTTACGCGAGAACAGGTGACATGGACCGCAGCGCTCTCCTCTTTGGGGAAGTCACGCGATATTCGACGACGCCGGAAACGCTTTACAACTACGCCAACTATTTGAAGTTGCAAAACCGCCCGGAGGAGGCGCGGGAATGGGTGCAGAAGTTACTGGCCAAGAAACGCACGCTGCCGCGCTATATGGGGCGGATTGAGCGGCCGTGGTTCCGAAAAGGAAAGGCATTGCTGAAGGAATTGGCCACCACCTAGGAAATGCGCGGGAATGAGCGTTGCTTCCGTGCCGCGGAAGACCGCGGCGTAGCTGAGCTACTGGTGCTCTTTCTCGATAAACGGCTCGTGCGGCTTGCTGTTTATATATGTGGCCACATCGTAGGCCTCTTGCGGCGTCAGGCTGTCAGGATCGGTTTTTGGCATATTGTGTTGCACGAACGCCGCCATTTTCGCAATGTCACTCATGCCCGCCCCATCGTCATAGGAATTCGGCCCCCAGACTGCGGGAATCGCGGGCGGATTTCCGGCGCCTTCCACGCCGTGGCAAAGCGCACACTGTAGGGAATAGATCTCCCTGCCGTGATCGCGGTCTCCGTTGATTTCAGGAAGCTTCACGAGTCCGCGTCCCGGAAATGGATGGCCCGTTACCTGGTCCTTGGACAACCATTGCGCGTAGGCGACCAGCCCAACCATGATCGGGTCGTCGTTCGGAACGCGGTGTCCATGCTCGCTGCGCTGAAAGCACTGCTCGATCCGTTCCTCGAACGTGACCACCGTCTTCTCACGATCTCTGTACACCGGAAACATTCCAGGCACGCCAACCAGCGGAATTCCTCCCGCGACCGTGCCGCTCTCAATATGGCAATGCCCGCAACTCATCTTATTGCCGACGTACTGCGCCGCATATTTTGGCGTGTCATTGAATACTCGAAGGCCCAGACGGATGCTGTCGCCCAACGCCCCTTCCGGAATCGTCGCGCGGTCGGGCGCCGTCCAGGGTTTTGCCGAGTCAGCAACGTCCGTTGCATTCTGTGATGCAAAACTGCTTGTGCGTCCGGAAAGCAGAATCCCAAATACCAAAAAAATAGTAACCGCCAAACCGCAGCGTGCAACGATCGCTCGAATCACTGAATTGCTCCTTCGATTGGTCTGAAAATTCCTTGTAGCGACCGCCTTCAGGCGGGCATGTGTTTCGATGTACAGTCTCGGCCTGAAGACCGACGCTACAACGTCACTTCACGCCGCCATATAGCCGTAGTTCCCCTCGCTCTGTAACAGTGCCAGCGCTGCCGATAGCGCCGGCACGACGATCACGCCAGGCAGCGCGTGGGCGTGGATGTCCTTCACGATTTCTTCGGGCTGAGCGGTCAGACTATTTTGTTTGATCAATGCTCGGGCCGCCTCCTCGGTGGAGGAGTGGCAGCTCAGAAATTTCACGCCGCGCGCCTGCAGGCCCTGAACACTGAAATCTTGGTACGCGGAGTCTTCGCTGTTGGGGTCCTCGGATGTGTAATGCAGTGGCGTCCCGGCCTTGCTTGGATAAAAAATATTGCGCACGGCGGGCTGTCCAGTCTTCGGGTCGTCAACTTTGATCCACTCCCCGATTCGGTACTTCTGCCAGACGTAGTCACTGTAATTCAGCATGTTGGCGGGCCCATTCAGCGCGCACACGATTTGGATCTGATCAGCGGGGATGCCGCTTCCGAATTGGAGTCCCGTGAGAGAGTTTTTAGCGTTCTTCAGAAATCTCGCGTCGTTGACGGCAAATCCGTGCACGGCCAACTTTATGCGCCGCGCGGAATGCGTGAGCGCGTCGAACTCCGCAGCCTGCCAATTCGATTTTTGCCACACGTATTGAGCATGTACTGGTTCGCTCCACATCGTCGAGGCTGCCGCCGCGACCGCTCCGCCAAGTAGAGACCGGCGTGAGAATTCGTTCATGGATTTCCCTCCTTTGGCCGTTCTAACTTAACTTCCGGCACTGTGCTTTGACTTACGCGTATCATACGCCGGCCTTCCGGGACCGTCCATCGAGCTATCGAGAAGCTAGTGACTCGTTTGCGGACCAACCCCCACGCAGACGGTTGAATATGTGATATCGTCTGACCATCGAAAATTCTGAATTTAGTATCGGTCTGGCCTTTCCGGGAGGGCAACATGAAAGTTAGCCGATTACTCGGCACGATCGCCTTCTTCACAATTGTTTTTGTCACGCAGCTATACGCTCGACCAGCCGGTAAAGAGACCAAGGTCATGGTGCGTGCCATCGCCCGAGACGCCAAAATTATCGGCAAGGGCGTCGGTGGAGCACGCATCACGATTCGCGAAGTCAGCTCCGGAAAAGTGCTGGCCGAGGGCATGCTGCAGGATGGAACGGGTGACACGGCGGTGATCATCGAGAAGCCTCACGTCCG
>Ga0137410_10001954_pt1 | contig 14094 bp, 16 predicted proteins | sample CZODoug1_16funga_FD_108878 | JGI IMG/M metagenome (GOLD analysis project Ga0137410, IMG submission 108878) | Vadose zone soil fungal communities from Angelo Coast Range Reserve, California, USA - CZODoug1_16fungal (Illumina Assembly) | ecosystem: Environmental > Terrestrial > Soil > Vadose zone... | reverse complement strand
GTGAGGGGCCTTGAGCTCGGTGCAGACGACTATCTGGTCAAGCCCTTCGCGTTCTCCGAGCTGCTCGCGCGAGTGCGCTCGGTGCTGCGGCGCGGACCGAAGCAAACCAGCGAGAACCTGAAGGTCGGCGACCTGGAGATCGAGCCGCGCAGGCGCAGGGTTTTCCGGGGCGACAAGAAGATCGATCTCACTGCAAAGGAATTCGCGCTCCTCGACTATCTCGTGCGTAATGTCGGCGAGGTGGTGTCGCGTACGCTCATCGCCGAGCACGTCTGGGACATGAACTTCGACAGCGACACCAACGTCGTCGACGTCGCGATGCGGCGGTTGCGCGCCAAGGTCGACGATCCGTTCGAGGTGAAGCTCATCCGCACCATCCGCGGCGTGGGCTACGTGCTCGAGGAGCCTGCGGCATGACGGGCGGGCCGAAGGCGCTCCTTCACTGGCTGGCTCGGCGGCGCAAGTCGCTCACCTGGCAGATCAGCTTTTGGGTGGCGCTCATCTCGTTCCTGGTCATCGGGGCGATGGGATTCAGCATCGACCGCATGCTCGCGGGCGAGCTGCTCGAAGCGAACGACGTCCTGCTGCTCGGCAACATGAGCCTGCTGCGCAACCGGCTGGCGCGTCTCGGGCCCGCCGAGGCGGTCCTCACCAGCCCCCGGTTCGTCGACGAGGCCGGGATGGGATACCGGAAGCTCGCTCTTGCGGTGCTCGACGAGGACCGCCGTATTCTCGGGGCTTCGAGCGAGTTCAATATCCCCGTTTCGGCGTTGCCTCAGAAGGCGATCCCCATGGAAGCGCTTCCACAGCGCGTGGACAATGCTTCGGCGGGCGAGCTGCGCGAGCGCTTCGGCGGGCTGAGCCGCCAGTGGACTGCGCCCGACGGACGCTGGTATCAGGTACTGCTCGCGCGCCTGCCGCTCGCTTCCGGCGCGAACGATCAACCTTCCTCCGTACTGATCGCGCTTTCGTACGATCGCTCGCTGCCGCGCGAGCTGCTCGCGCGCTACCGCAAGGGCCTGATCGAAACCCTGATCGTGAGCGTGCTCGCCGCCGCGGCGCTGGGTGTGTGGGCCGTGCGCACGGTGCTTAAGCGCGCGAGGCGCATCGCCGCCGCAGCTAGCCGCATCAGCGCGCATGCGCTGAACGAGCGGCTCTCGCTCGAAGACACGCCAGAGGAGTTCCTCGAGTCGACGCTCGCGTTCAACCACATGCTCGACCGGCTGGAAGACTCGTTCAAGCGCCTCTCGGAGTTCTCCTCCGACCTGGCGCACGATTTGCGCACGCCGATCAACAACCTGCTGGGAGAGGCGCAGGTGGCGCTGTCGCGTCCGCGCGATGCGGCGGAGTATCGCGCGGTGCTCGAGTCCGGGGTCGAGGAGTACGAGCGGCTGTCGCGCATGATCGAGAACATGCTGTTCCTCGCGCGCGCCGACAACGCGCAGGCGCGGATCGAGCCGCAATGGATCGACCTGCGTAACGCGCTGGAAAAGATCCTCTCCTACTACGAGCTGCTGGCGGAGGAGCGCAACATCCGCCTCGCGCTCGAGGTGCGTTCCGAGAACGGCAAGAAGGCGCGCGGCTGGGCGGACGAGCTGATGCTCAACCGCGCCGTGGGGAACCTTCTCTCCAATGCGCTGCGCCATGGCCCAAGGGACTGCACGGTTACTGTGAGGGCGTTCGCGCGCACCGACGGCTCGGCCGAGGTCGAGGTTGCGAACCCCGGCGCGGGGATCGAGCGCGAGCATCTGCCGCGCATCTTCGACCGGTTCTACCGCCCCTGCAGCTCGCGCGAGGGGTCCTCGGCGGGGTCGGGGTTGGGGCTAGCGATCGTGAAATCGATCGCCGAGCTGCACGGAGGAAGGGTAGGCGTGAGGAGTGAGCCGGGCATCGAGACGGCGTTCACGCTGAGCCTGCCGGCCGCGGGCCGGAGCTGAGTTACTCCCTCGCGTCGTTCCGCTGGCGGTAGGCCTCGTCGAGCTCGGCACGCGCCGCGTCGACCGCCGCGGCGAGGAACAGCGCGACTATGCCTTTGATCAGCGTCATGAAAATTCTCTCCCCGGCACGATGACCGTTGGATCGCGGAAACCGGCCGGAGTTTTCGAAACCACGGTAAAATTTTCGCCCAGAGTTCCCGCGATGCCGAATCCCGCCTTCGTCCACCTTCGGCTCCACAGCGAGTTCTCGATCACCGACGGGATCGTGCGCATCGACGACGCGGTCGAGCGCGCGGCCGCGGACGGCATGCCGGCGCTGGCGATCACCGACCTCGCCAACGTGTTCGGCATGGTCAAGTTCTACAAGGCGGCGCGCGCCGCGGGCGTGAAGCCGATCGTCGGCTGCGACGTCTGGATCACCAACGAGTCCGAGCGCGACAAGCCGCACCGCTTGCTTCTGCTGGTGCAGTCGCGCGCCGGGTATCTCAGGCTGTCCGAGCTGCTGTCGCGCGCCTGGCTGGAGAACCAGCACCGCGGCCGCGCCGAGATGAGGAAGAGCTGGTTCGCCGAGAGGACCGAAGGCCTGATCGCGCTGTCGGGCGCGATCCCGGGCGAGGTCGGCGCCGCGCTGCTCCAGGACCCGGGTCGCGCCAGGCAGGTCGCCGCCGAATGGACACGCCTGTTTCCCGGCCGCTACTACCTCGAGCTGCAGCGCGCCGGGGCGCCCCAGACGGAGCACTACATCGAGGCGGCGCTTCGGCTCGCGGGCGAGTGCGCCCTTCCCGTAGTCGCGACCCATCCGGTGCAGTTCCTGCGCAAGGAGGATTTCGCCGCGCACGAGGCGCGCGTGTGCATCGCCGAAGGGTACGTGCTCGGCGACCGCCGCCGCCCCCGGACCTTCACGCGCGAGAGCTGGTTCCTCGGCCAGGCCGAAATGGCGAAGCTGTTCGCCGACCTGCCCGAGGCGCTCGAGAACTCGGTCCATATCGCGCAGCGCTGCAACCTCGCGCTGGAGCTCGGCAAGTCCAAGCTGCCCGCCTTCCCGACGCCGCAGGGCATGACCCTCGAGGAATTCCTCCGCAAGCAGGCCCGCGAGGGGCTGGCCCGCCGGCTCGAGGCGAATTTCGGCGCCAAGGCCGGCGATCAGAGGGAGAAATACAACGCGAGGCTGGAGCTCGAGCTGGGGACGATCATCAAGATGGGCTTCGCCGGATACTTCCTCATCGTCGCCGATTTCATCAACTGGGCGAAGTCGAACGGCGTGCCGGTGGGTCCGGGGCGCGGCTCGGGCGCGGGGTCGCTGGTCGCGTATTCGCTGGGCATCACCGACCTCGACCCGCTGCGCTACGACCTGCTGTTCGAGCGCTTTCTCAACCCGGAGCGTGTGTCGATGCCCGACTTCGACATCGATTTCTGCGAACGCGGCCGCGACCGGGTGATCGACTACGTCAAACAGAAATACGGGGCGCAATCCGTCTCGCAGATCGCCACTTTCGGCACCATGGCTGCGCGCGCGGTGGTGCGCGACGTCGGCCGCGTCATGGAGTGGAGCTACACGCGCACCGACGAGCTCGCCAAGCTCATCCCGTTCCAGCCCGGCAAGCGCATCACGCTGCAGGACGCGCGATCGATGGAGCCGCGCCTGGCCGAGCGAGAAAAGAGCGAGGAAGAGACGCGCGAGTTGCTTGCGCTCGCCGAGCAACTCGAAGGCCTCGCGCGCAACGTCGGGATGCACGCCGGGGGCGTGCTGATCGCGCCGGGCAAGCTCACCGACTTCTGCCCGCTGTACGCGGCGCAGGGCACCGAGAGCACGATCTCCCAGTTCGACATGAAGGACGTCGAGCGCGTCGGCCTGGTGAAGTTCGACTTCCTGGGGCTGACGACGCTCACGGTGCTCGACTGGGCGGCGCAGTCGATCCGCTATGGGCAAGGCCGACTTCGCGTTGGAGAAAATTCCCCTCGACGACCCGGCAGCGTATCAGGTGTTCAGCAACGCCAACACCACCGCGATATTCCAGTTCGAGTCGCGCGGCATGCGCGATCTGGTGAAGCGCGCGCGCCCCGACCGCTTCGAGGACATCATCGCCCTGGTCGCGCTCTACCGCCCGGGGCCGATGGAGCTCATCCCGGAGTTCGTCGAGCGCAAGAACGGCAAGCGCGTCGAGTATCTCGACCCGCGACTGGAGTCGATCCTCAAGCCCACCTACGGGATCATGGTGTACCAGGAGCAGGTGATGCAGATCGCGCAGGTGATGGGCGGGTATTCGCTCGGCAGCGCCGACCTTCTGCGCCGGGCGATGGGGAAGAAGGATGCAAAGGAAATGGCGCAGCAGCGCGACATCTTCGTCGCCGGCGCGGAGAAGAACAAGCTGCCGCGCGCCAAGGCGATCCTGCTGTTCGACCTCATGGAGAAGTTCGCCGGGTACGGTTTCAACAAGTCGCACGCGGCGGCGTACGCGCTCATCGCCTACCAGACCGCGTACCTGAAGGCGCACTACCCGGCTGCGTTCACGGCGGCCAACCTCTCGGCGGTGATGGACGACACCGACAAGGTGCACCAGTTCCACGAGGACGCGCTGGCGAACGGCCTGAAGGTGCTCGCGCCCGACGTGAACTCGGGCGAGTACCGCTTCGTGCCGGTGGACGCCAAGACCGTCCGCTACGGGCTGGGCGCGGTGAAGGGAACGGGCGAGTCGGCGATTGCGGCGATCCTGGCGGCGCGGAAGGAGGGCGGAGCGTTCCGCGACCTTTTCGACTTCTGCAACCGCGTGGACAAGCGCGCGGTGAACCGGCGCGTGGTCGAGGCGCTGGTGCGCGCCGGCGCGTTCGATTTTCTCGACGACGGCGCGGGCGTGCACCGCGCGAGCCTGCTCGCCTCGGTGGGCGTGGCCCTCGAGGCGGCGGGGCAGGCCGAGCGCAACGCGATGCAGACGAATCTCTTCGGCGGCACGGAAGGGGCGCAGCACAGGCCCGCACTGGTCGCCGCACCGCGCTGGACCGATGCGCAGCGCCTGCGCGAGGAGAAGACGGCCCTGGGCTTCTACCTCTCCGGCCACCCGTTCAGCGAGCATCGCGTCGAGATCGGAAAGTTCGTCAAGGCGAACCTGAAGAGCGTCGCGGCTTCGGTCGAATCCGAGGGCATGCGCACCCAGCTCATGGCCGGCGTGGTCGAATCGGTGAGGATCCAGCGCACCCAGCAGGGGCGCATGGTGATCCTGAACCTGTCCGACGGCACCGCCACCCAGGAGGTCACTGTATACAACGAGGTGTTCGACCAGTACCGCGACCTCGCCAAGGAGGACGCGATCATCGTCGTCGAGGCGAAAGTGCGCAGCGTGCGGCGCTCGGTGGGGGAGGAGGGCGAGGCGGTGTTCACGCGCATCACCGCCGAGCGGATCTACGACCTCGCGGGCGCGCGCAGCCGCTTCGCGCGCTCGGTGCGCTTGTCGATGAACGGCCAGGTTTCGATCGCCGGCGGGGCCTCGGCGGTGAAGCTCAGGAGCCTGCTCGAGCCCTACCGCAACGGCCCGTGCTCAGTCGAAGTCCGCTACCGCACCGGCGGCGCGAGCGTCGAGATGCAGCTCGGCGACGACTGGCGCGTCAATCTGGACGACGCGCTGATGCAGTCGCTGAACGACTGGCTGAGGCCGGAGAATGTGGAGGTGGTGTATCCGTAGACGTCCCGTCTATTTGTCGGGCTCCCACAGTCGTTTCCTGAAGTACTCCCTCCAGCCTTCGGGCAGCGCGGCGAGCCGCGTCGCGAGCGTCAGCATCTCCTGGTTTTTCGAGTCGGTCGCGTAGAGCCGCACGATATCGGCGACGGTGAGGCTCGGGCCAGGACGCACGTCCAACTGGATGGCGTCGCCGGCTTTGACCTCGCCTTCGCGCACGACCGAAAGGTAGAACCCGCTGCGCCCGCTCTTCATGAACCGCTTGACCATGTCCGCGCGCCCGAAGCGGATCGCGAGCTTGTAGCACGGCATCCGCGGCTGGGTGATGGCGAATTCCGCGGTGCCGATCCGCAGCCGGTCGCCGATGCGGAACTCCTCCGAGAGTCCCGCGGTCGTAAGGTTTTCGCCGAAGGCGCCCCAGGGCAGCTCCACCCCCGGCAGTTCGCGGCGCCAGTAGTCGTAGTGCTCGGAGGGGTAAACGTATACAGCCTTGTCCGCCCCGCCGTGGACGGTGAGGTCGGACTGCCGGTCCCCCGCGATGTTGAGCGTCGCGACGCGCACCGGGCCGCTCACCGGGCTCTTCCAGATGGAGGTGGTCACGGTCGCCCCGTTCCAGGCGACTTCCCGGGAGAGCCCGACGTTGACGGAGATGAGATTCATTGCCATGACACTTTCACAGTCGCGCGCTAATATTTCGACCTTACATTTCGTTGACAACGATGAGCTGGACCCGCCTTCTCGCCCTTGCCCTCGCCACCGCCCTCGCCCTCGTCGCCGCCTGCGCGACCGGCCCGAGGGGCCCGAAGGAGGGCACGCCATCGCAGCTCTCCGCGTTCTCCGCGCTCAAGCCCGGCTCGGCCGTGCCGTCCGAGTGGAACACCTGGACGATGTCGCGCCTTCGCGGGCTCAGCCAGTACCAGCTGGTCGACGACGGCGGCGCGACCGTGCTCAAGGGGAAGGCCAAGGCCTCGGCGTCCGGACTGCTCCATGACCTCGACCTGAACGTCCGGGACAAGCCTATCCTCTCCTGGCGCTGGAAGGTGATGGACCTCGCGCCCTCCGAGGACAGCCCCGACGACTCTCCGGTGAGGATCTTGGTCAATTTCGAGGGCGACCGGAGCAAGCTGCCCTTCCGCGACAAGGTGTTCTACGACCAGTTTCGCCTGTTCACGGGCAACGACCTGCCCTACGCCGGCGTGATGTACGTCTGGGGGAGCAGGACGCCCAAGGGCGGGAGCGTCGTCAACAAGTACACCGCGCGCATCAAGATCATTGCGGTCGAGAGCGGCAGGGAGAAGCTCGGCCAATGGCTGCAGGAGTCGCGCAACGTGGAAGAGGACTTCCGGAACCTGTTCGGCGAGGAGCCCGGCAAAATCGTCTCGGTCGGCCTCATGACCGAGGCAGATGCGGGCGACCGCCCGCTCGAGGCCTACTACGGTGACATCGCGTTCCGCAGCCCGGCCGAGTGCACCGAGTGTGTGGCCTGCGCCTGTCGCTAGACGAGGAAGTTCAGTCGGGTTGCGGCGACCGTTCAGGCAGCTTTCTTGCGGTTCTTCTCCAGCCAGCCGTCGACCATAGCGACGGTCTGGTCGAGCACGTCGGAGCGCATGCCTTTCTGCGCCGCGATGGTCTTCACCAGCAGGTCGACGCGCTCGATGTTGGGCGCGCCGTTGGCGAGGGCGCGCGCGGCGGATGACGGCGTGACCAGCGAGCGCGCGGCCTCGGCGTATTTCTCGAACGGCACGAGCTCACTCTCCTTCGCGCCCAGCGACACGCACAGCTTCACTACCCAGTTGTAGATCGTGCGCGAGGCCGCGAGGTCGCTGTGCACCGCGTCCCTGATCGGCCGGACGCTGTCCTTCTGCACGCAGCGGTAGTTGCCGGTGATCAGCATCGCCCATTTCGCAAGCGGAACGAAGATCGAGTCGTGCACCTTGAGCTTGACCGGCAGCTCGAGCTTTTCGAAGCGCGACGCCTCGATGTCGGCCTCCAGCCTGCGCAGGATGGCGGTGTGCGCGTCCGATTCGAAGCGCGCCGACTTGAAGTTGGTCGGCAGCCTCACCTGCAGGACGTTCACCTTCTCCTCCGGCGGCCGGAACGCCTGCGGATCGGGGCTGCACAGCGTCATCACCTTGGGATCGAAGCCGTCCCACACCGACGGATCGGTATAGCAGCCGCGCAAGCCGTCCGTGCCGAGTCCTGGAATGCGCTTGAGATAGGGCAGCGGCGGCATGTTCATGATCGACATGCAGGGAACCTTGGCGCGCGCCACGGCGTCGAGCAGCTCGCGCACGCCCGGCGAGCGGTACTGCGGCTCCTGCATCGCCAGCGCGACCAGGTCGTAGTCGGAGGGTTTCACGCCGGCCGTGCCGCCCGCGGTCATCGTTCCCGGCAGCTTCTTCGAGTTGATCTCGACCAGGCCTTCGCGCCCCTTGACCGGCATGCGCACGATTGCGCCTTCCTTGTTGATCAGGTCCGCCTCGGCGGGAAGACATATGAGATGCACGGCGTGCCCGGCGAGCGCGAGCTTGGTCCCGAGCAGCGAGCCGTACGACGCGCCCATGATGAGAATCTTGTGCCTGGTGCTCATGAAAACAACGCCTCCTTTGGCGGATGAATGCTACGGCGCGGGACCCACGGTTTCGCGTTGTAACCCGCGCCGTTTCCGGTGAAAGGCGTGATGTTAGTCAGTTAGGGGTTACGGCGCAATGACGGACGCATGAGGACTTGAGATTGGACAAGGGCGCTCACTCTGGGTTAGTTTCCGGGAACCTGGGCGAAGGAGGAGTCATGCAACGCAGCAACTTGAAGATCCGCTCGAGCGACGGCGGAGAGTTCGACTGCTATATCTCCGCCCCGGATTTGGGTGCCAGAGTGCCCGCCGTGGTGCTCGCCTCGGCGGTGCACGGCGTCAACGGAGACCTGCGCGCGATCGCCGATGAGTTCGCGGCGCAGGGATACATCGCCGCCGTGCCCGATCTATTCTGGCGGACCATTCCGGGCCCGCTCGGGCGCGACGACGACCGCACCAAGGAGCGCTCGCAGCCGCGGCTGGAGAAGATCAGGACGGGCGAGGCCGACCTCACCGACACGCTCGCCCACGTGCGCAAGCTTCCGCAGTCGAACGGCCGCGCCGCGGTCATCGGGTTCTGCTACGGCGGCCCGTACGCGATCCTCGGACCGAAGCGCCTGGGCTACGACGCGGGCATCTCGCTGCACGGCTCGCAGATGCTCGACTACCTCGGCGAGCTCGACAAGCTCGCCAAGCCCGTGTGCATCATCTGGGGAGACGAGGATCACCAGGCGCCCGCGCCGGTGCTCGATGCGTATCGCGGCGCGGCGGCGCGCATGAAGAACCTCGAGCTGCACGTCTTTCCCGGGATACAGCACGGATACATGATGCCGGAGAATGTCAAGGCGTTCGATCGCACGACGCGCGATTTCTCCATGCAGCGCGCGCTCGCGATCCTCGAGGGACTGCGCGAATCGGGAGCGGCGCGGCAGAAGGCGGGATGAAGATCCTTATTGTCATCCTGATCGCAGCCGCGATCGGCTACTACGCGTACAAGGGGCTCACGGGCGCCGGCGAGCCCGAAAGCTGCAACGAGGCCTTCAACCATTGCATGAAGACCTGCCGCCGCACCGCGACCGAGGCGCCGGCCGCGCAGGCCTGCCAGGAGGCCTGCCGGGGCGACCAGGCGGCGTGCGAGCGCAAGTGACATTGAGCGGTCGCGTTACTCCGTAGGGCGCATCTCGAAGCGCGCGAAGCTCCCTTCGGCCTCCGAGAGCGCCACGCCGGTTACCCGCGCCGACGGCGGGCCGCGCCGCGCCCAGGCGAGGAGCGCTTCAACCGCGTCCGCCGGGCCGTCGACAACCGCCTCGACAGTTCCGTCGCGGCGGTTCCGGACCCAGCCCGTCGCACCCAGGCGCTCGGCTTCCTCGGCCATCGAATAGCGGAAACCGACGCCCTGTACCCCACCCGAGATCAGCAGGTGCTTTGCCATCCGCCGATTTTCTAATCAACGCCGCTTCGCGTAAAGTGAGCGGTGTCGGTCGCGAATTGTCAAAGGAGCATTCCGTGAAACCCGCATCGAAACTGATTTCGGTCCTGGTGCTGTTTCTCGCCGCGTCCGCGTCCTGGGCGCAGGAAAAGGTCGTCTACCACTTCGACGACGGGCTTGTGCAGGCGACCAAGGGGCTGCGCAACATCTACAATCACCTCGAAGCCGATCCCAAGGCCAGGATCATCGCCGTCGCCCACGCCGACGGCGTGAATTTCCTCCTGGAAGGCGCGAAAGACCGCCTGGGCCCTTTCGACGCCAGGGTCCAGGACCTGGCGTCGCAGGGCGTGCGGTTCCAGGTGTGCGAGCTCACGCTGCGCAACCTCAAGCTGAAGAAGGAGCAGTTCATCATCGGCGTGGAGTTCGTGCACTCGGGCGTCGCGCAAATCACCCACCTGCAGCAGAAGGAAGGCTACGCCTACCTCAAGCCCTAGGGATTCCTTGGAACGCTCACTTGCGTTTCACGGACTTCTTTCCGCCAGAAGTATTGAGAGCGACGGCCGCGCGGATGAGCCCCTTGAACGCATTCGCGTCAATCTCCTCACCCTCGTGAATGTCGATGGCGCGCCTTGCGTTCCCGTCAAGGCTAGAGTTGAAGAGCTTGGCAGGATCTTTCAAGGAAGCGCCCTTGAAGAAGGTCAGCTTCACTATCGACTTGTACGACTCTCCCGTGCAGATGCCCCCGTGATGGGACCATATCGGGGTCCCCATCCACTTCCACTCTTCCACCACATCAGGGTCGGCCTCCCTGATGAGGGCGCGCATCCTTGCCAGCGTATCGCCTCTCCAGTCGCCCAACTCGGCAATCCTTTCGCTGATTAGCTTGGAGGCCGCGTCGCCAGCTGCCTTGGGTTGACTCTTCATCTCCCTAGCTTTCATCGGGGGTAGGCCGCAGTGAAATGCGCGCCAGCTAGGAGAAGGCCGTCAGCGCTTCGGGGCTGCGCAGGGTGACGATCGTCGCGGCGCAGATGGCGAGAACCGGGATCAGGATCAGGGTGATGCCCGCGATCGCGCCCACCCAGTTTGCCGGCTGCGCCTCGGGCCGCTTGAGCGCGTAGAGGCGCGTGGCGGCGGAGAGGATCAGCAGCACGATCAGCGACCAGCAGAACAGCTCGAGCAGGTAGCGTCCCCAAGGTTGCAGGCGGATCACGCCGACTCCGCCGAACAGCCCGAGCACCCACACCACGGCGAGCACCAAATCGTTCATATGGCTGTAGCTCAGGTAGCGCCGGTGCAGGTCGCCGGCGCGGACCAGCATGACGATCAGCGCCGCGCCGAGTACGAGCGCGCCCGCCGAGGTCAGGGTGAAGAACCAGCCGATGACCGCTAGCGGAAGCTCCATCAGCGCCCCTTCCCGGAGAGCGCCGTGAGAATGCCCTGGAGGATCGCCTCGGGGGTCGGGGGGCATCCGGGCACGGCGACGTCCACCGGTATGACGTTCGACACGCGCCCGCAGCTCGCGTAGCTCTCGCCGAAGATCCCTCCCGTGCAGCCGCAGTCGCCGATCGCCACCACGAGCTTGGGATCGGGCGTCGCATCCCAGGTGCGCCGCAGCGCCGTCTCCATGTTGCGCGACACCGGGCCGGTCACGAGCAGCAGGTCGGCGTGCCGCGGGCTGGCGACGAACTTGATGCCGAGCTGCTCGGGATTGGTGAAGGGACTGTTCATCGCGTGGATCTCCAGCTCGCAGCCGTTGCACGAGCCGGCGTCGACGTGCCGGATCGCGAGCGCGCGCCCGAAGTGCCCGAGGATCGCCTCGCCCAGCCGCTGCGCCGAGGCGCGCAAGGCCTCGTCCGGCTGCGGCGCGGGCTCGGTGACGATCCCGCTCCTGGCGATCTGCTTCAGGATCTGGTACATGGCCCGCTCACAGGTCCGCTCCGCTGTAGGAGAGGTTGAAGGATTTGTTGATCAGTGGGAAATCCGGCACGATATTTCCGTGCACCGCGTGCTCGAGCAGTGGCCAGTTCTGCCAGGAAGGGTCGTGCGGGTGCAGGCGATGGATGCGGCCCGCGTCGGTCTCGAGCGCGACCAGCACCTCCCCGCGCCAGCCCTCGATCCAGCCGATCCCGGCCGCCCGGGGTCCGGGCCTGGCGAGCGGCGCGCGGACCGCGCCGGGCGGCAGCTCCTCCACCAATGCCTGGATCAGGCGTATCGATTCGAACACTTCCTCGAAGCGCAGCGATACCCGCGCCGCGACGTCGCCGCGAGTGTGCGAGATCAGGCGGGGATCGACCTGCTGATACGGAGGGACCGGATAGTCGACGCGCAGGTCACGGGCGATCCCGCTCGCCCTGGCAGCGAAGCCGACGAGGCCCATGCGCTCGGCGAGCTCCGGCAGCACCTGACCGGTCATGATGAAGCGGTCCTGCGCGCCGGCGTGCTCGTCGTAGATCGCCTGCAGCACGGCAACCTCGCGGCGCACCGTCTCGAGCTGCGCGAGCAGCTGCTCCGCCTCGGCGCGCTGCACGTCCCTCGCCACGCCGCCCGGGACGACGAGGTCCATCAGGTAGCGGTGTCCGAACAGGCGCGCGTTCAGGCGCAGCAAGGTCTCCTTCAGACGCCAGAACTGGAAGAACCCGAAGGGGAGCGAGACGTCGTTGCCGAGATAGCCGAGGTCGCCCAGGTGATTGGCGATGCGCTCAAGCTCGAGCAGGATGCCGCGCAGGCCCAGCGCGCGGCGCGGCGGCTCGGTGCCGGTCGCGCCCTCCACGGCCATCGCATACGCCCAGGCGTAGGCGACCGTGGAATCGCCCGACACCCGGCCGGCGAGCCGCGCTCCTTCCTCGAGCGTCATCGACTCGAAGAGCTTCTCGATGCCCTTGTGCTTGTACCCGAGGCGCTCCTCGAGCCTGAGGATCTTCTCCCCGACCACCGAGAAGCGGAAATGCCCCGGCTCGATCGTGCCGGCGTGCACCGGCCCGACGGGGATCTCGTGCACGCCCTCGCCCGCGACCGGGACAAAGGGGTAGCGGTCCGGGCGCTGCGCATGGCGGGCGTCGGCGTCGAAGTCCTTGCGCAGCGGGAACGTCCCCTCGGGCCACGCGCCGTGGCGCAGCCATTTGCGCTGGTCGGCGCCCTCTTCGGGGACGATGCCGAGCAGGTCGGCGCAGGCGCGCTGCATGCGGTTGGCCGCGGGATAGATGTCCGCGATGCCGGGGTAGCGCGGGCTCGTGCGATCGAGCGGCGCGGTCAGCCACACGAGCCCTGAAGGGAACGCGAGCGCGACGTGCAGCGCGAAGCCCGCGCCGCGGCGCGTCTCGTCGCTCCCCCACAGGGCGACCAGGCGCGCCCTGCGCGCGTGCGCCCAGCCGCACACTTCCGACAGCTCGGCCGGCGCGGTCGCGGCGCGGAACGCGGGCATGGCGCCGGCGAGCGGCTCGACCTCGATATCCAGCTCTTTGAGTTTCATGGCTAGCCGATGAGAGCCGCGGCCTGGCGGTACCACCCCACCAGATAGGGCGGGATGTAGAGGCCCAGGACGAGCACGATCGCGAGATGGGCGAACACCGGCACCAGGGTGGGCCCGTGCTTGAGGGGCTGGGCCGAGGTTTCGCCGAACACCATCGGCTGAACCTTGCCGAAGATGGCGGCGAACGCGACACCGAGCGCGACCAGGAGCAGCGGCGTCGCCCAGGAATGCTCGTGCATGGCGGTGGTGAGCACCATGAACTCGCTCGTGAACACGCCGAAGGGCGGCATTCCCAGGATCGCGAGGCTGCCGAGCGCCAGGCCCCAGCCGATCGTGGGGCTGGTCCGGATCAGGCCGCGGATCGAGGCCATGTCCTGGGTGCCGCTTGCCTGAGAAGCGTGGCCGACGGTGAAGAAGATGGCGCTCTTGGTGAGCGAGTGAACGGTCATGTGCAAGAGGCCCGCGAACGCGGCCACCGCCCCGCCCATGCCGAATGCGAAGGTCATGATGCCCATGTGCTCGATCGAGGAATAAGCGAACATGCGCTTCACGTCGCGTTGGCGTGAAAGGAAAAACGCGGCGACGACGACCGAGAGCAGGCCGAAACCCATCATCAGCCCTCCGGAGAATCCGCGCCCGAGCGCGCCGTCGACCAGGACCTTGCTGCGCACGACCGAGTACAGGGCTACGTTGAGGAGCAGTCCCGAGAGCACGGCCGAGATCGGCGTCGGGCCCTCGGCGTGCGCGTCGGGCAGCCAGTTGTGCAGGGGCACCAGGCCGACCTTGGTGCCGTAGCCGACCAGCAGGAACACGAAGGCGAGCGAGAGCACGGTCGGCTCGAGCTGGTTCCTGACAAGGTGCAGGTGCGTCCACAGGAGCGAGGTCCCGCCCGGACCGAGGACCTTCTCCGCCGCAAAGTAGAGGAGGATCGTGCCGAACAGCGCCTCCGCGAGCCCGACCGAACACAGAATGAAGTACTTCCACGCCGCTTCGAGGCTCGCCGGGGTGCGGTACAG
>Ga0137410_10001953_pt1 | contig 14098 bp, 14 predicted proteins | sample CZODoug1_16funga_FD_108878 | JGI IMG/M metagenome (GOLD analysis project Ga0137410, IMG submission 108878) | Vadose zone soil fungal communities from Angelo Coast Range Reserve, California, USA - CZODoug1_16fungal (Illumina Assembly) | ecosystem: Environmental > Terrestrial > Soil > Vadose zone... | reverse complement strand
GGGAGCGCGAGGCAGCGGCGCGCGAGCTCCACGGCATCGGAGTATTTGGACGCGCTCAGGATCGTCTTGATCTCGGGGACCAGAAACGGGCTCACGCTGAGATCCGTCAATCCCAGACCGAGCAGGAGCACCGCGTAGAGCGGCTCCCCCGCCATCTCGCCGCAGATGCCGACGGGAATCGGGCGGCGCTGACCCGCATCGACCACCGCGCGGATCGCTCGCAGGACGGCCGGGTGGAGCGGCTCGTAGACCTCCGCGATGGCCTCGTTGCCCCGATCGACCGCCAACGCGTACTGGATCAGATCGTTCGTGCCGATGCTCACGAAATCGGACTCGCTCGCGAGCAGGTCGATGGCAAACACCGCGGCGGGGGTCTCCACCATGGCGCCCAGGGGCACCCGCTCCGCCATCGCGGTCCCCGCCCGGCGGAGCTCCTCCTGGACCTGCTCCACGATCGCGCGCGCCTTCCGGAAATCCTCGAGCCCGACGACCATCGGGAACATGACCTTCACGTTGCCGTGCGCGGTCGCGCGCAGGATCGCGCGGAGCTGGGTTCGAAAGATATCGTCGCGCTTCAGCGAGAAGCGGAGTCCGCGCATCCCCAAGAAGGGGTTTCGCTCGATGGGGGTGCCCAGGTACGACGCGAACTTGTCGCCTCCGACGTCCAGCGTGCGGATGACGACCGGATGCGGCCGCATCGCTTCCGCGATCGTCCGGTAGGCGTTGTACTGCGCTTCCTCCGTGGGCAGCCTGGATCGCGAGAGGTAGAAGAATTCGGTGCGGTAGAGCCCGACCCCCTCCGCCCCGTTCTCGAGGAGCGACGGCAGCTCCTCGGGGACCTCGAGGTTCGCGCCGAGGTGGACGCGGCGGCCGTCGAGCGTGACGCAGTCCTGGTCTTTGAGCGCGGCCAGATTTGCGGCCAGTTCCCGATAGCGACGCTGCTTGCGAAGGTGCTCTTCGAGGACCTCCGGCTCCGGGTCGAAGATCGCCACGCCGCGCGTTCCGTCGACCAGCGCGGTCGCCCCTTCGCGCGCGGCGTCCATCGCCCGTTTCAGCCCCACCACCGCGGGAATCCCGCGGGCCCTCGCCATGATGGCCGTGTGGGAGGTGCGCCCTCCCAAATCCGTGGCGAAGCCGAGGATCTTGTCTCGAGGCGCGAGCGCCATCTCGCTGGGCGGGATGTCGGAGGCGACGACCAGGGAGGGAACGCGGAGGTCGCTCAGGGTGTAGGAGCGCACGCCGCCCAGATGGGCGAGCACGCGGCGCCGCACGTCCCGGATGTCGAGCGCCCGATCGCGGTAGTACTGGCCGTCGGCTTCGTCCAGCCTCGCCGCGACGGCGCCGAGGATCCGGCGGTAGCACCACGCCGCCGACCGGCGCTCCTTCTCGATCGCGCCGAGCGCCTGATCGACCGCATCCGGATCTTCGAGGATCGCGACCTGGGCGTCCAGAATCCCGGCGTGCTCCTCACCCGTCTCGAGCGCGATCTTCGATCGCAGATCGCGGACTTCCTCCTGGCTCGCGAGGAGCGCCGCCTTCAGACGCTCCTGCTCCGCGGCGACCTGATCCGGGGGGATCTGGCCGTCCGGAACCTCGATCTCCTCGTGGTCGACGATGTGGATCGGACCGACGCCGATTCCGGGGGAGGCGGGAATTCCCGTGAGGACGGTCATTCTTCTCCGAACTTGTCGTTGACGACCTTGACGAGCGCCTCGATCGCCTGCTGCTCGTCCGAGCCCTCGGCTTTGAGCAACAGCTCCGCGCCGCGCTCGGCCGCGAGCATCATCACGCCCAAGATGCTCTTTCCGTTTACTTCGAGACCATCGCGAGAGAGGGTGATGTGCGAGGCGTACCGGGCGGCCTCTTTCACGAACACCGAGCAGGCGCGGGCATGGAGACCCAGCCGGTTCTGGATGACAATGTTCCGTTCCACCATTGGCGATCGGCCGCTCCTAAACGCTCCAGGCAAACACGGCCGCCGCCGCCAGGACACCCAACCCCACCTCCACACCGCGTCCCGGCCACCGTCTCAATCCCGCGTATCCGATGACCGCGCCGAGGACGAGCGGCGTGAGCGAGGCCACGCGCGAGCGCCCGTCCATCCCCCACCGCCCCGACCCGAAGTCGAGCGAGAGCGCCACGAGGGCGAGCAGCGCGCCGTAGCCGAGCGCGCCCGCGCGCGCGACCGCGTGGCTCCACTCGGCGAGCCGGAGCGATTTGAGGAGCGCCCCGGGCCGGTCTGCGGATTCGTAACCGCGCGCCACGCCGAACACTCGGAAGGGCAACGCGACCGCATTGTACGTCAAAAGGGTGAGCAGCGGGCAGACCAGCACCCGGAGGTCGGGACCGAGCGATTCCGCCCCCGGCAGAAGCGCGATCCCGAGCACGCCCAGGAGGCCCGAGAGCGGCCGCAGCGTGACCCAGAAGAGCGGATCGCCGAGCGCGGCGAGAGGGCTGGCGAGCGATCGCTTGAACGAGTCGATCTCCGCGTCGTCGATCGGCTCACCGTTCGCCCGCCGCTCTTCCAGGCGCGCGGTGGCCCCGAGCACGAAGCCCGAGAGGACCGGATGCGTCGCGAAGTAGGCCATGTGGCGGGTCAACGCGCGGCCGAGCTCCTCCTTCATCGGGTAGAGCCGGCGGAGCGCCGGGAGGAGCGCGAACGCGAAGCCCATGCCCTGCATTCGCTCGGGCGTGAGGAGCGCCTGGACCTGGAGCGATCGGGCCGTCATGGTCGCCAGATCGTCCCCCCGAACGCGGACCTCGGTCACGGCGCGCCCCGGCGGAAGACCACGCTCAGTACCACCGCCGCCGTGGCGCCGAGCGCCACCCATCGGAACACCTGTTTCCTCCCGGCGACGTGCGCGTGGTACCCCGCGGCGAGTCCCGCGCCGATCAGGGCGGCAAAGACGAACCCGATCCGCCGCGCGGTCAACGCCTCGCTGATCCGCGGGAGAATCACGAGAAGCGCGGCGAGGGCGAGGAGCGTGGCGGCCCAGGCCCAGAGCGCCCCCACCGCGAAGGCGCGGAAGACGCCGCCCCAATAGAGGAACTCGAAGGCCCGCGCTTCCCCCGCCGCCGCCAGGTGCTCGGCGCGCACCAGGTCGGCTCGGCTGCGCGAGCGATGAAAGCGCGTCACCCACCCGCCGGCGAAGGCGGAGACAAGCCCGACGGCGACCCCGATCAGCACCCAGAGCGCGCCCCCAAGCGCGACGGTGGCCGCCTCGTGAAGCCGCGCCATCCCGAGAATCGCCACCGTGGTTCCCACGACGCCGGCCGTCGCCGTGTCGTGTTGGCGCTGGGCGGCCGGCAGCGATGCGTCGGTGAGGAGGAGCTGGAGGATCGCGCCGACCCCGATCGGGACCCGGAGCGCCCAGCGCTCCCACTCGGCCCCGGGGCTCAGCAAGAGTCCGGCGAAACACGCCCCGACGATGGGCTGGCTGAGCATGAAGCTCCAGCCCGCCGTCCGCTCCAGCGTGAGCGCGCCGCCCAGGATCGCGACGCGGACCATCTCAGGAAGCACGATCGATCCCCTCGGCGCGAGCGGCCGCCCGCATCAGGTGGCCTCGCCCATCCAGGAGTCGATGGCGTGCGATGAATTCGAGGGCAGATCCTGGGCGTGGACGCGAACGCCCAGCCGCTGAAGGGAGCGGAGCCGGGCGCGGTCGGCATCGTCGAGGAACACGTACGGGAGCACCTCGCGCCTCCCGGGCGCGTGATGAATGCCGCCGACGTTCAGCTCCTGGATTGGGAACCCGCCTTCCACGAGACGGAGCGCGTCCTCGGGCCCGGCGAAGAGGAGAATGGTCCGCTCCGCGTCGACCTCGTTCCGGAACGCGGGCTCGAGGGCTTCCGCGACCGAGACGACGCGGCCGCGCGCGCCTTCGGGCACCGCGAAGAGGTAGAGATCCGCCCGATCGGGATCGGCACGGAGAGAATCGGAGACGATGACGAGGAGCGTGGGGCGAAGGGCGCGTCCCCAGCCGTGGGCCACCTGGCCGTGGATCAGCCGGTCGTCGATGCGTGCCAGCAGGAGCGGCACCTTAGAGGATGACGATCCCCGCCTTCCCCTTGGCCTCCATGCGCGGCAGAAGCTCGTCCAGGGAGAGCGTGTCTCGATAGTGGAAGAATTCCAGGAGCATCGGCAGGTTGACGCCGGTGATTCTTCGCAGGACCCGACCATCTCCACCCACGCGGCGCGAGGCGATGCCGCAGCTCCCGGCGGCGAGGTCGGTCAAGACCACGACCGGCGCGTCGGGCGGGAACTCGGCGAGCCGCTGCTCGATCGCGCTCGTGAGCGCGTCGGCCGAAAGGCCGCTGTTGCTCACCGTCGCGACATCGGACTGCGGTCCCAGAATCGCGGCGACCGTCCGCACCAGCTCTTCCCCCAAAACTCCGTGCGTCACCAGGACAGCGACGGGACGGGATTTGTTCATGGCACCCCCCGCGCCGCTATTCCGTATCGTCCCGGACGAGCGGGTTCGACAAGAGCTTCATGCGCATGTTTTCGAGAAGGCGATCGTTCAGCGCCCGCGCCGGGTGGTAGCCGTATACCTTCACGAGATGATTCAACGCGACAACCTCCGCGATGACCGTGATGTTCTTCCCCGGGAAAATCGGAATCGTGACGAGGGGGATCTGCACGGCGAGGTAGGGGGCCATCTGATCGTCGAGACCGACACGCTCATAGTCCCTTCCCTCGCTCCACTCTGTTAGATGCACCTCGACCTCGACGCGCTTCTGCCCGCGGATCGACCGGATGCCGAAAATCGCCTGGACATCGATGATTCCGAGGCCACGCACCTCCATCGTGTGCTTCAGCACCTCGTTGCAGGCCCCGATCAGGATGTCGCCGTGGCGCCGCGTGATCCGGACGACGTCGTCCGCCACCAGCCGATGCCCCCGCTCCACCAGATCGAGCGCGGTCTCGCTCTTTCCGATCCCGCTCCGCCCCGTGAAGAGAAGACCGACGCCGTAGACGTCGACCAGAGAGGCGTGGACGGTCACGGAAGGGGCGAAGACGAAGTCGAGAAAGGCCGTGAGCTGGTGGATGAACGGGGTCGTGTCTTGCGGCGTGCGGAGCACCGGAATCTGGCGCTCGTTCGCGCGCGCGATCAGGCCTTCCGGAAGCTCGAGGCCCTTCGCCACGATGATGCACGGGACCTGGAACTGGAAGAACCGGTCGTACGCGGGCTTTTGCTCCTTCGGGCCCAGGGTGCTGATGTAGGCCATCTCGGTCCTGCCGAAGATCTGGATGCGGTCCGCGAGGAAGTTCTCCGTGAACCCCATCAGCGCCATGCCGGGGCGGTTGATGTCGCTGAGCGTGATCGGGACGCGCGAATCAAGGCTCGTCGACAGAAGCTCGAGGGAGAGCTGCTCCTTCTGCTGCTCGAAGAGCTGCGCGACCGTCAGGGTCGGCGGGCTAGTCGAGTTCAAGCAGCCCCACCCGGCCGTTGCCGAGCCGATAGGCGACCCGGAGCCCTTCCCCGTCCCGCTCCTCGAAGACGAGGACCGGCTTCTTGCTCGAGATCAGCGTCCGCGCCGCTTCGTCGACGCTGAGAACCGGGCGCTCCGGCCGCAGGCGCACGACGTTGATCTCCTCCGCCGTCGTCCGCGGGAGAGGGCGGGACTCCTCCGCCGGGGGCTGGAGGCGAATCGTCGGGGCGTGTTTCTTTCGATCCTTCATGCGCCCCTTGCGGCGCAGGAGCGCCCGCTCCTGCTTGGCCAGGACCGTGTCGAGCGCCGCTCGCGGATCAGCGGCTTCGGCCTTCGTCAGCAGGTCCATCTCATTGCCGTGGAGCAGGAGCTCGGCGTGGTGGCGGTACCCCTCCCGCGTGATGGTGAGCTGCGCCCGGATCAGCCGCGGGCTGAACCGCGCGAGCTTCTCGATGCGGTCGGCTGCGTACTCGCGGAAGGTCGGCGACGGCTTCCAGTGGCGGCCCTTGATTGTGATTTCCATGCCTCTCCTCTCGGTGGCACAAAGGCGAAGGTCAAGCGTAGCGCCGCCGGGCGCGCGCCGGCAGGAGCCGCAGCGCCTCGCGGTACTTGGCGACGGTGCGCCTGGCGATCCGAAGCCCCTGCTCGTGCAGGATCTCGGCGACGCGCTGATCGCTCAGCGGCTCGCGCTTGTCCTCGTTGTTGATCAGAGTGAGGATCTTGTCCTTCGCGACCTTGGCCGAGACGTCGTCTCCCTCTTCCGTCGCGAGCCCGCTCGAGAAGAAGTACTTCAGCTCGAAGACGCCGCGCGGGGTCTGGACGTACTTGTTCGTGGTCACGCGGCTGACGGTCGACTCGTGCATCCCGATCTGGTTCGCGATCTGCTGCAGGGTGAGGGGCCGCAGCCCTTCGACCCCCCTCTCGAAGAACTCCTTCTGCTCCTCCACGATCCGGCGCATGACCTTGATCATCGTCTTTCGCCGCTGCTCGATCGTCTGGATGAGCCACTTGGCCGAGTTCAGCTTGTCGGAGATGAACTTCCGCGTCTCATCCTGGCCCGCGGTCTTGTTGCGCAGCATCTGCTGATAGGCGGCGCTGATTCGCAGCCGCGGCACGTTCCGGTCGTTGAGTGAGACGACGAAGTCTTCGCCCACCCGCTCCACGATCAGGTCCGGGACCACGTACTTGGTCTCCTCGGCGGCGATCTCCTGCCCCGGCCGCGGATCCAGCGTCGAGATGAGATCCCCCGCCGCCTGCACGTCTTCCACGGTGCATTTCAAATTCCTGCCGATCTCGCCGAAGCGGCGGGCGAGGAGATTGTCGAACTGCTCCTGGACGATCCGGCCCGCGAGCGTGGCCTCCTGCTTGCGCTGCACGAGCTGGATCCAGAGGCACTCCTGGAGATTTCTCGCCCCGACGCCGGCCGGCTCAAACTTCTGGATTGCCGCCAGGATGTCCTCGACCTTGTCCGGCGGGATGCCGAACGCCTCGGCGACCTCCTCGACGGTCGTTTGCAGATAGCCGTTCTCGTCGATCGAGCCGATCAGGTATTCCCCGAGCGCGAGATCCTCTTCGTTCAACGAGAGAAGCCGCAGCTGCTCGATCAGGTGGTCGCCCAGGCTCTCCCGCGTGACCGGGACGCGCTCGTAGAACTCGGCGTCCGGATCGTCCGTGCGCGGAGCGGACGGCCCCTCGAACTGGTCGGGCCAGAGCTCGTTCCAGTCGACTTCCTGGTTCTTGTCCGGCTCCGCCGTCTCCACCGGCTCGGCGTCCTGGCCGGTCTCCTTCTTGACCTCCTCCATTTCCTCGACCTCGTCGACCTCGTCGACCTCCTCGAGGAGCGGATTCCGCTCCAGCTCCTGCTTCAACGCCTGCTGGAGCTCGAGCGTGGGCATTTGAAGGAGTTTCAAGGCCTGCTGCAGACGCTGCGTCATGATCAGCGTCGGCTTCTGCTGCATCCTCAGGCCATGTTTCATTTCCATGGAGAATTCGCCCCTTAGTCCAATCGGAACCGCTCGCCCAGGTAAATCTGGCGAGCGACCGGATCCCGCGCGAGCTCCTCGCTGGTGCCCTGAAGCAGGATCTTGCCCTCAAACATGATGTACGCGCGGTCCGTCGTGCTCAACGTCTCCCGCACGTTGTGATCGGTGATCAGGATGCCCAGCCCTTTCTTCTGCAACCGGGAGACGATGTCCTGGATCTCCGAGACGGCGATCGGATCGATCCCGACGAACGGCTCATCCAGGAGCAGGTACCCCGGCTGCGTGACCAGCGCTCGCGTGATCTCCACGCGGCGCCGCTCCCCTCCGGAAAGGTTGTATCCCTTCCGGTCCGCGAGGTGCCCGATGTTCAGCTCCTCGAGCAGCTGCTCCAACCGCTGCGCGCGCTCCTTCGAACCCAGCTTCAACGTCTCCAAGATCGCGAGGATGTTTTCCCGCACCGTGAGCCGGCGAAAGATCGAGGGCTCCTGCTGGAGGTAGCCGATCCCGATTCGCGCCCGCTCGTGCATCGGCGCCCGCGTCACGTCGCGGCCGTCGAACTCGATCCGACCTCCGTCCGCCCGAAGCAGGCCCACGATCAGATAGAAGGTCGTGGTCTTTCCCGCCCCGTTCGGCCCCAGGAGTCCGACGACTTCGCCCCGCTGAACCTCGATCGTGACCTTGTCGACGACCTTCCAGTTGCCATAGTAGCGCTCGAGATCGCGCGCCACGAGCCCCGTCATCGGACCGATCCGCTGTCGCCCGCCTCGGCCCCTTCCACCTCGCGAACCTCCGCCCGTACCTCGCGCGAGAGGTGGAAGTGATCGAGATTGGCGTCGCTCTCGAACCCCCAGCCGGTGACCACGTCGTGCTTTCGGGTGACCCGGACGAACGCGTCCGAAACGATCTTCCCGGTGGTGTTGAGCCATCGGAGGGAATCCGTTTCCAAGGTCACGCCGCTCGTAGTGACGATGTGCACGTGGCCCCGGGCCTCGAGATCATTCGTCTGCTGGTGGACGAGCCCTTGATCGGCCGTGAGCGTCGAATAGGTCTCGCCTTTGTCGTTGAAGAACTCGATGCGAACCGTTTGGGCGTCCACGAGGTTTCGGTCGTTGTACATGGCCGCGTACGAAGCCCGCAGGGTCCAGCTCTTCTTCCCCACCGAGCTCTCGGTGAGCGCGAAATCCCGGGCCTCTTGGTCGGGAACCCGAATCTCCGCCCCGCTTGGGGTGGAGGTCGGCTTTCCCCGGCAACCGTCGAGGCCCAGAGCGAGGAGCGCCGACACTATCACGCACGTGCCGGCGCGGTCAAACCCATGCCAGCGCATGGCCTTACCGCGCCCGTAGATCCAAGCAATCGTGTAGGTGGATGACCCCGAGCGGCCGGCCCCCGACGTCCAGCACCACGAGGGAGGTGATCGCACCGCCCTCGTTCTCCTCCATCTGCCGGACCGCGTGCGCGATGAGGGCGTCCGCCTCGATCGTCCGGGGCGCCTGTGTCATCACCTTCTCGACCGCCTGCGCGAGGTCGGCGTCGCCTCGAAGGAGAATCCGCTTCAGGTCCCCGTCCGTCAGGATTCCGCAGAGCACGCCCGAGCGATCCACCACCGTGGTCATGCCCAGCCGCTTGTTCAGAATTTCCAAGAGCGCGTCCCGCAGCGTGGACTCCGCATTGACTCGTGGGAGCGCATCTCCCCCGTGCATCCGGTCCTGGACGCGAAGGAGCGCGGCCTGGCCCACGACCCCGCCGGGGTGGAGGAAGACGAAATCTTCCCGTGTGAACCCCTTCAGCCGCATCAGCACGATCGCGACGGCGTCCCCCAGGGCGAGGGCCGCGGTCGTGGTCGACGTCGGCACGAGGTTCTCGGGACAGGCCTCGACCGGACGGCCCAGGTCGAGCACGTGGTCGGAAGCGGTCCCCAGGGACGAATCGGGGTGGCAGGTCATCGTGATGATCGCGACCCCGCGGCGCCGGAAGGCGGGCAGGAGCTCCAGAAGCTCCGCGGTTTCCCCGCTCTTCGACAGGAGGATGGCCGCGTCGTCCCGCGATACGATGCCCAGATCGCCGTGGACCGCGTCGACCGGGTGGACGAATGTGGCCGGGGTTCCGGTGCTCGTGAGGGTCGCGGCGATCTTCTTCGCGACCAGGCCCGACTTCCCGACGCCGAGCGTGAGGATCTGCCCGCGCACCTTAGAAAGCGCCTGAATCGCGGCTTCGAATTCTTTACCAATAAGAGGTTTGAGGCCCTGAATCGCCTCGCACTCGAGGGCCAGGACTTCCCTGGCCCAGGCCGTGATCTGCGCCTCGGGCGGCGCGGCCGCTCCACGCGGTGTCTTCTCGCGGTAGAGGCTCTTGGTCACGGCCTTGGGGTCTCCACAAGGCTCGTATCGGCAACCGCTTGGTGAATCTTCATCAAGGACCGCAGCAGGGCCGGCAGCTCGGCCAGCGGCCACTGCGATTCCCGATCGGACCGCGCGCGCGCCGGATCGGGATGGGTCTCGATGAAGAGGCCGTCCGCGCCGGCCGCCACCGCCGCCCGAGCGAGGAGCGGGATGTGCTCCCGCTGCCCCCCGGTCTCGGCCCCGCCGGGCTTCTGAACCGAGTGTGTGGCGTCAAAGAAGATCGGGCATTCGAGGGCGCCCATCACCCCGAACGACCGGTAGTCGACCACAAGATCCCCGTAGCCGAATGTGGTTCCCCGCTCCGTCACGATCACGCCTTGGGCCCCCGCCGCGCGGGCCTTCTCGACGGCGCGCGCCATCGAGCCCGGGTCGAGGAACTGTCCCTTCTTGAGATGGAGCGGCTTCCCGCTCTTGGCCGCCGCTTCGATGAGCGGCGTCTGACGGCAGAGGAACGCCGGAATCTGGAGCAGGTCGAGCGCTTCCGCCGCGGCCGCCACCTCGACCGTCTCGTGGATGTCGCTCGTGACCGGGACGCCGACCCGTTCCCGGATGCGGGCAATCACCTGGAGGCCGTCCCGCGTGCCCGGCCCGCGATAGCTCTCGCGCGAGGAACGGTTCGCCTTCGAATAGGAGGCTTTGAAGATGAACGGGAGGTCGAGCTCCGCCGCGATCCGCTTGATCTCGCGGGCCACCTCCTCGGCCATCCCGGCGTCCTCCAGCACGCACGGGCCCGCGATGAGCGCGAGGCGCCCGGGCACGATCGAGGTCGGGCCGATCTTCACGGGAGCGAACTGTGGGCGGGCGGGCATCGTCATCCCCTCGGCGAGCCGGTCGCGCCGGCCTTCGCCTCGGAGGCGCCGGCGCGGCGGAGACGCTCCGCGTTCGCCGCCCGGATGAATCCCTTGAAGAGCGGATGCGGCTGATCCGGGCGGGACCGAAGCTCGGGATGGAATTGCACGCCGACGAACCAGGGGTGATCCGGGAGCTCCACGATCTCCACGAGATTGAGCTCGGGGTAGAGCCCGGTCACGCGGAGCCCCTTCTCCTCCAAGCGCTTCAGGTAGTCGTTGTTGAATTCATAGCGATGGCGATGGCGCTCGGCCACCTCGGGAGCCGCGTACGCCACCGCAGCGCGGCTGCCCGGGGTCAGGACGCAGCGGTACGCGCCCAGCCGCATCGTCCCGCCCTTCTTCGTCACGCCGTGCTGCGACTCGAGGAGTCCGATCACCGGATGGGGGGTCTTGGGGTCGAACTCGGAGGAGTCGGCGCCGGCAAGCCCGACGACGTCGCGGGAGAACTCGATGACCCCGCACTGCATTCCGAGGCAGATGCCAAAGAAGGGAACGCTCCGCTCCCGCGCGTAGCGGGCCGCTTGGACCATTCCCTCCGTGCCGCGGTCTCCGAAACCGCCGGGGATCAGGATGCCGTGCGAGGAGCCGAGGAGCGCTTCGGGACCGTCCATCTCGATGCGCTCCGAATCGACCCACTCCACCTTCACGTTGACCCCGTTCGCGACCCCGCCGTGCGTGATCGCCTCCTGGATGCTCTTGTAGGCGTCCCGGAGATGCGTGTACTTGCCCACCACGGAGATCGTGACCACGTCGCGCGCCGCCTTCATGCGCTCCTGGAACTGCTGCCAGACCCGAAGATCGGCCGGGCCGGCGTCCAGGCGCAGCATCGTCACGATCAGGTCGTCCAGGCCGCCCCGATGGAACATGAGCGGGACCTCGTAGATCGACGCGACGTCGATCGCCTCGATGACCGCCTGCGTCGGCACGTTGCAGAAGAGCCCGATCTTCTCCTTCACCTCCTGCGGGAGCGGCACCTCGGAGCGGCAAAGGAGAACGTCGGGCTGGACGCCGATCGCGCGCAGCTCCTTCACGGAGTGCTGCGTCGGCTTCGTCTTGATCTCCCGCGCCGCGCCCAGGTGCGGCACCAGCGTGACGTGGATGAAGAGCGTGTTGACCGAGGAGAGCTCGAGCCGAAGCTGCCGGATCGCCTCGAGAAACGGCAGGCTCTCGATATCCCCCACCGTGCCGCCGATCTCGACGATCGCGACATCCACCGGCTTCTTGCCCCGCGTCACCGCGAGCATGCGCGCCTTGATCTCATCGGTGACGTGCGGGATGACCTGGACGGTGCGTCCGAGGTAGTCGCCGCGGCGCTCCTTCTGCAAGATCGAGTCATAGATCTGTCCCGCCGTCACGTTGTTCTCCCGGCCCATCGAGACGCCGAGAAAACGCTCGTAGTGCCCCACGTCGAGGTCGGTCTCCGCGCCGTCGTCGGTGACGTAGACCTCGCCGTGCTGATAGGGGCTCATCGTGCCGGGATCGACGTTCAGGTAGGGATCGAACTTCTGGAGCGTGACCGAGAGTCCCCTGCTTTTCAGCAGCGACCCGATGGCCGACGCCGCGATGCCCTTCCCGAGCGAGGAGACGACCCCGCCCGTGACGAAGACGAATTTGGTCATGCTTGAGTCCTCCGTGTTGCCCATTGGTCCCGAGCCCGAGCGAGGTCGTCGGGCGTATCGATTCCCGTGGATTGGTACTCGCCCACGGCCATATGTATTTGGATGCCGTTCTCGAGCGCCCGGAGCTGCTCCAGCCGCTCGGCCGTCTCAAGCGGCGAAGGCGGAAGGGCCGCGAGCTCGAAGAGCGTCCGCCGCCGGTAGGCGTAGACCCCGATGTGCTGGAGCGGAATCGAGGCCGGACCGTAGCCCGACGGGATGGCCGCGCGCGAGAAGTAGAGCGCCCGGCCCTCCCGGTCGACCACGACCTTCACGCGGTTCGGATCCTCCACCTCATCGCGGTCGAGAAACGGGGCGGCCAGGCTGGCCATCCGCACCTCGGGGCGTTCCATGACGCGGACAAGATGATCGAGTCCATCCCGGCTCACGAACGGCTCGTCGCCCTGGATGTTCACGAAAACAGAGTCCGGATCGGGGTCCGGCGTGTCCGAGAGCAGCCGCACCGCCTCCGCCACCCGGTCGAGGCCCGAGGCGTGATCGGCGCGCGTCAAGATGGCCCGCCCGCCCGCTTCGACCACGGCACGAACGACCTCATCGCTGTCGGTCGCCACCCAAACGTCGCGGAGGGCGGTCGAGGATCGGACCCGCTCCAGCACCCGAACGATCAGGGGGGCGCCGCCGAGGTCCTGTAAGGGCTTATTGGGGAGACGGGTGGACTGGAGCCGGGCCGGGATGATTCCGACGGCCCCAAGTTGCGGTCGCGAGCGAACCTCGCGCTCCGCCGTGGAGGACTGCGGACGGGGCACGAGCCATGCTACCAACGCGGCGGGGCAGCGTCAAGCCAAGCGAGATGGTCCCCGGGGACTCACTTCCCAACCTTCTCGGCCGCCTCCAGCGCGGGATCACGGCCCGCGGCGTAATCCGAGAAGGTGAGCGGCGCCGGAACGCCCACGGGGATGAACTCACGGGTATCGCGCGGATCCGATTGCTGCCAGTACAGGCTCGAGACACGTACCGTCAACCGGCTGTTCGGCAGCACGATCTTCTTCGAGTCCCCATAGACATTCCCCCGCGAGGCGCTCGGCTCGCCCACGAATACGACATCCGCGAAGTTCTCGAGATCGTTGATCAGCATCTGAGCCGCGGACCATGTGCGCCGCCCTGTGATCACCACGAGCCTCCCCGGCGCGTCGTAACGCGACTTGATGAGGCACCGAATGATGTCGCGATTCCACGATCCGTCGCCTCCGCCGTTCAGCCGCAGATCCAAGATGAAGCGCTCCGCTCCCGATGAGTCCGCGGCGGCGACGGCGCGCGTAAAGAACACGCGAAGCGAGTCCTCGGACTTCTGCTGAATCGCGTTGAGCTGGCAGTAGAGCGACCGCGTCTTCGGCAGATAGTGGTACCAGTACTTGTTCTGCGGATCGCTCAACCAGAGCGGCTGGGGCGCTGTGTCGCGCGCGTCCAGCCATCCCGGCCGCGCCATCCAGGTCCGGTCCGTCTCCCCGGTGAGCATCGGAAAGAGTCCGGCCGCGGGTAGCGAAACTTTGCGCCGGCCCTTCGCGGTCTCGAGGTCGAAGGTTGCGCGTGTCGGATCGGCGCCGAGCCCGAGCGCGTGCAAGACCTCCGGCATGGTCAAGAGGACCGGCGCCCACGCGCGCACGCCCATCTCATTGTCGTGGCTGATCAGCGGACGGATCCGAGCGAGCGCTTGCGCGAGGCGTCCCGATCGGCGACCGGTCGTCGTGCACCACGCGCGCGGCGAGGACTGGTGATCGCGGAAACCGCACTCGCGCTGGCGCTGCTCGTCGGCGGTG
>Ga0137410_10001951_pt1 | contig 14115 bp, 13 predicted proteins | sample CZODoug1_16funga_FD_108878 | JGI IMG/M metagenome (GOLD analysis project Ga0137410, IMG submission 108878) | Vadose zone soil fungal communities from Angelo Coast Range Reserve, California, USA - CZODoug1_16fungal (Illumina Assembly) | ecosystem: Environmental > Terrestrial > Soil > Vadose zone... | reverse complement strand
GACGGCTTCTTCCTCGTGCCCAAGCTCGGGCAGTTCGAGGACGCCGAAGCGTGAGCGATCCCAGCGAAGCGCTGGCGAGCGCCAAGGCGGCGGCCGATCGCATCGTCAAGGTCAAGCGGCTGAACGCCTGTCTCACCCCGATCAAGGAGCTCCGCAAGTCGCTGGTCGCGCAGGCGTCGGCGGCGCATCCGTCGGGCGTGCTGTACGGCATGCCGGTGGCGGTGAAGGACAACATCTGCACGCTCGAGTTCACCACGAGCTGCGGCTCGAAGATCCTCGAGGGCTACCGCTCGCCGTACGACGCGACTGCCGTGGCGAAGCTGAAAGCGGCGGGCGCGTTGATCGCCGGGAAGACAAACTGCGACGAGTTCGGGATGGGGTCGTCCACGGAGCACTCGGCGTACGGCCGCTCGCTCCACCCGTTCGACAAGACGCGGGTGCCGGGCGGCTCGTCGGGTGGCTCGGCGGCGCTGGTTGCCGCGGGAGCGGTACCCGCCGCGCTGGGCTCCGAGACGGGCGGCTCGGTGCGCCAGCCGGCGTCGCTCTGCGGCGTCGTGGGGATCAAGCCCACCTACGGACGGGTGAGTCGCTCCGGCCTCGTGGCGTTCGGCTCCTCGCTCGACCAGATCGGCGTGCTGGGCCGGAGCGTGCACGACGCGGCCCGCGTCCTCTCGGTGATCAGCGGGCGCGACGCCAGAGACGCGACGTGCGAAGACCGCGACTCACTGCGCCTCCCGAACGTGCCCGAGTCGCTCCAAGGCTTCGTGATCGGGGTGCCGAAGGAGTACTTCCCGCAGGACCTGGACCCGGCAGTGCGCCGGGCCTGCGACCGCGCGATCCGCCTGCTGCGCGAGCTGGGGGCGGCGGTGCGCGAGGTCTCGCTGCCCCACACGGCGTACGCGGTTGCGACCTACTACATCATCGCGCCGGCCGAAGCGTCCTCCAACCTGGCGCGCTACGACGGGGCCCGGTACGGTCCGCGCTTCAACGGATCGGAAGACGTGCGCTCGCTGTACCGCACGACGCGCGGCGAAGGATTCGGCCCCGAGGTGCGGCGCCGGGTGCTCGTCGGGACGTACGTGCTGTCGTCGGGCTACTACGACGCATACTACCGGAAGGCGCAGCAGATGCGCGCGCTGATCGCCCAGGACTTCCGCAACGTCTTCGATCGCGGCGTGGATCTGCTGTTCACCCCGACCACGCCCACCCCGGCCTTCAAGGCCGGCGAGAAGCTCAACGACCCGGTGGCGATGTACCTCTCCGACATCTTCACGGTGACGGCGAACCTCGCGGGACTGCCCGCGATCTCCGTCCCGATCGGCCGCATCAAGGGCCTGCCGATCGGCGGGCAGCTCATCGGCCAGGCGTTCCTCGAGGACGAGATGCTTGAGGCGGCATACGCGCTCGAGCGGGCCGTCCCGGCCGGCGAGGAGGCGTAATGGCGGGCGCCTGGGAGACGGTCATCGGGTTGGAGACGCACGTCCAGGTGCGCACGGAATCGAAAATGTTCTGCGGCTGCTCGGCTGCATTCGGGGCCCCGCCCAACACCAACGTTTGCCCGGTGTGCCTCGGCCTGCCGGGCGCGCTGCCGGTGCCGAACGAGCAGGCGCTGAAGCTCGCGGTACGCGCCGCGCTGGGGCTCGGGTGCACCGTGCATCCGCGGAGCGTGTTCGCGCGCAAAAACTACTTCTATCCCGACCTGCCGAAGGGCTACCAGATCTCGCAATTCGAGCAGCCGCTCGCGACCGCCGGGTCCCTGTCGTACTTGTCGCCGGACCGCGGGATTGCCACCGCTACGATTCAGCGCCTGCACGTCGAAGAGGATGCGGGGAAGTCGCTGCACGACCGCTTCCCGAAGCAGACGGCGATCGACCTGAACCGCTGCGGCGTGCCGCTGATCGAGATCGTCACCGGTCCGGATTTCCGGTCGCCCCACGAGGCCCGCGCGTACCTCCTCACCCTCAAGCAGGTGCTCGAGTACGCGGGGATCTCCGACTGCGACATGGAAAAGGGGAGCCTGCGCGTGGACGCGAACGTCTCCGTGCGCCGCGCCGGCGAGACCGCGCTCGGCACCAAGACCGAGGTGAAAAACATCAACTCGTTCGCCTACGTCGAGAAGGCGCTGACCGTGGAGCGGGATCGCCAGATCGCCGTGCTCGAGGGCGGGGGCACCGTCGCCCCGCAGACCATGCTGTACGACTCGAAGACGAACAGCGTGCGGCCGCAGCGCAGCAAGGAAGAGAGCCACGACTACCGCTACTTCCCGGACCCCGACCTCCCACCGCTCGTGCTCACCGAGGAGTTCATCGCCGAGCAGCAGACGCTCCTGCCGGAGCTGCCCGCGAAAAAGCGCGAGCGCTTCGTCGAGAAGTACGCGCTGAGCGTGACCGACGCCGCCGTGCTCACGGCCGATCGCACCGTGGCCGACTACTACGAGGCCGTGGTCCACGCGGGAGCGGACGCCAAGACCGCGGCGAACTGGGTAATGACGGAAGTGCTCGAGGACGCCAAGGATCACGCGGACGGGCTGCGCGTGCTGCCAGGTGCCCTTGCGAATCTGATCGGACTGATTCGGGGCGGTTATGTCAGCCATCAGGCCGCGAAGCGAGTGTTCGCCGAGGTCGCCGAGCGCGGCGGGGAGCCGCGCAACGTGGCCGAAGCGCTAGGCGTCATCCAGGTAGGGGACACCGGTGTCTTGACCGGCTGGGTGAGCGAGGTGCTCGCCGCTCATCCCGCCGAGGTGGCGCGCTACAAGACTGGTGAGACGAAACTGGTGCAGTTCTTCCTCGGACAAGTGATGAAGGCTTCTCGCGGCAAGGCCGATCCCAAGCTCGCTCAACGGGTGCTGGAGCAGAAGCTCACTTCGTGAGCCGCTAAGCACACAAACCACTTTTTCATCGTCGGTCCCGTAACTCCTGGCGCGGTGGCAACCTACGCCGGGGAGTCCGGCTTTATGTTTCGTGAACTTGACTTTAGTTATTATATCAATAATATTGATCTCGCACTAAATATAGTGAAAGGCATGAGCACGTGGCCAAACCGTGGATTGAGCACTTGAACGACGAGGATCTTGGCTTCTTGAAGCGTTTCTTGCTGGCTGGGGGGACGCTGAAGGACCTCGCAGCCCAGTACGGGATCTCGTACCCCACGGTTCGACTGCGGCTGGATCGGCTCATCGACAAGGTCAAGCTGGTCGACGCCGCGCCAGACGCCGGTCCGTTCGAGCTGCGGCTCCGTGCCGCGTACGCCGACGGTCTGCTTAACGCCGAGACGTTCCACGCGCTCCTGGAAGCTCATCGAAAGGAGCAGGAGGATCGACATGAGACACGTGCTCGCTAGCGCCTGCATGGCGCTCCTGGTGGCCACGCGTGCGGTAGCCGCGCAGGACCTGACGATCGACTGGTCGCGGACGGTGGTGCCCGGGGGTGTAGTGCGGGCCGGCGAGGGGCCGGATGGCACGGCCGTCCTTGAGCTCCGCGCCACGGCCGCGGGTCCGACGTCGCTTCATCTCGTCACAATCGATCACCCGCCGGTCTCGGGCCCGCGCTACGTCGTCGCCGGTCAGGTCCGCTATCAGGGTGTGGAGGGGCAGGGCTACCTCGAGATGTGGACGGTGTTCCCGAACGGCGAGCGGTTTTTCACCCGCACGCTCGCCGCGCAGGGCTCGCTTGCGGCCTTCCACGGCGAGTCGAACTGGCGGCGGTTCGAGCTCCCCTTCGACATGAGCGGCGCGTCCCAAGTCCCAAGCCGCCTGGAGATCAACCTGGTGCTCTCCGGGCCGGGAACGGTCTGGCTCGGGCCGATTCACCTCCAGCCGTGGGCCGGTCAGGCCGGAACGAACGGCGGCTGGTGGAGCGAGCGGGTGGGGACTCTGGTCGGCACCATTCTCGGCAGCTTCCTAGGCGTCGTCGGGGCGATCATCGGTGTTCTGAGCGGTCGGGGCAAAGCCAGTCGCCTGGTGGTCACGCTGCTGGTCGGGATGATCGCCGTCGGCGGCGGCTTGGCACTCGTGGGGGCGGCGGCCGCATTGAGCTCCCAGCCGCGGCACGTCTGGTACCCGCTCTTGGCGATCGGCGGGGCCTCGGCGGTCATCGGGCTGGTGATTCTGCCTGCCATGCGGCGCCGCTTTGCGGCGGAGGAGCTTCGCCGGATCGACGCCCTGGATGCCGGCTCCCGTTCCTAGTCTTGCTCCCGGTCCCGCCACGGGCGCTGCGCCTGGGATTGCCGCCAGTACGCGAGGGGCGGCGTCGGCAGCCCGAAGTGGTGTTCCGCGGTCTCGAGCATCCGCTCGGGATCCTCGCGGCCGCCCTCGTGGAGCGCCTGCCGTCGCATTCGCTTCGCGAGCTTGAGCGCCTGATCGCCGGCCGGATCCAGCCGCCGCGCCGCCGCGTCCTTCTCCCCCAGCATCTCCATCACATACTCGAACGCCACGGCCATGTGGCGTTCCACGTCCGCGTCGGGCAGATCCCAGCGCGTGTTCTCGAGGATCATCTGGAACGCCCACCGCCAGCTCTCGCTCTCGGTGAGATGCACCATGCCGCGGAACAGCCGCCGGCTGGTGCCCACGCTGAACAGCGTGGGTGAGATGATCGTGTCGAGGTGCGTGTCGCTCGGCGTGTGATCCTGGAGGATGAGCTCCTTCGCCGTGCTCGCGTAGGCGGGGCCGAGATGGGTCTCGAACCGGCTCTCCCAGTAGCTGTGGCCCAGCGCCGCCGTGCTGGAGGTGAGCACGAGCTGGCGCGGTACGAAGAAGTTGTGGGCTACCGCGTCCGCGGCCAGGTGCGACAGATAGCCGAGTCCGAACGCGCGCAGTGGATCGGTGTGGGCCAGGTCGAAGATCTCCTGACCCACGTGCCAGGCGTGGCAGTGCCGGCCCACCGGCGCGTACTTCTTGGCCATCGAAGTATCGGCGGCGATGTTGCCGTAGAGGAAGTCGTAAGGAAATGCGCGCAGCAGATCGGCCACGGCGCCCGAAAGCTGGTGCAGGTTCGCGAGGACCGATTCGCCCAGGTAGACATGGGTGCCGGGCGTCCAGGCGTGCGCAGCGCCGGGGAACAGGGCCACCCCGACCAGGCCGGCCGCCGCGGCCGCGAGGAGCTGCTTCCCCGTCAGCGCTTCTTCCCCCGCTTGAGCGTGCGGCGGCCCCACTCGAGGAGCGAGATGCCGCGCCGTACCGTGCGCATCGTCGCCGCCACGTCGAGCACCGTCGTTTCCACTTCTTCCTGCACGACTTCGAACACGGCGTCCAGATCGGCCAGCCGCGCTTCGGCCGCATCGGCGGCTTTGACGATTCGCTCGCGCAGGTCGCGGGAGGTGCCCACCAGGCCATCGGCCTCGCTGCGGATCGCGGCCACCAGCGCTCGCACGTCGCCGAGGGCAGGCCCCGCCAGCTCGCGCACCACCCGCAGGAACGCGCGGAAGCCCAGCGCCGCCACCACTGACGCCGCCGCGATCACGATCGCCGCCAGGGCAAGAATCGCGAGTGAAATCCCGGTCACCACCGCCACCCAGGTTGGGATCATCGCGGCCAGTCCGCGGGAGCGTTGGCACTAAGCTCCGCCGGCGCCGCGGCCGGTGTCAACGGCGGGGGCGTGGCGGGACTCGCGGCCGTCGTGCGGAGGGCCAGCACCATCAGGGGAGGCGCGGCCAGCTGCGCGGCCGCTACGCCGAGCACGATGGTCGTCACCAGCGCGCCGCTCGCACCGGTGCCGTCGCTCCCGTACGTGTTGAAGAAGTTCAGACCCATCGCGATCGCGGCGCCGCCCTGCGCCACGGTGCCGAGCCCGACGTTGGGCGGGAACGCGCCCAAGCGGAGTGGGACGGTGGCGTACCGCACCACGGCCCACTTGGCCGCCGCGCGCGCGGCCGCAAGCAGCGGTATCGCGACCAGGATCCACACCGTCGGGAGCGTGAGCAAGGCTCCGGCGATGACCAGGAAGATCGCATAGATGGGCGGCTCCCAGTCCGCGAGCACCCGGCGCACGGCGTGGCGCCGGGGTGATGCGTTCACGATCAGGGCCGTCGCGAGGGCGCACACCAGGAAGGGCGAGAGGTCCGCCGCAGAGCCGACGCCGGCGCCGAACAGCAGCGTGGCGAGGAGCACGAGGCCCACCTCGGCAGGCTCCGGGCGCAGTCGGGTGAGCGCGAGGAACACGATGCCGACCAGCGCGCCGCTCCCCACCGCGAGGACGAGCCACGCGAGCCAACCCAACCCGACGCGGCCCAGAAGCGGGTGGGCGCGGTGCAGAGCGAGCGGCAGGGTCAGAACGAGGGCGCCGCATGCGGTCTCGAGCGCCGCCGCTAAGGCAAACGCGCGGGTCGCGCGCTTACGAATCCCCATCGCCCGGGCGACCAGGGTCACCGCCCCCGGCCCGGACGCGGCGGCCACCGCCCCGAGGGTCAAGAGCGCCGGCAGGCGCGGCGTCCATACGGTGGTCAGGGCGGGGACGAGGCGGCCGAGCAGCCACGCGCCGAGCGTGACCGCCGCGAAGGCCGCCGCGGCGGAGAGCGCGGCCAGGAGCCACGTGCCGCGCCCGATGCGCCGCACGCGGCGCCACTCGAATCGGGCCCCGAGGGCGGCGCCGATCCAGCCGATGGCGAGCGCCGTGACCGGCGCGAGCGCGTCCAGCACCGGTCGATTGATTAGGTCGATCCCCGGTCCGAGCACGACACCCAACAACACGAGGGGACCGCCGGCCGCGAGAACCAGGTCGAGGCTCGTCACGCGGCGCCAGTGAATGGACGGCAGCCGCGTCACGAGCAGGCCGATCGCGGCCAGTCCCGCGAGCGCGAGAACCGGACTCACGTGCACGTCGCGAATGTTCGCGAACGCTTGACGCCGGCGCAAGCCGCCGCATAGCTTGGCTGACCCATGCCACCGTCCTTTTCAGTCACAGGCGGCCGCGCCTTGAAAGGCACGATCCGCCCGGCCGGCAACAAGAATGCGGCCCTTCCCATCCTCGCGGCGACGCTGCTCGCCGATGGGCCCTGCCGGATCGACAACGTGCCGCACATCCGCGACGTCGAGACGATGCTCGCCTTGCTGGCGCATCTCGGCGCCGAGGTCCGCTGGCTGGGGCCGAACACCGTGGAGGTCGATACCGCGCGGGCCGAGCCGCGCGAGCTCGACCCCGCGCTGTGCGCCCGCATCCGCGCGTCGATCCTTTTGGCCGGCCCGATGCTGGCGCGCTTCGGTCGAGTGAGTCTCCCGCCTCCGGGCGGTGACGTGATCGGCCGGCGGCGCGTGGACACCCACTTCCTCGCGCTCGAGCGGCTCGGCGCGGAGGTCACCGTCGGCGCCGCCTACCAGCTCGAGGCGAAGAGCCTCGTTGGGGCCGACATTTTCCTCGACGAGACCAGCGTCACGGCCACCGAGAACGCCCTGATGGCGGCGGTTTCCGCCCGCGGCACGACCACCCTGCGGAACGCCGCCTGCGAGCCGCACGTCCAGGATCTCGCGCGCTTCCTGTCGGACCTGGGCGCGCGCATCCAGGGCGTCGGCACCAACACGCTCACGATCGAGGGCGGATTGCCGCTCGCCGCCGCCGCCTTCACCGTGGGGCCGGACCACATCGAAATCGGCTCGTTCATCGGGCTCGCCGCCGTGACGAACGGCGCGATCATGATCGACGGCGTGCGCGGCGAGGATCTGCGCAGCATCCTCCTGGGGTTCGAGCGGCTGGGCGTCCGACCCCGACTCGACGGCACCCAGTTGATCGTGGATGCCGGTCAGGAGCGCCGCATTCGCCCCGACCTGGGCGGGCACGTGCCCAAGCTGGAGGACGGCCCGTGGCCCGCCTTCCCCGCCGATCTGATGTCGATCGCGATCGTGGTCGCGTCGCAGTGCGAGGGGATCCTGCTGGTGTTCGAGAAGCTGTTCGAGTCGCGACTCTTCTTCGTGGACAAGCTGATCGGGATGGGGGCCCGCATCGTGCTATGCGATCCGCACCGAGCCGTGATCGCCGGGCCCTCGCCGCTCCACGGGGGCGTCGTGGAAAGCCCGGACATCCGGGCCGGCATGGCGATGCTGCTCGCGGCCCTGGCCGCCCACGGCGACTCCGTGATCCACAACATCGGCCAGATCGAGCGGGGGTACGAGCGGATCGATGAGCGGCTGCGCGCGGTGGGCGCGCGAATCGAGCGACGGGAAGCGTGAAAGACCCCTCACCACCCGTTCCGGCGCCCGTCATTCCGTCGCTGCGCGAAGCGCCGCTCGGTGACTCCGCCGTCCCGCGCATGGAGCTCGCCGAATGGGCGTCCCGCTACGGCCTCGTTGCCGGGATCACCACCCGCGGGCACGGGTTCTCCCTCGGCTTGTGGAGCGAAGAGAACGTCGGCCAGGTGATGTCGCGCTGGCGCGCCGTCGGCGCGGCGGTCCGTCCGCGCTTCCCCGGCGTGATTCTGGCGCACCAGGTGCACGGCACCACGGTGCAGTGGCACCCGGCGGCCAGCGACGGGTGGCTGATCGTCGACGGGGTGGATGGGCACGCGACCGGAGCCCGCGGGCTGTTGCTCACGGTCACTGTCGCCGATTGTATTCCCGTCTACCTCGTCGCACCCCAGGAGCAGGTGGTCGCGCTGCTCCACGCCGGATGGCGGGGGACTGCGGGAGGCATCCTGGAGCGCGGCGTGGAGCTCGTGAAGCGCCTGGCGTTTGTAAGGTCAGCTGACGTTGTAATGCATTGTGGGGTAGGCATTTGTGGTGAGTGCTATGAAGTAGGTTCTGAAGTGCTGAGCCAGTTCAGCGGACGCACCGAGGCGGGCCCGGGGCACGTGGATCTCCGGGCCGCGTTGGCGCAGCGGGGGCAGGCGCTCGGGCTGGGAGAGATCACGCTCTCCCCGTGGTGCAGCGCGCATGACCGCGAGCACTTTTTCTCGCACCGCGCCTCGGGCGGGCGCGACGGACGCATGATCGCTTACGCGGGACTGCCCCTCGCTTGACAGCCGCCTTCGGGCGGCTAGATTCCGGCCGGTGAAGCGGGCGAAGTTGGGCCCGCGCTTTTTTTTATGCTCTCCGACAGCCTCGTCGAGTCGTTTCGGGCCCGATTGGCAGAGTTGGGCCTCGAACTGGCCGACCTCCGCATCGGCGGCACGCAGCACCGGCCGCTCGTTCAAGTGCGCATCGAATGGCCGCCCAGCGAGCCGCCGCGACGTGTGACCGTGGACGATTGTGCCGCGGCGAGCCGGGCCCTCGAGGCGTGGCTCGACGCGGATGGTCCGCTGGGGCGCCGCTACATGCTCGAAGTATCGAGCCCGGGGATCGAGCGGCCATTGCGCTGGCACCGGCACTGGGTGCGATTCGTGGGCCGCGAGGTCCAGGCCACAGTGGCGGGGCTCGGCCGCGTGCGCGCGCGCATCGTGGCGGTGCCCGACGAGGCGACGGTAGTGCTCGAGCCCCAGGGGGGGGCGCCGCGGCCGGTGCCGCTGGCCGGAATTCGCGACGCGCGTTTGGCGGTGGATTGGTGACGAGGAACTCATGACGACGAATACAAGCGATGTAGTCTCCGCGATCCGGGAGCTGACGAACAGCAAGCAGCTCGAGCGGACAGAGCTGCTCGACCTGCTGAAGGACGGGCTGCACGCCGCCCTCGTGAAACGCTACGGTCCCAACGTGCGGGACGAGATCGGCATCGACGAGCTCAAGGGCACGATCCGGATCGCGGTGCTCCGCACGGTGGTCGAGACCGTGGAGGACCCGGGCTCGCAGGTGGCGCTCGAGGAAGCGCGCTTCGAGGATCCGGATTTCCAGGTGGGGGATGTCCTGGAAGAGGACGTGCCGTTCGAGGCGTTCGGCCGCACCGCCGTGCAGGCCGCGAAGCAGCGCATCATCCAGCGGGTCCGCGAGGGGGAACGGGCGCGCATCCGGGAAGAGTTCTCCGACAAGGTCGGCGAGCTCTTGTCGGGCGAAGTGCAGCAGATCGAGCGCGGCAAGATCGTCGTCATGCTCGCGAAGTTCCGTGAAGCCGAAGCGATCATTCCGTACCGCGAGCAGAACCACCGCGAGCATTTCCATCAGGGGGACACGATCCGCGCCGTGCTGAAGCGGATCGAGGAGACACCCAAGGGCCCGCGGCTCATTCTGTCGCGCGCCGACCCGTTGTTTGTCAAAGCCCTGTTCAAGCTCGAGGTGCCGGAGATCCAGCAGCAGATCGTCGAGATCCGCGCCACGGCACGGGAAGCGGGGAGCCGCACCAAGATCGCCGTCTCGTCGCGCGACGATGCGATCGATCCGGTGGGCGCGTGCGTGGGCATGAAGGGCTCGCGCGTGCAGGCGGTGGTGAACGAGCTGAACGGCGAGCGCATCGACATCGTCCCGTGGTCCCCCGATCCCGAGCGGTTCGCGAAGCTCGCGCTCGCGCCGGCGCGGGTCGCGCGCGTGTTCTCCGATCCCGAGACCAAGACGATCCAGGCGATCGTGGACGAAGATCAGTTGTCGCTCGCCATCGGGCGCAACGGACAGAACGTGCGGCTCGCCTCCGAGCTCACCGGCTGGAAGATCGATCTGTACTCGAGCCGTGAGTGGTTGGAGCGCGGTGGGGAAGGGCCGCTCTTTGCTCCGCTGCCCCCGGCGGAAGACGAAGCCGCGACCAAGGTCTCGCTGCGCGAGCTGAAGGGTCTGCCCGTCGAGCTGGTGGACGTGCTGGAGCGCGCCGGGCACAAGACCCTGCAGGATATCCTCGACCTCGAGCGGGAGGACGTCGACCAGATCGCCGGCATGACGCCCGAGATCGCGGACAAGCTCATGGCGTTTCTGAACGAGATGACCGAAGACGGCGGCGACGACGAAACAGCGCCCGGTGCCGGGGGTGACCCCGGAGCGGGTGGGGGGAGCGGCGACGGCGGCGACGGCGGCGGGGGCGGCGGGGGCGGCGCGCCGGCGCCGGTGGCGTGAGCGAGCGGCTGATCCGGCTGCTGGGGCTGGGCGCCCGCGGGGGCGGCGGGCGAGTGGTCATCGGGGTGACCGGGGTGCGGGCGAAGCTGCAGCGGGACGCCCTGTCGTGCGTCGTGCTCGCGGCGGACGCCAGCCTGCGCACCCGGGAGAAGGTCGAGCGCCTGGCGCGGGCCCGGCGGGTGCCGGTGCTGGTGGGTCCGGTGGCGGAGCGGTTGGGGGCGGGGTTGGGGCGGCCGCCGGTGCAGGCCGTCGGCGTGGCGGATGCCGCGTTGGCGCGTGGGTTGGTCGGGTCTTTGGAGGAGTGAGTGACGACGACGCGGATTCACGATCTGGCGGCTGAATTTGGGATCTCCTCTGAGCTGCTCATGGGCATGCTCAAGGAGCAGGACATCTTCGTGCGCAGCCACCTCTCGCCGCTCAAACCCGAGCAGGTGGCGCTGATGCGCGCGCGCTGGGAGCGCGAGAAGCGGAAGCAGAAGGATGCGCCCGCGGCTCCCAAGCGGCGCCGCGCCGTGAAGGCGGCCGAGCCGGTAGCGGCGGTGGAGCCCGACGGGCGGCCCAAGCGTCGCCGCCGCACGGCGGCCGAGATGGCGGCGGTCGAGGCGGAGGCCCAGGCCGAAGCGGCCATCGAGGCGGAGCGCGAGCTGAAGGCGCGCGAGGCGCTCGAAGCCGCCAAAGCGGTGGACGAGGAGCAGAAGCCGTCGCTCGAGGAGCGCGCCGCGGCGCTGTTCAGGGAGCTTCCGGTGGCCGAGGAGGCCGGGGCGGAGTCGGCGACCGCCGCTCCCGCCGCGGCCCATGCCGCCGCGCCGTTCACCGTGTCCGCCCCCCCCACCGCGGCGCGGCCCATGATCCCGACCCCCGTGCGGCCCAAGCCGGTGGCGAGTGCCACGCCCGGCGGCGCCGTGCCCGCGCCTCCCCGACCCGTCGCGTCGGCGGCGCCGGGCGCGATTCCGCTGGAAGAGCGGCGGCGCGAGAAGGGAAAGAAGCGCAAGAAGGGCAAGAAGTCGCTGGTGGATCAGGAGGCGGTCGCCCAGAACATCTCGCGCACCCTGGCGTCGATCAAAGGACCGGCGGCGAAGAAGGGAGGGCACCGGCGCGAGGAGGGACCGAGCTTCCGCGAGGTCGAGGAGCAGAAGCGACGCGACGAGAAAGAGCGCGAGAAGACGCTGGTGCGCGTGACCGAGTTCATCACGGTCTCCGAGCTCGCGAACATCCTGAAGGTGCCCGCCAAGGAGATCGTCGGCTTCGCGTTTAAAGAGCTGGGGCAGATGGTGACGATCAACCAGCGCCTCGACTTCGACATGATCGAGCTGATCGCTTCGGCCTTCGGCTTCCAGGCACAGCGCGAGGAGGAGTATGCCCTCGCCGCGTCCGAGGAACCACCCAAGGAAGAGGCGGGCGATCTCAAGCCGCGCGCGCCGGTGGTCACCGTCATGGGCCACGTCGACCACGGCAAGACCTCGCTGCTCGACTACATCCGGAAGGCCAATGTCGTGGCGGGCGAGGCGGGCGGCATCACGCAGCACATCGGTGCGTATCAGGTCACGCTCAAGGACGGGCGTTCGATCACGTTCCTGGACACGCCGGGCCACGAAGCCTTCACGGCCATGCGCGCTCGCGGCGCGCAGGTGACCGACATCGTCGTGCTGGTGGTCGCCGCCGACGACGCGATCATGCCGCAGACCATCGAGGCGATCTCGCACGCCAAGAACGCGGGCGTCCCGCTGGTCGTGGCGATCAATAAGATCGACCTACCCGCCGCCAACGTGCAGAAGGTGAAGCAGGACCTGCTGGCGCACGGCGTGGTGCTCGAGGAGTTCGGCGGGACCACGCTCGCCACGCCGATCTCCGCCAAGACGGGCCAGAACGTGCAGGAGCTGCTCGACCAGATCCTGCTGCAGGCCGAGTTGCTCGATCTGAAGGCCAACCCCGACCGCCGGGCCCAGGGCACGGTGCTCGAGGCGACGCTCGACCCCGGCAAAGGCCCGCTCGCCACCATCCTCGTCCAGAATGGCATGCTGCGCGGCGGGGAGGACTTCATCTGTGGACAGTTCTACGGGCGCGTGCGCGCGATGTACGACGAGCGCGGCCAGACGGTCGACGGCGCGGGGCCGTCCACGCCGGTGCAGGTGCTGGGCTTCGAAGGTGTGCCCGAAGCGGGCGACACGTTCCAGGTGATGACGGACGCGGCGGCGGCGCGCGACATCGCGCAGAAGCGCCAGCGGCTCGAGCGCGAGGCGCAGCACCGCCGCACCGGTCGCGTGAAGACGCTCGAAGACTTCATGTCCGAGCGGGCCGAAGGCGGCGCGGCGGCGCTCCGGATCATCATCAAGGCGGATCAGGGCGGCCCGGCCGAGGCCCTCGCGGACGCCCTGGCTCAGCTCTCGACGCCCGAGGTCAAGGTCGAGGTCGTGCACCGCGGCGTGGGCGCGATCACCGACTCGGACGTGCTGCTCGCCAAGGCGTCGAACGCCATCATCATCGGCTTCCACGTGCGACCCGACTCCAACGCGCGCGCCTCGGCGGAGCGCGAAAAGGTCGAGATCCGCACCTACCGCATCATCTACGAGGCGGTGGAAGAGGTGAAGGCGGCGATGGCGGGCCTGCTCGCGCCCGAAAAGAAGGAAGTGGTCTTGGGCGAGGCGGAAGTCCGCCAGCTGTTCAAGATCGCGAAGGTGGGCACGATTGCCGGGAGCTTCGTCCGCTCGGGCGTCATCCCGCGCACGGCGCGCGTGCGGGTGGTCCGCGACGGCGTCGAGGTGTACGACGGCACGCTGTCCTCGCTCAAACGCTTCAAGGACGACGTGCGCGAGGTGCGCGAGGGATTCGAATGCGGGATCGGCGTCGAGAACTTCAACGACCTGAAGGTCGGCGACCTGATCGAGGCGTACCGGATCGAGGAAGTCGCGCGCTCGCTGACACCCGCGTGATCGTTGGGGTCATGACGTGGGAGCTGCATCTCGTGGCGTGTCACTCGCTCAAGGATAAGCGCCACATCCTGAAGAGCCTCAAGGACCGCCTCCACAACCGCTTCAACGTGTCGGCGGCGGAGACGGCGCATCACGATCTGTGGCAACGCGCCGAGCTGACGGTGTGCGTGGTATCGACCGACCGGGACCACGCGCAGAGTGTGTTGCGGGAGGCAGACCGCCTGATCGAAGCGGCCGACGGCGCCCGCATCGTGGACACGAGCGCGAGTTTCTTCTGATATGAGGCGACGGACG
>Ga0137410_10001948_pt1 | contig 14130 bp, 13 predicted proteins | sample CZODoug1_16funga_FD_108878 | JGI IMG/M metagenome (GOLD analysis project Ga0137410, IMG submission 108878) | Vadose zone soil fungal communities from Angelo Coast Range Reserve, California, USA - CZODoug1_16fungal (Illumina Assembly) | ecosystem: Environmental > Terrestrial > Soil > Vadose zone... | reverse complement strand
TATCGGACTTCTCGAAAGACGTGAGCAGTGACTCGATTTCATCCCGCAAGCGTTCGTCGCCCGAACAGGCCCGGTCGAGGAAGGCGGCGCGATCTTCCGTTTTATGCTCCAGTGCCGAGCGGAACAAGTCTTTGACATGCAGCCACCGTTCGGGCGTCACTTTGCTTTACCTCCGCCGATCTCGCGCCGCAGCCACGCCTTTGCCAGGTTCCAGTCGTCTTTGGCAGTCGTCCGCGATACACCGATCACTGCGGCCGTCTCTTCGATGCTCAGACCGCTGAAGCATCGCAGCTCTACAATGTGACTTTGCCGGCTGTCGATCGCGGCGAGACGCGTCAAGGCCTCATCGAGCGCTAACAAGTTCGAGTCCGATTTCTCAGCCGGCGCCAGCAGTTCTTCATTCAGGACCAGGGCGACCTCGGACCCGCCACGCTTGGCACGGCGGCGCCGCCGCGCGTGATCGATAAGGATGCGGCGTATCAACGTCGCGGAGATGGCAAAGAAGTGGGCGCGGTTTTGCCACAGTACCTTCTTTTGATCGACAAGCCTGAGGTATGCCTCGTGAATCAAGTCCGTGGTCTGGAGAGTCTGGTCGGGGCGCTCACGGCGCAGGTAGCGGCTAGCCTGACGACGCAATTCCTCATATACCACTGGAATCAACCTGTCCAGCGCCTGCCGGTCCCCGTTGCTCCATTCGATGAGCATCTGCGTGACATTTCGTGGCGACGGCTGCGTCATAAAACAGCGAGCAGAGAATATGTTCCTGTGGCGTTCAAGTCAATTTGAAACGCGGTCCGGCGTGCCGAAAGCTTCGCCCCGGAATCTCAAAAAAGTTCCGGCCAGTTGGCGTCTCAATGTTGAAGGCCAGCAACGTGTACCTTTACGATCTTGCGACGGGACATGTTACTGTCATGAGCCGCATCCATCCAGATACGAGCACCGGGAGATTTGCCGGAGCAACGGGTGTTCTTTTTTTCAGCGGCAAGACCATCTCCACCAATCCTTTCACCGTACAAACGGACATTGCCGGTGAAATCTGTCTCGCAAACGAGTAGGTGTTGCAAAATTATTGAGTCGAGCGTTTTGGCTCTTACTGTAGCGGCGCTCTATGAGCGCCGGTTTTCCTGGAATCAACGAAATACCGGCGGTCATAGACCGCCGCTACAGTAAACGGATGCTCAACCGTTTTCCGATTTTTTTGTGTCGCTGGCTGGACGTTCTCCCAACATGTGGCCGCAGCCGGCTCTGTTCGCCCAATATTCCCATGCGCGCCACGTTTGCGTCGAATACGGTTTGTAACCGGCTTCCCGCGCCGCGATCTCACCGTCAGAGAGCGGCTTGTACTTGCCGATCTGCATCGCGGCCAGCTGGACACGCGCATTGCGTGGCAGATACACAGAAATCCTGACGACCTCGATGACGGATCGCGCGCCCGCCGCGAATCCGTGGCCGCGCATCAATACCACGGTGTTGTTGCCGAGACAACGCGCCAGATCACGACCCTGGGACATGTCCCTGACCAGAAGGTCGGTGTCCCCGAAGTTGTCGGCAATATCCCAGACCGGCACATGGCGTCCGATGAAGCTTCCAGAGTGAATGACCGGCCGGAGGGGAACGTCCGTAATTCCGAATGGCAGAATCTCCTCGGCATGCGCGTGCACGACCGCTTGAACGTCCGGGCGCGCCTCGTAGATTGCGCCGTGGATGAATCGTTCAACAGACGGAGAGCGGGTGTCGCTTACCGCTTGGCCATCCGGGCCGAATTCCATGAGGTCGCCACGCTCGACCAGCTCCGGGGCGAGCATGCGGGCCATGAAGAATCGGTCGGGCCTGGTGGGATGGCGGACGCTGACGTGGCCATAAGCATCCACCACGCCTTCGTTCGCGAGGATGCGGTTGGCGATCACGAGTTCGCTAAGAACAGTGTCCAGCGTCGTTTCGTTCATAGATTCAAGGGAACGTTTGTATTATCCGCGTAATTCGCGTAATCCGCGGCTAATTACCTTTATTGAATCCCCAGAAGGGGCCAGTAGTATGGCACCATCAACAACAGGACTAATGATTCGACGAGAGTGAGACTCAGCCCGATGCGTAGCAGGTCCTTGCCTTCGAAAAAACCATACGAGTAGCCAACCATTATTACCGCCGACTGATACACAAAGATTTTCCCACCTGCCGAAAACGACCAGACCATGCCGAGCATCAGCGGGCTCAGGCCGTGCGATTTCGCGAAACTCATGAGCAGCGGCATGGACGTTCCCAGCATCGAGATTTCACTTGCAAGGAAGAAGTGATAGACAAACCCAGTCCAGTAAAGGACCAGTGTCGAACTGAAGACATTCGTCAGGAGCGGCTCCATCCGATCAAAGATGAAGTTGGTGAGCAGGTCGAGTCCCTTGGACCGAACAAGGACGTCGCCCATGCTGATGGCAGTCGCGACAAAGAACACGGGCAGATAGTTCACCCGCTTCATGTCCTCGATCGTGAGAACTCCCACAACGGGTAAAACGACACAGAGTCCGACACCCAGACCGATGATTGAAGGCGCGATCCCGTGGACAAAGTCGGTGAGCCATAGAGCCATGGCAATGAAACTGAAGAACGCCGCCTTCTTCTCCATGGGCGTCCAGGGCCCAATCTTCCGGATTTCGTTTCGAACATAGTTCCCGTCGTCAGCCAGTACTGTCTTTTCCGGCGGAAAGAGCCAGAGCGTGAGTCGCCAGGCAGCCAGAATCGTGATCACACTGCATGGTAAGTAAGCCAGAAACCACTTGCTCCAGAGGACCTGCACGCCGCCCGCGCGCTCAATGAGTCCTCGGGCCGTGATGGAGGAAGCGCCGGCAATGATCATTTTGTCGAAGAGTCCCGCAGAATAGGTAATGATCACGAACATGCCCCGGGCTACGTTGCTGCCGGGTCCCATGTCGAACGCCTCGAGCAAGCCCAAAGCCAGGGCCGCCATAATGACGATGCGCGCGACTCCCGAAGGCACGATGAAGGTCAGCAGGAAATCCGTGATGATCAGGCCGAGCAGGATTCCTGAATAGGTGTTTCCCACCCGCTGCGTCACGAGAATCGCGACCCTCCGGGCCAATCCGGATTTCGTCGCCATGGTTCCAAACAAAATAGCGCCCAGCAAAAACCAGGGTGTGTCCGTCGCGAAACCGCCGAAGGCCACATTGAATGGAGCCACGTTCAAAGCCCAGTACAAATAACAGCCGATCAGCCCGGCAAGCGCATAATCCATCGCTTCCGTGATCCAGGCCAGAAGCATGAAGGATGTGATGGCCAGCCCGTGCCTGGCAACGGGTTCAATGTGAAGCGGGGCGAACCAGATGATGGGCGGAACTATGACACAGAGGACCTTGCCGGCACTCACACGCAGCGATGTGTGGGGCGGACGTTCAAGCCCGGCCTGCGGTGTGGTGACCTCCGTGCTCATGTGGACCTAGACTATCCTACGAAAGCAGCCAGGACGCCAGATAGAATCCAAGCACCGATACGAGAGGAATGCTCAGGAGTGCAAGTATCGCTCCTCCTTTGACCATGCTGCCGATGCGCACGTAGCCACTGGCAAAAACCATTGCGCTGGGCGGCGTGCCGATCGGAAGAGCAAAGTCCATGTTGGCGGCGATTGCGGCCGCGATGAGGAGGGCCGCAGGATTCACACCTGCGGCCGGCGCAACGACACGGATCAGTGCGCCAACCATACCGATGATCGCGATGTTCGATATGACGCTGCCGACGATGACGGTAAACGCGACCACTCCGAGCACGAATAAGAACTGGCCTGATGACGAGACGAAAGCGGACATACTCTGTTCGAAAAATCCGCCCAGCCCCAGGGTCTTGTGAGCGATCGCGTTACCGAGGCCGAGGGCCGATGCATTCAGGCTCAAGGTTCCCCATTCAATTCCCTTTACCGCCTCATCCCAGGTCATCGCGAACTTGCGGTTCTTCCAATCGACGGGAATCAGGAACAATGACGTCGCCATCAGCACAGAGGTCACCGACCAATCCAGGTGCTGGCTTACCCACACGCTCGCGGGATTCTGCCTTCCTCCCGGAAGAAACAAAGGAAGAAGATCCGGCAGGATCCACAACGCCATTGCGGCTGCGAACACGGTTCCTACGATTTTCTCTCCGCGAGTGAGCGGCCCGAGCCGTTTCATCTCATCGCTGAGGAAGGAGCCGGACTCATTCCAGCGGGGCATCTCCGGTTTCAACACGTAGCGGAGCACCAGGAACATTGCCGTCAACATTACGGCGAACACCGGCAGGCAGACGGCCACCCACTGAAGGAATCCGATCCGGTGTCCCATCGACTGGGCAATGCCGATGGCGATCAGGTTGGTCGGAGCGGCGACAGGAGTAACTACGCCCATATTCGCGCCCCACGCGATTGCCAGAAAGAGCGCTTCCGCGTAACGGCTTCCCGGTTTGAATCCAAGCGTCTCGACGAGTCCGGCTGCAATTGAAATGAAAATCATTGTCGTGACAACGTGGGACAACATCGAGCTCATCACCGCGGAGGCCAGCCCAAACGCCACCAGAAGCCGCCACGAATTTCCACCAACCCACCTCGATGACGTCATGCGATGTGCGATGCGGCGCGTCAAGCCATGCACACTCAAGGAGTGCCCGAGCACGAATGCGCCGAGCAGGAATAAGCAAATCCAGTTCGCCCAGGTACTGAAGGCGGCATCGACCGAAAGAACGCCGCACAGGGCCAGCATTGCAAGCGACGCGAGAGAAGTTGCCGGAATTGGAATCGGTTCGCAGACCCACCAGGTTACGGTCCACAGGAAGAGTCCCAGTGTCCGCATGCCGATTGGCGTGACATTCTGCAAAGGAGGAACAAGCAGCGCAATAGCAAACAACACCGGTCCGAGCCAGAGGCCAAGTAACCGTTTGCGCTTCTCAAACTGAAGTTCCGCCTCCGAAAGTCTGGGAGCGATTTCGGCCAGGCCCTTCCAACTCATCAGCGAGAAGCTCCTCTTGCGCTTCCCTCCAATTTGAAAAGGTTGAGTGCGTTCGTGCGTCCTATTTTGCGGCGGTCTCTCTCGGAAATGTGCAGTTCATCGAACCATTTCACGGCTTCGACGGTTTTCTCGAATGGATAGTCCACAGAGAACATGATTCGGTCGGATCCCACTTCCATAATGGCGTCGACGAGCGTCGGCGTGCGGAAATTTCCGCTGACTGTAAGATAGAAGTTATCTCCGAGATAGTCGGCCATCTTTCGACGCGCGGGAATGCCGCGGGGTGTTTGGCTGATCCGGTGATCGATGCGCCAGATCATGTACGGCAGGCCCTCGCCAAGATGACCCAGAATCACGTTGAGGCGAGGGCACCGATCAAAGAGTCCGCTTGCCATGAGACGCAGGGCGTGAATCGCCGTTTCGACGCCGAAAGCCCAGGCCGAACCGAGAAACCAGGGATGGCCGTCGTAGACCGGCTCACGGTTGACCAACGGATCACGCGGATGCAGGTACAGAGGAAAGTCCAACTGTTCCAGCTTCTCCCAGAACGGAAGATAGCGCGGGTCGTCGAGATAAACGACGGTGTTCGGATCGCCCACCTGTGAAAAGCCATTCACCATGGTTCCCTTGAAGCCCAGGTCCATCACGCAGCGGGTCAATTCCGCGATGGCCAGGTCCGGATCCTGCATCGGCAATGCAGCAAACGCCGCGAAACGATCCGGCCGTTTTGCGACGAACTCCGCGATGGTGTCATTGGCCTTGCGCGCGACCTCGGCGGCAAGTTTGGCGTCCGGGATACCCTGCACGGCGGGATTGTGCAGCGACAGGATCACGATCTCAATTCCGTGTTTGTCCATTTCCGGTAAACGGAGTTCCTCGAGATCGAGCAAGCGCCGCTTGATGTCCGGCCAGGCGGGGAACCAACCCGCGTATCTTGCGTCGTGAGCTGAACTGATGGTTTCCGGTATCGCGAAATGCTCTTCGAAAGCGATCTTTCCTTCCATATGTCTGTTTCGGTTCCTCCGATTGATCGAAAATTTCACACGGAAATATTGTGATGTCAACCGGTTTGAAGAATGGGGCGGGAGCGAGCCTGGGCCGAACGGGATTGCAGCGGCCTTCGGAAGGTGCGATGATCTACATGCCCACCCTGTCCCCAATCACGTAAGGAGAACAGTGCGATGAAATCGAAGAAACCAAACCGCCGTGAGTTTCTAGGTCGCAGTTCGGGCCTGGCCGGTGCTGCGGGTGTCCTGTCCGCTTCCAGCTTCGAAGAAGCCCTCGGCGGCCAGGCGCAGGAAAGAGCAGGTAACGCCATCCGAAGACCGGAACGCTTCGACGACTCGTTCATTTTTGAGCGGAAACCGTTTACATGGCCGGGAGGAAAGACGCTCGCGATTTGGATCATTCCCAACGTCGAAGTCTGGCAATTTGACTCGGCGGCAGGCGCGGCCATATCGCCCAATGCGAGCAACCGCGTCCCCGACGTCATTAATTACGCCTGGCGGGATTACGGAATCCGCGTGGGGCTGTGGAGAATTGCGGAAGTGCTCGACGCAGCCGGAGTGCGGGCGACCGTGGCGTTGAACGCAATGGTCTGCGACGTGTTTCCGAAAGCGGTCGAAGAGATGAAAAGACGAGCCTGGGAATTCATGGGCCACGGAATCACCAACAGCCGGACCCTGGCGAACCTTCCCCTGAACGAAGAGCGCGAGGTGATCCAGACCACGTTGCGAACAATCCAGCGGGCGGCCGGAAAGCGGCCGCGTGGCTGGCTCGGGCCCGGGCTCACGGAGACTTTCAATACGCTCGACCTCCTCGCCGAAGAAGAGGTCATGTACGTCGGCGATTGGAACAGCGACGATCAGCCATTCGCAATGAAGGTGAAGAAGGGAAAGCTGTTTGCCGTTCCCTACGGCATGGACATCAACGACATGTCACTCATCAACAGGCTGGGTTATACCGGCGACCAATACCTGCGGGCGCTGACGGACCAGTTCGACACTCTCTATGCCGACAGTCAGAAAACCGCGCGGGTCATGGGGATTCCGCTACATCCGTTCCTGATGGGACAACCCTGGCGCACCCCGTACCTGAAAAAAGCAATTGCACACTTTCAGCAGCACGAACGGGTATGGTTCGCAACCGGCAGCGAGATTGCGGACGCCTATTCCGCGATGGAGCGAAGGTCAGGTTAGAAATCGCTCGGGGCGGGCGTGTCGTCGCCGTTCCAATTTTTGACGCTTCCATCCTTGGCCTTGATAAATCCCAGGCGGCATCCGTGGGAACCGTCCCTGAGGGGAAAGCATCGCGCTTTGACCGGGTCGCCGACCTTCATATAATCGATCGTCACTCCTATTCTTTGGAGTGTAGGCCGGCCGATCGCTTCCATGATCCATATTTGCGGCTCACCTTTCGCGTCCTTCACTTCCAGATAGACCCAGGAATGCGGGACAACCAGATGCACTTCCTTGACCACGCCCTCGATGGTCGTATACGTGTCGCTGTAATTGCTTGGAGAATGATGCGCCGATGCCGGAAGAGCGAACGCCAGCGCACATAACACCGCAAAACCGAAACCCAATTTGAACAGCATGTTCACCCTCTTCATAATGGATTTAAGAAGATTTCACGATCACCGCGGCGGCCCGCCTACAGTTGCATCAGGCGCGTCAATCCGATTACCCGGTTGAAGGTCCCGGTTGACGCGGGCCGGTGCCGGGAATCCGTTGACATAAATCTCCTGGTAGCGAAGCCCGATTCCCCTCTCGTCGAGGAATCCCAGCGATTGCTGAAACCAGGCCGGCTCCGGGTAACCCGCCGGTACAGTCCCCTCGACAATATAGAGCTTATTTTCGTGCATGTAGATCCCTACGTAGCTGCGGGATTTGTCGGCATTGTTGAGCAGCAACTGATGGCCTTCGACGAGTTCGAGGAAATTCCACTGGTACTGCGTCACCTTCGCGGCCCGTTGCATGAACTGCCACGATGCATAGACAAGGGCGGCTCTCATATCAACCTTCCACCACCCCTCCCCGCTACCACCCGCGACTCCCCTGCACACGACGTCGCCGGGAGGGCAAGACTTGGATTTCTCCGTAAGTATTCGTCGGGCCTGATTGTAGTCGACCACCGTCACGGAGTAGCGGCTTTCGCCTTGCGTGACGCTATAGACGTGTGCCGGCAGATCGGCTCCGTATTCCGACCGGTACGTCGTCTCCGTTACTTTCGGTTGACTCGGAAAGAGGCATGTAAAACGGTCGTCGCGATTGGCAAATTCAACCCATTCCTGGGCGAACAACGGGCCCGAAATAGAAAACATCAAGAGTGTGGAAATCAGCGGCATCAAACGCATACTGTTTCTCCCTCAGGGTGCGAAAAAGACGAAGCACATTCGAAATTCAAACAGCCGGTTCGTGTGGATTGGGACTAATTGTCGGCTTGAAAAGCCGGCTCGTCAAATTTATTTGGGTGACATCGCCCCAGTATCCTTCTGTCGTAGGCCCAATTCCAGTCGTCGATATAGTATATGCAGATCCGCGGGACCATAACGAAAAGGAGGGGGCATTGAATCTCAAAGGGAAGGGAAGCAGGCTGATCGTCGCTTCTGGTCTTCTTGCAGCGACCGCACTGATCTGGCTCAGCGGCAATCAGGCGGCTGCTCTGGCACAAAAGGCGCGTTCCGCCATAGCGGAAGCGTTTCAGGTCCGCACCCGCGCGGGCAATCTCGATAAAAAGCCGACGCGCTACATCAAGGATCCGAACCCTGCCTGGAGTTCCATCGCCGTGAACGCCGAGAACAACATGGTGGTGATGACGGATGAGAACCTCTTTCGCATCGTCGAGTACGGGCGGTTGGACAACACCCCTCCTGCAGCGCGCCTCACCGAGCCGAAACGGATCATTGGCGGAGACCAGACGCGCACCGAGATGCTCTGCGGGGCGTATATCGATCCGAGGACCCTCGACGTCTATGTCACGAACAACGACACGCAGGATTGGATGCCGGTTTTCTCACGGAATGCGAAAGGGAACGTAGCTCCCGACCGGCTTCTGGCCACGCCGCATCGCACGTGGGGCATCACGGCCGACGAGACCCGCCAGGAACTCTACGTGACGGTTCAGTTTCCTTCGGCTGTAATCGTCTATCGAAAAACAGCGGCCAATAATGAAGCGCCGCTCCGAACGCTCGAAGGCGATGCGACCGAGCTGGCCGACCCGCATGGCATCGCCCTCGATGTGAAGAACGACTTGTTGATTACGACGAATCACGGTCATCGCCGGTTCTATGGCGGTGCGGCAGTCTCGACAATAACGGAGACCTGGGAAGAGTGGATCGGCAAGTCGACCGCGGACTTGAACAGTTTGCCCAGAAGATACCTCCCGGGGCTCGGCAAATTCGAGATGCCGTCGATCAACATTTATGCGCGAAACGCCAGTGGGAACACGCCGCCGCTGCGGGTCATCAAGGGACCCAAAACGCAGCTCAACTGGCCGAGTCACGTTGCCGTCCACGAAGAACGCGGCGAGATATTTGTCGCGAACGATGCGGAGGATTCGATCCTGGTCTTTCGGACGTCGGATAGCGGCGACGTCGCTCCCACGCGAGTCATCAAGGGGGCAAAGACGCGCGTGAAGAACCCAACGGGCCTCAGCCTCGACGTCAAGAACGGGGAATTGTGGGTGGCGAACATGGGCAATTTCGCCGCTACCGTGTATCCGATTACCGCGAATGGCGATGTCGCGCCCTTACGCATGATCCGCGGAGGACCGGCCGATCAGGTCGGGTTGATGATCGGGAACCCCGGTGCGGTCGGATACGACAGCAAGCGCCAGCAGATTCTGGTCCCGAACTGAGTGGCCCATCCGCAGATTGCGGCATTTGCCAGGCTGGCAAATGGAGCACAAACACCGGCGAGAAGAATCTACGGGCAGACCTCGATGCTGAGCCGGACCATGCACGACATCCGGTACAACCCGGTCGACGACGAGGTCCTGGTGCCGAATCCATTCTCGAATGCAATCCTCATTTTCCGGGGCGGCGCGAGCGGTCAGGAAGCGCCAATTCGCATCATTCAGGGACCAAATACCGAGTTAAACAGTCCGGACCGGCTCGACATCGATGTCGTGCACCGGGAGATCTTCGTGCCCGGCAGAGGAAATGTCCTGGTCTTCCCACTCGATGGCGATGGTGATGTGCGGCCGAAGCGTGTCATTCGTGGTCCGGACACGCAAGTCGATGGCACGTCGATCGCCGTGGATCCGCTGCATAATCTGTTTGCCACGACCGGCCGCGACCGTGCCATCCTGATCTTCGATCGCATGGCGAACGGAAACGTCAAGCCGCTGCACGTGATCCGGGGACCGAACACGCAGATCGATCGGATCAATCAGATGGCGATTTATCCCGAGGGCAAGCTGCTGGTCGTCGCGATGCCGGGCGTTCAGGGTTCGATGGAGCCACCGCGGGTGTTCGTCGGCATGTGGAGTCTCGACGATGATGGAGACATCGCGCCGAAATGGACGATCACCGGGAAGCAGACGGGGCTAAAGAAACCATTTGCCGTTGCGCTGAACCCCGAGCACAAGGAAATCTATGTTACGGACATGCGCCTGAACGGCGTCATGACGTTCTTCGTGCCCGAGGTATTTAAACCTGTGCCTCCGGCGAAGTAGGAACCACAAAGACACAAAGGCACAAAGAAAGGCCGCAAATAAAGATTCTTGATGCGGCCTTTCTTTGTGCCTTTGTGTCTTTGTGGTTCCGCACTACTTCACGGTCTTGTACACGTTATCGATGAAGCCGCTCTTTTTCAGCTCTGTTACGAAGCTCTCATCGTAGAAATCCGACGGCTTGTACTTTTGGATCTCCGGCGGGTAACCGATTGTGAACATGTCCTTGAAGCCCTGTACGCAGGGAAACATGTCGCGCGACATCTTTAGCCCTTCTTCGTAGACGGAGTTCGCCAACTTGCGGTCCGTCATGCCGTGATATTTCGCCATCACCCGCAGGGTGTCTTCTCTATTGTTGTAATAGATTGCCATGCCCTCGAAGGTCGCCTTGAGGAAGCGCATCGCGAGATCCCGGTTTTTGGGATCCTTGATCCAGTTCCATTCCACCCTTACACCGTTGCCGGCGATGGGCTGCTTCCAGGTGGAGGTGTCGGCCAGAACGGGGTAGCCTTCCGCTTTGGCCTGCGCCATGTAACGGTCGTCTGCGATAAAAGCGTCGGCCTTGCCGGCCTTCAGATCGTCGAACCGCTGCGCGCGCTCGACGACGGTGAAATCTTTTCTCGGCACCCAGCCCATCCGCTTGCCGAGCGCGCGGTAAATGAAACCTGTCATCGCTCCGTCGTTGGAGATCCCCAGCCGCTTGCCTTTGATCTCTTCCAGGTTCTTCATGCCCTTCTGGCCGACGATACTGAAGCGAATCGTACAGTCCGTAGTTGCAATCTGGAGCCGTTTGGGCCCGCGGTTGGCAAGGATGGCGGTGACCATCGGCACGCCGCCATCCACGCTGATGTCAGGGTTGTCCATCTTCTGTCCACCCATCTCGATGGCACCAGGAAATTCGCCGGGCGGCAGCCAAAGCTTCACGTCCAGGCCGTATTTCTTGTAGAACCCCTTGTCATAGGCAATCAGCACGGGGGTCTTGCTGACAGCCCTGGTGACCAGTTCCACTTTCAGAGGCGTCAATGTCTGTTGAGCATGCGCTAGCGCGACAAGCAAAAACAGGATCGCCGGCAAATATGTTTGTTTTCGCATGGCCTGAGATTCCTCCCGGGTTTTTTGGTCCTAGCCGCGGAGCGGCGTCAGAGTGTAGCCCCGGGCGCAAGCCCGGGGTAATAGTTGCTCGGGATCCCAGCCCTGGAAGGGCGCAAGATGTGTGCCGAGCATGTTCAGCAGCTCGGAAGTGAAAGTCTACTATCCAACCTGATGGAGGTGAAGGATTAGCGAAGCGCAAGGGCTACTGCCGTGAGGCGGGGTCTGAAGGAAGCGTGGAGCAAAGGCGCGAATCGATGAACAAAAACCGGATAGGAGGCGTGAGCGTGGGACGAGCGGCCATCTTACTGCGAAGTCCATATCCATCAAGCGCGCGAAGCGTAAATCCGGCGACTGTGCGCTGAAGGCGGCTGAACTTACCTCGGGAGGTCTGCAGGAAGCAGAAGTCAGCAGAGGGCATATTAGACCTGGCGTCGGCGAGGCTAGTGAGGCACTCCAAGCCGAAAGGTGGAGCAACGGATAGGCGGAGCCGGTAACGGGGAGCGAAGGCCCGAACGAGAAACGAGAGGCAAGTAGATCATGGATCTCAGGAGCGACAAGCGGCAGAACACCCCGAATGAACGGGACTCTGGGTCGGCGGGTCGGGGTGAAGCCCAAGACACGCGACAAAGAGAGATCGAATCGCAGCTGGCGTTCAATGAAGACGAAAGCCCGGCCGACACGGATCGAATAATGGAGGAGATATGTGAGTGGGAGAACCTGAAGAAAGCAATGCGGCGGGTCAAGGCCAATAAGGGTAGCGCGGGAATCGACGGCGTGACCGTGGATGAACTCCCCGACTATCGGGATTTATTGGTCATCCGGGACCAACTGTTGAGTGGGGCCTATAAACCGCAACCGGTAAAACGGGTGGAAATCCCGAAACCGGACGGAGGGGTGCGCAAGCTGGGCATTCCAACGGTGCTGGATCGATTTGTGCAGCAAGCGGTGATGCAGGTTCTCGAAAAGCGGTGGGACCGGACGTTCTCCGATAGCAGCTATGGCTTCCGGTCGGGACGGTCCACTCATCAAGCAGTAGCGCAAGCGCAGCAGTATATTGCTGCAGGCTACGGCTGGGTGGTCGATCTGGATTTGGAGAAATTCTTCGACCGGGTCAATCACGACAAATTGATGGGCCAGATCGCCAAACGAATCGGGGACAAGCGGCTGCTGAAACTCATCCGGGCGTTCCTGAACGCTGGGGTGATGGAGGACGGGTTGGTCAGTCCAAGCGTGGAAGGAACTCCACAAGGAGGTCCACTTTCGCCACTGCTCAGCAACCTCGTGCTCGACGAACTGGACCGGGAGCTGGAGCGCCGGGGACACCGATTTGTCCGATATGCGGATGATTGCAACATCTACATTCGCAGCGAACGGTCGGGTCAACGGGTGATGGAGAGCATCAAGCGATTCATCACACAACGACTCAAGCTCAAGGTCAACGAGACGAAGAGCGCGGTGGCGCGGCCGCAGGTGCGAAAGTTTCTCGGATTCAGTTTCAGCGACGGTCCCGAGATTCGGCGGATGATCGCGCCGAAGGCCGTCGAACGGTTTAAGCAACGGATTCGGGAAATCACGCGGCAGGCAAGGAGTGTGAGCCTGGATCGGACGATAGCTGTTCTAGCTCCGTATATGCGGGGCTGGCGCGGCTATTTCGGGTTCTGCGAAACGCCGAACCGGTTGATCCAACTGACCGGCTGGGTACGACGGCGCCTTCGGGCGGCGATGTGGCGGCAATGGAAAACGCAACGCCGCCGTCGGGCGATGCTGATCCAGTTGGGCGTGCGCGGCGCACTGGCGGAAAAAACGGCCGTCAGCAGTCGTGGCCCATGGCATCTGGCCCATTCGAAAGCTTTGTCCATTGCGCTTTCCAATGCGTACTTTCACTCTCGCGGCTTTCCCTCATTGCTCGGACGATGTTAGTTCAAGGATCTCGAACCGCCGTGTACGGACCCGTACGCACGGTGGTGTGGCAGGGGTCGGCGGGTGACCGCCGCCCCTATGCCGATTCCTCGAATCCATTCGAATCTTTCGCCCCTCTGGGGCTGGGATCCAGGGTTACTGTTTACCCCGGGCTTGCGCCCGGGGCTACATTCTTACGCCGCTCCGCGGCTAAAACCGCAACGAGCGCATTTCATTCACACCTTCTGAGCCCTGCTGCCAGAGGCAGGCTCGAATCCGCTGGACATGAAGATCACAATAATTGTCGCTACTTCCCGGGGTTCCCGCAGTGTTACCCAGCGACGATGCGACGGCCATCAAGAGGCGACGGTCGGTAGGAGGCGGAGCATGGATCTCGTATACTGCACAGCCATGAAGCGCAGCTCTACCTCCGAGCTCTCACCTGCCGGCGCACAAACGGGCATCCAGGCGGGGCCGACACGGG
>Ga0137410_10001944_pt1 | contig 14146 bp, 16 predicted proteins | sample CZODoug1_16funga_FD_108878 | JGI IMG/M metagenome (GOLD analysis project Ga0137410, IMG submission 108878) | Vadose zone soil fungal communities from Angelo Coast Range Reserve, California, USA - CZODoug1_16fungal (Illumina Assembly) | ecosystem: Environmental > Terrestrial > Soil > Vadose zone... | reverse complement strand
GGCGAGCAGCAGATGCTCGCCATCGGCCGCTGCCTGATGGGCAACCCCGAGCTGATCATGTTCGACGAGCCCTCGCTCGGCCTCGCGCCGCTGGTCGTGCAGGAGGTACTGCATACCATCCGCGTCTTGAACAAGCGCGGCCTCACCATCCTCCTGGTCGAGCAGAACGTCGCCCTCTCGCTCAAGATCTCGAGCCGCGCCTATGTGCTGGAGAACGGGCGCGTCGTCATGAGCGGCTCCGGCGAGCAGCTTCTCCACGACGATCGGGTTCGGCAGGCCTATCTCGGCCTCTAGAGCGAGCGGACGGAAAGACAAAATTGCCCTGATCGCTCGTAGACGATCTAATCCACAGATGGTCATCGTCCACCACCTCAACAACTCCCGCTCGCAGCGCCTGCTCTGGCTCCTCGAGGAGCTCGGCGTCCTGTACGACATCAAGCGCTACCAGCGCGACCCGAAGACGATGCTCGCGCCGCCGGAGCTCCGGAAAATCCATCCGCTCGGCAAGTCGCCGGTGATCACCGACGGCGAGGTGACGCTCGCCGAGTCGGGCGCGATCATGGAGTACGTGCTGGAGAAGTTCGGCCGCGGCCGGCTGGTGCCGAAGCCGGCGTCGCCCGAGAAGCTGCGCTACACCTACTGGATGCACTTCGCCGAAGGCACGGCGATGCCGCCGCTGGTGATGAAGCTGGTGCTCGACCGGATGGCGAAAGGGCCGATGCCGTTCTTCATCCGACCGATCGCGCGCGCAATCGCCGGCCGCGTGAAGACCGGCTTCGTCGAGCCGAACATCAACCGCCAGCTCGACTACATGGAGTCGGAGCTGAATCGCTCCCCCTGGTTCGCCGGCAGCGAGTTCACCGCCGCCGATATCCAGATGAGCTTCCCCATCGAGGCGGCGACGGCGCGCGCCGGCCTCGACGCCAGCCGGCCAAAGCTGATGGAATTCCTGGCCCGGATCCATGCCCGCGAGGCGTATCGCGCCGCGCTCGAGCGCGGCGGCGAGTTCAAGCTGTTGCGGTAATAGTGCCTCCGGCCCGGCGCCGGGATTTTTGTATGCTGGCCGGATGGACATCCTCCCCGAGACCCAGGGCCTCATCCAGCGCTTCCAGCATGGCAACGCCTTCAGGCAATACCTGCGCGAGCGGCTGCGCCTCGTCGTGCCGGCCGTGGTGATCTTCGTTGCGTTCAGCATCGCCACCACCGCCGGAACCGTGATCACGCTCGGCGGCACCCGCTCGATCCTCGTGCTGGTCGGCCTGCTGACGGCGCCGTTCATCGTGCTCGGCAGCCTGTACGTGCAGCTGATCGCATTCTTCCTCTGGCTGGAAAACCGCGCCATCGCGCGAGCGACGCACCACACGGCTCACACGCCAAAGCAGGAGCTGGCCGATACGCTCGCGAGCCTGTGCGCGCTGGCGAAGGGCTTCTCGCCGCTCGTGGTAGCAGCAGGTGCCGCGCTGCTGCTCGTGCCCCTCGCGTTCCTGGCCCACCTGTCTACCGGGGTAGCGTTCCTGCTGCTCGTCCTGGTCGCGGCGACGCCGTTCGCGTACGCACTGCTAGATCACTGACGGCAAAGGCACCATCGCAGTCTTCCCCGCGCGCAAGGCATAATCCCGCGCGTGCACAAGGGCAGGCTGGAAGCGTTCAGCGACGGCGTGATCGCCGTCATCATCACCGTCATGGTGCTGGAGATGAAGGTGCCGCACGGCGTCGAGCTGGCGACGCTCGCGCCGCTACTGCCGGTCTTTCTCACCTACGTGCTGAGCTTCGTCTTCGTCGGCATCTACTGGAGCAACCACCACCACATGTTTCACGCCGTAAGGCATGTCAACGGCCTGGTGCTGTGGGCCAACCTGCACCTGCTTTTCTGGCTGTCGCTGATCCCGTTCGTCACCGGCTGGATGGGCGAGAACCATTTCGCGGCGGTGCCGGTCGCGGGCTACGGCGCAGTGCTGCTCGGCGCCGGCTGCGCCTACACCATCCTGGTACGCGCGCTGCTCGCGCTGCACGGCGCGGATTCGCCCTTCGCCAAGGCGCTGGGCAGCGACTTCAAGGGCAGGATCTCGATCGTGCTCTACGTCGTCGCCCTGCTGCTGGTGCTCGTGCATCCGGTCGCCGCCTGCGCGGTCTACGTGATCGTCGCCGCCATGTGGCTGTGCCCCGATCGCCGCTTCGAGAAGCTGGCCGCCCGCGTCGAAGGATGAAGCGCGCCGCCGCCCTGCTCGCCTTCCTCCTCGCGGGTTGCGCAGGCGATCCGCCGAGCATCCCCGCGGGGCTGACCAAGCCGAGGGCGGTGCTGCGCGCCTGGAGTCCGGCGGAAGGCGAGATCCGCGTGCTGGCGGTCGACGGCATCGAGATCGGCAAGGTCTCGCACGTGTATCTCTCGGCGGGCGAGCACCAGGTCACCGTGCGCTGGTCGGGCGGTCAGGCGATCAGTCGCGTCGGCCAGGTGCGCGCCGGGTTCCGGGTGGGCAGCACCTACGTGGTCGAAGCGGAGCCCGACGGCGCGCTGCGCACCGTGCGCTTCGATATCGTCGAGAAGGGCCCAGACTACGACCCCGAATGCCTGCAGGAGTCGTTCTTCGGCGGCCGGCCGAAAGGGCGCGGTTGCTAGAGCGCCGGCGCTGCGCTTGGGCGACGACCCCGCTCGGCATCGCCTACCACGACCGGGAATGGGGCGTGCCGGTGCACGCCGACCGGGTGCTGTTCGAGTTCCTGATCCTCGAGGGTGCGCAGGCGGGCCTTTCGTGGGAAACGATCCTGCAGAAGCGCGAGAACTACCGGAAGGCGCTCGCGGGATTCGACTCGCGCAAAATCGCGCGCTTCGATTCACGCAAGAAAAGCTCGTTGATGAAGGATGCCGGCATCGTGCGCAATCGGCTGAAGATCGAGAGCACGGTCACCAATGCAAAAGCCTTTCTCGCCGTGCAGAAGGAGTTCGGCAGCTTCGACGCCTACGTCTGGCGCTTCGTCGGCGGCAAGCCGATCGTGCTCAGGCGCGGCAAGGTCCCGGTCAAGACCGCCGAGTCGGACGCGCTGAGCAAGGACCTGCTGCGTCGCGGCTTCAAGTTCGTCGGCTCGACCATCTGCTACGCCTACATGCAGGCGGTCGGCATGGCCGACGACCACGCGCCGGGCTGCTTCCGCAGGCGATAATCCGTCTCGATGTACGAGCACCGCACCGACCAGTTGCTTTCGCCGCGGCTGTTCGTGCGCCGTGTTTCACGCCACGCGGCGGCGGCGCTCGCGCTCGTGATCTTCTCCACCGCCCTCGGCATGGCGGGCTACATGTATTTCGAGCACCTGCCCTGGCGCGATGCCTTCCTCAACAGCGCGATGCTGCTCGGCGGCATGGGCCAGGTCGACGCACCGAAGAGCGATGGCGGCAAGATCTTCGCGGGCTGCTATGCGCTCTACGCCGGGCTGGTGTTCCTCATCTCGGTCAGCGTCGTGCTGGCGCCGCTGCTGCACCGGCTGCTGCACCGCTTTCACTGGAACCAGAAGGGCTGATGGCCCGGCGGCGACACCACTACAGCGTCTACGTGGTCGAGCTCTCGCCGAAGGTCTGGAACCACCGCAAGTTCCGCAAGAGCAACCCGGACCACGACGTCACCAGGCCCTGCGTCTACGTCGGCATGACCGGCCTCTCTCCCGACGTGCGCTTCGACAAGCACAAGGCCGGCATCCAGGCGAACCGTTTCGTCGAGCTCTATGGCGAGCGCCTGCTGCCGAAGCTCTACGAGGTTTACAACCCGATGCCTTACGATGCGGCAAGAGACATGGAAGTCGAGCTCGCGATCGCGTTGCGCGAGAAGGGATACGGCGTATGGCAGGGATGACGAGGGAAGGCGGGTGCGTCTGCGGCGCGGTGCGCTACCGCGTCGAAGGCGAGCCGGCGCGCAACTCGGTGTGCAGCTGCACCTTCTGCCAGCGCCGCACCGGGAGCGCGTTCGGCTTCGGCGCCTACTTCAACGCCGCGCAAGTGAAGATCCTTCGCGGCGAGCTCAAGGCCTACGAGCACCATTCGGACGAGACCGGGCGCTGGCTGCGCTTCGAGTTCTGCCCCAAGTGCGGCACGCAAGTCACCTGGACGGTGGAAGCGATGCCGGGCATGCGCGCCGTCGGCGTCGGCACGCTCGACGATCCGAAGTCCGTCAAGCCGCAGCGCTTCGGCTGGTTCCGCTCGGCGCACCCATGGGTAAGACCACCCGAGGGGGTAGAGGTGGTTCAGACTTCGGCCTTGCCTCCGCCACGATGAGACTCGCTCTTCTCCTTGTTGCGCTTGCATTCCCCGCGTGGGGCCAGGACGCCTACCCGTCACGGCCGGTGCGCTTCATCCTGCCCTTCCCGCCCGGCGGCCCGACCGACATCCTCGGCCGGCTGATCTCGGAGCGGCTCACCGCGCAGCTCGGCCAGCCGGTCGTGACCGAGAACCGCGGCGGCGCGGGCGGCAACGTCGGCGCCGAGGCGGCGGCGAAGTCGACGCCCGACGGCTACACCATCGTGCTGGTCGCACCATCGCTCGCGATCAGCCCGACGCTGTACGCGAAGCTGAACTACGACCCGGTGAAGGATCTCGCGCCGATCAGCCTGGTGGCGACGGTGCCGAACGTGGTCGTGACGCAGACCACGCATCCTGCGACCCTGCGCGAATTCATCGCCGCCGCGAAGGCCAAGCCCGGCGGCATGAATTTCGGCTCCGGCGGCAGCGGCACTTCCAACCATCTCGCCGGCGAGCTGTTCAACATCCTCACCGGCGCGACCCTGACGCACGTTCCGTACAAGGGCGTGAACCTCGCGATGCAGGACGTGATCGCCGGCCGCATCGATTTGGTCGTCATCGGCGTCCCGGCGGCGGCGCCGCACGTGAGGTCGGGCAAGCTGCGCGCCCTCGCCGTGATCGCGCCGCAGCGCCTGCCCGCCCTGCCCGAGGTGCCCACCGTCGCCGAGGCCGGCCTGCCGGGCTTCGAGGTCACGACCTGGTACGGCATCCTCGCGCCGGCCGGCACGCCGCGGCCGATCATCGCCCGTCTCAACACCGAGCTGCTGAAAGTGATGCACTCGCCGGAGATGAAGGAGCGCCTCGCCGGCATCGGCACCGACCCGGTGACCAGCACGCCGGAGGAGTTCGCCGCCTACATCCAGGCCGAGATCGGCAAATGGGGCGATGTCATCCGCAAGGCCAAGCTGCGCGCCGACTGACGAGGTGAATATTCCCGTTGTCGGCTGTGAACTGGCCGACGTATCCTCGCGCCGGGAGGGTGGCATGACGGCTCGGATACTGCTCGCAATTGCTCTATCGCTCGCCGCGGCAACCGCGGTGGCGCAGACGAGCGACCCCGCCGAGATTGCTTTCTGGGAAAGCGTCCGCGACAGCAAGGATCCGGCAGAGCTGCGCGCATACCTGCAGCGCTACCCCAACGGAACTTTCGCCTTCCTCGCGCAGCGGCGCCTTGCGAATCTCGAATCCGGGGCCCGTCCCGTCGCGCCGGCTGCCGCCGCGCCAGCGACACCCGCCGAGCCACCCGTGGCCTGGACGATCCCGTCCGCGGGCGACACCTGGACCTACAGCCTGCGCGAGCCGAAGCGGCGCGTCGGGCCGAGCGACCACACGCTGGTCGTCACCGTGGCGTCTGCTTCCGCCGGCGAGGTCACAGACCAGGCGACGATCGATGGCGCAACGCCGGCGCAGCAAGCGCAGCACGTCAGAGGCGCCCACCTCATCGCGCAAGGCGCCTCGGTGTTCTCGCCCTATCTGCAGCTTCTTGGCAACGTGCCCGCGGTCGGCTCGGTCGGCCGCGTCCGGATCGTCGACCCCATCTGCAACAGCGGGCGCTACGTCTGCGATGCCAGCGCGAGGGTTGTCGGCAAGGAGATCGTGCGCGTGCCCGCCGGCAGCTTCGCGGCGAGCAAGATCGTCGTCCAGCAATCGTGGGCCGCGGCGTTCGCCGGCGCGGGCGCGGCCCGCGGCGGCCGGACGCTGACGATCTGGTACTCGCCCGAAGCAAAGCGCGCCGTGAAGTACGCCAGCCGCACCACCTTCGGCTCCCCGGCGATCGAGGACTTCGAGATCGAGCTCGTGTCGTACAAGGTCAATTGAGGAGAAGATGCCGTCGCGAGCTATCGTCGCCGCGATCCTGTTCTGCCCCCTCGTCGCCGCGCCGGCGGGCGCCAACGACCCGGTCGTCAATTTCGAAAACCTGCCAGTCGCCGCGTCGGCGGGCAAGCTGCTATCCCAGGCGCAGGTGCGCGACGCGATCGTCGCCGCCGCATCGGCGCGTCAGTGGAAAGTCAACTACGTTGCCGCCGGCATGCTGGTCGCGCAGCGCAACATCGCCGGCCGGCACCTGGTCGAGGTCGATATCCGCTACGGCCCGCAGCAGTACTCGGTGCTTTATCGCAACAGCATCAACATGAACTACCGCGACGCCGACGCCACGATCCATCCCAACTACAATCGCTGGACCAAGGAGCTCGTGGACAGCATTAACAGGGCGCTCGACCAAACAAAATGAACCTGCTTCGCCTTTTCCTCGTTGCGGTCCTGCTTGCGTCCGCGCAGGCCCACGCGCAGAAACCCGCCAACCCGGAGGAGATCGCGTTCTGGGAAAGCGTGCGCGACAGCAAGAATCCCGAGGAGCTGCAGGCGTACCTTAACCAGTACCCAAACGGCAACTTCACGGTGCTCGCGAAAGCCCGCCTTGCCGCCCTCGGCGAGAATTCGACGGCGAAGCGTGCGCCGCGATCGCAAGCTGCGCCAGCATCGCCGCCTGCCGGTTCGTACGCGCCGGGCAGCGTGGCCGCCGCGACGCGTCTGCCGCAGGTGGGTGACAGTTGGGCGTACAAGCTCAGCTACCCGAGACTGCGCGGCCAGTGGGGCCAACCTACCCGCGCGCCGGCGAGCCACGTGATCAAGGTCGGCGCCGTCGCCGACGGCAAGATCGTCGACCAGCTCTCGATCGACGGCGGCACGATAGCAGAGACAACGCACGCCTCGGGCAGCTACCTCGGCCCGCAAGGCGTGTCCGTGTACTCGCCCTACCTGATTTCACTGCAGGACCTGCCCGCCACCGGATCGCTTGGCGAGATCGCGATCCTCGACGCGCCCTGCCGGGCCACGTATCGCTGCCGCGCCGCCGGCAGGATCGCCGGGCGAGAGCAGGTCAGCGTTCCTGCCGGGCAGTTCTCCGCCACCAAGATCATCGTCGAAGAGTCCTGGCAGCCGACCTCAACCTCAGCGGGCTTCGCGACCGCCCAGATGAACGGCGGCCGGACGATCACCATCTGGTACGTGCCGCAGATCAAGCGGGCGGTGAAGTTCTCCAGCCGGCTCACGGTCGGCGACATCCCGCCGGTTGAATCGCACTTCGACCTCGAGCTGGTCGGCTACCAGGTGAAGTAGGACCTGCCATGCGCAGCGTGATCGCTCTCGCCACGCTGCTTGCCGTGCTCGCGGCCCCTTCGCGCGCCGCCGAGCCGATCGCCAACTTCGAGAATGTCGCCATCGCCGTGCGCAGCGGCGTGCCGTCGGCGGCGCAGGTTCGCGAGGCAATCATGGCCGCCGGCAAGGCGCGGCGATGGGAATTCACCGACGACGGGCCGGGGAAGCTCTCCGCCCTCCTGCGGGTGCGCGAGCGGCACGAGATCCACGTGCTGATCCCGTACGACCAGCGCTACTACTCGGTCCTGTACGAAAGCAGCGTCAACATGAGCTACCGGCCTCAGGACGGGACGATCCACGGCAACTACAACCGCTGGGTCCAGGATTTCGTCAGGACGATCAACGTATCGCTGTCGCGCATCAGCGGCGAGGCCGGCGCGGCCGCTGCTTCGCCAGCGAGCCCCCCGCCGCTGCCCGGATACACCGACGTGCCGGCTCCCACGGTGGGCGACACCTGGACCTATCGCCTGACCGAGCCCGACCGGCGCGACGTGCCGACCCAGCGCAGCTACGTCGTCACCGTCGGCGCAGCCAATCGCAACGAGATCCTCGATCAGGTCGCCATCGGCGGCGGCAACTCGATCGGCACGCGCCACACGCGCGGCGTCCAGCTCTTCGCGCAGCCAGCGGGAGTCTTCTCCCCCTACCTGATGGTGTTCGACAAGCGCCCGGCGGGCGCCGGGCTCGGCACCATCGGCATCGCCGACCCGGCGTGCAGCGGGCCGTACCTGTGTGAGGTCAGCGGACGCGTCGTCGGCGAGGAGACGGTCACCGTCCCGGCCGGAACATTCGCCGCTACGAAGGTCGTCATCGAGCAGGCGTGGCGCCCGGCGCTCGGCGGCGGCGCGGCCGGCTCCGGCGGCGCCGGCGCTCGCGTGATCACCGTCTGGTACTCGCCCGAGGTCCGGCGCGCGATCAAGTACTCGAGCCGCCTCTCGTTCGGCGACGCGCCGCCGATGGAGGCGAACTTCGACCTCGAGCTGGCGAGCTACCGCGTCGCGCCGCTGCCGGCGCGCGTCCTCGCCGCGCCGAAGCCGCCGCAGGCGGGCGACAACTGGACCTATCGCATCACCGACCCGAAGGGCTCGCAAGGGCAGCGCACGGTCTTCGTCCAGGTGGCGTCGGTCACTCCCGCGCTGATCGTCGAGCATGTCTCGGTCCAGGGCGGTTTCACCCAGCCGTGGCGGCACGCGCGCGGCGGCTATCTCATCCCCCAGGGCGTCTCGGTGTTCTCCCCCTACCTGCCGCAGTTCGAAAAAGTGGTGCTCGGCGAAGCACTCGGCTACATCGAGAGCACGGACCCCGGCTGCCGCGGCTCGTTCGTCTGCCAGGCGAAAGGCACGATCGTCGGCGAGGAGACGGTCGAGGTTACCGCCGGCCGCTTCGCCGCGATCAAGGTCGTGGTGCAGCAGAGCTGGCGACCGGCCGCGGGCACGAGCGGCGACGCGAAAGAGCTCGAGCGGATGAACGGCGCACGCACGCTCACCATCTGGTACGCCAACGCCCTCAAGCGCGCGGTGAAGTACGAGAGCCGGCTGACTTCGGGCGAGCGGGTGCCGATGGAGGCCAACTTCGACCTCGAGCTGACGAGCTACCAGGTCAAGTAGCCCCCTAGGCAGGTGCAAAGTGCCATTGGCGCTTGTGCAGCGCCGCACTTGCCGTCGCCCCCTGCCTGCCTAAGAATAGCCGGCATAGATTCGCCTTGCTCCAAACAAAAAGGGGGGGCCTTGCGGCGGATTCTCCTGCTTAGCCTGATCCTGCTCGCGCCGGCGACCGCCGCCGCGCAGCGCACGTTGAGCATTTCCGGCGAGCAGCGCGTCGCGCTGGTGATCGGCAATGCCGCGTACAAGGAGGCGCGCCTCATCAACCCGGTCAACGATGCGCGCGCGATGGCCGACGCGCTGGAGCGCCTCGGCTTCGTCGTAATCAAGCGCGAGAACGTGAAGTCCAGGGAAATCGGCTCGGCGCTGCGCGAGTTCCGCTCGCGGCTCACGCCCGGAGCGGTCGCGCTCTTCTTCTACGCGGGCCACGGTCTCCAGGTGCGCGGCGTCAACTATCTGCCGGCCGTCGACGCCGAGATCGAGGCCGAGGAAGACGTGGCCAATCAGTCTCTGGACATGACCAAGGTCCTCGAATTGCTCGACGAGGCGAAGACGCGCATCAGCCTCGTCTTCCTCGACGCCTGCCGCAACAATCCCTTCTCGCGCCGCTTCCGCTCCGCCTCGCGCGGCCTGGCCAAGGTCGACGCGGCATCCGGCACGCTCATCTCCTTCGCCACGCGTCCCGGCAGCGTTGCCGCCGACGGCGAAGGCAAGAACGGCCTCTATACCGAGCATCTGCTCAATCACATGGCGACCGCCGGCCTGCCGATCGAGCAGATGCTGAAACGCGTCGGCGCCGACGTGAAGCTTGCATCGAAAGGTCGGCAGGAACCCTGGAGCGAGGGTCTGCTCGAAGGCGACTTCTACTTCCGTCCCGCCGCTCCGGCAGCGGTTGCCGCGCCTTCCGCGATGGACCCTGCGGTCCTGGAGCTCGCGCTGTGGGACAGCGTCAAGAACAGCCGCAATGCCGAGGAGCTCGCCGCGTACCTTGAGCAATATCCCAAGGGACAGTTCGCCGGAGTGGCGCGCGCGCGGTTGAAAGGACTCGGCGTGACAGCCCCGGTTGCCGCTCCCGCGGCGCCAGCGCCCAGGCCTGCGGCTGCGCCGGCGCAGCAGCTCGCCCTCGCCGCGCCTGCCGCCGCGGTCTCGCTAAATCCCGACCCCGGCGACGGGCCGCAGCCGGGCGACAGCTGGACCTACCGCCTCACCCAGCGCGACCGCAAAGACGAGCAGAGAGAGCAGCGCTATTCGGTCAACGTCACCAGCGTCTCGGGAGGCGTTATCGTGGAGCGTTACGCGCTCGAGAGCGGGAAAACCGGCCTCGCTCGGCACGAGCGCGGCGGCTACCTCACGCCGCTCGGTCCGGCGCTGTTTTCGCCCTACCTGCCGGTCTTCCAGGAGCTCGCCGCCGGCGGCAATCTCGGATCGATCGTCGTCCGCGAGGGCACTTGCACCTCCGATTACACGTGCGACGCCGTGGCGCGAGTCGTCGGCCGCGAGACGGTCACCGTGCCAGCAGGCAGGTTCGATGCGATCAAGGTCACGGTGTCGCATTCCTGGCGCGCCGCCTCCGCCGGCAGCGGACACCAGGCGTACATCGCGCAGATGAACGGCGGCCGGGTGCTGACGGTCTGGTACGCCCCCAAAGCAAGGCGCGCCGTGAAATTCTCGAGCCGGCTGCAAACTGGCGACTATCCGGCGGTCGAATCCAACTTCGACCTCGAGCTCATCAGCTACGAGCTCAGAGCGCCATCGACCACCGCGGCGACTCCGGTGCCGCTGGCCGCGCCCTCCGTCGAGATCGCTCGTCTGGTTGCGGATTTACCCAAGACTGGCGACAACTGGACCTATCGCCTGACCCAACTCGACCGGAAGGACGAGTTCCGGCAGCAGCGCTACACCGTCGACATCGCCACAGTCTCTGAAACCGGAATTTCCGAGCGCTTTTCGCTGGAGAGCGGCGAAACCGGCTTGGCGCGGCACGGCTCCGGCAGCTATCTCGCGGCGGTCGGCCCGGCGCTGTTCTCGCCGTATCTGCCGCTCTTCCGGGATCTCAAGCCTGGCGAGAACCTCGGCCAGGTCGTCGTGCGTGGCGGCGCGTGCTCGAACGACTACGCCTGCGATGCGCAGGCCCGCGTCGTAGGTCTCGAGACCATTACCGTTCCGGCTGGCAAGTTCGATACCGTCAAGGTCACCGTCTCCAATACCTGGCGCTCGGCAGGCAGCGGTCACCAGCAGTTCATCGCGCAGATGAACGGCGGCCGCACCATGACCGTCTGGTACGCGCCGAAGGTGAAGCGGGTCGTGAAGGTCTCGAGCCGTCTCGCCGCGGGCGACTACCCCGCGGTCGATTCCAACTTCGACCTCGAGCTGACGAGCTACCAGGTCAAGTAGTCGGGCGACTTCGGTTGTCCCGTCCGTGGCCGACCGGTAGTATCCCGGCCCGGGGAGAACAAGGATGCGAAAGCGGATGCGGCTCGCAGCGGCGCTGGTTCTTTGCGTGGTCCTGCCCGTCGCCCAGGCTGCGGGACTGGGCAAGCTCACCCTGCTCTCCGCGCTCGGCCAACCGCTCAACGCCGAAGTCGAGATCGTTTCGCTGCAACCCGGCGAAGAGGGCCTCGGCGCCCGGCTCGCGTCCCCGCAAGCGTTCGCGCAGGCCGGCATCGAGGCCAACCCGATTCTCTCGGATGTGCGTTTCACCATCGAGCGTCGCGGCAGCACGCCGATCCTGCGCCTGCGCAGCTCGCAACCGATCAACGAGCCGTTGCTCAAATTGCTCGTCGAGCTGACCTCATCGAGCGGCAGGCAGGTGCGCGAATACACCCTCTTGCTCGATCCGCCCGGGCGGTGAGCTACCAGCTCAAGTAGTTCCCCAGACCTCGCGCGCCGTCTCGACGACGAGGCGCAGCTTCGCTTCCTGCTGCTCGAAGGTGAGGCCGCTGCCGTGCTGGTGGCTGGCGAAGCCGCACTGCGGGCTGAGCGACAGGTTCTCGAGCGGCACGTACTTCGCTGCGGCGTCGATCTTGCGGCGCAGCTCCGTTTTTGTTTCTAAAACAGGATTTTTCGTGGAAACCGCGCCGATCACCACTCTCTTGCCTTTCGGGATGAAGCGCAGCGGCTCGAAGCCGCCGGCCCGCTCGCTGTCGAACTCGAGGAAGAAGGCGTCGACCTCGAGGCGCGAGAAGCTCTTCTCCGCGATGCGCTCGTAGCCGCCCGCTCCCACCCATTTGCCGTAGGCGTTGCCGCGGCACATGTGCACGCCGACGGTCATGCCGGCCGGCCGCTCCCGCACCACGCGGTTGATGAGATCGATGTAGAGCTCCACCAGGCGCTCGGGATCGTCGCCGCGCGCCTTGACCGCGTCTCGCAATCGCTGGTCGCAAAGCAGCGTCTGCGCCACCTCGTCGATCTGCAGGTAGCGCCCGCCGGCGGCGTGCAGCGCCTTCAACTCGGCGACGTAGACCGCGACGACGTCGGCGAAGAACTGATCGAGGTCGGGATAGACGTCGGGGTCGACGCAGCCCTTGCCGCGTGGGTAATGGAGGTAGGAAGGCGCCGGCAAAGTCGCTTTCACAACGGACTTTGTTTTATCAATGCAAAAAGCCACCTCGTCAGCAACGATCGGCCCGGTGCGGCGGATCCGCGTCACCGCCATCGGCGCCTGGCCGATGCGCATCACATTGCCCGCGTCGTCGCGCTGCAGGTCGACGTTGCCGACCGCGTCGGCGCGCGCGAAGCCGCTGACCTTCGAGACGAAGCCGAGGCGCCAGGATTCGCGCCTGAATTCCCCGTCGGTGACCAGCTTCAGCCCGAGGCCCTCCTGCCAGCGGATCGCCTCGACGATCGCCTGGTCCTCGAGCGGTCGGCGTTCCTTCGCCTCGAGCAGCGCGCGCGGCCGCAGCAGGCTGCCGATGTGCTCGGCGCGGAACGGCGGAGAGATCAAGCGTCGATGAGCAGCGCCACGTGGAAGTCCGATAGTAAGTCCGCCAGCCGCAAATGCCCATCCTTGGGCCGCACCCTGCGGTCGTTGAGAACGTTCCTGAAGGCCGCGGGGAATCCCCCGGGCAGTGCGATGCCAGCGTCTTCCCAGGAAGTGATCTTCGCGAACAGCCGCGGCGCGACGGCGATCAGGGTCCTGCCGCCGGCGCGCAAGGCAAAGGCGATGATGTTCTCGCCGCCGTCGAGCGCGACGTAGGACCCGCCGTGGAACAGCGCGGGAAACTCCTTCCGCAGCTCGAGGCCCTTGCGGATGACGTGCAGCTTGGCGCTGCCGTCTTCCAGTTTCGGCTTCGAGTCGAGAAGCTTTTTCCTCAACCCATAGTCCACCGGGCGCCGGTTGTCGGGGTCGACCAGGCTGAAATCCCAGATCTCGGTACCTTGGTAGTAATCGGGAACGCCCGGCGACGCGACCTTGATGAGCGCCTGCGAAAGGCCGACCAGCAGGCCGAGGTGCCGGAGGGGAGCCACGGTCTGCTCCACATCGTCGACGAAAGCCTTGTTCGCGAGCGATGCGACGACGAAGCGCTCGAGCGCCGCCTCGTACTCCAGGTCAGGGTTGATCCAGCTCGAGCGCAGCTTCGCTTCGCGGGCGGCCTTGAGCATCGCCGCCTTCAGCCGCTCGCGCAGGTCCTTGCGCGATTCGCCCGGCCAGATGCCGAGCAGCGTCTGGTAGTACAGATACTCGTCGGCGCGTGACGGCGAATCCGCCGTGCGCGAGCGACGATTCATCCTGCCCCAGCGACGCAGCGCGAGACGCCATCCCGGGGCAAGCTCGGAAAGCACGCCGAGCCGCGCGCGGACATCCTCCGAGCGCTTGGTGTCGTGCGTCGAGGTGCCGAGCATGGTCCAGGGCCAGTCGCGGGCGCGGCGCTCGTTCGCGGCGTGGAAATCCTCGAGCGTGAAGCCGAACTCGCGCGGGTCGTTGCCGACCTCGTTCAGCGCTGCGAGCCGCGCGTAGCGGTAGAAGGCGGTGTCCTCGTCGCCCTTCGCCACCACCGGCGCGCTGAACTGCTGGAAGCGCATCGCGAACTCCAGCATCCGCTGCCGGCGCGGCCCGTGCGGCGGCGCCGCGTCGAGCGTGAGCACGCTCTGCACGAAATCG
>Ga0137410_10001943_pt1 | contig 14147 bp, 8 predicted proteins | sample CZODoug1_16funga_FD_108878 | JGI IMG/M metagenome (GOLD analysis project Ga0137410, IMG submission 108878) | Vadose zone soil fungal communities from Angelo Coast Range Reserve, California, USA - CZODoug1_16fungal (Illumina Assembly) | ecosystem: Environmental > Terrestrial > Soil > Vadose zone... | reverse complement strand
TCAATATCTATGGCAAGTTCTACAGCATGCCGGCCAAGGAGCGGCGCGCGCGCGCGACGGAGCTGCTCGAGGCGGTCGGCCTCATGGAATGGAAGGAGCGTCCGGCGGGCACCTACTCGGGCGGGATGCGACGCCGCCTCGAGATCGCGCGGGGCCTCATCCACCGTCCCCACGTCTTCATTCTCGACGAGCCGACGACCGGCCTCGATCCGCAGAGCCGCCGCGTCATCTGGGAGCTTCTCGAGCGCCTGCGGACCCAGGGCGATCTCACGATTCTTCTTTGCACGCACTACATGGATGAAGCGGATCGACTCTGCGACCGGCTCGCGATCATCGACCACGGGAAGATCGCGGCGCTGGGCTCGCCCCGGGAGCTCAAAGCGGGGGTCCCCGGGCAGGACATCCTCACCGTGCAATTCTTCCAGGAAGTCGGCGATGATCTGCTCACGGCGCTACGGGGCCTCCCCAACGTGCAGGAGGCGGGGCGGGAAGAGACGCAAACGGCCCGTCTCATCCTCGGAGGCGACGTGGTGCCGCTCGAAGCCATCGCCGAGGCCTCTCGGGCCCACGGCAACAAGGTGAAGAACATGTCGCTCCTGGAGCCGACGCTCGAGGACGTCTTCCTTCACTACACCGGCCGCGGTCTCCGGGACGCGGCAACACAGGAATATAGCTACGCCGTTCCAACCATGATGCGATGACGGCCGCCGACGCGCACGCGCGGCGAGCGCCATAGGGAGAGTTCGATGTTCGATTTCAAGCCGAGTCGGATGTTTGCCGTCGCCGAGCGGGATCTGCGGCGGTTTCGTAGGAACAGCGCCTTCCTCGTCCCGATGGTGCTCATGCCCATCACTTATCTAGTGATTTTGGGCAAGGCTATGGGCGGCGCTCTACCCGCTCTCCCGGTGGCGGTAGTCGATCAGGACCACGGCCCCGTCGCGGTGGTCGTGCGCGATCGGCTGCGTACGCTCGAGCAGAGCCGCGAGCTGTTCCGCCTCTCGAATGAGCTCGATCCGGCCACCGCCGTCGCGCGGCTCAGGGAGGGACACTACCGAGCGGTCGTCATATTGCCCCCGGAATTCAGCTCGGACGTGTCGGGAGGGAAACCGGCGTCGCTCGGCATCGTCGTGGACAACACCGACAACACGACCGCCAACGTAATTGAGGCGGAGCTACGTCGCGCCTTCGGGAGCGGACCGAGCGAGAGCGGGACCGCGATCGCCGCCGCCCCGGGAATCCGGGTCGAGCGCGTCGACGTCTACGGACACCGGGACTTCATGCAATACCTCCTGCCCGGCGTCATCGCCCTCTCGCTCTTCTTCGTCGCCATGCTCGCCGGAGGCATCATCCTTGTGGACGACCGCGCCCGGGGGATCCATGAGGGGTACTTCGTCACACCGCTCTCCGCGCTCGATGTGATCGGCGGGCTCACGCTGTCGGCGATCACGCTCTCCATGATCATCGGCACGGTCGTGCTGACCTCGTCGATCTTCATCGCGCGCCTGCATCTTCTGGGAGGATTTCGAACCATCGCCCTCTCGGGGGCGGCGCTCTTCCTGCTCGCCATGGGCCTCATCCTCTTCGTCTTCACGCTGATGGCCCGCGTCTCGAATCCGCTGATGCCTCGGGCGCTCTTTGGAATCTTGAACGTCGTCACCTTCTTCCCCAGCGGCGCGCTCTATCCGACGGAGAGCTATCCCCACTGGCTCAGCGCGCTCTCATCGATCTTCCCGATGCGCTACGCGGTGAACGCCCTGCGGAATCTCCTGCTCAAGGGGGTCGGCCTGCAGGCTGTCTTGCCCGATTTCGCGGCGATGGCCGTCTTCGCGCTGGTCATGCTTGTACTGGCGTCGCTTCTCTTCAAGCGCACGCTTTGAGGCGGCGGCGAGGACCCGGGGAGCGGCGGCGTGTTACAGGCTCGGGCCGGTCTTTCTTGACGTCTTCTGGTCCTGCACCGGCCGGTATTTGACGCCCAGGCGATCCAGGAGAAAGATCAGGGCGTCCGCGCTCTGCTTGTCGCGCTCGGAGAGAGCGGTCCCGATGCCGTGGCCGGAGTCGTAGCTCACGCGCATCAACACCCGGTTGGGTGACCCGCTCGCTTGTAGCCGCGCGACCATCTTGTACGTCTCCCAGGAGGGGACGCGCGGGTCGTTCACGCCGGTGAGAGCCAGGACGGATGGGTAGGTCTTCCCGTTCTTGATGTGATGGTACGGGGAGTAGCCGTACATACCGCGGAACTGGACCGAATCCTTCACGGTCCCGAACTCGGTGGTGTTGAACTCCCCGTTCGGCGCCAGCTCGGTGCGAAGGACATCGCCGTAGCCGACGTGCGCGATCGCGGCTTGCATCACGTCCGGGTAGTGGACGAGGGTCCCGTAGACAAGCAATCCTCCGGCGCTCCCGCCCTCGATCGCGAGGCGTTCCTTCTTCGTATACCCCTCGCGCACGAGATATCGGGCGCACGCGGCGAAATCATCCATGGAGAGTTTCTTCGTTCCAAGCCGGGCGGCTTGGTGCCACGCCTCGCCGAATTCCCCACCACCCCTGATGCTCGCGTCGGCATAGACGCCGCCCTGCTCGATCCAGGCCTTGATGCTGGGATCAAAATAGGGCTGCTCGCTGAGCCCGTAACTTCCGTACCCGTAGAGCAGCGCGGGGGACTGTCCGTCCTGCTTGGTCCCCTTCCTCATGATGATGTTGATCGGGAGCTTCGTGCCGTCGTCCGCGGTGGCAAAGACGCGACGAACTTCGCAGTCGCTGAAATCGGCCGGCGACGATTGTGCGAGCGCGGTCGGCTTGAGCTCGGTGTCGCCGGGGCCGAGACGGTAGTAAGCGGGCGGACGCGTGTAGCTCTGGCTCCGGATCAGAACGTCGTCACCCGTTGTGCGCACTGCCTGCCCAAACAGGGAGATCTCCGACGTCGCGACGAGGCCGAGCGGCTTGCCGGTCAGGTCATAGACACGGACCTGAGTGGGCCCCCCGACCATCTCCGTCACGTAGAGCCTCGATGCGGTCGGCGTATATTCCTGGATCGCGTTCTCCGTCTCCGGGACCACGACCTGGGCGGCGCTGAGAGTCGGCGTCGAGAGCGGCAGGCGAAGGATTTTCCTGTGTGGCGCGTCCGCCCGGGAGAGAAGGTAGAGTGCCCCATCCACTCCGAATTGCCCCTGCACCACGTTGTCTTCGAACCGTGTGACCTGGCTCCACCCAGCGCCCGGCGAAAGGAGCCAGTAGGCATGCTCGCCCCCGTCACCGTTGAACACGTCGGCGAGGATGGACCGCCCGTCGGGGCCGGTCGACAGCTCGATCTCGGCGATCTTGGGGAATTCCTTCCCGAGCACGTAGGGATCGGCGCTGACGGGAGTTCCCAACTTATGGAAGTAGATCTGCAGATAGAACGGAAGATCCTCCGCGGGGCGCTCCCCCTCGCGCGGATACCGTGTGTAGTAGACCCCGCTGGCGTCGGCATTCCAGGTCGCGCTGCCCCCCGCCGTGCCTCCGTTCACCCGGGGAATCACGTCGTCGAGCTGACGACCCGTGGCGGTCTCGTAGAAGTAGAGGGTTCCATCCTCGCTGCCGTTCTTGGAAAGAGAAACCGCGACGTATTTTCCGTCCAAGGACGGGTCGTAGAAATCTATCGAGGTCCCACCGGTGGGATCGATCGCGTTCGGATCCACGACGGGCCGCTCGGTGGCCAGGTCCATCGGCGATGTAAAGGAGACCAGCAAAGGCTGCTGCTTCGGCGGCTGGTCCTTCATGAAAAAGTAGGTGCCGTTCCAATAGCTACACCAGTAGTACTTCGGAGACTCGGAATGGGTCAGGGCGACGATGCGATCCAGAACCGCCTTCCGCTCGGGATGCTTGTCGAGCCAGCCTCGCGTGAACGCGTTTTGTCCCTTCACCCACTTCGCCACTCCCGGATTGTCCGCGCTCTCCATGTATTGGTAGTCGTCCGCGACCTTCTCGCCCCAGTAGGTGTCGACCGTCGTCCGCTTGGGCGCCTTGGGGAGCGAAGGAGCGGAGGATTTGGCCGGCGCGGCGACCGCCGAGAGTGGAAGTGCGAGGATCAGAAACGCGAATAGTGCGGTGGAACCGAAGCGGCGGGCCATTGAGCGCTCCTGTCTCATGCGTTCGGAACGGGAAGTTGCGATTCAGCGACCGGCCCCGAGCTCCGGGCGATCTCCTGGAATCGCGGGTGCTCCCGTAGCTGGTCGAAGAGGGGCTCGACGTTGAGCCAAGCGAGCCAGGGGGACCGCTCTGCCCGCGCCTTCTCAAGCAGGTCGAGCGTCTGGTCGTACTCTTGGAGGACAAGGTAAATCTTCGCAATGAAGTATGTGTGAATGTACTGCCGCTTCGCGAGATTGTTAACCTCGGCGAGCAGCGCGCGCGCTTCATTCGTCATGCCCGCGGAGGCGTAGGCCCGGGCCAAGTTCGCCTTTCCCATTCCGCTTTCCGGCAGGATGTCCACGATCCTCTCGCTCACGCGCACGCCATTTCCCGGCGCCGATGTCTGCAAGAGGGCGAGGCTAAGGTAATAGAGCGCGGGAAGGAAATTGTGATCCCACTCGAGCGCCATGCTCAATTGCAAGATGGCCTCTTCGAAGCGTCGGGCCCGATAGAGTGTCCATCCTACGCACGAGTTGATCACGGACGAAAGGGGATCGAGCTCCAGCGCGCGCATCGCCTCGGCAATCCCTTGGTCCAGGCGTCCCATCGCGGTTAGATGCTCCGCATACCACTGATGTGCGCTCGGGTGCGCCGGATTCAGCTCGATCGCGCGCCGGAAGTTCTTCTCCGCCGCGGCGGCGTCCCAATCGTACAGTGAGTTCGCGAGAGCCAGTGGAGCGTGCGCCTCGGCCAGCGTGTCATCCAGCTCGAGCGCTCTCCGGGCGGCCGCCTTTGCCTTCGGGAACGTATCCTTGGGAGGAATGTCGCTATAGAACCCCGCGATCAGATAGGAATCGGCCAGACCGACGTAGGCCAGTGGGTACGTTGGATCTCGTTCGATCGCATCCTGAAAACAGGCGATCCCCTTTCGCAGGGACTCCGCATTTCGTTTGTTCCAGTAGTGCCGGCCCTTGAGGTAGGCCTCGTAGGCTTCCGGATCGACTCTTCTCGTCTTGGTTAGACGCTCCTCTTCCTGCGGTGTGATCTTGATCCGTATCTCTTGGACGATCGCTCGCGCCACTTCACTCTGTAGCTCCAAAATGTCCCGCAAATCTCTCTCGTAGCTCTTCGCCCAAAGGTGTCGGTCGGGCGCGGCCTCGATCAACTGCGCGGTAATCCGCACTCGGTTGCCGGAGCGCATCACAGAGCCCTCGATCAGTGCGTCGACCCCAAGCTCCCTCGCGATTTCGGGCAGCGGCCTCGAGATACCCTTGTACCTCATGACCGAGGTGCGCGAGACGACCCGCAGGGCGCGAATTTGGGCTAGGTCGGCGGTGAGGGCTTCGGTCATTCCGTCGGTGAAGTACTCCTGTCCGGGTTCCCCGGACAGGTTGGCGAGCGGCAGAACGGCGATCGAATCGATCCTTCCCATGCCCGCCCGCTCGGAGCGGCCGGCCATGGTTGCGGTCACGGTCGTGATTCCACACCGACCAAGCTCCGCCGCCAACTCTGACGCGCATTGATAACGGCGTGACAGCTCGCGATCCATCGCGTTCAAGATGACCAGCTCGAGGCGCCGCGAAAGTTGTGGATTCACTTGGCGGGGCGCGATTGGCGTGTGATGCAGTATGGCCTCGACGAGAACCGCAACCTGGGTTTCCGGGAAGGGGCGCCGCCCGGTGGCCATTTCGTAGAGGATGACCCCGGTCGAATAGATGTCGCTGCGAGCGTCAAGGTCGCCGCCGAGCAACGCCTCCGGCGCCATGTAGGGCAGGGTTCCCACGACATTTCCTGTCTTCGTCAGATTCTCGGGCGTGGGCGTCATCCCGACGGGTCGCAGGAACTTCGCGAGCCCAAAATCCAACACTTTGGCGTGGCCCTTGGGGGTCACGATGATATTCCCCGGCTTGACGTCGCGGTGAATGACTCCTTGCTCGTGCGCCGCGACCAGCGCCTCCGCGAGCTGCACCCCGAGCCGGGTGATCAGTCCCTCGTCGATGGGCCCCTCCTGGATCGTTTGCGCGAGCGAGAGGCCGGGCACGAACTCCATCACTAGAAAATCGACACCGTCCTGCGTATCGAAATCGTAAATGGCGGCGATGTTAGCGTGATTTAGTCTTGAGAGAGCTATCGCCTCGCGGCGGAACCGCCTGCGCGCGGCGTCGTCCGCGATCGCCCCGTCCGGGAGGACCTTGAGGGCGACGCAACGGTCGAGATGGTCGTCCATCGCCCGATAGACGACGCCCATCCCGCCGGAAGCGAGTTTCTCTAGGATTCGATAGTGGGAAAGTCTCTTACCGATCATTGCCCGCGCCTCGAATGGGCCCCGGGGAGGGTTCCGCCCAAGAAGGCAATGCTATCAGAGTGGTTGGCTGGGGACTAGGAGGAGATGGTCTGATCGGGACTGCGTGCGGTCTTGCTAGCGCAGAAGGATCATCCGCCGGGCCCGGGTCAATCCATGCGATTCGAGGCGGTACCAGTAGACGCCGGAGGAGACGGGCCGGCCGAGTGTGTCCAGCCCGAGCCACCGGGCCTCATGGGGACCCGCCGGAAGCACCCCGTCCACGATCCGGGCCAGGAACCTTCCGGCCATGTCGAAGATCTCCAATCGGACGTGCCCCGGACTGGGCGTTCGGAACTGGATGCTTGTGACGGGATTGAAGGGATTCGGCCGGTTTTGAGCCAGCTCGAATTTGTGAGGGCCGGTTTGGCTCTCGAACACGTCGGTAACGGTGCCGATCACGTGGATCACCGTCGTCTTGGTCCCGGATAGGAAGTTGGTCGCGGCGAACGTCACGTTGTAGTTCCCCGAGTCATTCGACGTCGGCGTCCACGTGAGCGTGCCCGCCGTGTGGGATCCGTTCGCCGCGAAGACGGCGTTATGGCCCAGGGGCAGTGCCGATAGATTGGCGGTCAGGGTATTGATCGAATCACCATCCGGATCCGAAGCGGTCACGTTGATGGTGATTGGGGTTCCATCCTGCGGAAGAACCATGCCGGGTGCGGTCACCACGGGGCGTGCGTCGATGGGAGCCCCCAGGCCGTCGGCATCGAGCCAGTTCTTCCCAAACCGCTTCATGTGGTCGTGCTCGGCGTTGGCCTCACACTCGGAGCCGAACGACGTCCGGCTCGTACGATTGATCGGATGCTTCACGATGATTTCGATTGCCGGGCTCCCGGCGGCAACCGTCGCAACCATGGACGCCACCTTGTAGAGGCCCGGGGGTTGCGGGGTCAGGCTCCCATAGCCGTTATGGTAGAAAGCGGTGCCGGTCGTGTCGCGCGAATCGCGGACAAGGCTAGAAGCGAAGCTGGGGATCTGATTGGTGAACGAGCCCCAGGTGATTGCCCCTCCGACGGATTGAAGCACGAATTCATAGTGGCTCATGTCCAGCGCACCCGGGCCGGTCTCGCAGATGCCGGGGGAACCGTCCCGATTCGAATCCGTATCCAGCCAGACATCGAACGGGGTCGGCGTACTCTTGTTCATCCGGTCGTTCGCATCGTGAATACCGTCTCCGTTCGAGTCCAAGTACATGTATTGCGCAATGGCTGGTTGGACCAGGATCGCGATCCCACCGAAAGTCAGGACCAACGACAGGGCCGAGAGCCTATGGATTATTCGGCGAGTCACAGTCATGATTCAGATGTCCCGCGATCATGTTGAAATCCGCCACATTTACCAAGCCGTTGCTGTCGAAGTCGAGCCAATAGGTGATCGGGCTCGAAACTCCGATGCCGCGCGCGACAGCGGTAAAGTCGGCCGTCGTGACAGCCTCGCCCTCGTTGACGTCGATCCCCAACCCCTCCATCGTGTCGTAATTCTTGATGCGCAGCGTATAAGTGCCGTTCGCCGACGCAGTGGTCAGCCGTCCGGCGAGCTTGAAGCCCATCGCCATGACCGGAAGGTCGGAATCGTAGTGGCCCCACTTCCGGCTCGGGTCGCGCGTGCCGAGGCCGGGACTTCCAGGAGTCGCGCCGGTGAAGGTGATGTAGGTCACCCCGGTGGCATCGGTTGGCGCGTCGGCGGGGATGCACCGGACATCGGGGCAGAGCGGGTCCGTGTTATATGCGGTGTTTGCGATGATCGAATCGGCTCCGACGCCGGAGAATCCTTGTGCCGAAGTGCCCCCGTTGAACAGGATGCAAATGTCCTCGGGAGATACGTCCGGGATCGGATTCCCATTCAGGTCTCGGAGGACGATCTTGATTCGGGCGTTGCCGGGTAGACTGGTCCCGCCGTCATTGTTCGGGCAGGCTCGGAAGAATGCCACGGCGGACGCACCCTCGATCGGGCTACCCACCGCGCCGCGCTGCGGTACATAAAACGACTGGCCGATGTCCGGGATTCCGCAGGCCGCTGGTCGCGGTAGCAGGGCGAGAAGGGCGAACGCGAGTACGTGCGCGGTGGCGCAGAGCGCGGTCGTAGTTCGACACGCTCGCAACAGTGCTCTTGAATCGGAGCGGCCCTTGGGGAGGCGAGTCGGGCTCAAAGCCGGGCCGCCGGGGAGGAATTTCGTGACACGACCATGTTTCCCTCCGGCCATGTCGCCCGCGCCCAGGCGATACGGCGGAATCTTATCGGCGATCGCTGCGATCGTCAAGCGGAAAGGGTGAGAGATCTCAAACGAGCGAGACCCCGGCGGCAAACCGTCGGGGTCCCTGCTGGTCGGGGGTCAGCGCGGTTCAGGGATTCATCGGATGGACGCAATCGTGGTCCTTGTGATTTACCAAAATTGCGAAGTCTGATGAGCTGTAGGTGCCGTCGCCATTGAGATCGCGCCAGTAGGTCATGTCGTCGGGCGGATCGTCGAGAGTGCTCCTGAACGAATTGTAATCTACCGACGTTACACTCTCGCCATGGTCAATCCCGTTCTGAAGCCCACCCTTGATATCGACGTTCTTGATCCGCAGCACGTACTCACCGTTGGTCCCCGCGTCGGAGAGTCTCCCTTGAAGTTGAACTCCGTTTGCGACGACCGGAAGCTGGCTATCGTAGTGGCCCCACTTCCGGTTCGGATCTCTGACTCCGCCTGCGCCCGTGAAGGTGATGTACGTCGTGCCGGTGGCATCAGTCGGGCCATCGGCGTACACGTACTGGACCAACGGGCAAGGTGCGTCCGGGTTCTGCACCCCGTTCGCGATGATCGAGTCGGCTCCGTCCCCGGTAAACCCCTGCTTGTCCGTTCCTCCGTTGAAATGTAAGTAAATGTTGAGGTTCGAGACGCCAACGATCGGAGCGTTGCTGCCGTCCCTGAGGACCACCCTGATCCGGGCATTATTCGGCAGGCTGGATCCTCCGTCATTGTTCGGGCAAGCACGGAAGAAGCGGGTGGCGAGGTCTCCCTCGATTGGAGTGCCTACCGACCCCGCTTGCGGAACGAAGTACGAGTTCCCGGCGTTCGGCACCTGCGCTTGTGCAGAGGCGCCGATCGACAGGCCGATCAACATCGACAGAAACAATGGGCCGAGTCTTGTCTTCATCGGATCCCCCAATCTCCTAAACTGATTCAGGTCCAGGGCCACAATCCGCCTCACTTGAGCATGATCGCCCGGCCGACCCGAGACCCTTCGCCGGTGTCCACCTTGAAGAAATAGACGCCCGAGGCCAGCGGCCTACCCACCTCGTCGCGGCCGTCGATAACGATCTCGTGGTCACCCGCCGGCGCCATCCGTCGATTTTCGAGAGTCCGAACCAGGCGCCCGCTCATGTCAAAGAGGATCGCGCGAACGAAACCGGGCTTGGATGTCCGAAAGGCGAGCGTGGCGTTGGAAAAGAGTGGGTTCGGTGTGATTGAAACCACGAGCTCCCCGCCGGTCCCTGGGGGCGTCGTCGGAAGGACCGCCGTCACGGTCGGGACCGTGACCATGGAGCTGCGCTCGGACGTGAAGACGCCGTCTGACGCTGAGACCGCGACCATGTAATTCCCGGAGTCTGCTCGTTGCGGTGCGTAACGCAGATTTCCGATCCCGAGACCGGTCGTCGTCACGGACGCGAAGGACGGGCCGCCCGCCAATCGGAACGTGACAGAGTTCAGGTCCGGGTCAATCGCGGTCAGCAGTTGGTTGGTCACGGTGCCTGCCAACGCGATTTGATGCGGAATCGTGAGGAGAGCCGGCGGAGAGTTGCCGGGGCGCACACCGAAGTTCACGTCGGGGTACGTCTGATTCGGAGCGACGAGGACGACCTGCCCAACGCCGGCGGGCGGGCACGTCTGATTCCAACCAGGGACCGGGGTCAAGGTAAAGGTGTGCGACCCCGGCGGGACATTCCAGAACTCATAATGTCCGAGTCGAGATGTGAGGACGGTCGGGCCACTGAGGTCCAGGCTCACGATCCAGCCGGGCAACACCGGCTCGCCGGTTTCAGGCGCACAGCTCCCCGGCGAAGTGCCGTTCCGGTCCAAGAACACCTGGCCGCTGACGTTCGCGAGAAGTTGGCCGACGGTTCCGTTCGCGTCGAACCAGTCCTCCCCGAGCTTCAACGTATTGTCGGCTTCCAGGCCCTTGCACTGCGAGCCGAATGATGTGAGATAGGTGGCGGAGAGAGGGGTCGAGGTCGCGAAGTTCAGGAGAGGCGTGCCGCTCAGGGGCGTGACCACAAGCCTTCCGAGGTGGATCTTTCCGGGAGGCCGGCGAACGGGCGTGGGCTGGAAGTTCCCGACGTAGATGTCGGTTGCGTTGTGGACCGTGCCAGTGGCCGCGCCGAGCGGGCCGCCAGTGAACGGACCCCACAGCACATTCCCCCCAACGGCGCGAAGAATGAATTCGAAGGAGTCGAGCGTGAGGGGCTCGGTTCCAGATCCGCATGCGACTGGAGAGCCGTCCCGGTTCCTGTTCGTGACCAGATACACGTCCACGTTGACCGGCAAAAATCCGCTTAGCACGTCCGCGCCGGTGTTCAAGCTGTCTCCGGTGAGGTCCAGGAAGGCGTATTGCGCGGATGCGGGCACGGATGTCATCACGAGGATCAGAAGGAGAAAACCTAAGAGATCGCGGAAGGAAGGCACCGTCTTCATTTCTGGGTCACTCCTCTCCGGGCATGAGGGGCCGATCTCGGTTGACCCGCCCCAGCCCTTTCTGCAACTCGTCTACGTCATATGCGCCACAGCTACTGTCCTCCTTATGCGGGTCGAGGGTGTCTCGCGGGTGTCGATGGAGAAAAAGAAAAAGTCCCCGGGGTTCGCCCCAGGGACACCGCTCTCTCGGTGTCGGTGAGAAAGCTCATTAGCACCTTCCACGCCCCTTACTGCAGCGTCCCCCAAACTAATGCGCTGAGAGAGTACGCCTCCTATGGTTGTCTGTCAATCGCAAACCGCCCGGAGGCGCTCAGTGCCAGATGATCGGCACGTCCGCCGGGCCCACCTCCCCGGGCGTCATTCTCCTATAGAGAACCATGACGTTTCGCGAAGAGATCGTGTTCTTCCGAAGGCCAAGGCCGACCACTGGGGAGTATTTCCAGGTCGAGTCCGCGCTGAGGAAGACCGTGTTGTCGATCCTGGGATCGCGCACAGCGTAGTCGCGGTACCAGTCTGGGAAGACGGAGAGGTACTTGGGATGATAGATAGTCAGGTTTTCGGGGAAGGTCCTCCTCGGCGACACGAGTCCAACTAGATCGACCACATAGCAGTTGCTGAAGTATCCCATCGCTCCGATATCGTTCACCGCGACCGTGTCGCCAGGGCTCGTGCCGCTACGAATTCTCTCTGCCACAAACCTCTGCATGTCATTGATGTTCTGGACATTCCATCCGTGCTCAATCCCCAGCACGCGTCCCACATATACCTGGCAGCCGATGCAGAGAATCCCAATCGCCACAAACCCCCTGAGCCAGGATCTTCCGAAAGCGCGACGGGCAAACCAGTGCAGTCCCCAGACGCCCAGCAGGATGCCGAAGGGAACGACATAGGCAATGTATCGGCCGTGTTGTCCCCCCGAGGGCCCGAATGCTCCGAAGGCGAACGGAAATCCAAATGCGTACGCCGCGTATGCAGGCAATCGGTGCCAGCACAGAATCGCGCCCACGGCCATCGCGGGAATCAGGAGAGGAAGATGGTGGCCGAAACTCCCAGGACGCAAAGAGAGACCCCAAAGCCATAGCCATTGCGCCGCCATGCTCCACTCGCGGCCAAGGAGATTTCCGGCAAGGCTGGATTTGATCCCCACCGAGTTTGGCAGGGGCGCGCCGCCGACAGAGTAGTTGAACAGAAGGTAAGCCGCGAGCACCCCGAGCGTGACCGTAGCCGGACCGATCGTATTCCTGATTGAGAGCCTTGGCCGGGCCACAATTGAGAGCAGCGCCAGAACGATTCCATCTGGCCGTAGCCATACCCCCGCCGACCAACACACGGCGTTGAGCGTCCATCTTTCGAGTGTATAGAAGTAGATTCCGAGGCACGTCACCAGCAGATAGACGGGGATCTCCATCCCGGAGACGGAGCCCCACAGCAGCGTGGGAGACATTCCGACGAGAATTCCCGCGAGCAGCGGCTTTGCGCGGTCGGTCGGATCGATGTTGCGCATCGAGAGGAAGATGAGAATCGCTGATGCGCCGAGGCATGCAATTCCCAGGATTTTCCCCGGGAGTACCACGTCGTGGAAAATGAGATAGAGAAACGCGAGGATGAAGACATAAAGAGGGCCGGTGGCGCCGCCGACCGACTCGCCTGGGTTGAAGGAGTACCCGTGCCCGGTCGCGAGGTTTCGAGCGAAAGTGGCGTAGATCCAAGAATCGTCTAGGGAGAAGCCCCACCTCCCCGCTACTCCGCGCTCGGCGATCAAGAAGTAGGCCGAGCCCACGAGCGTCGCGAGAACGACTACCGCGAGGGGCAGAAGGCGCCTGGGGGTCGACGGCAAGGTTGCGGCACTCCTTTCGTGCGGGCATGCCAGGATACCGCGGTTTCGGAAGCGTTTCCGAGGCTAAGATATGAAGAAAACGGTGCCTGGGAGGGTAGTATAGTGAACCCATCCACAGTGCCGCGGAGGTCTCCATGGGGCACCTGTTCTTAAGCTCGGCAAAGATCCTGCTTGTTGCCCAGTTGATGCAGGGGACGGTCGTCGGCCGGGTCTGGGACGCGGAGACCGCCGAGCCCATTGTCGGCGCAGCGGTCACGCTGACCGACCTGGATCGTGCCGTCGCCACCGACGAGACGGGGCGGTACGTCCTGCGGCAAGTGCCAGCCGGCCAGCACGAAATCACCGTTCATTTCATCGGCTACGCCCGGCGATCCCTCCGTGCCCTCGTGCCGCAAGACGGTCGGTTGGAGATCGACGTCTGGCTCCTTCCCGACCCCGTCCACCTCAACGCGGTCGATGTTCGCGCTCCGGTCGTCGTTCGCGGCTTCGACATGGGCGCCGCCGCCGCATTCCCGGACCGCGAGATCTCCGCCGCCGCGGTACGGAACGACCCGCAGCGGATCGAGCCGGACGTCTTCGAAGCGCTGGGTGGCGGCGAGGTATCTCTGAGGCCTGAAACCCCAAGCGGGGTCAGTCTTCGAGGTGGCGCCTCGGACCAGACCGCCTACCTGCTCGACGGCATTCCGATCTTCAACCCATACCATTCCGGCGGCATCTCCAGCGGTTGGAATCCCGACGCGCTCTCGCTGCTGCATCTCGCGTCAGCGGCTCCGCTCCCAACGTACCCGAACACCCTGTCCGGGGCGATCGAGGCGGTCACGCGCGAACCCGGAGATCGCATCCACGCTCGAGGGAGCCTCAGCACGACCCAATCGGGTGTGACGTTCGATGGTCCGCTCGGGGCGGCCGGCGCCGGCTATCTCGTGAGCCTGCGGTCGGGGCTCCCGGACGGGATTGCCCCCAAGAATGAGTCCACCTACCTCAGGGGTGACACGGGCGATTGGCTCGCGAAACTGGAGGCGCGGGCGCTCGGTGGCAGGGTGCAACTCCTCGGATATGGCAACGAACACGACCTGAATACGGCCGCCGCCTTGGCCCCGGATGGCGGAGCGATCCAGCATCTACGCCGCAATACGTTCGAGTGGATCAGGCAATCGCTGGCCGTACAGTGGAAGCGTGGCTTC
>Ga0137410_10001939_pt1 | contig 14151 bp, 14 predicted proteins | sample CZODoug1_16funga_FD_108878 | JGI IMG/M metagenome (GOLD analysis project Ga0137410, IMG submission 108878) | Vadose zone soil fungal communities from Angelo Coast Range Reserve, California, USA - CZODoug1_16fungal (Illumina Assembly) | ecosystem: Environmental > Terrestrial > Soil > Vadose zone... | reverse complement strand
TCGGCGAATTGCTCATTCTATTTCTCATCATGATTTCATCCTCCCTTTGTTTGAGATGGAGAGACGACAGGGATGGGGAGAAGAGGGGACAAGGGGGGAAAAGGAGAAGAGGGGAAGGAGTAGATAAAACCCTCCTTGTCCACTTGTCTCCTTGTCCTTCCATCTCTGCTCAGTCGCCTAGCAAAGCGATCGCGTGCGGCAGCAGGCGGGCTATGGCTTGAAGATTTTCACGCGCGCCGCGCACGCTGCCGGGCAGATTGACAATCAAAGTCCGGCCGCGAGCGCCGCACACCGACCGCGACAGCGCGCCAAGCGGCGTGATCTTCACGCTCTCGGCCCTCATCAATTCGGCCAATCCCGGCGCCTCGCGTTCGATCACGTCGCGAGTGGCTTCCGGCGTAATGTCACGCGCGCCGAGGCCCGTTCCGCCCGTCGTCAGAATCAGATTCGCCGCGCCGGCGTCGGCCCCTGCGTCGGAATGATGCCGTAGACGCGACGCGATCACTTCGCGCTCATCAGGGAGAATCTCGGTCGCGACGACCTCCGCTCCCAGCGATTGCAGTTCGGAGACTACCGCCGGGCCTGATAAATCTTCGCGCTCGCCGCGCGATGCCGTATCGCTGATGGTCAATACCACCGCCTTGATTGTCTGGTTATTGTTTACTGCCATAGGGGTAGCGAAAGTTTAGTGACGACTCCGCTAGCTAAAGCAGGCGGCTTCTTTTGTCGCTTGCTTTAACAGCGGCTTCTTACGAAACGCATGAAGCAACCTTCTACGTTAGCTCGTAAAGGCCCCGTCCGGGCCGTGAATCTCAAGGAGATTCGGGTGTTTCTCTACTTTAGCGTCCTAACTTTTACGTGGCGGACTTCCTGCCACAACGCCCTAGCTAGAGTTTCAAAGAGCCGCGTAGCTGGCTTTCGTAGCGATTTAAGCTTCCGAAACAAAGGCTACCATATTGGGCGGATTGTATCACAAAAGAAAGGGACTATGAGAAGGGATCGCGCTACGCGAAAGCTTCGCGCGATGCGAAATTCCTCTGTCGGCTATAAGCCGACAGTCCACTTTCGCAAAACTTATGGGTTGAGGCTGGGGATTCAACAAGGGTGAAAGTTTGTAGTCCCGCCTTCAGGCGGAGGGGGGGCATTACCCTTTCCGCCTGAAGGCGGGACTACAAACTGTTATTGCCGCTCAATCTCCGAGATGTTGTTGAGCGCGACGCCGGAGCGCAGGCTTTCGATCATTCGTTGCGTGACGATGAACAGCGGCTGTGGCAAGTCGTCGAGGTCATACCACTCCCAGCCGTCGCACTTTTCGGGCTCCGCCAATTGCGGTTCGCCGACTGACGCTTCGCAAACGAAATCGACGTCAATGTAATGCCGCTCGCCGTCTTCGCGTTTAAAAACGTAATTGCCGACCGAGAGCAATCTCAAATCGGCGATCTCCAGCCCGGTCTCTTCACTGACTTCGCGGCGGGCGGCCTTTTCAAAGCTCTCGCCGAACTCGATGTGGCCGCCGGGCGCGGCGTAATACCCTTCGCCGTGCGACCCTCGGCGGCGTCCCAACAACACGCGCCCGCGCCGCATCACCAGAACGCCCATTCCGACTTGTGGTCTTCGATCTGTCATATCAATCAAACCGGCAGAGAGTGTCGCCACAGCCAACCACGGGGATCACGGGGAAAGGCAAGGCGGATCAGCCTCCCCGTGATCCCCGTGATCCCCGTGGTTGATCTGTGTATCCCAATCTCGTCTATGTTGATTTAGCCCAATCGATCACGCGTTCATAGAGTCTCTCGTATTGCGGGATCACGGTCTCGGTGTTGAACCGTTCGACCGCCCACGCGCGGCCTCGCGCGCCCATCCGCCGCCTGTTTTCGCCCGTCAGAATCTTGACGGCGCGGTCGGCCATCGCCCGCGTGTCTCCAACCCCGACCAGATAGCCGGTTTCTCCGTCGGATACGACCTCCGGCAATCCGCCCACGCGAGTGGCGATCACCGGCGTCTCGCAGGCCATCGCCTCCAGCGCGGCCAGGCCGAACGATTCGGTCTCGCTCGGCATCAACAACAGGTCGGACGCCGATAGATAATCGGCGATGTTCGGAACCTGTCCGGCGAAGATCACGTCATCGGCGATGCCGTAATCCCGCGCCAACTGCGCCGCGCCTTCCCGCTCCGGCCCGTCGCCGCACATCACGAGCCGCGCCCTCATGCGCCCGCGCAATTGAGCCAGCGTGTGAATGCAATCGTTGATGCGTTTGAGCGGGCGGAAGTTCGAGACGTGAATCAACAGCTTCTCGTCGTTCGGCGCGAGCTTGCGGCGCAGTTCTTTGTTTTCGCGCCGCCTGTATTCGTTCGCGTTGATGAAGTTCGGAATCACCTCGACAGCGCAATTGCCGAAAGCGCGGCAGGTCTCGTCGGCCAGGTACTGCGAGATCGCGGTCAAGGCGTCGGATTGCGCGATGGAAAACCGCGTGATCGGCAGGAAGCTTTTGCGCGACCCGACCAGCGTGATATCGGTGCCGTGGAGCGTCGTGACGAACGGCAGGTAGCGATTCGATTTATACATCTCGCGCGCCAGAAACGCGGCCGTCGCGTGTGGGATCGCGTAATGCATGTGCAGGACGTCCAGTCGCTCATTCTCGGCGACCTCGACGATCTTTGATGCCAGCGCCAGGTCGTAAGGCGGAAACTCGAAGAGCGGGTAATCGAAGAGGTCGACCTGATGGAACTGCAACCGCTCGTTCAGACTGCATAGCCGCGTCGGCAGGGCGTAGCTGATGAAATGGACGTTGTGGCCGCGCTCGGACAATTCGCGGCCCAGCTCGGAGCCGACGATTCCGCTGCCGCCGTATGTGGGGAAGACTGTAATGCCGATGTTCATTGTGGTGGTTGGTGGTTGGTGGTTGGTGGTTGGTGGTTGGTGGTCGGCGCCTGGTAATCGGTTATTTCCTAACCAACCACCAACCACCAACCACCAACCACCAACTACGAATACATATTCATCGGCCGCGTCAACAGAGAGACGGGGTCGCCGACGTTCAGCGCTTCGCGGACGAAGAACGCTTCGCCGCGTTCGACTCCGATCAGCGCGCCGAAATAACGGTCGCGCGCTTCCATCTCGCTCAGGAACGCCTGGGCGCTGACTCGCGATTGCGGTTCCGTCGCGTGCGGATTGAAAAATTGCGAGGCGTGCGCGCGGATCGCTTCCCATTTGCGCTCGGATGTTTCGCTGATGTCGACGATGAAGCTCGGCGTGACCGCGCGGGGGAAGAGGAAATACGCGACACACGAAGGCCGCCATCGCTCCTGGCCCGACTCCCGGTCGTATTTCGCCAGACCGGATACGTGACAGGCTTCGCGCACGAGTTGGGATGTGTGCGCGTGATCGGGATGCGGGTCGTCCCAGAATTGGGTGAAGACCACGCGAGGCCGCAGCCGCCGCAGCGCGCGGACCAGTTTCACGCGCGACTCCTCATTCGCCCAAACGCGGGCGTCGCCCAGATCGAGATTTTCACGGACTGACAATCCGAGCGACTGCGCCGCGCGTTCGGCCTCCTCCGCGCGAATCTCCGGCGTCCCGCGCGTGCCTGATTCGCCGCGAGTCATGTCAATCGCCCCGGTCTTGTACCCCATCCGGGCCAGCTTGATGAGCGTCCCGCTGGCGGAGAGTTCAACATCGTCCGGGTGCGCGGCAATCGCAAGAACGTCGAGTTGCAGGGTTTGATCCGTTGCCATAGCAATGGCAGGGTAACATAGAGAAGGGATCAACCGCCAAGACGCCGCGTCTTGGCGGTTGAGCGGAAAATCGAATGGTCGAAAGAGCAGGTTAAGGGTTCGACTATTGAGCGGTCGCGCCCGCGGCGGCGCCGGCGCCCGCAAGCGGAGTGCCTTCGCCGTGAGGAATCGGACTCGGAGTCTTGGATTCGACGTAGCGAATAGTGCCGTCTTCAATCACGTTGAAATCTTTCGATGCAGTAGATGACGCCTGCCGGGTCGCCTGGACACAATAACTATCCTGAGTGACTTCAGGGGCGGATGTGTATTTATAACCGCTCACCGTGCTGCCGTTGGCATAATTTGAATCGAGGTATCCTGCTTCGTTGAGTTCTTTAAGCGTGCCGAATCTCTGTTTTGTCCCCTGATACTGGGCCTGGTTATTGTGAATTGTCTTGAGAGTCTGCATTGCGGCGGATTCACGACCGGTCTCGAGATTCTTGAGCAATTTGGGCACCGCCACAGCGGCCAGGATGCCGATGATCGCGACCACGATCAGCAATTCGATAAGCGAGAAACCTGCTTGCGCGTGACGGAAAGATCTCTTGCGTTTCATATACAGCTTTAAACTCCTTTCTGGATTAAACGTTTGAGGTCTTCAGGGTATTTCAATAGCCCTTTTGAAACGATGGACTATCGAGCGGGTTCCAAATATTACTACAGAGCCGGCGGCGTGAGAAACCCGGCTCCCTATTTCTTGCTCCCAACTCCATTCATTTTGGCCGGCTTCGAAATTAATCCCAGATTCTGCGCATATATCCTCAGCGCGAAGACCAGCGCCAGGATCGAAATGATTATCCAGAACGAGACCCAGACAATAGCGGGGATCGTCGTCGCCTCCTGCATATTGACCGCGTCGCTATGCATATTGGTGGTGGCGGAGATCAGGAAAAGCGTCTTCAGGTCGTAAAGCGCGTTCAAACAACATTGCACGGCGAGGAAACTCAGGAAGAAATGGGCCCAGCGAGCGCTCCATCCAATCGCCACCCAGATCAGAAGACCGGTCAGCGCAATGCCGATGAAAAGGCTGAAAGAATCGGCGGTGAAAAAGCCCGTCAGGGTCAGGATAATGGCGGCGGTCACCGTCAGCACGGCCTTCGCCCTGCCGCCGTCGTGGAGCAGCGTCAGCAATCCCGCGCCGTAAGCCGTACTGGCCAGGTAACCAGCGCTAGAGATCAAAAATGATAACCCTCCATAGGTGTACGTCTCGCCGCTGGCGTTGGCGTGAATGACCAGGCGAGAGACCGATCCGAGCGTCAGCAGCGCCGCCAGCGCGTGCCCGCCTTCGTGAATGAACGTGACGAACAGGCGCAGCGGGTAGACCACCAGAAACCCGAACGGCAGGTATGAAACCACAATGGTCAGCGCCGTCGCGCCGAGCAGAAACCCGATAGACTCTTTGTGATTTTTGTGCAGCGTTTTTGGCATAATCCTTAATACGACGGAACCGAGCCGTTCGGCGCCGCAATTCAACAGAAAAATACCAGCCGTCATAAAAATCCGGCGCCGGACGACAGGAGCATTAATCCGCATGAGCGACCTAAACGCAATGCCGTCAGGGCTTTTTGCAAATTTACGCCGCAGGCACGCCGATTGAAAACCCTAGTCACGCAAACAATTTTAGGAGGTCTTTCTATGTCTCCGAATCTGATCACGTTAATCAGAGTCGTCCTGGCCTTCGTTTCGATCTCGCTCTTCCGGGTAGGGGCGTATGCGAGCCTGGCGGCCCTGATTTTATTGGTCGTCACGCTGGCGCTCGACGCTGTAGACGGTTTTGTGGCGAGGCGCAATCGTCGCGCGAGCGCAGCCGGGGCGGCTTTCGACATCGCGGCGGACCGGATAGTCGAGAGCGTCTTCTGGATCTATTTCGCGGCGGCCGGGCTGGTCACGTTCTGGATTCCGGTGATCGTGATCGCGCGCGGCGGGTTGACCGATTTTCTGCGCGCCATCGCGTTCAAGCAAGGCCAGACGGCTTTCGGCGAAAAGACGATGATGCGGACGTGGTGGGGCAGGGCGCTCACGGGGTCGCGCGCGAGCCGGGTCGCTTACGGCGCGGTCAAAAGCGCGGCGTTCTTCGCGCTCGGATTGTGGTTGACGCTCGCGAACCTGCACGAATGGCGGGCGGCGCCAGCCGGCCAGGCCGACGTGTTGATGAATGGCCTGCGAGCGGCAGCGATTGGTCTGGCCGTCTCCACGGTGGTTTTTTGCGTGGCTCGCGGCGTCCCGGTGATTATCGAAGGACTCAGATTTTTCCGCGGAGACCTGAAGGCGATTTGAGAGATGAATGACCAACGCATCGCGGCGATCTTCGATGTTGACGGCACGCTCATCGCAGGCGCGACGCTCGAACGAATTTTCATCAGATTTCTCCGGCGGCGCGGCGAACTGGGCTGGCATGAAATGGTCTGCTGGCTGGGCGCGGCGGCGAAAGCCGCCGTCACGGGCTGCCTGCGATTGAAGGCGATAAAAGCCTACCTGCGCGGCAAGGATTCCACATATCTCCGGCGTCTGGCGCGAGAATGCGTCGAGAGCGAGGTCGAGCCGCGTCTTTCGCCGGAAGCTGTCAATCGGCTGCGCTGGCACCAGAGCGCCGGCCATTTCGTCATCCTGCTTTCGGGCACGCTCGACCTGTTGCTGGAGCCGCTGGCCGAGCGTCTGGGCGTTTACGCGCGCGTCGGTTCGGAGCTTGAAATTGAGGACAGCCGCTTCACGGGACGAATCGCGGGCGCGCATCCGTTCGGCGTGACGAAAGCCGAATGCCTGGCGGCGATCAACCGCGCCAACCGCTTCAATCTGAAGCGGTCCTTCGCTTACGCCGACAGTTTTGCGGATCGTCATCTGCTGGCGATGGTGGGCCATCCCGTGGCGACCAACGCCGATACGGCGCTGCGAAAGATCGCCGAAAGCAGAGGCTGGATGATTGAGGAATTCGCCTGACACAAGAGGATCGAGGATCGAGAATGGAAGATCGAGGATGGAAGATTGCGGATCGGGGATCGAAGCTCGCATCCGAGGTTGAAGATCGAGGACCGAACCTCGCATCGAATATCGCTGTTCGATCCTCGATCTTCGTGAACGCCGCGGACCGGCTGACGCTCGCCTACCTCATTTTTTCAACTACGCTGATCATCGTTTGCCGCCAGAACGTCCCGCGATGGGAGACGCTCATCGCCATTCATCTCGGATTGATCGTGATCATCTGCGGCCTGGCTTATGCGCGAAAACGTTCGATTCCCGTCCTCAGCCCGCTCAGCCACTGGTATCCGACGCTGATCTTTCTCTTCTTCTTCGAAGAAATCGGCCTGACCGTTCATGCGATCTTTCCGGGCTGGTTCGACGAGTATCTGATCAGGGCCGATTACGCGGTGTTTGGCGTCCATCCGACGGTGTGGCTGGAGGGCTTCAGCAATTACTGGCTGAACGAGTACATGCAACTCGCCTATACGAGCTACTTCCTGCTGACGATCGGGCTCGGCGCGTATTTGTGGGTTCGCGACCGGCGCGACGATTTCGCCGTGTTCATCACCTCGACCTGCGCGGCCTATTATCTCTGCTACGTCATCTTCGTCCTCTTTCCCATCGAAAGCCCGCATCACACGCTGCGGAGCCTACAGCGGGTGGAACTGGCAGGCGGGCCCTTCACAGCGTTCATCAACCTGATCGAAAAACACGGGCGCGTTCACGGCGGCGCGTTCCCGAGCGCCCACGTGGCCGGTTCGGTGGTCGCGCTGATCTCGGCCTGGCGCTTTACGCGGCGCGCCGGATACTGGCTGACGCCGCTCGTTCTGAGCGTCTGCGTGGCGACCGTCTACGGGCGATACCATTACGTAATGGACGTCCTCGCAGGAATATTGATGGCCGTGATCGGCTGCCGGCTTGGACGGGTGAGCGGGAGAGCGGCTCCCTCGCTCCCTCGCTCACGCTTTCGGGAATTCCCATGACCCGCGATATTTGCGGCTCAGATGTCTGTTGGCTTCGGCGTCGTTGACGACCTGTTCTTTGGCGCCGTTCCACTCGATGCTGCGGCCCAGCTTGAGCGAGAGCATTCCGAGCAGCGCGAGGTTCGTCGAGTAATGAATTTGTTCGATGTCGCTGACGGGCTTGCGGCCCGTTTTGATCGCGTCCAGGAAATCGGCCCACAGCTCCTTGATGTTCTGGTCGTCGGGCTTATTCAGTTTTGCGTCTTCGTGAATCACTGGGTCTTTGGCGTTGACCGGGTAAAAAGTCCAGCCGTCAACCCATCCCATGTGAAACGTTCCGTTGGTCCCGTAGAAATAACAGCCGACGGCCTGTACCGGATGAGTCTTTTCGGCGTTGTTTCCCGCAAAGCGGCGGTGCTCCCAATTGACGGTGAATTGGTCGAATTCGTAAACGGCCACCTGATGATCGGGCGCATCGGTCGTTTGAGCCTCTTTAGTGTTCACTAGGGGGCCGAAGATCGGGCGGCCTCCGGTTGAATAAATCCGCTTCGGGTATTTCTCGCCAGTGACCCAAAGAATCTGATCCAGCCAGTGAACGCCCCAATCGCCGAGCTGGCCGTTGGCGTAATCGAGGAAATGGCGGAAGCCTCGCGTGTGAATGCCCCGGTTGAACGGGCGCAGCGGCGCGGGGCCGCACCACGTATCCCAATCCAGCCCCCTGGGCGGCTCTTCGTTGGGCCTCGGCTTTTCGGGGCCGCCGCCGTAATGCACGAACGCCCGCACCATCCCGATCTTTCCCAGCTTGCCCGACTTGATGAATTCGCGCCCCGAAACGTTATGAGGCGAGACGCGGCGGTGAGTGCCGACCTGCACGACGCGATTGGCCGCGCGGGCGGCGTTGACCATCGCGCGGCCCTCTTTGATCGTGTGGCCGATGGGCTTTTCGACGTAGACGTGCGCGCCGGCGTTGACGGCGGCGATCATATTGAGCGCATGCCAGTGATCGGGCGTGCCGACGATCACGATCTCCGGTCTCTCCTTCTGAAGCATTTCGCGGTAGTCTTTATATTTTTTCGGTTGATCGCCGGAGAGTTTTTCGACTTCGGCCGCGGCCGGATTCAACTGGTTTTCGTCAACATCGCACATCGCGACGACGGTCGATTCGCCAGCGGCCATCGCCTCGCGCAGTATGTTCATTCCCCACCAGCCGCTGCCGATTAGCGCGGTTCGGTATCTCTTGTCTTTCGATTGGGCGTGGACGAAAGGCGCCGGGAACAGAGTCGCGGCGGCCGATGCCCTGAGAAAATCACGACGGTCGGTAAGTTTAGTTTTCATAGGCGGCGCCAGTGTAGTTGATGTGTTGTCGGTTGATTCGCAATAGCGATTGAAATGCAAGCGGGCGCATTGTTGGCCGCAATCGGTTTGTAAGTCAAGACAAGGTTCCTGCGTCATACGAATTTGCATGGATGACATGCCATATCGTGTAGGATCGCGCTTACAACAACTCTTTCAATCGAGCGAAGTCTCTGAAAATCAACCTCATCCCATCAAGTGGCGATCGCGCGAGGCGGCATAACGGTTGCTACATTGCATAGACAGTCCCTTGAGTTCTTTCACTCGTCGACAAAGTCACGAATTACCATTTCGGTTCAAAACCGAAACTGCGCGGAGGTGATTATGACAATCTTTCACAAGGCTCCGGGTCAGTTCCCCCGCCGCCGCGTCCAATCAGCGTGGGCAATAACGACAGCAGTCCTGTTGTTAGTCGCGCTCTGTTCACTGGCGCTAGCCGACGACCCCATCTTTCACGTGGCTCGCATCAGCCTGGTCGTGGGCGAAGTCAGTTATCAGCAATCCAAAGATTCAGGCGACTCAGAAAAAGATTGGTTCGACGCGACTCTCAACCTGCCGCTCGAAGAAAACGATCAGCTTTACAGCGGCTCGGACGGTAGAGCCGAAATCCAGCTCAGCGGACACAACGTCGTCCGCCTTGACCACGACACCAACCTGCGTTTCACCCAATTCAGCCCCGGCGCGATTCAGATGGCGCTGCCCATAGGCTCGGCCTATTTCCGAATCGACAGCCTGGACAAACGCAAGTTCGACGTCATTGACGCGAATGACCCCGGAATCAACGACCCGGTCTATTTCGAAATTGATACGCCGACCGTCGCCGTGACTTTCGTCAAAGAGGGCGTCTACCGCATCAATGTGCGCGACGACGGCTCGACCGAGGTCATCGTCCGCCAGGGAGAGGCAGAGGTCTATAACCAGGAGATCGGGACGGTCGTCGTCAAAAAAGGCCGGCGGATCGCCGTCGAGGGCCACGACGATCTTTATCGACTCACCGGAGTCGAGGATAAAGACGATTGGGATCAGTGGAATGACGCTCGCGACAACGGTCTCTTTGCCGGCCTGGATTCGTCTGAGAGCGCGCATTACATACCGGACGCGATCCCGGGCTCTTACGACCTGAACAATTACGGCGAATGGATTGACACGCCGGAATACGGCCGGATGTGGTGTCCGCGCGGAGTCTCCGCCGACTGGGCGCCTTATCGCGACGGTTATTGGCGATGGTTTTCGTCATATGGCTGGACGTGGGTTTCATATGAGCCGTGGGGCTGGACGCCTTATCACTACGGGCGATGGGCTTACGTGCGCGACCGCTGGTGTTGGGCGCCGTTCGTCAATATCGGCCCGGGATTTGACTGGCGATGGCGACCGCATCACGTGGCCTTCTTCGGATGGGGAGGCGATTACAGAAACGGTTATCGCGACGGGTATCACGACGGTTACTGGAACGGATTCCGCGACGGGCGCTACGGATGGCTGGGTTGGTGCCCGCTTTCGCCGCGCGATCGGCATTACGGCCCGAGGGACAATGCGCCTCGCCTTGAAGCGCTCGGGAACTTTCGCTCGCCGGGCGGTGTCAGCGGGATGGACGCGCGCAGGTTCACCGGCGGCCGCGTGGCGGTATCGCGCGCCGTGTTGAACGCTCCCGTTTCTTCGCGAGGAGAGATAACCGCGCATTCTCGTGGCGAGAGGGGTGGCGAGAGGGACTTCGCCGCGGCGGCTTTCGTACGAAATGAAGACCTGAAGCCGCTGCAGCGAATCACGCCGACGCGCTCGGACGCGGTCGCCCACGGCAGGTTCGCGCGCAGGATCGAAGCGCCCATTATATTTCGCCGAACCCCGGGCGGCGCGGCGATGCCCGGCTCACGCCCGAACCGTGAAAGAGGAGATCGAGACGGCCAGAGGACGTCTGCGCCAATCGGACGAGACGCCGATCCGAACCCGTCAACGCCCACGCGCTTTCCAAACGGTCGTGGCGAACGGCCCTCGCGCACGCCCGATTACAGACCGGCTGAGCGTGTCGACGCCCCGCCCCCACATCCCAGAGAGCCAAGGGAGCCAAAAGAGTCAAAAGAGTCAAAAGAGATAGACCATACCCCACATGAACGCGTGATTGAGCGGGCCAAAGAAAGCGGCGGCGCGCCGCCGCATAACGAACGGCCTTCGCGCGACGAAAAGCGATCCGATGACGCCCCGCGACGTCACGATCCGCCAGATCGTCCGAACGTCGAGCGGCGCGAAGAGCCACACAAATCAGAGGATCGTCGAGAGATGCGCCGGCCCGATTCGCCGTCACATGACAACTCACCGCCGCGAGAGAGCCGCCGGCCTGATCCGCCGTCGCACGACAACTCACCGCGGCGAAGCGACGAGCGTCCATCATCGCCGCCGCCTCAAAGCGCCCCGTCGCGTGCGCCGGAACGGCCTTCGTCTCCTCCTCCGTCATCGCCCCCACCCGCCCGCGAAAGCGCTCCTTCACGCCCGGCGGAACGGTCGTCGGAACGCCCGGCGCCCGCGCGCAAGCCCAATATCCAATAGCGGCATGCGTGGCGCCGCTCGGGCGCGATTGCTCCCCCAAAACTAACAGGCCAGCCAATGATGGCTGGCCTGTTAGTTTTGACCGAAAACTTTCACACTTGCCAAATGGTCTTGTGGAGTGATGAAGTAATTGTGAAGAGGGAAGCAAAAAGGGCAAGAAAGACAAAAAGATCCTTTTGCCTTTTTTGTCCTTCTTGCCCTTTTTGCTTCCCTCTTACGCCCTTTGCAGAGGAGCCAATTATTGCCGTTTCATTGAGATCACCGTCTCGCCGGGCAATGACGGTTCGAACAGCGTCAGCCTTTCGTCTTCGACCATCGGGCCGGTGACTTTGAATATCTCCTGCAGCCGCGGATCGGACGCAAGCTTCCGCCACTTCTGGTCGAACTCCGCGATCGAATCGAACTCCCATAACTCCAGGTATTCCTGCGCGTCGCCGACGACGCTGCGCCAGATGCCCCAGAACCTGAATCCATGCTCGCGGATCAGCGGCAATGTCCGCTCGGCGAATGTCCGGTCGTATTCGGCGACGTGATGCGCTCGCAATTTGTAAGAGATTTTCAGCAGTATCATATTCCGCCTTTAGCGCTTTTCATTGTTTCTGGGCGCTTCAGTTGGTTTATTATTGCGAATAGTGATAGTCACGGCCTCGGCGGTATAGAAATCATCCATTTCGCTATGCTCAAGGCCTCTATAATTGATTCGAACAGAAATCCCCTCTCTCAGAAGGTCGGATTTACTACCGCCTGTCACACGAGCTTTTTCAATTCTAAACTCATACATCTTCCCGTTTACTCTTATCCATACAGAATACAAGCCATTCATATCTGATTCGGTTCTGTTTATTACGCCTGTGAGGGCGCCGGATCGAGGCGGTTTATTCGCGTGTTGGGCATTGGCGATCAACGGGATCATTGTTACGGTCAGAATAACTATAAGGAAGCGTTGTTTCATGACTTTTCCTTTCTTTCGGGGCTGATTCGAGGATAGATTTGACGGTGTTACAATCAGACGCGGGGGATACTACTATCGCGCTTTTCCGCGATCAAGAAGATCAATGTTTGTGACAGTCGAAGAGATTCAAGCCAAATCAATTCTCAACCCGACGGGCGGGTTCCTGGCCACCTACACGCATTCGCTCAACGCCTATCAGGGCTGCGCGTTCGGCAAGAACTCGTGCCCGTATTGCTATGTGCGCGCGATGCCCGTTCAGAGATTTTCAGGCAGACCCTGGGGCGAATGGGTGAAGGCGAAGATCAACGCGCCCGAATTGTTGAATCGCGAATTGGAAGCCGCGAAGCGCAAAGGGACGTTCGGAAAATTGCGGATTTTCATGAGCACGGCGACCGATCCTTATCAAGGCGCCGAGGCGCGATTGAAGCTCACCCGAGGGATTCTCGAAGTGTTCGCGGAAAGTGGCGATTTCGGATTTCTGGTGGTGCAGACGCGCTCGCCGCTGATCGAACGCGACGTCGAGGCGCTCGGGCGGCTTGGCTCGCGCGTAGCTGTCAGCTTCACAATCGAAACCAACCGCGAGGAGGTGCGGCGACAGATCACCCCGGCGTCGCCCTCAGTCGAACGCCGCCTGAATGCGCTTGAACGATTGACCCTCGCCGGATTGAAGACGCAGGCCGCGATCAGTCCCGTCCTGCCGTGCGACCCGGAAATCTTCGCCGAACTGATCGCGGCGCGCGCCTCCAGGGCCGTGGTTGACACGTTGATTGACGGCGACGGCGCGGGCGGGAGGCGAAGCGCCGAACTCGGGATGCCGCAATTGCTGCAATCACTCGGGTACGGGGATTGGCTGAGAGGCGACGCGCACATGCCTTTGCTGGAAGCCTTGCGCGAACGGATGGGCGCGGACCGCGTCGGGTTCAGTCAGGAGGGTTTTAATCTGCTGTAAACAGCGCCGGACCGATTTCGCGATTTCCTGACCGTGCGCGTAAGCAAGCGTTTGACCCTATAATCGACAACTTGCTCACTCGCGGCGTTTTTTTTTTGTTTTGGCCCGTGGCGCCGCTGCTGTGATATATATGAGCGCGATGGAAATATCCCCACTCTCATAATCGAGCCCAGTGACGTAAGCTTCCGGGAAGTTTTCGGGCTTGCGTTTTTTGAATCCCCTAGGTGTGGGTTGTTTCCAGTGACGCCTACTCGCTAGCATCAACGGTGATGCGCCGTCAGGCAGTTTTCGGCTTGCGCAATCGGTGATTAGAGAGCAGGAAGTAATAATCCTAGAAGCAGCTTGCCAGTTGTCTCTTGTCAGTTTGCCCGTTCTTGTTTGCTTGCATAAGTGACGATAGCGTTAGCCGGAAACCGTTTCCGCCTGCCATCCTGCTTCGTTAAGTTCGAGGAAAATCTATGTCAGTCAGATTGTATGTCGGTAATCTGCCTTTCAGCATCTCTGAACAGGAAGTAGAAGAGATGTTCAGGCAGATTGGCGTCGTCGAATCTACCAATCTGGTAACGGACCGTGATACGGGCCGTTCTCGCGGATTCGCTTTTGTCGAGATGGATTCGCGCGAAGCCGCGGAGGCGGCGATTGCGGAACTCAACGGCCGCGAG
>Ga0137410_10001937_pt1 | contig 14161 bp, 11 predicted proteins | sample CZODoug1_16funga_FD_108878 | JGI IMG/M metagenome (GOLD analysis project Ga0137410, IMG submission 108878) | Vadose zone soil fungal communities from Angelo Coast Range Reserve, California, USA - CZODoug1_16fungal (Illumina Assembly) | ecosystem: Environmental > Terrestrial > Soil > Vadose zone... | reverse complement strand
TGAACGTATCCTGTGCGTAGGCGTTGAAATTATTTCCGCGTAGACCACGGCCAAAATCTCCGCTCCCTTGCAAAAAGAAAATTGGCTGGCCGATCTCAAAACTCGCGAAAGGATTCGTGAGCGGCGCGTTCACAAAGACGAAAAATCCGTTGGTGGCAATTCCCTGCAACACGTTGATTTGATCGTGACCGTAGCCTCCGCCGAATTTCATTTCGTGGCGGCCGCTAATCCAGGTGAGCGATCCGTTCAGATCGAATGTGTTCTGGTACGTGTTGCGCGGGCCGGTGATTGGATCTCCGACGGAAGCAAATCCCGCCACTTGAACGAAGGGCGGGCCGAGGGCGACATCAAGGGACGGCTGGTAAGTGAATCCGAGCGACGCGGGATCGGTATGATTGATGTGTTCGTCGAAGAGGAATTTGTTGCGGAGAAATGCGAACCGGATTAGGCCGACCAGCGAGGGCGAAAATGTGTGGGTTTCCTGCGCGACCAAATTCTGCGCTCGCTGATTTTCGCCGACGGGAAATCCCGGAACGTTTGCGCCGGAAGTGGAAAGCGGGTCGGTGACGTCGGCTTGGCTGAAGCTGTAGCGGAAATTCAGGGTGTCCCTGCTGGTCAGATAGTGATCGAGGCGCAAGCCGAATTGATCGCCGTTCTGCGGCTTCGACAACGTTGTGGCGAACGTATTGTTGCCTTTATTCGGAAGCGGATAGAACCCGAGAATGTTTTGCGAAATGGGATTGATACCTGGGAGCTGATTGAAAGGAAGCGGCTGCGGAGGTTGTCCCTGAGGAACGAAAACGTTGTAAATCTGATGGCCGTCTCTTATGTCCGAATCATCGCAGACGCCGCTAGAATCAAATCCCTCCGGACAGAGTTCCTTGAAGTCGCCGGTGCGCTCGGCGAGGCTTGGAACCGTTGCCAATCTGCTAACACCTTGCCGATTGCGCAGGCCTTCGTAATAAGCGAAGAAAAATGTTTTGTCGCGCTTGACGGGACCGCCAAACGTGCCGCCAAACTGATTGCGCTTGAGCGGTTCGACCTCGGTCGCAACAAAACTTTTCGCATCGAACATGTCGTTGCGCAGAAATTCCCAAAGGGCGCCATGAAATTGATTCGTGCCGGAGCGAGTGATGATGTTGGTGGTGGAGCCGGTGCTGTGACCGAATTCCGCGTTGGATGAATGCGTAAGAATGCGAAATTCCGCAATCGCGTCCACCGGCGGCTTCAAAACCGTTCCGCCGTCGACACCGTTGAAATTGTCAGCCCCATCGATCAAGAAATTGTTCGATTCCGGACGCTGGCCGTTGACGGAATATGCTTGGCCTTCACGCAACGATCCGCCAGCCGCGGCAAGGCCCGGCGTAATGGGTACGACCCCCGGCTGGAGGATTCCGAGTTGTGTGAAGTCGCGGCCGTTAAGGGGCAGATCGAGAATTTCGCGTTCCTGCACGGTCTTGCCGAGACTGGTGGCGGTACTCTCAATCAGTGATGCGTCGGAATTGACTTCGACTTCGTAGGACTCGCCGCCGACCACGAGGCGGAAGGAGACGTTAGCGTTTTGATTGACGTCGAGCGTGATGCGGTCGCGGCTGAGTTTTTGAAAACCGGCGGCTTCGGCTTCGACGCGATAGTGGCCGACGGGGAGCGCAAGGATCACGTAGGTTCCGTCCGAATCGGTTGTCGTCTGGCGCTGCAATCCGGTTTCGATTTGGGTGGCGGTGACGGAGGCGCCGGAGATCGTGGCGCCGCTGGGATCGAGGATTGCACCGCGAATGCTTCCCGTGATCTCCTGCGCGCGCGGCGAAAGGACCGGCAAAAATAGAGACACGAAGAGCAACATCCATTTCGACAGCAACTTCATGATGGATCCTCTCGAACTAAGCCGACTGCCACGGCCAGCATACTACGCGAAGATTGAGCGGCCACACCGACCGACCGATTCGAAACGGAGCTAGAAGTGAGAAAAACTTCGGGATTATACGTGCGGTGTAGCAGGCACCAGCAATAATGCAAAAGCACTACGGCGCGCCGGGGACGCTTCTTTTAACAGTCTATTAACATTGCGAACGAGCGACGGCTTATTTCTTTTTCGGCGGGCGCGGACAGGCAGAAAGATTTACCCACTGCGCGGGATTGATGTTGACGCCGTTGGCGTAAAGAACCCAATGAAGATGCGGCCCAGTGGAGCGCCCCGTGGAACCGGCGTAGCCGAGCACATCGCCCTTTTTGACTGGCGCGCCATCGGCAACGGCGAGCTTCGACATGTGCAGATACATTGAGCCAAGTCCCTGACCGTGGTCGATGCCGACGGCGTTGCCGAGAACATTGAACTTTTTAGCAAAAACGATTTTCCCGTCAGCGATGGCACGAATCTCTTCGCCGGCGGGCGTGCGCTGATCGACGCCACCGTGAAATTCGCCGGTCGGTTTCCCGTTGTGCATGCGCTTAACGCCGAAGGGCGAAGTTACGCAACCGTCGACCGGCGGTGCGAGAGGGTCTTGCCAAAAACGGTCGTCGGTGACTTCGTTGCGGAAAGTAGTGAGGAGTTGAATTTCTTCGGGAGTGGAACGGAGCGCTTCGATGTCCGGGCTGAGGCGGACATTTTCAGAGGGAAAACGGGTTGCGCGGACGAGGAATTTTCCGGTTGCGAAGGCCGTTCCTTCTTTGGAAAGAAATTCGATGGAAGCGGGCCCCGCAGAATCTTTTACGGAAACAGGCATCAGGCCGAACGATTTTCCATCGGCCTGGCGAAAGAGCCTGATGGTGCGGTCATTCCACTTCGCCGACGAAACTTCTGCGGGGCACGTGAGCCGCAGCGTGCCACCCAAATCGGTAGTTTTTGGCGAGATCGAACACTGCTGGGCTTTTGTGGCCACGGCACTAAAGAGGAAAACGAAAGCGCACGCGAGTACGACAGCGCCGATGAGAGATTCACGATTGGATGGCATCGGAACCATTTTCAGCAGTCAGAATTCGCGACGCAAGCAAATTCGCGAGGGCGTGTGAAATGGCCCCAGTAGCAGGGGCAACGCGTCACAAGCATTTGGGCGACGTGCTACAATCGCGGCGGAAAGAAGAAATGCCAGAAGCCCTGCCTATTGCCGAAGCGGTCCTTGAGGTAATTTCCAACGACGGCGCGAAGCGTTACGTGCGCGTGACGCAGCTACCATTTCTGATTGGGCGCGGCGCGGAGACGGGAAACCATTTGCAATTGAATGACCGGCGCATATCGCGAAATTGCGCGGCGATCGTAAGTGAAGCAAACAAGTTCTATATCGAAGATCGCGGGCACCGGCGAGGACTTTACGTAAACGGCGAAAAGGCGGAAAGCCGCGAACTGCAAGACGGCGACGTGATTACGTTCGGCCTGGAAGATTCGTATGAAATTATTTACCGGTCTTCGGATTCGGCGGGTGATGAATCGATTCCGCTATTTTTGACGCGCATCGAGCACATGACGAGCGCGGAAAAATCTTCCGGCGGATTGAACAAGCTGAATCTGCTACTGGAGGCGACGACGCTGCTGCACTCGCAGCTTCCGCTCGATTCGGTGCTGGCGAAAATGCTGGACCACGCGATTTCGGTGACGAATGCAGATCGCGGGTTGCTGCTCGAGGCGAACGAAGCAGGGCAGCTGCACGTGCGGCTGGCGCGGAAGAACGGTGGGACGCGTCTGCCGCCGGAGAGCCTTTCGCCGAGCCAAACGGCGATTCAAGTGGCGCTGAAACAGCAATCGGCGGTGATCACGGAAGATCTGGCGCAAGCAGAAATGAATTTGCAGGAAGCGCAGAGCATCGTGGCACAAGGGTTGCGCGCGATTGTAGTGATTCCGCTGTATTCGGTGACGCGGGCGAGTTCGGACGAATCGCTGGTGAACATGACGCGCGGGCGGTTTCTCGGAGTTGTGTATCTGGATTCGCGGCGGCCGGCGGCATTTTCGCGGCTCGACCGGCAGATTCTGGACGCGCTGGCGGCGGATGCGGCAGGCACGCTGGACAATGCGCGGCTCGTGGAGCGCGAACGCGAGCGGCAGCGACTGGAAGCCGAAATCAATATCGCACGCGATATTCAACAAGCGCTTTTGCCGCGGGGATTTAAAGATTACCCACATCTGGATGTTTCTGGATGCAACTTCCCTTGCCTGTCGGTGGGAGGCGATTATTTAGATGTGTTCCCGATGGGCGACGGCCGGACAGCATTTCTGATTGCGGACGTCTCGGGAAAAGGGCTGGGCGCGGCGCTACTCACCACGATGCTGCAGGGCGCGCTTTCCGGATTGACGCTGGGCGCGGCGCCGGCGCGTGTATTTAGTCACATCAACCGATTTTTGTGCGACCACGCGGAAGTGGGACGGTACGCGACGATGTTTTTCGGCGTGATGGACACGAACGGGCATTTGGAATTCATCAATGCGGGGCATCCGTCGCCATACATGATTCGCAAAGGGAAAGTGGAATCGCCGTTCACAGAGGGATCTTATCCAGTGGGATTGGTGCCCGAGGCGGAGTATACGGCGGCGTGCCTGAAGCTGGAGCCGGGAGACACGCTGGTGCTTTTTAGCGACGGCGTGACGGAAGCGATGGATCCCGAAGACGAAATGTTCGGCATGACGCGACTGGCAGAAGTGCTTCAGGACAAAAGCGACGTGCCGCTGGAACATTTGCAAAAATGCGTGCTGGAATCGGTGGAGAATTTTGTGCGCGGGGCGCGGCAGGCAGATGACGTGACGATGCTTCTAGTGCGATATCAAGCGACGGCGAAAGACGCGATTAGCGATACCGATGCGCCGTCGGCGTCGAGCGCGGTAGCGTAGTTTTCAGACACGCGGGCGTTCGCCCGCGAATTCAGCGCATGCGGAGAAGTGTTGCCAAGGGTGCATGCTTTGCGGCAAGCTACGCGACGAAAAGCTAAAGGAGAGTCAATGCGAAAACTACTTCTGGTTTGTGTTGCGGCGGCATTGGCGTGCAGTACCGCGCGCGCCCAAAATGCAGGGAAAGACGGCAGCAGCCTGGTAGTCATTCGCGCAGGGAGTTTGATTGATGGGACGAGCGATGGGGCGCGGAAGAATCAGCTGATTTTTGTGCGCGGAAAGCACATCGAGAAAGTTGTAGACGCTAGCGCAGGAATCCCGGCGGGCATTCAGGTTATCGACCTTTCCAGCGCAACGGTGCTGCCGGGACTGATTGATGCACATACACATATTTTCCTGTGGGGCGAGGACCCAGCGAAGGGCGGGTACGACGAAAATATATTGAAGGCGGGCATTGCATTGCGGGCAGCGCGGGCAACCTACGCGTGCAAGCGTGCGCTGGAACAAGGATTCACGACGATCCGCGACCTGGAGACGGAAGGCGCGGGATACGGCGACGTGGAGATTAAGCAAGCGATTGAAGAAGGCACGATTCCCGGGCCACGGATTTTTCCTTCGACGCGCGGAATTTCTTCTACCGGCGGATATAACCTGGAAGGCTACGCTCCTGAATTGGCGATGCCCAAGGGCGTGCAGATAATTGATGGGCCGGTGGAAGCGCGGAAGGCGGCACGGGAACAACTGGACCACGGCGCTGATTGGATCAAGGTGTACATGACACACCGGTCGTGGGTCGGAAAGAAAGGAGAATTGGTTTCGCAACCGACGCTAACGGTGGAGGAGTTGAAGGCGATCGTCGATGAGGCGCACGGATGGGGAAAGAAAGTGGCGTGCCACGCGTACAGCGGAATCGGATTGCAGCGAGCGCTGGATGGCGGATGTGATTCGATCGAACATGGATTGTCGCTAACTGACGCGCACATCGCGCAGATGATTAAACAGGGGACGTGGTATTGCCCAACGATTGCGCCGTACTACGGCGATTGGGCGCCGGAAAATACTCCGGGCGGGCAGCGAGACCGCAAGCGCGCTTCGGAGCATGAAATTTCCGTTCAAAAGGCGGCGAAGGCTGGCGTCAAGACGGTGTTTGGAACAGACATGGGCGGAATTCCGTGGACCGAGCCGATGGCGGCGGAATTCGAATACATGACGAAATCTGGATTTACGGCGATGGGCGCGATCCAGGCGGCAACATCGCGCGCGGGCGAATTGCTGGACATGGCGGGAGAAATTGGAACGATTGCGCCGGGCGCGTTTGCGGACATCATTGCGGTGAGCGGAGATCCGTTGCGGGACATCAGCGAACTGAAAAAAGTTCGCTTCGTGATGCATGATGGCGTCACGTTCAAGAATGAGCTGGCAGCGAAGTAGAAGCGGAGCGCGTTACGATTCGACGCGCACGCCTTTCCAGAAGGCGAGACGGCCGCGGATCTGTTTTGCGGCATCGAGCGGATCCGGGTAATACCAGGCGGCATTTTCATTTTTCAGCCCGTCAACTTCGATATGTTGGTAATGCGCGGTGCCCTTCCACGGGCAGACAGTTGTGTGGGAGCTGGGTCGAAGGAACTCCTGTTTGACGGAGTCGACGGGGAAATACTGATTCCCTTCCACGACAACACAAGCGTCGCTGTCTGCGATTAACTTTCCCGACCAATAGGCTTTCGGCATTCGCGTTCTCCCAATTCGTCTGCTCCGAGCCTGCTAGGCGCCAGGAGTAGAGTATTCCGCGTACGGTGGCCGAAATGGCTCATAATTAGTTTGATTCCACCGACTTCTATAGGGTACACAAATTTTTAGGGAGAGCGCCAATGGAGCCACAGAATTTTAGGAATCATGCAAAATTTGTTCCGCTATTTCACTTTTTTTCGGCCCCAGTTTTGATAATGAACTTTGTGTGGTCTTGCGTGCGATTGTGGAAGTCCCATTGGGGGACAGAGGGTTTCTTAGGCGTTGTGGTCGCCGCAGGACTACTCACAACATTGTTGAGTGCGCGGCTGGCTGCGCTGGCCGTGCAAGACCGGGTTATCCGGCTGGAAGAGCGGCTGCGCTATGCGCGATTGTTGCCAGATGACTTGAAGGCGCGGATCGAAGACTTCACGATTGGACAGATGGTGTCGTTGCGATTTGCGAGCAACGCCGAATTGCCGGCGCTGGCGCGCAAAGTGTTGAATGAAAATTTGCAAGACCGCAAGCAGATCAAGCAGATGGTGCAAAACTGGCGCCCGGATTACCTGCGGGCTTAAGAGCGATCACTACAAAATACTGCGGATTACTCCGCCGTCAGCGCGCACGGCCGCCCCGTTAATCGTTACGGATTGCGTGCCGGCGAGGAACGCAACGACGGCGGCGACTTCTTCCGGCGTTTCGAAACGCTTGAGCAAAGAGCTTGGCCGTGCGCTTTGGAAAAACTCCTTCTCGACTTCAGCCTTCGAGATGCCCTTCTGCTGGGCAAGGGATTCCACGAATTGGCCAGCGCCTTCGGAGGCCGTCGGGCCAACGAGGACAGAATTAACAGTGACGCCGGAGCCGGCTATAGATTCGGCGACGCCGCGCGCGATGGCGATTTGCGCGGTCTTGGTCATGCCGTAATGCACCATTTCCGCGGGAATCTGCTGGCCTGATTCACTCGAAATGAAAATAATGCGGCCCCAGTTTTTCTTGAGCATACCCGGCAGGTAGTGGCGCGTGAGGCGGACTCCGCTCAAGACGTTCGTGTCGAAAAAACGGTGCCAGTCTTCATCGGGAATTTCCAGAAATGGCTTCACTTCAAAGATACCGAGATTGTTGACGAGGACGTCGGCGTGAGGAAGGTGTTTCGTGAACGTAGTGACGCCTTCTTTTGTGCCGAGGTCGGCGGCGACACCCGACACGTTGGCCGCAGGAACAAGCTGGCGAATTTTTTGCAATGCGGTCTCGACGCGCGCGGCAGTTCGCCCGTTTAACACGATCTTTGCGCCCTCTTGCGCGAGAGCTACTGCTATGGCAAAGCCGATTCCAGCAGTGGAACCAGTAACGACGGCAAGTTTATCCTTCAGCCCGAAATCCATTGGTGTCCTCACTCGTACATGCAAGAAAAGGGTGACGCTAGCGCGCAACGGCGGCGGCTGCGCCCTCGATTTCAGCAATATCTTGGGACGTAAGCGCGAATGCCGCAGCGCGCATAACCCCATCGGCTTGCTTTGCGTTGCGAGCGCCAACGATTGCGCCAGTGATCGCCGGATTCTTGAGAACCCAAGCAATCGCGACTTCGCCTGGACCACGGCCGTGGCGTGCGCCGACTTTTCGTAGGCGTTCGACGAGCTCAATATTTTTCGAAAGCTTCGGTTCGCAGAATTCCGGATTGCGCGAACGGAAATCGTCCGCTGGCAGCGCAGCGGCGCGCTCACGGGTCATGCTCCCGGTGAGAAGACCAGATGCCATCGGCGCGTAGCTAATGGTGCCGATTCCCTGCTGCGCACAGAACGGAAGAGTTTCGGATTCAATCGCACGACGAATCATCGAGTACGGCGGCTGATTCGAAGTGACCGGTGCGGTGGCTTGCGCGCGGCGGATTTGCGCCGCATTAAAATTGGAGACGCCAATCCAGCGTACTTTGCCTTCTTTTTGGAGAGCGGCCATAGTTGTCCAAGCTTCCTCGAGCTGCGGACCATTGTCCTGCGGCGGCCAATGCATTTGATAGAGGTCGATGACGTTTGTTTGCAGGCGGCGGAGACTGTCTTCACATTCCTTGCGGACGGATGCGCCGGAGTGATTAGAGCCGACTTTTCGGGTGGCGTCCCAAGTGCGAGCGCATTTCGTGAAAATGTAAGGCTTTGCGCCGTGCCATTCCTTCAGCGCGCGAGCGACGACTTCTTCAGAACGGCCGAGGCCGTAGACGGCGGCGGTGTCGATCCAATTGACGCCGAGTTCGAGCGCCCGGTGAATCGCGGCGATCGAGTCGGCATCGTCCTGTGCGCCCCACGAAAATTCCCAGCCAGAACCGCCGACTGCCCACGCGCCGTACCCAACAGGTGTAATTTTCAAATCGGAGTTACCTAGTTTTCTTGTCTGCATGATGGCTGTCCTTATTGGAAGTGTGTGCGCCACGGCGGTGTGTGGCCGGCACTTCTTGGATGTCACATTTTACGGGAAGGTTAGAACCGCGCCAACTCAATTGGGAAAGGAGAAGCGGCGCTAATTGGCAGTGAAGGCGGCGTCGAGGGAGACCGATTCACCGTTGGGATTGGTGACGACGAGTTGTTGCGCGCCAGCTGCGAGGCTGGGGGTTGTGAAGGTTAGCGTGTTCATGTCTTTGAAAGTGACGGACACAGCTTTAGCGCCCAGAGTGACTCTTGTGCCGCTTTGAAATCCGCTGCCACGAAGCGTCACACTTGTGCCGCCAGCGACGGGTCCGTTCGCTGGAAGCAGCGAGCCGATTCCGAGCGGGACGCTGGCGAGTTGCAACACAGAGAGGCCGGAGGAAGTCAGAGCGAAGAGTCGCTGGCCGTTTTCATCAATCGTGAGAAAACTCCCGTGTTGGCCGTCGGTGTCAGTCGAAAGCATGGCGAACGGCTCGGGCAGGAAGATGCGACGACGGAGCGTTCCAGAGCGCGCGTCGAGAATATCGACTCCGCCAGCGAGGTTCGTCGCGGGCGGTAGCATGGGAGCCGGACCGGTCAAGAACGGGACATAGAGGAGGGCGCCGGAAGGATGCAGGGCGGCGCCGGGGACTTCGGTTCGCATGGGGATACGCTCCAGTTCGCTCACGGCGTTTGCGCCGAAAACGTTCAGGTCGGCGCCTCGGATGGAAAAGCGCGAAGGCTCACGCACCGCGAAGACGTTGCCGTCTTGTGAGACCGCAACGTCGATGGTGGAGGAGTTCGCGGTAACGGTTTGAAATTGTCCGGGCGATGCGGCGTTCCACAAGGCAATGGGGCCGCCCGGCGCTGACGCAAAGGATAGATAGACGTGATTGCCGGAAGCGTCAGCTTGCAACAGCGGGGAGCCCGTGAGGAAAGAAATTTCAGGCTGAGTGGCGGGGGCAATTGTCGGTGGAAAGGCACTGACATCCATTTGCGCGAGGCACGCGCTGCAACCGGATTGTGTGCCGCCTTCGACGCTCATGCCGACGAAGACAGTGTGTGCGCTGGTGGCTGCGACCCGCGACGGGCCAGAGTTAACGTAGCCGGGAATTCCGCCAACGAACGCTGCGCTGCCAGACGATGTATCCGGGTTAATAAGGTAGATGCTCTGCGCGCCAAAATCGGCGACGACCAAGTGCGAATTATCCGGCGTCAGCGCGAGTCCGCGAAGGCCGGCGTTGGGAGGCGGACCTCCGGGCGGTTGAATTGGCGCGAGAAATTGGCTGGAAGCGAGATCGAAAACGTCCAGATGATCGATGCCGCTGAGATAGACGCGCTGACGCTTTGAATCGTATTGAAGAAATTTGTAAAAGCCAGCTTTGGCGAAGACCTGCTGGCTCTGCAGGTAGGAGAATCCGTTTTTAAGCGTGACGGAACCAGAGGGTGACGCGACGGAAATGTCAGCGACACCTGTGCCGGGCGAAGTGAGAAGGGCGAGACGTTCGAGCGGAAACGGGAATGTCGAGTCGAGTCCAAACGAAGAGGCGATCGCGGGGACTTGGTCGATGGACTGAACGGTGGCGGAGGCGCCGCCAATTTTCACAGTGAGCTTGCTGGCGTCAGCGCCAAAGCCGTGACCATAGATTTGAATTTTGTCGTTGCCGTTTTTGTTGCCAGTGTCTGGCAAAACTTTCAAGATTTGCGGGCCGTAGGAAAAGGCGTCCGGCGCGAACGTTGTCCAGCCATCCGGGAAAAATGCGCTGACGTTTACCGCACCGCTGGCTGCGCTGGCGGGAGACGCGGCCTGGATTTGCGTTGCGCCGGCGCTTTGGACAGTTGCAGGCTGCGTGCCGAACTGAATTGCTGCGCCGCTTTCGAAATTTGCGCCGGTAACGGTGGTGAGAGTGCCACCGGAATTCGGGCCAGTAGAGGGCTGCGCGACGGGGGCGCCCGAGAAGCTCGGCGCGGATTGCGACAGCGATGCGGGTACAGCGGCATCAATGAAGCTGATCCCGCGATTCGCGAGCCCATACAAGAGCTTCGAGGAATCGGCGGCTTCCAGCCGGCTTGGCACATTGGCAGCGGAGACATCCGCAAACCGAGTTACAAAATGCAGGTTGTTTCCATCCAGCTGTGAAACGACGAATCCGCCGCCAAATTGCTCATTTACGTAAACGCTCATGCCGTCTGCAGAAAAGACGATTCCAGTTGGTGTTGCTGCAGAATATGTTCCGATCGGATTGAGAGCGCCGTCGAAGAGCAGAACTTGCGTGTTACCCGGCGTAATGAAAATTAGCGAATATCGCGTGGCGTTGGAGTTTGCTGCGGCATAGGAAATGCTCCCCCCGCCAATAGTCAATGGTCCAGCGATGAGGGAGCCGCCCGCGTCGAACAAGGCCAGTTCACCGCTCGAGTCGGCAGCCGCGACGAGCAAGCGAGTGCCGTCGACGGATTTCGTCATCACGCCGAGGCCATCTTGAAAAAGTTGTGGGGCGAGTGGCGTGAGATTAGTCATCGAATTCGTCGAAGGATCCCAAAACGCAAGTAACGATTCCGTGGTAGCGGCTTGCCGCATGCGGACAAACGCTTTGCCAGTCGACGTGGCGAGAACTTCTTCGGGTCGTTCGAACGGTGCAGCGGGGCAAAGGCGCGAGCGAGGCCACGCCGTGAATTGCTCGAGTCTGTAGAGCCGCGGCATCCAGTTCGTAAATGGCTTGCACGGCGGAACCAATCCACACCGTTTTCCCGTCGATGGAGAGATCGGCGCTTGTCGCTCCGGGCGCGGCAATTTCGGCAATTTTCAGACCTTCGGGAACTGAAATTACTTCGACGAAATTTCTGGCGCGATTCGCTATAAAGAGACGCTGACGGACGGAGTCGAGGGCCAAATGCCGACGATGCCGTTCGCCAAGCGGCGCATCGAGCGCGGCCACGGAGTCTGTCCGAACATAGTTGCTGCGGGATAGCGGAGACACCGCGCTGCTTTGTACTGTGAGCCCTAAAGATGAAGTATGAGTCAGACTGCCGCTGGTAGCGGTCGCTGTCAGGTTGAGCGAGGCGGGCGCGGCGCTGCCGCTGGCACTAAACAACAGCGAGATGTCCGTGCCAACGCTGACAGTGAAAGGGCTCGCGGGATTTGCGGTAACGCCGGCAGGCAGACCAATGATTGAAACTTGCACTTGTCCGGAAAAGCCGTTTTTTAGCGCAACACTGACGGTAACGGCGTTACTGGTACTTCCCTGCGCGACGGTGATCGATGTTGAGGAGAATGAAAAAGAAAAATCTGGCGCAGGAGGCGGTTGTACGAAGGATTGGCCACCGCCTCCGCAGCCCGTAAATAATACGAGCGAGACCGCGAGCCAACTTACCGGGACGGGGCGCAAGCGGCTGGCTCGCCGCGCCCGGCATTCCAAACGTCCCATTGGGAGCCCCCACGATGCCCCAAGACAGCGTCACAATACTCCCAATTCGTGAATTGTCAAGTTGTGAAATATATAAGCTGGGTAGCTACTGAGTAATGAAATGAAAACGGCGCGGACTGGAAGTCCGCGCCGAGGAAAAGTCCTGTTTTGAAAAGTAGAGACTAGATCGTCTTCGGGCCGGCCGTTGCCGCAGGCTGCGACGACGGTTTCGAAAACGCACTGCCGTGCGATTCCTTTTCGGCGCTCTTGTCGATTTCGATCGAACCCTTGAAATAAGCGCCGTCTTCGATGCTGATGCGAGCCGTGGTCAGATCGCCGTTCACCGAGCCGTCTTTCTTGATTTCAATCCGATCCTTCGCGCGAAGGTTGCCCTTCACGCTGCCGTATACCACTACCTCGCGGGCAATGATGTCGGCGGTTAACTTTGCGGTGGCACCAACGGTAAGCTTCCGCTCATCGAGTTGAATCAGTCCTTCGACGGATCCATCGATCAACAGATCTTCGTTACCGGAGATCTCACCTTTAATATGGAGGCTCGGTCCGAGCCGTGCGGTTGCACGGTCCGCCGTCGCACCCAGTGGTCGCATCGCATCTGTGCTCATAGCGTTCGTTCCCTCCCAAGTCGCCGGAGCGGGCTTCGGCGGCTGATTCGTTGAAAAGTTTTTCGGCTCCGGTGGCGCGATTTGCGGCGTTTCCGGTTTCTTTTGATTACCCCACATCGGACTTCTCCTCATGGACAGTGGCCCCATGCGGATTCGCTTCGCTGCCGGGGTATCCAAGAATGTAGACCTGCGCGGCTCGCACAGCAAATAAGGTCTCGGTGTTGCGTGCGTGAAAGTAACTATCCATTGGGACAGGTATAGGACTGTACCGCGGCATCTGATAAACGGCTGTTAAGAAGTGGGTTTGTCGGGAACGGGCTGAGTTGCGAGAAAGTCGAGTGTGAAGCGTTTCGCATAGGAGTCGAGAAGTTCGCGAATGCGCTCTTCATGAGGCGATTTCAAGATGAATCCGGCGTGATGATACTTCTTCACGCGGTAGACGATCTCGGAATCGCTGTAGGACGACGTGTCGGGATGCTCCTGCCGCGCCAGGGACAAAATTACGCCCGCGTAGTCTTGCGCCGGATGCGGCAATTCGTAAGGAGTCTTCCCCGCACCGACTTCAAGCTTGGCCCACTCGCGCCAAAGATTGACGCCGGTCGCGGTTTCGATCACGTCCGAAATATACGCGCCGCCAACGCGCGCGGCGATTTCCAGGAAATAAATTTTTCCAGTGGCGCGGGCTTTCAGGAATTCCGCGTGAGTCACGCCGCGAACCAGTCCGAGCACCTGCATTAAAGTGCGATTCAACTCTTTGAGCTGCTGCGTTTCGGGCATTTCGCGAGGAAGTGTGCGCGTCGTGAAGACGCCTCCACCATGTGAAACGTCGAGGGGCGGCGCGCCATAGGCATGCGCTTCGGCGAATAAAACCTGGCGCTCGCTCACAACGCTGTCCACGTGAAAAACGCTGCCCGGAATAAATTGTTCCAATAGATAGGACGATTGATCGTCTCCAAGGCGGTCGAGCCACGGCCAGAGCTCGTCCGTCGCGTGAATTTTTCTCATCCCGATGCCGGATGCTTGCGAGCGCGGTTTTAATAGCCAAGGAGCGGGAACGCGAGCCATGAATTCGCGAAGGTCCTCGCAGTTGAGCACATGAACAAATTCCGGTACCGGCACGCTTTCTTCTCTGGCTTTCGCGCGCATGGCGAGTTTGTCGCGGAAGTAGCGCGTGGTGGTTTCACCCATGCCGGGGATCCTGAG
>Ga0137410_10001936_pt1 | contig 14163 bp, 15 predicted proteins | sample CZODoug1_16funga_FD_108878 | JGI IMG/M metagenome (GOLD analysis project Ga0137410, IMG submission 108878) | Vadose zone soil fungal communities from Angelo Coast Range Reserve, California, USA - CZODoug1_16fungal (Illumina Assembly) | ecosystem: Environmental > Terrestrial > Soil > Vadose zone... | reverse complement strand
CATGAAGAAGGCTCTCGCGCAGGGGGATCGTATTGAGCTGCGGGGGTTTGGCGTGTTTACCGTGCGTCCGAGGAAGACCGGGATTGGGCGCAATCCGAGAACCGGGGCTGAGGTTTCGATTCCTCCAGGGAAGGCCGTGCGGTTTAAGCCGGGGAAAGAATTGCAGCAGATTGAGTAGCTGAACCCGACGGCCGGGGGCGGCCGTCTCCACGAAGGTCTTTTTGTTTAGTCCTTTGCTGGCAGCGAGTTACCCTGACCTAAGGGGCGCTGCATCAGGATGCTATCGACCCACCTGTTGAATTTCCATCCAACTGAATAGATTGTTCCGATCGTTCGGAAGCCGTGGCGTTCGTGCAGGCGCATGGACGCGGCGTTGGCGGTGTCGCCGATTACGGCGATCATTTGTCGCCAAGGCCCTTGTTCGCAGGTTTCGATCAGGGCGGTTAGCAGCGCTTGGCCCAGCCCGTGACCCAAATACTCTGGGTCGATGTAGACGGAATCTTCGATGGTGTATTGGTAGCCGGGGCGAGGGCGGTATTGACCGGCGTAGGCGTAGCCCAGGATTTCTTGGTCTTGCTCCGCGACGAGATAGGGTAGGCCTAGCCCCAGGATTTTGGAACGGCGGGTGGACATTTCCTCCGGGGTTGGGGGTTCGAGTTCGTAGGTAGCTGTGCTCGTGTGGACGTAGTGGGTGTAGATGCGGGTGATGGCGGCGACGTCGGCTTCTGTGGAGGGGAGGATGTGTGGTGCCATCAGGCTTCCTGCTGGTTTCATCCTAACTGATGAAAGCCCGAGCCGAGCCGTCGCTCGGCTGGGCAGGCGAGGCGCCCGCCCCTACATGTGTCGGGTTATGCCCAATACGTCCGATCGAGGGTGCGGTATTGGATGGCCTCGGCGATGTGTTTGGTTTGGAGTTGGTGAGTGGCCTCCAGGTCGGCGATGGTACGGGCTACTTTGAGGATGCGGTCGTGTGCGCGAGCGCTTAGGCCTTGCTGGAGCATCGCCCGTTCGAGAAGTTTTTCGCAATCCGCCGAGAGTTCACAAAATACTCGCACCTGCCGCGGCGCCATCTGTGCGTTGCAGTAAATCTCCTCCTTGGAAAACCTCTCCTGCTGGAGGAAGCGCGCGCACATCACACGGTCTCGAATCTTCTCCGACGACTCAGCCTCCACCTCGCTGCGCATTTCTTTGTAGTTCACGGCGGGGACATGTGGATATCGATGCGATCGAGTAACGGTCCGGAAATTTTCGAGATGTAGCGCTGAATCAACGGCTGGGTGCACCGGCACTCCCGCGTCCTATCATTGTGATACCCGCAAGGACAAGGATTCATCGCGGCCGCCAGCATAAACCGCGCCGGGAAAGTGAGCGATCCGGCGGCGCGGGCGATGCAGACTGTGCCGTCTTCGAGAGGTTGGCGCATGCCTTCCAGAACGCCGCGGGGAAATTCGGGAAGCTCAATCCAAGAACAGCATCCCGTTGTGCGCCAGCGAAACTTCCCCCGGCCGCGGAATCGCCCCTCCCACGTGCCGATGCCAAACATTGACAATCTTTGTTATCGGCGGTAAAGTGGTAACTAGGAGCACACCCCGTGAACGTCTCGCTGACCGCCGAGCTGGAGAAATTTGTAAGCGCCAAGGTGGACTCGGGCCGCTACAACTCCGCCAGCGAGGTGGTCCGGGAAGCGCTCCGGCTGTTGGAAGAGCATGACCAGGCGCGCGCCGCGCAACTGGCCGGGTTCGATCAGGAACTGGGCCGCCGTCTGGAAACGCTGGACCGCGGCCAACATGTCTCCCCAGCCGAAACCCGCGCCCGGCTCAAACGGAAATCCGAACAGCGCAGGAACGCCAAGACGTGATGCAATATGTCCTAAGCGAAGATGCCGACAGGGATTTGGACGGCATCTGGGACTATATTGCCGAAGATAATATTGACGCCGCCGACGATTGGATCGCGAAGCTCTTCGAAGCGTTCGACGCGATCGGCAACAACCCCGGCATTGGTCATAAGCGCGAGGACTTAACCAATTATCCTGTTCTCTTCTGGCCGGTGGGCGCTTACCTCATCATTTATCGTGCGACACAGCGGCCCGTCGAGATTGTCGCCGTGACTCAAGGCGCACGCGATATTCCCGCTTTCCTCGACCGACGCTTTTCCTGAACAGCCTTCTTCGGCCCATCTCCTCGCTTCCCCCGTGGAGGCAGGTAGTGAAACCGGATCAGATAAATCTTGTCGCCTTTGCCGTGTTTCGCGACTTTGAGTAAATCGAGGACACCCAGAAATCCCGATTCTTGCGCCAGTTCCGAAGTAATGTCGGGAAGGCCGATGGGCGTGATGGAATCGATTTCGATCTCCCCTTCCCCCATGCGATAGCGCGCGCCGACCGTGACATGGGGCCGGACCCAAATCCGGACGCTGCAAGTAATTTCTCCGCTGATCACTCCCTCGCGGAGGCGCTTGGTGAACACCATGGGACGATTCCTTTCAGGAATCGAGAATACAGGAATGCTGCAAAACCTTGCACAGTGCCGAAGTACCGTCACCGCTTCTCGCTCCAGGAAAATCTTGTCAAGGGGCAGAAGCCTCTGATTTTCCCTTAAGTTCCACATTCCAAAACAAATAGAGTTCCAACAAATTTGTCAAAATTCCCGTTCTAAAATGGTATCCTGAACTTAAGAGTAGATTTCTCAGGCGCAAGCCCCTTCCGGGCCTGCGCCTTTCTTATTTTTGGAAGGAAAGCAGGCAAAAATGAAGCAACCTAAGCGCGATGGAGAAATTGCACAAGTAGGCTTTGTCTATAAGGCGATGAAAATGAGCTTCACGGTGCTCGAACCCTTTGGCGTCTCCGAACGGTACGACTACGTCCTGAATCGCCAAAGCAAATTTTCGCGGATCCAGGTGCGCTCCACGCAGACGCTATCCCTGCCCAATGTCTACAGCATCGCCTCCACCTTCACGGTGGATCACGGAAGGGGCTCCGCCCTGCGGCTCCCCTACACCGACAAGGAAATCGACTTCCTCGCGGCGGTCATCGTACCGGAAGATGCCTTGTACCTGATCCCGGTCGCAGCCCTTCGCGGGCGCCGATGCTTGTACCTCAACTCCAGGAACCACCCCAAACCAGGCCCCGAAGCCCAATTCAAAGACGCCTGGCACCTGCTCTTCGACTGAAACGTCACGCCCCGCATCACCCGCCGCGAGCCCGTGTGGGTCGGACACTCCTGTCCGACGCCGTTGCCGTAAGCTGGAGGTCTGCGTGGGGACGGCCGGCCTCGGCCGTCCGGGTTGAGGTGAAATCAAAGCACGAGGCGATATCAGCGCAAGCCGAGATCAAAGAGCCAGGTGATATCAAGCCCTCGATTTGTTGCTAAGCTCTTGGGCGGCGCAGCACTTCAGTGCTGCGATTCCGGCTTCCAGACGTGCGACTTTAGTCGCTGAGGGAAGGGTTGGGCTCCGTCAACGCTACCGCTCCACCGCCATGGCAACAGCATTGCCACCACCAAGACACAACGCAGCAATCCCGCGCTTCACATTCCGCCGCGCCATTTCATAAAGGAGGGTTGTAAGCACGCGCGCCCCGCTAGCTCCAATCGGATGCCCGATAGCCACAGCCCCACCGTTCACATTGACCCGGGCAGGATCAAGCCCAAGCTCCTTCATCACGCCGAGAGCCTGCACGGAAAAGGCCTCGTTGAGTTCGTAAAGATCGACGTCCTCAAGCTTCCACCCAGTCTTCTGCCAAAGCTTCTGCACAGCAGTGACGGGAGCCAGCATGACCCACTTGGGTTCAACCCCGCTGGTGGCCTGACCAACAATCCGAGCCAAGGGCTGTAAACCGAGCTCCTGAGCGCGAGAAGCGGAGGTGACGACAACGGCCGCAGCTCCATCATTGACACCGGGAGCGTTCCCGGCAGTGACGGTACCGTCTTTCTTGAAAGCGGGCTTAAGGGAGCGGAGGGCTTCGATACTGGCATCTTCGCGGGGGGATTCGTCCTTGGTGAAGAGCGCTGGCGGGTCGGTCTTCTTCTTGGCCGGGAGTTCGACGGGGACGATTTGGGAATCGAAACGGCCATCCTTCATGGCGGCGACGGCTTTGCGGTGAGAGTTGAGGGCGTATTCGTCCTGCTGCTCGCGGGTGATGCTGTGCTTTTCGGCGACGTTCTCGCCCGTGATGCCCATGTGGTAGTTGTTGTAAATGTCCCAGAGGCCATCGTTGATCATGGAGTCGATCAACTGCCCATTGCCCAACCGGTAACCCTTACGCGCGTTGGGCAACAGATAGGGGGCATTGGTCATGGATTCCATGCCGCCAGCGACGACGATAGAACTGTTGCCCGTTTGGATCGCCTGCGCGGCCAGGGCGACGGCTTTCAAACCCGATCCGCAGACCTTATTGATGGTGAGCGCGCTGACTTCGTTGGCCAACCCACCATAGATAGCCGCGACGCGTGCGGGGTTCTGACCCAGTCCCGCAGGCAGAACGTTGCCCATAATGCACTCATCCACCAGCTCAGGTTTGAGCCCAGCCCGCCTCACCGCCTCCTTCACAACGACAGCCCCGAGCTGCGTAGCGCCGATCTCCGCGAGCGCTCCCTGAAACTTTCCGACCGCCGTCCGCACCGCGGAGACGATGACTACATCCTCATTTTTCGTCGAACTCGACATGGAATACGACTCCTTTAGTAAGACTTGATGATTATATTTTGTGTGCACCCCCAAAAGCGATTCCCCGCCACAGCATCCACGCGCACGCGCCCTCCTCGAAAACATTCTTCGATGAAACCCGCGCCGTTAGCGGCTCGCACGCGATGCGTCATCCTGAAGAAGAAAATTCCGATGCTCTGATGATGACCCAGGTGACTTTCGTACTGATTCAGGCATCCTCTATGGCATCATTTTTTTCTTGACTTCGTTTTTCGGTGATTGTATTCATCAAGTAGTTGCAACATAAGACCGTTGCACAATTTTCCATCTACGATGGAAGGGAGAATCGTTCAAATGGCAACCAAGAAAAAGGCAGCGAAGAAAAAGGCTACGAAGAAAAAGCACTAAACGTGCACTTCGCTGAAAGGCAAACTAGGGGACGCGAAAGCGTCCCTTTAGTTTTTGCGTTCGTTTTGGGTGCGGAGGACGGCCAGGTTTTTTTCTGTGGCCGGGCAGAGGCTGCGGAAGCCGCACCAGTTGCAGTGGCGGCCTGGGGTGGGTTGGAAGTTTCCGGTGGAGATTTCCTGGGCTACTTGGTTCACTCTTTCCATGACTTCGCGCAGGTCGATGTCGTCGCGGGTGGTGACGGGCATGCTTCCGTCTTCTAGATTTTGCAGCGCCAGAGCGCTCGCTTTGTAGCCCCATTTCTGCTGGGCGGCTAGGGCGTAGATGGAGAGTTGCAGGCTTTCGTCGGCGTCGTCTTGGGTTTTCGCTTTGCCGGTTTTGTAGTCGACGATGCGGACGGTGCCGTCTGCCAGGCGATCGATGCGGTCGATTTTTCCTCGGACCTGGCTGCCGGCGACTTCAATCGTGAAATCCTGTTCGGTGTGCAGGACGTGAGGCGTAGCGCGTTCGGCGGTGGCGATGAAATCCTGCAGTTGGCGCTCGCCCTGGTGTTCGTAGAGTTCGCGCTGGTAATCGTCGGGGATTACGGCTTTGGCGAATTCGTCGCGGAAGATTTGGACTACTTCAGCGACAGTGGCGGGTTTGCCGAAGCGGGCCGCGTCGTAATAGTGGCGCAGTGCCAGGTGCATGGCTCCGCCGTACTGCAGGGCGGCATGGGATTCTTCGGGGATTCGCCAATCGCGGCTGAGTTTGAATTGCAGCGGGCAGGTTTCGTATCTCTCGATGGCGCTGGCGCTGAGGCCGCGTTGGGCGGGTTGCGGGAGAGATAGTGCGATCCACGCGGAGACGGGCGATGGGGAGGCTGTGGCGAGATCGGGTTCGGCTGCGGCGAGGAGATCGATTTGGACAGGCTTGGGCTCGCGTTCGCGGCGCCAACGGGCTAGGTTTTTGTTCTTGATCAAGTCGCGTAGGTAGCCCGGCGGCGTGAGGTCTTTGCCGCGGCCTGGGGTGCCGTAGAGTGTGAGTGTGTCCTGGGCGCGGGTCATCGCGACGTAGAAGAGGCGGCGTTCTTCTTCCTGGTGGAGTTCTTTGCTATCGCCGGGGGCGACGGATTCGGGATCGCGCAGTTCTTGCGGAAACTCGACCAAGGTCTCCTTATACTGCGCGGGGAAAGAATTGCTGCCGGCTCGGATCACGAAGACGTGGCGGAACTCCAGACCCTTGGCTGTGTGTGCGGTCATGAGTTGCACCGCGTCGCGCTGGGTGGGGGCGCTGGCAGGAACGCGACCTTCAGCTTCGCGGAACAGGTGCAGATACTCGAGGAGTTCGCCGAGTTCTCCAGTCTCATTGATGGGCGGCTTCTTCTTTTCCCAGTTGGCGACGAATTCCACGAAGGCGCGGGTGGCGAGATTTTCGGCGGGCAGGTCGAAGCGCTGGAGGATGATGCGCAGGGCTTGCGTACTTTTGGCTTTCTTCTGCGCGATTTCGGTGCGGACTTGATTCAGCTTGGCGAGCACGGCGGGACCACCGGGCACATCGGGGAGAAGACGGAACAAATCGGTTTCGCGGGATGCCGAGCGCATTACGGAATGCAGTGCCAGCGGTTGGATGGAAAACTGGGGCAAGGCGGCGGCGCGAAAGAGGCTGGCGCCGTCGGCTTGGTCGATGACGGCTCCGGCGCAGGCGAGCAGGTCGCGAATTTCCGGCGTATCGAGGACGTCCATTGCATCCATGGAGAACGGGATGCCTGCCTCCGCTAGCTGGCTGACAACCTCTTCGCGATGGGAATGCTGGCGGTAAAGGACGGCGAAGCTGCTCCATGCATTAGACAACCCTGGAACGGATAAAGAGCCTTTGCGGTTGCCGATTGTCATGGCCACATCTTCGGCTTCGCGTTCCTTCTTCGTACCGACGATCTCGACTGGCTCGGCGCGCAGAGGAACGCCTGCGGAGGCCGCCTCTTCTTCTCGCACCGACTCGAGCGGGCGGCGCTGGTTGGGAATGCCCGGGATGGTGGCGTGCCGGAAGATGGGAGGGTTGCCGTCGATGACGGCGTGGGCGCATTGCAGGATGGGCGAAAGCGAGCGGCGGTTGCGTTCGAGGCGAACGACCTTGGCAGCTGGGAACTGACGCAGGAAAATGTCGAATGCGCCCGAGGATGCGCCGCGGAATCGGTAGATGGCCTGATCCGGGTCGCCGACGGCGAAGAGGTTGGCATCTTTTCCGGCGAGCAGGGCGAGGACGCGGATCTGGGCGAAGTTTACGTCCTGGAATTCGTCGGCGAGGATGTAGCGGGCTCCGGCTTGCTCGCTTCTTAGAACTTCGGAATCGGTTTCGAGGAGATCCAGCGCGCGCGTGATCATGTGGCCGAACGTGCCGAGACCCTCGTTGGTCAGCCAGCCTTCGACGATCTCGAAGACTCGGGCGATTTCCTGGCAGCGGCCTAGAGTTTCTTCTTCGGTCAGCTCGTCGGCGTCTTTCGACTTGGCTACGCGGTGGATTTTGACTTCTCCACGTTCGAGCTCTCTTACATAATTGCAGTAGTCGGCGGCGGTTACGAGTTCGTCCTGGCAGCGGCGCATGAACTCGAGGAGATCTTTTAAGAACTGGCCGACCTTGGCGGCGCGGACGTAGTACTTGAGGTTCAGCTGGCGGATGCGTTTGCGGAGGAGGATGTTGAGGTCGAAATCGTCGAGGACCTGAAAGCCGCGGCTGTGGCGCTTGAGCAATTCCAAGCAGTAGTCGTGGAAGGTGTAGGCTTGGATTTTTTGCGCCGCCGGGCACGCGAGCTGGACGCGCTTCTTCATCTCGGCTGCGGAATTCACGGTGTAGGTGAGGGAGAGAATTTCTTCGGACTGGGCGTGGCTGTTGGCGATGAGTTGGGCGATGCGCTGGGTGAGGACTGTGGTCTTGCCGGTGCCTGCTCCGGCGATGACGAGCATGGGTCCAGTGACGTGTTCGAGGGCGAGTTTTTGTTGGGGGTCGGGGGCGAAGTCTGGTTTTTGTTTCGGTACTGCCATGGGGTTAGGGTAGCAGAGGGGAGGTTGTGGGAATTTGGGGTGGATAGGCCGCGGTAATGTCTTTGGGCTTGGATCTTTAATATCGGCGATGTCGCATCCCGCCCATTGCTTCGTAAAGAACGGGGCGTCCATTGTCCTGGTGGGGATTAGGAGATCAAGAACAAAGGGTAGTTCACCTGCCCTCGATATTCAGGGCGATGAATACACGGCTTTTGCTGGCTTCTCTTCGACCGTTCCGTCGGGCTTCACTAGAAGAACCCATTGTGAAAGTACGGGTACCCCTTTCGGCGGTGGGTCCCTCTCGGGCATGGTCAACTGAAAACCCCTGAAAGAATATCCGCGGACTATTGTGCCTTCGCTTGTCGTCTCGTACGAGGTTTCTAACTTCAACTGTGGCATCTTCGACCGAAATTTTCGCCACCAAGCATCAAACTTACGCTGCCAGAGATTATCTTTTTCGTAGGGGGAATAGGCTGGGCGAAAATTCCGCTGAACTAGATCTCGTAGTTGTTCCAGACTCCTGATTTCCGTGTCGCGATCTGCACCCCAAGCGAGCTCGCGGTAAAGCGCGGTGAACAAGGTGGGCTTGGGTGAATCCGGCTGCAACTGTTCGTCTCGCACGAACTCATCTATTATTTCTCTCCTCTTCTGTCCTCTAAACCAGTAGGTCTTTCCCGTGGCGCGATCTACAGCGACAACCCCGTATTCGCAGCAGTCCATCGTAACCTGGGTATGGATCACCGGTTTGCCGTTTTCCTCTACAACGTACTCGCAGCTGTCGCTAGCGGCACGGAAGAAGTAAACCGAATTGTTGAGGCGGTTGGCAACGATGCGGCTCTTCCGAACGTCGAGTGCGAAGCTTTCGAGACGCTCGTCGCGGTAAGTGCTGTAGCAGGGCTGGGGATCTACGGCGTGCACCGCTGCCGCCACTCTCTCACGCGCTTGGTCGTCGGTCAGCCAAGGCTCTCCTTGAGCAGCCGCAACTTGAAATCCAAACGATAGATAGACAAGGGGTACGACGAGCAATCGTTTCAAGGCACACCCATTAACTGCGGACATGGCGTACGGGAATTCTACACGATCATGGGCAATGGAATAGTCGTCTGTCCCTCGCTCTGAATGTCTCATTGATAACGCTCAGGGTTTCTGGAACGAGACCCTATTTCTGGAAATTAAACCTTACCTCGGGGGCTAAAGCCCCGAGTACTGGGCGCTTGACGCGGGCCTGAAGGCCCGCTCTACGGTGTCGGGTTGTGGCGGGTATTCTTGCGGCACTAGTAATAGACTTTTTGGATCATAGTGCCGGCGGCGTCGCATCTCGCCCCTTGCAAAGAACGGAAAAGGGCGGGGCATCCCTTGTCCTGGTGACGTTGACTTCGATCAAAAACAAAGGCCCGGTCACCTGCCCGCTCGTACGAGGTTACCTGTCCCGCCGAATCTCCACGGCGCACCCTCCCGCCGCAATCTCGCGAATCAGGTCGATGAAATCGTCCGCCATCTTTCTTCGCCCCGGTTCCAATCTTCTCGTAGTTCCGGATCACCAACGCAGTTGCTTCGCGTTGCGACGCAGCCGCTCCGGTCGGGATGACATTTTTATCGGAGCGAGTTCTCAGGCACTCCCTTGGACGCGCAAAGACTACGTTGCCAGGCCGAAGCCCTCTTGGAGAACGCATACGCTGGTTAAATGCATCAGGATCTGATCGTTGGCTACTTGCGCACCCTCGTCCATTGTCCCTAGGCTGTCGAGCAGCTCGACAATTTTCTTGTGATTGAAATATGGAATCGACGCCATGACGGGTCCGCGTAGTGTGTCTTGCATGAAAGTGCTCAGGCGCTCGTGGGGATTCAGCGTTGCTGGGGGGCTGAGGAACGGATGCTTCTGGCGGCGGTAGATGGTGTCGCTGATGACGTCTCTTACGGCTTCGCGCAGAACATATTTCTCCGTTACGCCACGAATCTTCATGGCTGGCGGTTGCGAGCGGATTACCTCGACAAGGTGATGGTCCAGGAACGGAACCCGGCCCTCGATCGAATGGGCCATCTCCATCCGGTCGCCCAGGACAACCAGCAAGTAATTCGGCAACATGGTTTTCGACCACAAATAGAGCGACTGATGCAGCGGGTCGCGCTTGTTCAGTTGACGGTGGACATCGAGATCGCTCAGCAGCGGGAGATAGCCTCGCCGGTCGCCAAAGTTCGCCAGCAAATCATCCGACATGACATTTCGCAATTTTCCCGATCGCGCTGAAAAGGTTTCGATCCAGGAAGGCACGAAGCCCAGGAGGCGCTTGACTCCGTCTAGGGGCAGAGGTTCTCCGTGCGGCAACAGCAATCCGCGAGAGACTGGATTCAGGCGTTCCAGATCCAGCAGGAGCCCTGCGATCACCTCGGGGTCTTGGCCTTCGCGGTTGTACATCAGCACGTCGCGGCGAAAGTGGGCGTAGCCGCCCAGGAGTTCATCCGAGCCCTCGCCGGTCAGCACCACTTTGTAGCCTGCGTCGCGAACCGCGCGGCTCAGCATATACTTCGCCACGCCATGGGCGTTGATGCAAATCGTTTCGGACTGCAATGTGGCGGCGGCGAACTTGTCGGCCAGGTCATCTTGGCGCATGGGAATTGGATAAAATTCCGCTCCAGCTGTCGCCGCCATCTCGCGGGCTTCTTTTTCCTCGTCGTACTCAGGCCGGTCAAAAGTCAAAGTAAACGCGCGGATGGGTTCAGGGTGGTGCTTCGCGGCAAGTCCGAGAATGGAACACGAGTCCAGGCCGCCGCTCAGGTAGCAGCCTACTGGCACGTCGGCACGGAGGCGAATCCGCACGGCCTCTTCCAGCGCTGCGCGAAACTCTTCGGCATATTCCGTATCCGACCGCTTTGCGCCAGCTGCTCCTGTTTCCGGATAGTCAAAATCCCAATAGCGATGCAACTGGAAGTGTTTCTCCGTCGCCAAGGCGTAGTGGCCCGGGGGCACCTAGAAGACGCCATCGTATAGCGTTCGCGTTTGATGGCCGCCGAACTCTACCGAGTGGTACATCGACTCCGCATCCCACCGCGCGGGCACGCCCGCGGCAAACAGCGCCTTTACTTCCGAGGCAAAATAGAGAGCCTCGTTGTGCCACGCGTAGAACAGAGGCTTGATGCCGAATCGGTCGCGGGCAGCAAACATTGTGCGATTTACGCCATCCCAAAGGAGCAGCGCGAACTCGCCGCGCAGGCGATGGAGGCACTGCACGCCGCGGTCTTCGTATAGGTGCAGGGCGATCTCACTGTCCGACTTCGTCTTTAAGCGATGGCCTGCGGCTTGTAACTCCTGGCGAATCACCTCGTAGCCATAGAACTCGCCATTCACAACAATCTGGATCCGGCCATCTTCGTTCGCCATGGGCTGGTCGCCGGTGATGAGGTCGATGATGCTCAGGCGGGCATGCCCTAGTCCTACTCTTCGGTCCGGAGAAATCCAATGCCGCTGGCCGTCCGGGCCGCGGTGATAGAGGCTTTGCGTAGCGCGCTGCAATGTTTCCGCGGATACCGGCTCGCGGCGCGAACAAATCCCGACAATTCCACACATGGAAGAAGACTCCTTGGTCTCAAGTTTTGGACGAATTCTTCGGCGAAGGTTGGCGCAGCCGCGGGAGGATAGAGCGCCGCTGGTGATTATACCCGTGCGGAGGGGGCCGGGTTGGAAAGATCGGCAAAAAACGGCACTCACGTGGACGATTATGGACCCGAAAGCTGGTGAGTATGAAGACGAATTGAGGACGTGGGGATTCTTCCCCGCGGGCGGTATGACAATTGTTGAGTTGTGGTTAACGGAAATGGGAGAGCGCGATAGCGAGGGCGGCGATGGCGGCGGTTTCGGCGCGAAGGATAGTGGGGCCGAGCGTTGCGGGTTGCCAGCCGGATTGCGTGAACTTCTTGAGTTCTCCGGGAGTCCATCCGCCTTCGGGGCCAATTGCCAGGAGGATGCGGCCATGAGCCTGGGTCAGGGATGAGGCGAAGGAATGGGCGGTTTCCAGTTCTGAAAGCACGGTGCGGGTGGACGCGGGCTGATCTACGAGTTGGTCAAATTCGATGGGATCAGCGAGGTCGGGCGGCGTGGCGCGGCGGGACTGTTCTGAGGCTTGGGTGGCCAGGCGACGCCAGCGCTCGGCGCGCTTTGGGGCGGCTTGCGCTAAATGCTTTTCCGTGCGGGCGGCGATGAAGGGGATGATTTTTGTTGCGCTCAGCTCGGTGCATTTTTCGATGGCCCACTCCATGCGGTCGAATTTATAGATGGCTAGGGCCATAGTTATGTCTGGCGTCGAGATTTGCTGGTTGGAAAGGAAATCGCCGAGGAGGAAATCTACGCAGCCTTCTTTTACGGAGACGATGCGGCCTACGCGGACGCCGGCGGGGGTGGCTATGTCGTATTGCTGGCCAATTTCCGCCCGTAGAACGCGGGCTAGGTGGTCGGCGTGCGGGCCTAGTAGTGAGGCGTTGTCGCCCTCGACGCGATCGGCTAGCCAGCGGCGGCGGGTCATGGGAGCGGAACCCTTACCTCGGGGGCTAAAGCCCGATATCTGCAGCGCTGAACGCGGGCCTGAAGGCCCGCTCTACCGTGTCGGGCCGGAAGGGAGCTATTTTGTTGTCCGGTCGGAAGGGGGCTATTTTCGCGCTGGGAAGTAGGGGCTCGAGACACTAGCTGAAAATCTCTTTAACTTTGCCGAAGAGAGAGCTCTTTTGCGGGCTGTTTTCTACTTTGAGTGTTGTACCTAGCTCGTGCAGGAGTTCTTTTTGGCGCTTGGTTAGCTTGGTGGGTGTTTGCACACGGACTTCGACGAACAGGTCTCCGGTGCCGCGGCCGTTGAGGACTGGGACGCCTTGGTTCCTGACGCGAATTGTGGAACCGGATTGCGTGCCTTCGGGGACTTTGAGCGTTTGGTCGCCGCGGAGGGTGGGGACGGTGATTTCCGCGCCTAGCGTGGCTTGGACTAGCGAAATTGGAACGACGCAGCGGAGGTCGTTGCCTTCGCGTTCGAAGAAGGCGTGTTCTTTTACATGGAGGACAACGTAGAGGTCGCCGGGCTGTCCGCCGTAAGGTCCGGCTTCGCCGAGGCCGGTGAAGCGGATGCGCGTGCCGTCTTCTACGCCTGCAGGAACTTTGGCTTCTACGGAGCGTTGGCGGAGGAGTCTGCCCTGGCCTCGGCATTGCAGGCAGGGGTCGGTGATGACTTGGCCTAGCCCTTGGCAGGTGGAGCAGGTGCGGGCAATGCTGAAGAAGCCTTGCTGATGGCGGACCTGGCCGTGGCCGTTGCAGGTGCGGCAAGTGACTGGGGATTTTCCTGGGGCGGTGCCGGCGCCTCGGCAGGCTTCGCAGGTTTCGTGGCGGCGGACGGTGACGGTTTTGTCGGCCCCGAAGACGGCTTCTTCGAATTCCAGTTTTAGATCTTCGCGGAGGTCGGCGCCGCGTTGGACTCGGGTGCGGCGTTGGCCGCCTGCGCCGCCGCGGCCTCCGAAGATATCGAAGCCGAAGAAGTCGCCGAGGATGTCGTGGAAATCGTGGAAGACGGTTTCGTCGAACCCGCCGCCACCGTTGGAGCTGACTCCGGCGTGGCCGAAGCGGTCGTAGGCGGCGCGTTTGTCGCCGTCGGCTAGGACGGCGTAGGCTTCGGAGGCTTCTTTGAAGCGCTCTTCGGCGGCCGCGTCTCCGGGATTGCGGTCGGGGTGGTGCTGCATGGCGAGCTTGCGGTAGGCGCTCTTGATTTCCTGCTCGCTTGCCCCTCGTTCTATGCCTAAGACTTCGTAATAATCGCGTTTTGTATTGGTTGCCAGAGTGTTGTCCTTGTTGCTGAATTCTTGAACCTGTCTCTGGGGCTAAAGCCCCATTTCTATCTCGCATTTGGATCGCAGGGCTAAAGCCCTGCGCCGCCCAAAAGCTCGAACCTTAATGCCAGCGCCTGAAGGCGCCGATACTTCCGGCTTTTACAGCACGCCTAAAGGCGTGCCCTGATACGCATCTTCCTGTCCCTTCCCAGCTCCTGTCTTTCCCGTCCTACCTTTTCACGTCCCGCCTTTGTCCCGAACTGCCTTCTTCCTCGAACTGCAGATCCCTCCCGTT
>Ga0137410_10001935_pt1 | contig 14169 bp, 13 predicted proteins | sample CZODoug1_16funga_FD_108878 | JGI IMG/M metagenome (GOLD analysis project Ga0137410, IMG submission 108878) | Vadose zone soil fungal communities from Angelo Coast Range Reserve, California, USA - CZODoug1_16fungal (Illumina Assembly) | ecosystem: Environmental > Terrestrial > Soil > Vadose zone... | reverse complement strand
GAAGCTGCTCGTCTCCGCGCCCGGCAAGCCGGGCAACGTCGATTTCTTCGCCAGCAGCATGCGGGTCGACCTGGAGCTGCTTCACGAAGAGGACCTGCTGCGCTTCCTCGCCGACCTGAGGGCTTCGGGCAACGCCTACTACTCGGTGAAGAAGTGCGTCATCGCGCGGACCGGCCAGGCGGTGGGCGGCGCAACCATGACCCCGCGCCTCTCGGCGCAGTGCGAGATCGATCTCATCACCATCATCGACCGGGCGGCCAAAGGATGAAGCGGCTGCTCCTTCTCGTCGCCGCATCGATTGCGCTCGTGCCCGCGGCGCGGGCGCAGGAGATCGGCCGGCTGTTCTTCACGCCCGACCAGCGCACCGCGCTCGACGCGCGCCGCAAGGCGCGAGTGCCTGACAAACCGGCCGCGGCCGCGGTCGCCTCGCCCACGACCCGGCTCGACGGCTACGTCAAGCGCTCGGACGGACCGTCGACGGTCTGGGTCAACGGCGAAGGGTTGCTGGAGACCTCGCCCGAGGCGCCGCGCATCGGCGCCACGCGCCGCGACGACGGCCGCGTCTCGGTGCCGGTCGGCGAGAGCGGCGCCCGCGTCGGCCTGAAGCCGGGCGAGACGCTCGACCGGAGCAGCGGCGAAGTGCGCGACGTGATCGGCGACGGCGAAATCCGCGTCCAGCGCCGCAAGCCGGCGCCATGACCGCGTCTCCGGCGCGCAGGCAGCACGGCGCCGCGCTCCTGGCGCTGGTGGCAGTGCTCATGATCGGTGGCGTCTGGTGGCTCCTCTCCGCGATCCAGCCCGTGAACCGGGTGGTGCTCGAGCGAGACCACAACGCGAAGGCCCTGCGCGACGCCAAACAGGCGGTGCTCGGCTGGGTGGTGAAGAACGCCGCGGACCCGTCGGACTGGAACCCCGGCAAGCTGCCGTGTCCCGAGGCGCTGGGCAACTTTCAGGTACCGCCCGCCGCGGGCGAAGGCGTCATGCAGGGCCTCTGCGCCGGCGCGCCAACCGCCGTCGGCAGAATTCCCTGGAGGAGCCTTGGCATCGACAAGCCCTACGACGTGACCGGAGAGGTGCTCTGGTACGTCGTCTCGTCCGGATGGAAAGTGCCGAACGGCACCGCCCCCGAAGCGCCGCTTGGCATAAATTCGAACTCGCTGGGAGGCCTGACCGTCGACGGGGTGCCCAACGCCGCGGTGGCGGCCATCATCGCGCCAGGCCGGCGCCTCGTGACGGCGCCCCTCGCCTCGCAGACCGCGCAAGGATGCGCCGCTCAGTCGCAGTTCCGGACCGCATTTCCGCCGGCCGACTCGACCGGTTACCTCGAGTGCCAGAACATCGCCGGCGCGACGTTGCGCACCGGCGCTGTCGACAACGGCACGAACGAGGTCTTCAACGACCAAGTGATCCTGATCACCGCGGCCGACGTCATCGCGGCGATCGAAGGCGTCATCGCCAAGCGCATCGAGAACACGGTCGCTCCGCAGCTTCAGACGGTTTACGCGAGCACGCAGTGGAACAGCAACACGCCCGCAGCGACGATTCCGACGTTCCCGTTCGCGGTGAGCTTCGCCAGTCAGGCCGTCACGCAGTACAAGGGGGTAGCCGGCACCACGCAAGGACTGCTGCCCGTCGTCGCGACCACCAGCAACGCGGTGACCACCGGACGAAACGACGCGAACTTCGTGCAGTGGGACCCGGCCGCCATTTCGGTCGTGAAGCGTAGTGGCACCGCCAGCATCACAAGTTCCAGTTGCGCCGCGACCGGGACCGGGACCGGGAATCAGGCGAGCTGCACCATCAACTACTCGCGCACCTGCAACGCCCTCACCGCTGGCTGCCTGCTCGGCTGCGTCTGCAATGCCTCCATCGAAGTGAGCGTCCTCGCCGACGCGCAGAACGTTGGCAACAGCCTGCGCACGTTCACCAGCACGCCCAACACGTTGATCACCGGCTTCAGCGGCTCGCTGGTCTCATACAACACGCCGCTCACCTCGACCGGCGCGGCGAGCGGCGACTTCCGCGGCAACTTGGCCACGGACACCTGCACGGTGTGGTTCATCTTCGGCCTGCTGTTTCCCTGCACCGCCGGCAACAGCGTGACCGTGAACATCCCGATCACGGTCTTCCCCGAGCACCCATTCGTCAATCCGACGACAGCAGACGCCTGGTACTGGTACCTCGCCAACAACTGGCACCAGGTCACCTACTATGCGGTCTCGCAGGACCATGTGCCAGGCGGCGCGCGAGACTGCACCGGCTCGCTCAATTGCCTCAACGTCAATTTCGAGGTCGGGACGTCGCTGACCAACAAGCAGGCGATCCTCGCGCTCGCCGGACGCAGCCTGAATGGCACAGTCGGCTCAAACCGCCTGATCGCCGACTTCATCGATGCGCCGAACGTCGCCTTCAGCAGCATGTTTGCGCAGAAGCGCATCGACAAGACCTTCAATGACCGCTTCGTCAAGATCAATCCCTAGGCTGCGTCAGCGCGGCTTCACTCTCACCGAAATGGCGGTGGTGTTCACCATCGTCGTCCTCCTGCTCAGCAGCGTGACGTACACGCTCACGGCGCAGATGGAGAACCGCGCCGTCTCGGACACGCAGAGAAGGCTCCAGGACGCGAAGGAACTGCTCATCGCCTATGCCATGGTGAACGGCCGCCTGCCCTGCCCGGCCACCACTGTGAGCAACGGCGACGAGTCGCCGGCGGGAACAGGTGTCTGCGGCACCAACGGCTATTCGGGCTACCTTCCAGCCAGGGCGCTCGGCTTCACGCCGGTTGATATACAGGGCTTTGCGATCGACTTTTGGGGCAACCGTATCCGGTATGCAGTGTCGATCAACTCCAACGTGGGCGCGAATCCGGATTACACGTTTACCACGCCGCCGTCCTCGCCGAGCACCGGCATCAAGTACAACTTCGGTGGCGCGACCGCGCTGGTGCCGAAGGATCTCCTGGTCTGCAATTCGTACATCTCGGGTAACACTACGACTACGGGGCCTTCCTGCGGCACCGGCCTCGCGGCGACCAACCAGGACACGGTCGTGGCGGTGATCTGGTCGCAGGGCAAGAATTACGGACGCGGCAACTACCTCGGCATCCCCGGCCAGAACGGCGACGACGAAGCGTTCAACAACAAGATCGCCCCGGCTAACATCCACGGCGTGTTCATCCACCATGAAGCACGCTGGGAGTTTCAAGCCAACGAATTCGACGACCTCGTCGTCTGGCTGCCGGCAAATCTGCTGTACGGCCGCATGGTGGCGGCCGGCGTTCTGCCCTAGCTCGCTGGCCCTCTCAGCGTAAAGCACACCTCGCCGTCACGGTTCGCTTCCAGCGCTAGCTGGTAGCCGGCGGCTTCCGCCTGCCGCGCCGCCTGGTAGAGGCCGATGCCGAGGCCGCCGCGCGAGCTCACCGGCGCGCGCAGCAGGCGGCTCTCGACCTCGGGCGGAACCGCGCTGCCGGTGTCGCAGACGCGCAGCGCGACGCGCTCACCGTACTCGAGAGAGACCTGTACCCGCATGTCGCGCTCGCTCGAGCGCTTCACCAGCGCGTTGCCGATCAGGTTGTCGGCGACGCTGTCGAAGAGGGAACGCGGCAGCCGCGACGAAGCGGGCGGCTCGCCGCTCTGGAAGTCGACGCCCTCGCTGCGGTACTGGCGCGCGAGCGCGTCCCACCACGCCTTGGCCGGGACGTAGTTCTCGCCTTCGGCCAGCGGCCGCTGCAGGCGCTCGAGCGTCTCGGCGAGCCGCTGCGCCACCATCGGCAGCTGGCGGCGCACCAGACCCTGCAGCTGCGCCCAGTCACGATAGTCCTCGCGCGCCGCGACCGAGCAGAGCACGTTCAGCGATTGCAGCAGGTTCTTGATGTCGTGCGTGGTGCGCGCGCCGGTCTCGTGCACCGCCTGCAGATAGCTCGACTGCCGCAGCTGCGCCTCGCGCAGCTTGGCGACGTAGAACTCGGCGAGCAGCTGTGCCAGCAGGTGCAGGTGCCATTGCAGCGCCGGGCCGACGCGGAAGCGCGAGTAGATGGTGAGCGCGATCTCGGGGGTGGCGAACTCGACCGCGTTCGGCGTGCGCTCGCCACGCTCGCCGCGCTCGTCGCCCGCCCGCCAGCCGACCCCGGCGACCGCGGGCAGGCCCTCGAGCGCCGCCACCGCCTCGTCGAGGAAGCGCTCCGGCTGCGACTCGTTCTGCAGCAACTCGGTGAGGACATGCAGCCAGCGCTCGACCGGCACACCGATGGAGAAAAGATAGCGGGTGAAGAACACGTCGAGACTGCCGCCGCTGCGCGGATTCCAGGCGAGCGCGATCAGGAACATGCCGCCGGCGGTCAGGAAGATGGTGGCGGTGAGCGACTGCAGGTAGCCCGAGCGGGTGAGGGTCATGAACGTGAAGCTGCCGAGAACCACCACCACCAGCACCAGCATCAGAAAAACGCTGTAGAAGAAGTCGATCATCTGCGCCGCCTCGACCGTCTCGGCCTCGCCGGGAAAGAGCGCGATGACGATGAAGGCGAGCGGCAGCGCGTACTCGGCCGCGCTGCGGATCTCGGGCGCGATCTCGCGCCGCGGCGCGATCTCGGGAAGAATCGCAACCGCGAGCAATGCCAGCAGGTAGGCGAGCACCACCAGGTAGCAGCGCCGCTGCCAGCGCGCGTGATGCTGATAGACCTTGCCGCCCACCAGCCCGGCGAGCACGATCACCCAGAAGGCAAGCAGCCACCAGTCGAGCCGCAGCAGCAGCACCAGCGCGACCGCCGACAGGATCAGCCCCTGCCCGGCCGAGACGCGCTGCTCGGCGCGCAGGAACGGCTGCCAGAGAAGCAGCAGGCCAAGGTGCGCGAGCAGCAGCGCGCGCGCCCAGGGATCGGCGACGCCGCGGAACACCGCCACGTGCAGCAGCGCCAGCATGGCGACGACGATCAGCTTCCAGTAGCGCTGGCTGAATCCCCACACCGCGTTGGCGATGCGGAAGAAGAAGGGCTCGGTGAGGGTCGCGGGGTTCGCCGGTTGCATGAGGAGGTCCCGACGACTAGTCTACAAATGAAAACATGCCGACCGCTATTCTCGCCCGCCTGGTGCTGGCCGAGGCCCGCCGCGGCGGGCTGCCGTGGCTCGCCGCGGGCAGCCTGACGCTGGCGCTGCTGCTCGCGGCGTTCCTTTCGCAGGTGGCGCTCACCGAGGCGCGCAACCTGCAGCTTGCCGTGATCGCGGCGCTCTTGCGCGCCTGCGCGGTGTTCCTGGTCGCCGTGCAGGTCAGCACCAGCGTGATGCGGGAAGTGAATGACAAGGGCCTGGAGTTGATGCTTTCGCTGCCGCTCTCGCGCGCAAGCCACTACCTCGGCCGCCTCGCCGGCTTCGCCATCATGGCCGTGGCGCTGGCGCTCGTGTTCGCGTTGCCGCTCCTCGTGTGGGCAACCCCTGGCGCCGTCGCCTTCTGGGCGATCTCGCTCGCCCTCGAAGGCGCGCTGGTCGCCGCCGCCGCGCTGTTCTTCGCCATGACCCTTGCACAGCCGGTGCCGGCAATCGCGGCAACTGCCGGGCTATACCTGCTGGCTCGCTCGATGGCGGCGATCCAGGCGATCGCCGCCGGCCCCCTGGTCGATCCTTCGCTCGCCAACCAGGCGGCGCGCTTCAGCGTCGAGACGGTAGCGCTGCTGCTGCCGAGGCTCGACGCGGTGACCCGCACCGACTGGCTGCTGTACGGGGTGCCGGACGCCGCCGCATTTTTCGCGGCCATGGCGATGCTCGGCGTCTACGTGGTGCTGCTGGCGGTCGCCGGCCTGTTCGATTTCTACCGGAGGAGCGTCTGAGCGCCCACGCGCGGCCGCTCGCGCACCTGCCAGCGTGGCTCTGGCTCGCGCTCGCGCTGGCCGTCGCCTGCCAGGTGGGCGTGCGCGCGACCAGCCGGCCGGGAGCAACCGCGGCGGCCGAGTTGCCGCCGCCACCCTCGCCGCAAGCGCTGCAGCTCGCGAGCTTTGGCGAGCCGCAGACGCTGGCGCGCCTCGCCATGCTCTATCTGCAAGCCTTCGATCTCGGGGCGAACAACGCCGTCTCCTACCAGCAGCTCGACTACCCGCGCCTGATCGGCTGGCTGCGCGCGATCCTCGCGCTCGATCCGCGCAGCGACTATCCCCTCTTCTCCGCCGCGCGCGTCTACGCCGAGGTACGCGACCCGGCGCGCTCGCGCTTGATGCTGGAGTTCATCCACGAGCAGTACCTGCTCGATCCCGACCGGCGCTGGCCGTGGCTCGCCCATGCGGCGCTGCTCGCCAAGCACCGCCTGCATGACCTGCCGCTGGCGCGGCGCTATGCGGCGGCGATCGACCGCAATACCAAGGCGGCGGACGTACCGCTCTGGGCCAAACAGATGGAGATCTTCATCCTGGAGGACATGAACGAGCTCGATGCCGCGCGCGTGCTGCTCGGCGGGCTCCTGGCGAGCGGCAAGATCCACGATGCCGACGAAGCGCGTTTCCTGCGGCAAAAGCTGGAGGAGCTCGAGCGGCGCTCCCGGCAGCCGGGACCCAAGTAGTGTCGCTGGGCTGACGGATCTGTCGGCAATTCGACGGTTGGACTTGAGTAGTGTATTCTATGTCTTTGTTTATTAAAGACGTATCGGTGGCACAGCGCTTGCAGCTACAGTGCGTCAACCCCGAGTACAGGGAGGAAGCTCCATGAAACGACTGAAAACACAAGGCTTCACACTGGTCGAAATCGCGATCGTGCTGGTGATCATTGGTCTGCTGCTGGGCGGCATCCTGAAAGGCCAGGAGATGATCACGCAAGCCAAGATCAAGAACGTGATCTCGGACTTTTCCGGCATTTCGGCCGCGTACCACGGCTATGTCGATCGCTATAAGAAGATCCCGGGCGACGATCCGTGCGCGGGCGGCGTGCCGCTCGCAAACATTTGCGGCACGACCACCCCTCGATGGGCCACTGCCAGCAAAGGCGACGGCAACGGCGTGGTGGCGGGCAAATACAACAGCGCCACGGCCGCCGACGAGTCGCGCCTGTGGTGGGATCACCTGCGCCGCGCCGGCTTCGTTTCCGGCGTGGGCGACGCGCAGCCGTTCAACGCACTCTCCGGCCAGATCGGCGTGCAGACCGGGGACGCCGCCGGAGCGGTCGCGCTCGCCGGCTTTGCCGGCATCATCATCTGCTCGGCCAACCTGCCCGACAAGATCGCCATCGCCGCCGATACGCAGATGGACGACGGCGTGCCGAACACGGGCTCGGTGCGCGGCTACGCGCAAACGACGCCAAACCCCGATGTCCCGGCGGCTGCGGCGCTCGGCGCATACGCGGAAACCGGCACCAACCTCTACGCACTCTGCCGCTCGCTGTAAGGCGGGCAGAAGCTCGATCCAAAGCCGGCGCAAGCCGGCTTTTTTTTGCCCCGCACTCAGCCTTGCAGCAGCCGGCTCTCTGCGGCAGCGAGTTGTTCCGCATTGCCCAGCATCACCACCACGTCGCCGGGCTGCAGCGGCCCAGCCTCGGCGGCGGCGAGATTGGCGCGGGCACCCCGGCGACGTACGGCGCGGATTTCGACTCCGAGCGCTTCGAGCTCGAGTTCGGCGAGCGTCTTGCCGGTCGCGTGCGTGCCGTCGTCCAAGGTCACGGCGTGCAGCCGGGCAGCACCCTCGTCGTCTTCGCGCTCGCCGGGCGCATGGAACAGCCCGCGGAGCAGCCGGTAGCGCTCGTCTCGCACCTGGCTCACGCGCCGCATCACACGGCTGAGCGGCACGCCGACGACGACCAGCGTGTGCGAGGCGAGCATGACGCCGGATTCGAACGCCTCCGGCACCACCTCGGTGGCGCCCGCCGCCGTCAGGCGCTCGATGTCGGATTCGTCGCGCGCACGCACGATCACGGGAACAGCGGGATTGAGGCCGTGGATGTGCGAGAGCACGCGTACCGCCGCGGCTGTATCGGCGAAGGTCACCACCACCGCCGCCGCGCGCGAGATGCCGGCGGCGACCAGCGCGTCGCGACGCGCGCTGTCGGCGAACACCACCCGGTCGCCCGCCGCCGCCGCCTCGCGCACGCGCTCGGGATCGAGATCGAGCGCGACGTAGGGGACCTGCTCCGCCTGCAAAAGGCGGGCGAGGCGCTGGCCGTTGCGGCCATAGCCCAGGACGATGACGTGACGCTCGGTCTCGATCGATTGCGTGGCGATGCGATGCAGCTCGAGCGAGCGCTCCATCCATTCCGAGCGCGACAGGCGCATGACGATGCGGTTGCTGGCGGCGATGAAGAACGGCGTGGCGATCATCGAGATCACCATCGCCGCGAGCAGCGGCTGCAGGATCGCCTCGGGAACGATGCCGCCGGCGAGGGGCAGCAGCACGAAGCCGAACTCGCCCGCCTGCGCGAGCGCCAGCGCGACGCGCAAGGCCGTCCCCGAGGTCGCGCCGAACAGGCGCGAGAGCGCGGCGATGAGCACGAACTTCGCGCCCACGAGCAGCGCCAGGAAGACGACCACCAGCCCGGGCGCGCTCGCGATCAGGCGCCAGTCGAGCATCGCGCCGATGGTGATGAAGAAAAGCCCCAGCAACACGTCGCGGAACGGCTTGATGTCCTCCTCGACCTGATAGCGGTACTCGGTCTCGGAGATCAGCATGCCGGCGAGGAACGCGCCGAGCACCATCGACAGCCCGGCGAGGCCGGTGAGGAAGGCGAGCAGCAGCGTGATCAGCAGCACGTTGAGCACGAACAGCTCGGTCGAGCGGCGCCGCGCCACCGCGCCCAGCCACGCACGCATCAGGCGCGGGCCCGCCAGCACGACGACCGCGAGGGCGATTGCCGCCTTGGCGAGAGCGATCGCGACCGCGACGCCGAGCGCGTCGCCGGATTTATCGAGCGCCGGCAGGAGCACGAGGAACGGGACGACCGCGAGATCCTGGAAGAGCAGCACGCCGATCACCTCGCGGCCGTGCGCGCTGTCGAGCTCGCCGCGCTCGGCGAGCAGCCTGGAGACGATCGCCGTCGACGACATCGCGGCGATGGCGCCGAGGGCGACGCCGGTCTGCCAGGCGTAGCCGGCGGCGAGCGAGCCGCCGACCGCGAGCGCGAGCGTCAGCGCCACCTGCGCGACGCCGAAGCCGAAGACGATGCGCCGCATCGAGATCAGGCGCGAGAGGCTGAACTCGAGGCCGATCGAGAACATGAGGAAGACGACGCCGAAATCGGCGAGGTGGCGGATCTCGTCGCGATTGGAAAGCAGGCCCGCGGCGTGCGGCCCGAGCGCGACCCCGGCGGCGAGGTAGCCGACGATCGGCGGCAGGCGCAGGCTCCTGCACAGCGCGACGGCGAGCACCGCGCTGGCGAGCAGCACGAGGACCGACTGCAGGGAGACGGCGCTATCCATTGGGCTATACTCCGAGCGAATGATAAAGGTCGCAACTCGTCAAGCGAAAAACAGTACGCTCGACCTGGCGCGCAACGTGCTGCAGATCGAATCTGACGCGGTGCGCGCGCTCGTGGAGCGCATCGACGAGCGTTTCCTCGCCGCCGTCGATCTGGTGCGCAAGCGCAAGGGGCGTGTGGTGGTGAGCGGCATCGGCAAGTCCGGGCACATCGCGCGCAAGATCGCGTCGACGCTCTCCAGCACCGGCACGCCGGCGTATTTCCTCCATCCCGCGGAAGCGAGCCACGGCGATCTCGGCATGATCGAGAGCGGCGATGTGTTCATCGCCATCTCCTACTCCGGGGCGAGCAACGAGCTGCTCGAGATCGTGCCGCAGGTAAAACGCCGCGGCGCAAAGCTGATCGCGATCACCGGCAAGGCCGGCTCGCCGCTCGCGCGCGAAGCCGACGTGCACCTCGACGCCAGCGTCGCGCAGGAAGCCTGCCCGCTCAATCTCGCGCCCACCGCCAGCACCACCGCCGCCCTCGCCCTGGGCGACGCGCTGGCGGTCGCGCTGCTCGACGCGCACGGCTTCACCGCCGCCGATTTCGCGCGCACCCACCCGCGCGGCGCGCTGCCGCACCAGGCGGCGGCGAGCCAGGCGCTGCTGCACGTCGCGGAAGTGATGCGCGCCGGCGAGCAGGTGCCGCAGGTGGCGAGCGGCTCGACCCTGCGCCAGGCGCTGGTCGAGATGTCGCGCGGCCGCATCGGCATGACCGCCGTGGTCGACACGGCGGGCAAGGTGCGCGGCGTGTTCACCGACGGCGACCTGCGCCGCACCCTGGAGAAGAGCAACGACCTCGGGCGGCGCGTCGACGAGGTGATGAGCGCCAACCCGAAGACCGTGCGCCGCGAGATGCTCGCCGCCGAGGCGGTGCATGTGATGGAGGAAAGCAAGATCAACCAGCTGCTCGTGGTCGACGCGCGCGGCGGGCTGGTCGGCGCGCTCAACATGCACGATCTCTTCCGCGCCAAAGTCCTCTAGCGACGCATGCAATTCTCCGCTCCCGACGCGCTCGACCGGGCGCGGCGAATCAAGCTGATGATCTTCGACGTCGACGGCGTGCTGACCGACGGCCGCCTCTGGTACGGCGCCGACGGCCGCGAGATCAAATCCTTCCATTCCCTCGACGGCCACGGCGTGAAGATGCTTGCCGAGAGCGGCATCCGCTGCGCGATCCTTTCGGGGCGCAAGTCATCGGCGGTGGCGAAGCGGGCCCGCGAGCTCGGCATCAAGCTGGTGCGCCAGGGCATCGCCCGCAAGCGCGAGGAGTTCGGCCGGATGCTGAAGCGGCTGCGCCTCGAGCCCGCGGCCGCGGGCTACATGGGCGACGACCTGGTCGACGTGCCGGTGCTGCGCCGCTGCGGCTTCGCCTGCGCACCGCGCGAGGCGCCGGAACAGGTGCGCCAGTGCGCGCACTACGTCTGCAGCGCGCCCGCGGGCGGCGGCGCGGTGCGCGAGCTGTGCGAGTTCATCATGCGGGCGCAGGGCACCTTCGAACCGCAGCTGCGGGAGTACCTGGCGTGAGGTTCTCGACCACCCGCCTCTTTCCGCTCGGCCTGATGCTGGTGCTCGCGCTGCTCACTTTCTGGCTCGATCGCGCTGTGCGCGAGGACCCGGCGCAGCCCAAGGGACGGCGCCACGACCCCGACTACCTGGTGCACAACTTCACCAGCACCAACTTCAACCGCCTCGGCGGCGCCGAGACCGTGATCTCCGCGGCGCAGATGCGGCACTACCCGGATGACGATTCAACCGAGCTGATGCGCCCGCGCGTGGTGCAGGCCAAGCCGGCCGAGCCGCGCTTCACGGTGAACGCCGACCGCGGCGTGCTGGCGCGCGAAGGCGACGAGATCTTCCTCTACGACAACGTGCTGCTGGTGCGCGAGCCCGACGCGCAGCACCCCGGCACGCGCATGACCACCAGCTTCCTGCACATCGTGCGCGACCGTTCGATCATGCGCACCGACCGCGAGGTGACGATGGTCCAGGGGAGCCGCTCGCTCTCCGGCCGCGGCATGGAATACAACAACGACTCGCGCGAGCTGGTGCTGCACAGCGACGTGCGCGCGCGCTTCGAGCCCGAGCGGTGATGAGACGCGCCAGCGACGTCGCCCTCGTGCTCGCCGGCGCCATCGGCTGCCTCTGCGCGAGCGGCGCCGTGCTCGGCGAAAAAGCCGATCGCGACATGCCGACGAACGTCGAGGCGAACAAGATGAGCGCCGACGACGCGCGCCGCATGACGATCTTCGAAGGCAGCGTGGTGCTGACGCGCGGCACCATCCGCCTCACCGCCGATCGCGTCACCGTGCGTCAGGATGCCGAGGGCTTCCAGTTCGCCACCGCCATCGGCAAGCCGGCGCGCTTCCGCCAGCGGCAGGATCCGAAGCCGCCCGAGACCGAGGGCGTGTGGCTGGAAGGCGAAGCGCTGCGCATGGAGATGGACGACCGCAGCGGCAGGATCGAGCTCTACGACAATGCGCACGTCAAGCGCGGCGGCGACGAGGTCGCCGGCAACTACATCCTGCTCGACCAGCGCTCGGACTATTTCTCGGTGAGCACCGGCAAGGACGGCAAGGACGCGGCGCCCGCCGGTCGCGTCAAGGCGGTGATCCAGCCCAAGCCGCGGCCGCCCGAGGCGAAGTGAGCCAGCTCGCTTCGCAGAAACTGAGCAAGCGCTACAAATCGCGCACCGTCGTGAGCGACGTCTCGCTCGATGTCTCGAGCGGCGAGGTGGTCGGGCTGCTCGGGCCGAACGGCGCCGGCAAGACCACCTGTTTCTACATGATCGTCGGCCTGATCCCTGCCGACGCGGGCAGCATCCACCTCGACCACACCGAGCTCACGCACCTGCCGATCCACCGCCGCGCGCGCCTCGGCATCTCCTACCTGCCGCAGGAGAACTCGGTGTTCCGGCGCCTGACGGTGGAGGAGAACGTGCAGGCGATCCTCGAGCTGCAAGGCCTCGCGCCGGAGCAGATCGAGGCGCGGCTCGCCGAGCTCCTGAAGGACCTCAACATCGCGCACCTGCGCAAACACACCGCGCTGTCGCTCTCGGGCGGCGAGCGGCGGCGGCTCGAGATCGCGCGCGCGCTCGGCACGCGGCCGACCTTCATCCTGCTCGACGAGCCGTTCGCCGGCGTCGACCCGATCGCGGTGCTCGACATCCAGCGCATCATTAGGTTCCTCAAGGAGCGCGGCATCGGCGTCCTCATTACGGACCATAACGTCCGCGAGACCCTCGGCATCTGCGACCGCGCCTACATCATCAACGAAGGCACGGTGCTCGCTTCGGGCCATCCCGAGGAGATTGTCTATAATGACAATGTTCGCCGAGTATATCTGGGCGAGAATTTCCGAATGTAGCTTGCCGAGGTCGTCCCCTGGTTTTCTGATGAAGCCCTCGCTTCAGTTCCGCCTCTCCCAGCACCTTACGCTGACGCCCCAGCTGCAGCAGTCGATCCGGCTGCTGCAGCTTTCGACCGTCGAGCTGAACCAGGAGATCGACCGCCTGCTGATGGAGAACCCGGCGCTCGAGCGCGAGGACCACGAGGGCGGCGAGGCCGAGGCGGCGCCGCACGCCGCCTCGAGCGCGACGCCGGCCTCCAGCGAAGCGCCCGCGGAGCGGCCCGCCGACCAGCCCGCTGCTTCGTCGGATGTCGACTGGTCGGCCGAGCTCGCCTCCAACTGGCGCGGCGGCGGCGACGACGAGGACAACGACCGCAGCCTCGCCACGCCCGATACGCCGACGCTGCGCGACCACCTGCGCTCCCAGCTCACGCTCACCAAGCTCGGCGAGCGCGACCGCATCCTGGTCGGCCTGCTGATCGACGCGCTCGACGAGGACGGCTACCTGACGCAGCCGCTGGAGGAGATCGTCGCGATGCTGTCGCCCGAGGCGGAGGACCGCGAGTTTCTCCTGGGCGAGCTGTCGGTCGCCCTGCAGCAGCTGCAGAACCTCGAGCCGGTGGGCGTGGGGGCGCGCTCGCCGGGAGAGTGCCTGTGCCTGCAGATGAAAGCGCTGGGGAAGGACGCCGCGCGCGATCTCGCACTCTTGATCGCCGAGAAGCACCTCGAGCTGCTCGCGAGCCGCGACTACACGCGCCTGAAGAGCGCCACCGGCGCCGACGACGACGCGCTGCGTGCGGCGCAGCGCCTGATCCTCGCCCTCAACCCGCGCCCCGGCGCTGCGTTCGCCAAAATCGAGGCGCGCTACGTGATCCCGGACGTGATCGTCAAGAAATCGCGCAACGTCTGGCGCGCCAGCCTCAACCCCGAGGCGATGCCGCGCCTGCGCATCAACCGCCTCTACGCCGAGCTCGCCGCCGCGGCGCGCAGCGGCAACGCGCTCTCCTCGCAGCTGCAGGAGGCGCGCTGGCTGATCAAGAACGTGCAGCAGCGCTTCGACACCATCCTGCGCGTCTCGCAGGCGATCGTCGACCGCCAGCGCCACTTCCTCGAGCACGGCGAAGTCGCGATGCGGCCCTTGGTGCTGCGGGAAATCGCGCAGACGCTGTCGCTGCACGAGAGCACCATCTCGCGCGTCACGACGCAGAAATACATGGCGACGCCGCGCGGCACCTTCGAGCTGAAATATTTCTTCGGCAGCCACGTCGCCACCGACGCCGGCGGCTCCGCCTCCTCGACCGCGATCCGCGCCCTGATCAAGCAGCTGGTCGCCGCGGAGAACACCAAGACGCCGCTGTCCGACGCGCGCATCGCGCAGATCCTCGGCGAGCAGGGCATCGTCG